>WNGR01004285.1_pt1 | contig 15422 bp, 15 predicted proteins | sample 5407581 | NCBI WGS metagenome assembly WNGR01 (sample SAMN13153383, study PRJNA577476) | soil metagenome | isolation source: 80 cm soil or saprolite under Garry oak tree replicate 2 | place: USA:California | collected 2016-06-15
GCCTGCGCAAGCCGGATGCAGAGGCTTTCGACCATGTCGTGGCTGCGATCGGCGTGCCGGCGCAACGCATCGTGTTCTTCGATGACCTTGCCGAGAACGTCGAAGGCGCTCGTGCACGCGGACTGACCGCGGTACATGTGACCTCGCCCCGCGATGTCGGCGAGGCGCTGAAGGCGCTGGGGATCTGACCGCATACGCTTTGATTGGCGCTACGCGCGGCGGTTCCCGGGAACTAATTTTGGCTTGGAATGAGGAACCAAAACACTTTGTGCATTTTTGTACAGAGTTCCGGGAACGGAATGCCCGCTTCCGGACTCTTGAGTCCGTTGGGACCTCTACGAACGGACGTATCATCGTGTTGGGCAAAACCTACCTCACAAAGCAGGCCTCTCTGCTGATGAAATTCGCCAAAACCACCTCGGATTCTGAGCTTTCCGCAAAACTGATCAGCAAGGCCGCCGACCTGAAGTCTCAGGCCGATCCGCTGCCCGACAAGGATCAGGGTCCCAAGGCGCCCGACGTCAGTCCCGGCAAGTGGTCGGGGAGTTGACCGATGCTGGCCGTGGCTCTCGTCATTCTTGTCTTTGCCATGGCCACGGTCGTCCCGGTCTATCTCGTCTTCCGAATCACGCCGCGCCGGAGCTGACGCCTACTCCCCGATGCGGAGCGGAGCAGCGGGATGAATTATCCCGCTGCTCCGCTGCTGTTTTGCCTCCGCGCCCGCGCTCGGCTAGAAGACTCACGAAACATCGTCCGAACGTGCCGAGCAGGAGTTTTCGCCGTGGCCCTGATGCCGGTTTCTGACGCGCTTGCCGCGGTGCTTGCCGGCGCCGAGCCGTTGCCGGAAGAGATGGTCCCTCTCCCCGACGCCTTCCATCGCGTGCTCTCGCGCGATGTGGCGGCGCGGCGCACGCAGCCGCCGCAGGCGATGTCGGCGATGGATGGCTACGCCGTGCGCGCAGCCGATGCAGCGAAGATCGACTCCCGGCTCACCGTCATCGGCGAGGTCGCGGCGGGCCGGCCGTTTGCAGGAACAGTCGGGGTCGGCGAAGCCGTGCGCATCTTCACCGGTGGCGTCGTTCCCGAAGGCGCCGACGCCGTCGTGATCCAGGAGGACACGGTCGCAGACGGCAAGCGCATTACGATCAAGGAGGCCGCCATCACTGGGCGGCACATCCGCCCCGCCGGCATCGATTTTCGCGAGGGCGACGTGCTCTTGCGCAAGGGCGCCCGGCTGACCGAGCGCGACCTCGCGCTCGCCGCCGGCATGAACCACCCGCACCTCGCCGTCCGCCGCCGTCCGAAGGTCGCGATTCTGGCCACCGGTGACGAGCTGGTGATGCCGGGCACGGCGCCCGGCCATGGCCAGATCGTCTATTCCAACGGCTACGCCCTGCATGCGCTCGCGCGCCGCGAGGGTGCCGACACCATCGACCTCGGCGTCGCCGCCGACACGCTGGAGGCCACCACGGCCGGCATCCGCCGCGCGCGCGAAAGCGGCGCCGACATCCTGATCACGACCGGCGGCGCATCGGTCGGCGATCACGACCTGGTGCAGCCGGCGCTGAACGCCGAAGGTATCTCGATGGCGTTCTGGAAGATCGCTATGCGGCCGGGCAAGCCGATGATGAACGGACGGCTCGGCGCGATGCGCGTGATCGGCCTGCCCGGCAATCCCGTGTCATCCTATGTTTGCGGCTTCCTGTTCATGGTGCCGCTGATTCGCGCGCTGTCGGGTCGCGAAGTGATTCATCACCGCCGCGAACGCGCCGTGCTCGGCTGCGACGTCGGCGCCAATGACCAGCGCGAGGATTATCTTCGCGCGCGCCTGGAGTTGCGTGACGACGGCACGCTCACAGCCCTGCCCGTGAACCATCAGGATTCCTCGCTGCTTGCGAATCTCGCTGCGGCACAGGCACTTCTCGTGCGCGCGCCGTTCGCGCCGAAGGCCGAGGCAGGCACGCCCTGCGAGGTGCTGCGATTACCGGTCTGAACGCCTGGACCACATGCGTTCCGCGAACTTTGCGGCGTTCACGGTAAATTAAGCAGTTGCGGAACACATATCGAACATATAGTGTCCGTTCATGATTTGTTTCGAGCATGTGGCGGTTCGCCGCGGAATTGAACGTCTCGGAATCGGACGACATCAACCGGGGGATTTTGGTCGAGATGCTAACGCGCAAACAATACGAGCTTCTGCGGTTCATCAGCGAACGTCTGAAGGAGAGCGGCGTGCCGCCCTCCTTTGACGAGATGAAGGACGCGCTCGATCTGCGCTCGAAATCGGGCATCCATCGCCTAATCACAGCGCTCGAGGAGCGCGGCTTCATTCGGCGCCTGCCCAACCGCGCCCGCGCCATCGAGGTGATCAAGCTGCCGGAGCTCCAGGCCGCCGCCGGCAGTCGCCGCGGCTTCACGCCGAGCGTCATCGAGGGCAATCTTGGCAAGGTGCGCACCAGCTCCAGCGCGTCTGCGGACGAGGGCGAGCGCCCGGTCGCCGTTCCCGTTATGGGCCGCATCGCGGCCGGTACGCCGATCGAGGCCTTGCAGACCCGCAGCCACACCATCAGCGTACCTCCGGACATGCTTCGTTCGGGCGAGCATTACGCGCTCGAAGTACGCGGCGATTCGATGGTCGAGGCCGGCATCCTCGACGGCGACATGGCGCTGATCCAGCGCAACGAGAGCGCCGATACCGGCGACATCGTGGTGGCGCTGATCGACGACGAGGAAGCAACGCTCAAGCGCTTCCGCCGCCGTGGCGCCTCGATCGCGCTCGAGCCCGCCAATGCGTCCTATGAGGTGCGCATCCTGCCACCCAACCGGGTGAAGATTCAGGGCAAGCTGATCGGGCTGTACCGGAAGTATTGAGCGTGTCGCGCATCGCCGGTTGGCGACCGCGCGTTAACGATTGGAGCTGACGATTGTCCGCTCCGGCTGGATAGTCTTTCTGGTTTTGCACAGATTATCCGGCCACCTCTCCAGCGCTACATCCTCGGCACGCCACAACGAAGCACGAACCGCTTCGCAGGCTTTGAGAGACCGAGGAGACAACCATGCGCAAGATCATTTTGAGCACAGTCACGATGGCACTGATCGCAGCATCAGCGTCGCAAGCCGTCGCCGCACAGTCCCAGCACCATGCCCGCAAGGCACCGCAGGCGACGAGCGAGCAATTCCGCAATGCCCGCAACGCGGTCGAGCCGGCCTGGCAATATTCGGGTTGGTCGGCCCCTGCTGGCCGCTGACGTCGAAGCTCTCAGAATGCGCGAGAGCAGGCTTTGTTCCCAGCGCATTTGAAAAAGATAATGTGATCGCGCTCTGCGGATGCGAGCCGCAGATTTGCCCACAAACAAGCATAAGCTTGCAGGCTTCCACTCCGATAGAGGCCTGCGCCTCCGAGAGAGGCGCGGGTTGCTATCCTGATTGAGGAGCACCCCGATGTGTGACTACAGCCTGCACGCCGTCGCAACGCGTCCCGCAGAGGTCGGCGAGACGATTGTCACGACAACCTTCCGCGGCACCTCGACGCGCGGCTTCGCCTCCGAAGCCGATCTCTCCGTCGCGGTCTGCCTGCTGCCCGGAACGGAGCTCGCCTTCGCCGACAACGTGCGTTACGACAATCGTTGGATCTGGACCCGCACCATCAACTCTCGCGTCGGCAAGTTCGGCAAGACCGATCCGCACATTCCCGATCGTCATCATGACGCGATCGAATTTCCCGACGGCAAATATGTGCTGGTGACGCAGCTCGTCGAAGGCCAGCGCGCAACCGTGCTGCAACTGCCGGTGACCCAGCAGATCAGCGAGCGCGAGCACAAGCCGCAGATCAGCGCCGACAGGCCGCCGACGATCACCCGCCTGCCGATCGGCTGATGCGGCACTCCCCGGCCGAGAGGTCGGAGCCAGGACTGGAATTGCCATCGCCGGCCGAGGCCGGCGAGCTGGATGGGCTTGCGTCTGTCGAAATCCGATCAGGCGAGATCAGCCCACCGCGTCTACAAGTCGCACGAAGTTTGCGCTGTCCTGCCTGAATTTTGAACGTCCGCTCCGCAGCCAAATGGCCGATGCTGTTGCGGCTTGAGGCGGCGGACACGTTCGATGAAGACCTTCCTTCGCGTCGTTGAACTCTGGGTGCCCGACCGAACGCGCATGCGGCTGGAGTTCGGCGGCGGCCTTTACAGCGAAGGACTGTCCGCGTTCAAGGCCGCGAGCGAAGATTTGCGCTTCGGATACGACGAGGGGCTTCCCGGCAAGGCCTGGGCGAGCCGCCACCCCGTGATCCTCACCAAATTCGCCAACTCCTATTTCAAGCGGACGGACCAGGCTGTCGAGGCCGGCCTGACCTGCGGCGTGGCGGTGCCGGTGTTTGCCGGCGAGTTTTTGCAGGCCGTCATGGTGCTGTTTTGCGGCGACGACGAAGCCCATGTCGGCGCGATCGAGCTCTGGCACAACGATGCCGAGGTCTCGCACGAGATGGGGCTCGTCGACGGCTATTACGGCAGCGCCGACATGTTCGAATTCAACTCCCGCCACACCAAATTTCCACGCGGCTTCGGCCTGCCGGGACGCACCTGGAAAGCGGGCCTGCCGCTGATCATCAAGGACCTGCACGATGCGAAGAGTTTTCTGCGCTGGGAGGACGCGGCCAAGGTCGGGATCAATCTCGGCGTCGGCGTCCCCTACCGGACCGGCACCGACCAGACCTGGGTCCTGACATTCCTCTCCGCTCAGGCCACGCCGATTGCGCGCCGCTTCGAGATCTGGGTCCCGAACGAGGCCCGCTCGGCGCTGGTGTTTCGCGCCGGCGATTGCAGTGCGCAGACCGATCTCGCCGCGCTCTATGCGACCAAATCCATCGCCAGGGGCGATGGCAGCATCGGCGGGGCCTGGGCCACCGGCATGCCCGCCCTCAACGACGATCTCGCGCATGACGGCTCGATCGCGGCCGTGGAGGCTCGCGCCTCCGGACTGAGCCGGATAGTGGTGCTGCCGGTGATCGGGAACACTCGGCTCGAAGCGATGCTGGCCTGGTATCTATAGCCATCCGCTTGGTCTAGTCCTCGCGCTTGGTCTAGTCCTCGCCCTGGAAGTCAGTCTCCGATGGCGATGCATCCTGGCTGCGGGGAGCGGCCGTCTTCGGCGCAAGGCTTCCGTCAAAATCGCCCGCGCCGGCGGTAGCCGGCGACCAGGGACGATCTGAGCCCTTTGCCTTCACCGCCTGAACCGCAAAACCGTCGCCATGCCGTGTCAACGCCAGCGCGCCTTGGCTCGCGAGACGCTGCCGATCGACCACCATGGCGGCGCAATCCGGTGGCGCAGGCCGGGCCGTCACCACGAGCGCGGCGCGGCTGCAATCATCGGCCAGCGCGTCGACGTGCAATGCCAGCGCAACGATGCGCCCGTCCGCGAGCGGAGTCACGCAGCCGGACTCGTCGCATGAGACGCCCGCACCTAGCGAGGCACTGCTGGCGTCACGCGGATCGGAATCGGCCGCGAGCCACTCCTTGAGCAGAAAACTGTCTTTGTTCGTCCTGATCAGATGGAGTTGCCCGTCCCTGCCCCGCACCGCGACGCTCTGCCCATCACCGGCGATCAGGATATCGGGCTGCCGGACGGACAAACCCCAGACGATTGCGCCCGCCAGCACCAGTGCACCTGACCAACGCAAGGGCGTACGCAAGAGCCCCATCAGGACGAGCCCGAGGCTGGCCACGATCAGGGGCGCGGTGCCGAAGGCGCCAATGTGGCCGACCGCACCCGGCAATGCCGCTACCCATCGCGTGACCGCGATCATCCAATCGATGCCGATTCCCATCAGCCACCAGAACACGCCGTCGAGCCCGAAGGGTGCTGCGAGCAATCCCAACAGCCCGGCAGGCATCACCAGCGCCGAGACCACCGGCATCGCCCCGAGATTGGCGAGCACGCCGTACGGCGTGACGCGGTGGAAGTGGAAGGCGGCATAGGGCGTGGTCGCCAGCCCCGCGATCATCGAGGCCATGAACAACATCGCGATCTCGCGCCCGCCCCACATCGCGATCCGCGCGGTCGCGGAATGATCGGGTGATGCGAACAAATTCGGCATGCCGACCTGCACCAGCGCGACCAGCCCCAGCGTTGCCGCAAACGACATCTGGAAGCTCGGATGCACCAGCGCCTCCGGCGCGACCGCAAGCACGATCAGGGCGGCCACGGCGAGCGTGCGGAAGGTGATGGCGCGGCGATCGACCATGACAGCGATCAGCACGACCGCCGTCATGAAGAACGATCTTTGCGTGGCGACCTCCGCGCCTGACAGCAGCAGATAGAACGCCGCAGCAAACAGCGCCGCAGCCGCCGACCATTTCTTGATGGGGAAGCCGACCGCCAGTCCCGGGATCAGCGCCAGCAGCGCGCGCACCGCGAAGAAGACGACGCCGGCGACGACGGCCATGTGGTAGCCGGAGATCGAGAGCACATGGCCGAGGCCCGAGATGAACATGGCGTCGTTAACGGGCGTGGTGATCGCATCACGGCGGCCTGTGAGCAGCGCGGTCGCGATCGCGCGGTTGTCGCCGTCGAGCGTGGCACGGATGCGCGCGTCGATGGCATCGCGCAGGCCCTGCATCATGGCGGCGTAGCGCAACCTGATGCCCCCGGTCTCGGGCGGTGCCGCCACCGTGATTGCACCCATTGCAAAACCGGAGGCGCCGATGCCCTGGAAGAACATGTCGCGGGAGAAATCGTAGCTGCCGGGGCGCAACGGCGAGAGCGGCGGCATCAGCCGCGCCTTCAACTGTACGAAGCTGCCGACCTCGGGCGCGGTCCCCTTGCGCACCGACAGCCGCACACGCTCCAGCTTGATGTCGCCGCGCTGTGTCTCCATCGCGGTGACGCGGAGCACGAAGCGGTCGGTGCGCTCACGGATGTCACGGGTCTCGACGAAGCCCGACAGCGACACGGAATAGAGCGGCTTTGCCAGCACGGTATGATCGATGCGCGCCGTCTTCCAGGTCGCCATCGCAAAGCCGGCCGCGACCGCGGCGATCATGACGGCCGGCGCGAACAGCCGGCTCCGCCGCAGCAGCAACGCGCCGAGCGTGAGAGCGCCCGCCGTCGCGCCGACGACCCAGAGCACCGGCTCATGATCAGCCGCGAAGTACAGCGCGATGCCGCAGCCGAAGGCGATGGGCACCCACGGGAACAGCCGCCCAGCGCCGGCTTCGGCACGCACCCATTCGCGCAGCGTCTCGACGATCGCCGGCCAAACGCCAAAGCCCACCGGCACAAGGCCGCCGGCGGGCGCGGTCCGGCCGACGGGCCAAGTCCCCGCGATACCCTGGGACCGTACTGGCCGGCCCGACTCCGCCATTCCCTGCACCCTGCGATACGCGACGGAGGCAGAGGCTACCGGAACGTGCGGTTACGCGAATAGCGGTACGGATCAGGAACGAACGGCGGAAAGCCCTACTTTTCCTCTTCCATCGTCACGGCCACATCCGCCTTGGCCGAGAGCCGGACCTTGTTGCCCTCGACATCGGCGACGAGCCCCTTGTCGATGAAGTGATGGTGGCCCTTGTGGCTGCCCTCGCCGCTGTCCTTCTTGGTCAGCTTGATGCGATTGCCCTCGACCTTGTCGACGGTGCCGATGTGGACGCCATCGGCGCCGATGACTTCCATATGCTCTGCGATGTTCTGCATGGGGGATCCTCATTGGGGACCCACACAACGCCTGAGAGGCCTTTCCGTTCGTTCGTGACAAAACCGCCCGGCGCGATGGGCGACCGTTCCATCTCAGGACGGTTCAGCCTCAGTTTAGGTCGATTGAGCCGAAAGTCTCATAAGACGCCAGCCCCGGCGGGATTACACTGCTTCTATGCCTCCCCGGCAGACGGGCAGGTCGTGATAGCTCGCGGTACCGAAGAGACCGCTGGAGCTCTTTCTCAGGTGGCTCAAGCGTCCCTGAGACCAGGCGGTGCGGACGCAACTCGCAATTCTCGCCTGTAGCGTCGCGCACCAAGCGTACTCCGCGAGCAAATGGGTGCTGAAAAGCGCCAGGAGTAGCGTTTGAATTTGATAGGAGCAGCACATGGCAGTTCAAGTACCGAGCGATTTTCGCCGCGTGATTGTTGCTGCGTCGGTGGGAAACGTCATCGAATGGTATGATTTCTATATCTTTGGCAGCCTCGCCGCAGTTCTGTCGGTCAAGTTCTTCGAGCAGTCCCACCCGGTTGCAGCCCTCCTCAGCACGATCGCGCTGTTCACTGCGGGCTTCCTGATCCGCCCGCTGGGAGCCTTCCTCTTTGGATGGATGGGCGACAGGGTCGGACGAAAATATACGTTCCTCGTCACGCTGAGCGGAATGGGACTGGGCACGGGGGCAATCGGGTTGATCCCAACCTACCAGTCCATCGGTCTGACAGCGGCCTTCGTTCTGTTCGGCTTGCGCATGATCCAGGGTCTGTGCCTGGGCGGCGAATATGGCGGCGCCATCACCTATGTCGCGGAGCATGTGCCGGACGACAAGCGCGGCTACTACACCGGCTGGCTACAGACCTCTCCGACTCTCGGCATCGTGGTGTCACTGGCCGTGATCGTCCTGACACGGACCTGGTTCGGCAATCAGGTCTTCGACGAATGGGCCTGGCGCGTTCCGTTCCTGGTGTCATTCCTGCTGGTGGCCATCGCGATCTACATTCGGCTCCAGCTCCAGGAGACGCCTATCTTCCAGGAGATCAGGGCGCGCGGGCAAATGACGACGAATCCGTGGAAGGAGGCCTTCCTCAGCTCCAACATCAAATACATCGGGATCGCGATCGTGGTCCTGATCGGACAGGGCGTGGTCTGGTACAGCGGCCAGTTCTGGGCGCTGTACTTCCTGCAGCAGGTCTCCAAGGTGGATGCGGTGACCTCGGCCTACATCGTGGGCGCCGCGCTGTTGATCGCAACACCGAGCCTGATCTTCTTCGGCTGGCTGTCGGATCAGATCGGCCGCAAGCCGGTGATCCTGGGCGGCATGCTGCTCGCCGCGATCACGTACTATCCGCTGTATCTGTGGCTGGGAACGGTCACGCAGCCCGGCAACATCAACTACCCGATCGCGATCTTCATCGTCTTCATCCTCGTTTGCTACGTCGGGATGGTCTACGGGCCGGTTGGCGCATTCCTGGCGGAATACTTTCCGGCCAGGATCAGGTACACGTCGGTATCGGTGCCGTACCACATCGGCAACGGCTGGGGTGGCGGATTGGTGCCTTTCATCACGTCGGCCGCGTTCGCGGCGACCGGCAGCGTCGGCTACGCGCTGATCTACCCGATTGCGGTGCCAGCGGTGTGTTTCGTGCTCGCGCTCTTCCTGATGCCGGAGACGCGCAAGATCAGCATCTGGCAACCGATCGAGCCCAGAACCGCATCGTAACGTGATCACCTCTCCTCCGGCCGCCAGCCGATGGCGGTCGGAGAAGAGCCGGCAACCTCTCGTCTCAGCCGGCGCGGTGAGGCCAGTGATCGTGCCACCAGGTACTGAAGTTGCGATCGGTCATCAATTCCCAGGCAGCGAACAAGATCACCAATAGGCCCGACACTACGCTGCTAACCGTGGCCGATACGGGCTCATAGCCGGCGGACCAAGGCGCCACCACCAGAGCCAGGCCCAGCAGCATTTCGCCCCATTCTTCCAGGTAGGACGGGATGACAAAGGCTTCCACGGCAAACAGCATGACGCCGAGCCCGAGCGCGATGGTGAACCAGACAGCTGCCCCGGATAAACCCAGGACAAAGGACGACAGGACCAGCCAAAAGCCCACCAACAGGCTGGCAGCGTCTTGCCAATGTTGGATGCGCATGATGCTCACCTCCCTTCTCGTATTTATGTGGGGGCGCACCGATGAAGAATCACCAGTCCGGCCTGCGGTGTGTTGCCGCGACTGCCGGTCAAGAACCGGCGTTCAATCCTGGCCGCCCATGCCCTGGAAAGGGCCCTTGCGAGTGCGGCGCACCAGGATGCAGACTGTCGGAGCTTGACAGGTGTCAATGTCTACCGTTCTCGGCCCACCCAGTTCGCGCCCAGAACAAGAGGGAGATGACGCCATGCGAGAAATGGAAATCCACGACTATGCGCGGCAGTTGCTGGAAGCCCATGGCCCCAAGGCCATTGCGGAGGCCGCTCAAAACGCCATCGACCTCGAGCAGAAGGGCGAGCTCGAATTGGCAAAAACCTGGCGGCACATCGAAGACGCGATGAAGCTGATGCGCGGGCCACACCAAAGCTGACTGCCGGCGCGCGAAGCTTGCCTGACTGCGGCGACAACGCCGAACGTGGACCACAGTCCGTCGCGAGCCGCTCGGTTGCGGCCGAACGGCAACGCGATCTTAGGACGCTGATCTGGGAGCGAAGCCATGGTTGCGAAATGTACGACAGCCGAAGATCTCGTGAAGGCGATCAAGGACGACAACTTCCAGATGATCGATTTGCGGTTCACCGACCTGCCGGGGGTGTGGCAACATTTTTCCGTCCCGCCGAGCGCGGTGAATGCCGATGCACTCAATGAGGGCATTGGATTCGATGGCTCATCGATCCGCGGCTTCCAGGAGATCCAGGAAAGCGACATGCTGGTCGTCGCAGATCCGGCGGCGGCCTTCGTCGACCCCTATAGTCAGGCAAAGACGCTGGTCCTTATCTGCAACATCAGAGACCCGGTGACCGGCCAATCCTATAGCCGGGATGCCCGCTACATCGCCCAGAAAGCCGAAACCTACCTTAAGGGCACCGGGCGCGCCGATACGAGCTATTTCGGCCCGGAAGCGGAGTTCTTCGTATTCGACGACGTGCGCTACGGACAGGGCATCAACTACGCCATGCACGAAATCGACTCCAGCGAAGGCAGCTGGAACACCGGCGCAGAGGAAGCGCCGAATCTCGGCCACAAACCACGTCCGAAGGAGGGATACTTTCCCGTTCCTCCGACCGACAGCATGCAGGCGCTACGCACCGAAATGGTGCTGACGATGGAATCTCTGGGGATCCAGATCGAAGCCCATCACCATGAGGTCGCAACCGGCGGCCAAAACGAGATCGACATGCGCTTCACCACCCTCACCCGCATGGCCGACAACCTGATGATCTACAAATACGTGGTGAAGAACACCGCGCATCAGCACGGCAAGACCGCGACATTCATGCCGAAGCCCCTGTTCGAGGACAACGCTTCGGGCATGCACGTTCACCAATCGCTGTGGAAGGGTGAGACCAATCTGTTCTACGACAAAGGTGACTACGCCGAGTTGAGCCAGCTCGGCCGCTACTACATTGGCGGGCTATTGAGCCACGCTTGGGCGTTGTGCGGGCTTTGCGCCCCCACCACGAACTCGTATCGGCGTCTGGTTCCGGGCTATGAAGCTCCGATCAACCTGGTCTATTCCCAGCGCAATCGCTCAGCCTGCTGCCGGATTCCGATGTATTCGCCAAATCCACGCGCAAAGCGCGTCGAGTTTCGTTCGCCAGATCCATCCTGCAATCCCTATCTGGCCTTTGCCGCGATGCTGATGGCCGGCCTTGACGGCATCGACAACCGGATCGACCCGGGCAGCCCGATCGACAAGAACCTGTACGACCTCCCGCCTGCGGAGGCGAAGGAGGTGAAGTCGACTCCGGGATCGCTGGATCAGGCACTTGACGCGCTCGAGCACGATCACGCATTCCTGCTACGCGGCGATGTCTTCACCGCCGACGTGATCGAAACCTGGCTCGACTACAAGCGAAAGAAAGAGGTCGATCCTATCCGGCTGCGCCCGCATCCCTACGAGTTCCATCTCTACTACGACATCTAGCCGGCGGTAGCCGCGCGGTCGCAAAGCCCGCGGCGACCGCAGCGATCATCACGGCAAACGCGAACAGCTGGCTTCACCGCAGCAGCAGGGCGTAAGCGAAGAAAGTAGATATTGATGCGCAATTGCGCATCTGAGAATCCATAGCCACCGATCGGGGTTATGGATTCCGGGCCTGGCCCTTCGGGCCATCCCGAATGACGCAGCGAGCGGGCACGGCGGCCTATTGCTCGATCAGCGGGGTCTTTGAAGACACGTGATGGCTCGCGATCTTCCAGTCGCTGTCCTCGCGGACGATCACCCAGGTGATCTTGACCGAGAGCGGCGCGGCCTCCTCGCCGAAGTCAAACGAGGCTATACCTGCCATATTGATCACGTCAGGGACGACCGGCGCCGCCACCACCTCGGAGAAGCCGACGCGCGGTTTACGCCATCGCGGCAGGCCGTTGAAATAGTCGGCGACGCCCTCCCTGCCCCGATAAAGTCTTGGGTTGGAGCCGAAGAAGAACGCGTTCTTCGCATAGAGCGACGACAGCGCGGCGGCGTCGAGCCTGGCGAAGCCGGCGCACCATTTCGCGATGATGGCGGAAACGATGGCGTCGGCTTCGCTGCTCATATGCACCTCAGCCCTTCGCGACTTCCTTCGCAAACGTGTCGCGCAGCCCGATGGTCCGCGAGAACACCGGCTTGCCGGGCGTCGAGTCCTTGTCGCGCACGAAATAGCCCTGGCGCTCGAACTGCATCGGCTCGGCAAAATTGCTCTCAGCGACCGACGCCTCGATCCGCGCGTCAGTTAGGATCTCCAGCGACTGCGGATTGAGATCGGCGGCGAAATTCGACGCATCCGGGCTCGGGTTGGCGAACAGCTGATTGTAGATGCGGATCTCCGCAGGCTTCGACGTCGCCGCCGGCAGCCAGTGCATGGTCGCCTTGACCTTGCGGCCGTCGGGCGCGTTGCCGCCCTTGGTCGCGGGATCGTAGGTGCAGCGCAGCTCCACCACCTCGCCGGCGTCGTTCTTGATCACGCCCGTGCATTTGACGAAATAGGCGTAGCGCAGCCGCACCTCATTGCCCGGCGACAGGCGGAAGAACTTTTTCGGCGGGTTCTCCATGAAGTCGTCCTGCTCGATATAGAGCTCGCGGCCGAACGTGATCTTGCGCGTGCCGGCCGAGGGATCGTCGGGATGATTGATGGCGTCGAGCTCCTCGACCTGCCCTTCCGGATAGTTCTCGATCACGACCTTCAGCGGCCGCAACACGCCCATGCGCCGCTGCGACGTGCGGTTCAGCTCCTCGCGGATGCAGAACTCGAGCATGCCGACGTCGACGACACTGTTGGCTTTGGCCACACCGATGCGCTTGACGAATTCGCGAAGTGCGGCCGGCGGCACGCCGCGGCGGCGCATCCCCGCCATGGTCGGCATGCGCGGATCGTCCCAGCCCGCGACGTGGCCCTCGCGCACGAGCTGAGTCAGCACGCGCTTCGACAGCAGCGTGTAGGTCAGGTTCAGCCGCGCGAACTCGTACTGATGCGGCTTCGACGGCACCGGCAGCTTCTCGATGAACCAGTCATAGAGCGGCCGGTGGTCCTCGAACTCCAGCGTGCAGATCGAATGCGTGATGCCCTCGATCGCGTCCGACTGGCCGTGCGCGTAGTCGTAGCTCGGATAGATGCTCCACTTGGTGCCGGTGCGCGGATGGTGCGCATGCAGGATGCGGTACAGCACGGGATCGCGCAAATTGATGTTGCCCGCACCCATGTCGATCTTCGCCCGCAGCACGCGCGCGCCGTTCGGGAATTCGCCGGCCTTCATGCGGCCGAACAGGTCGAGGTTTTCATCGACCGTGCGGTCGCGGAACGGCGAATTCTTGCCCGGCTCGGTCAGCGTGCCGCGGGAGGTGCGGATCTCCTCCTGGGTCTGGTCGTCGACATAGGCGAGCCCGTCGCGGATCAGCTTCTCCGCCCATTCGTACAGGCGGTCGAAATAATCCGAGGCGAAAAACAGGTTCTTGCCCCAGTCGAAGCCGAGCCAGCGCACGTCGGCCTGGATGGAATCGATATATTCCTGCTCTTCCTTGACCGGGTTGGTGTCATCGAAGCGCAAATGGCAGCGGCCCGGAAACTCCTGGGCGATGCCGAAATTGAGCGCGATCGACTTGGCGTGGCCGATATGCAGGTAACCGTTCGGCTCCGGCGGGAACCGGGTCACGATCTCCTTGTATTTGGCCTGATCGAGGTCCGCCTGGATGATGTCACGAATGAAATCGCGCCCAACCTCAGTCGCCACCGGTTCTGTGCTCATCCGAAAATCCTGTAGGGAAATCAGCGGTCCTTCTGCCAAATTCGCGTGGCCGAGCCAAGGCCTAGCAGGTCCGCCGTCGGGCTTTAGTTATGCTCCGGTCCTGTTATATACCACCGCCTCCAATGCATAGGCCCTGCCAAGAATGACCGATTCCGTCGTCACCCGCTTCGCTCCCTCCCCGACTGGCTTCCTCCACATCGGGGGCGCCCGCACGGCGCTGTTCAACTGGCTCTATGCGAAGAAGCACGGCGGCAAGATGCTGCTCCGGATCGAGGACACCGACCGGGAGCGCTCCACCGAGGCGGCGATCGGCGCCATCCTCGACGGGTTGAGGTGGCTGGAGCTCGGCTGGGATGGCGACGTCATCTACCAGTTCAGCCGCGCCGCCCGCCACCGCGAGGTCGCCGAGCAGCTGCTCGCCGACGGCAAAGCCTACCGCTGCTACGCCACCGCCGAGGAGTTGACCGCCATGCGCGAGAAGGCGCGCGCGGAGGGCCGCACCCGCCTCTATGACGGCCTGTGGCGCGACCGCGACCCGGCCACGGCGCCATCATCATCCAACGTCAAGCCGACCATCCGGCTGCGCGCGCCGCAGACCGGCGAGACCGTGATCGAGGACCAGGTCCAGGGCCGCGTGGTCTGGCAGAACGAGAACCTCGACGACCTCGTCCTGTTGCGCGGCGATGGCAACCCGACCTACATGCTCGCGGTGGTGGTCGACGACCACGACATGGGCGTCACCCATGTGATCCGCGGCGATGACCATTTGATCAACGCCGCGCGCCAGAAGCAGATCTACGATGCGATGGGCTGGACGCTGCCGAACATGTCCCACATCCCGCTGATCCACGGCCCGGACGGCTCAAAGCTGTCCAAGCGCCACGGCGCGCTCGGCGTCGACGCCTACCGCGCCATGGGCTACCTGCCGGCGGCGCTGCGCAACTACCTGGTCCGGCTCGGCTGGAGCCATGGCGACCAGGAGATCTTCTCGACCGAGGAGATGATCGCGGCGTTCGACCTCGCCAACGTCGGCCGTGCCGCGGCGCGCTTCGATTTCGCCAAGCTGGAAAACCTCAACGGCCACTACATCCGCAATGCCGACGATCAATCACTCGTGAAGATGTTCGAGGACGTGCTCGACCACCTCGTGCCCAGCCGCGACGAGATTAAGGCCAAGTTAAACGACACCACGCGCGCGCAGCTTCTCAAGGCCATGCCGAGCCTGAAGGAGCGTGCCAAGACGCTGATTGAGCTGATCGACAGCGCCTATTTCATCTTCGCCGACCGGCCGCTGGAGCTCGATCCCAAGGC
>WNGR01004286.1_pt1 | contig 15421 bp, 10 predicted proteins | sample 5407581 | NCBI WGS metagenome assembly WNGR01 (sample SAMN13153383, study PRJNA577476) | soil metagenome | isolation source: 80 cm soil or saprolite under Garry oak tree replicate 2 | place: USA:California | collected 2016-06-15
GGTGATTGTTTCAAAGGGGAGGGCGTTCTCCTTTGTCTTGATAGGGAATGATGGTGGCTTCGGGTTTCCAGGGAAGTTTTTGTTTGCTTGGCATGTGGCACAGCCTTGCACATAAGCGGAAATGTCTAGTTTCATGTCTGGCCACCAGAAGTCTTGTGATACCAGCCAGACCATTTTCATGATTCTGGGGTGTCCAGCTGTCTTTAGATCGTGATACAGGGAAATCACCCCCCTCCTCAGCGCAGTGTTGTCCACAGCCACTAGTTTTGTGTCTTTCCACCAGTACTTTCCTGATTTCACAAGCTGGTAGGGTGCCGCCCACTCTTCTAGAGTGTCTTGGTGTAATAGTTGTTGTGCCATAACCCTGTCATCTATACAGATGGATAGGGCAGCGTTGGCAAACACTTCTGGGGTGAGGACTGTGACATCAGCATTATCCTCTTCTCCATTGGTGTGGTCTAGGCGTCGGGAGAGGGAGTCTGCGTGGTTCTGTGTTCCTGGCTTGTGGATCAGCTGGTAGTGATAGTCTGCCAGTCTTGGAATATATCAGGCCACCCTTCTATTGATTCATTGGGGGTGGCGGTAATATTTGAGGTTCTTATGGTCTGTAAACACTTTTATTTCGTGTGGGGACCCCATGAGGAGGTGTCTCCAGTGTTCCAGGCCCCACAGCACTGCTAGGAGCTCTCTGTCATGGATGTCGTAGTTTCTTTCTGCTGCTGTGAAAGCTTTCAAGAAGTAACCCACTGCTTGTGGTTTGCTTCGCGCATCTCTTTGTGTCAGGATTGCCCCTATGGCGAAGGCAGAGGCGTCCACTTCTAGTTCAAAAGGTTTATCCATATTGGGCTGGCATAGGACGGGGTCTTTGCAGATAAGGTGTTATGCACCAACGGGGCGTATCGTGCGACATGCAATTCTGGAGCGAAGTCGTATCAGGACTTCAGGTTGGGGATTCACAAGTATTAGCTGAGCAGGGCTCAAAGCTAATGTAAGCGGGTTCAGAGCTTTAGCTTGAGACACGAAGGTCCTAGAGCGTTTGTTAGACACGGAGGTCAACGGTTCACGAGGTGAGGGTTAGAGGAGACAGTTGTGTTGGTATTACACAGGAAGTCAAGTCTACCGATACAAGCTAGGTAAAGATGACTTATATAGTAGTACAGAGAGGTTTGTCTGGAACAAACCTATGATGCAGGTTGGCGTCGCATGACGTAGGATGATATCATCCTAGTACAGCTAGTATGGGGAATTGAGGAGTCGAGAATGAAACGATGTCATAATGACGTAGCAATGATGTCAGTCTGCAACAAGAATGAGCCGGCACGGATAAGAGATAATGATGTCAGAGATAGGTAATAAAGAAAGAGGCCGTGTCCGAAATCGTAACATTACCCCCCTACTAAGCTTGAAGTCGCCTCGACTTCAACTTAGTCCGAGCCAACGTAGTCGTAAATGTCTGCTCTGGGGTCATTGACCAGATCCGCGCCGTTTTCTTCTTCAATGCACTTGTGAGTTTTGAGGAATCCCACTGGTCCACGTACCCAACATTTGCCGCAGCTTTCGTACATCGGGCAGTCGATCTCGTCATGCCTGGGCATATCTCGGAGGCACTTCCCACACCACGTGTTCGCGTGTTCAACCTTATCGATGTGGGCTACCTTCTCTTCCAGCATGACTTCTCCAAGCATGTTGAAACGCCTGAAGATGCACTCATTGGGGAAATGGAGGCAACTATTGCAGTGCCTGCAATACTTCTTGGGAGCCTTCTTCACAGGGCACTTCTTCGCAATATGCCCTTGCTCGTGACAGTTGTAGCAGAGGCGGTTGCAGCCTCTGCCTTGGAGAAGAGGACGCTCGACTGGTCCTCCGTGACGGGGAGTCAGTGGCATCCGATCTTCTACAGCCGTCCTAGCTGGAGTGTAGGCCACATGAGCGTTAGTGATCTGCTCCAAGGCCTGAACCTGTTCCATCCTTCTCTGCACTCCGTTCATCTCCATGTCCACCGCAAATAAGGCCCATGACAGTAGTTGCTCTTGACGGTGCAGGTCACTCAACTGTTTCTTGACCTGCCCCATTCGCACTAGTCCGTCTCGTAGCCGAGAGACCTCCGCTGTGAGACGAGGTTGGTCTAAGCAGATGAGGGCCTCATCAATGGCATAGGCCCGGCTATCGTCAGGGTGGAACATATCCACCTGTGTGGTGGTCATGGGTACGGCGAGCCTTGTAGGTGGGTGAGCGACCAGGTAGACCGAGTCGCCGTACCATGGTTCTCCCTTTCCCATACAGCCCACGACTTCTTGCCCCTTCTTGCGGTAGAAGATATACTTGGCCAGCACTCTTGCGGGCCCATCAGGGGAGGGGTTGTCAAGTCGAAGGTAGAGGGGATAGTATCGTGAGGAAGTGGGATTGTTGGGGAAGAATGGGAGACCCGGATCGTTAGGGTCATCGTTCTCCTTGTCCTCTTCCATTCGGTTATAGTTAATGGGGGAGTCAAGGGTGTCGTCAGGGAGGGGTTGTCGGAGTGCAAAGGGAGATGGGTCCCTTGAGTCGATGTGGACGGCAGAGTCTGTGGGGGATGACAAAGCCAAGGTGAGGGGGAAGGTTGGGAAGGTAGGTTGTGGGGATGGTGGAGGTGTCCTCAGATTGAGGTGGCTGGTGATGGCCGCCTCGATGATCTCGACTGCGGTAAGCTCAGTCTCAGTGATCGTAGGAGTAGTGATGGGAGAAGTCATGGTGGTAGTGAGGAGAGGGGAGGTGTCGATTTCTTATCGAAGTGGTGACTCTTTTATACGTTCTTCAGGGCTCCATCGGCCATAGGATGTAGGCGATAGAAGTCGGTGATAAGGTCTTGGGCGTTGTTAAGATGTTCCGGGGGTTCCCACGTACTGTCGCTCATGGGAAATCCTTTCCACTTAACGTAGTAATGTACCTTGCGCCCTCGACCTTTTTGCCACGCGTCGAGTATTTGTTCTACTTCATATTCGGCTTCTCCCTCAATAAGGTCAGGTGGTGGTTGGGTATAGTTTGTTCCGTGTAATGCCGTCTCCTTATATGGAGTCAGAAGGTTGGCATGGAACACTGGGTGGATCTTCCATTGATGTGGGAGTTCTAATTTGTATGTTACGTCTGATAAGACTCGTTTGATGGGAAAAGGTCCGTATCATTTTGGCACTAGTTTTGACATTGGGTAGAGGGTTCGCAAGTTTACTCCTTCTAGCCATACCATTGCGCCTTGTTGGTATGGCGTAAACGTTGACTTTCCCCTTTGTGCCATGATCTGTTGCGCGTGATTGATGCAATCTTGTGCGTGTTGTCTTTTGATCATCAGTTCTTCCATTCTTTGATCCACTGATGGTGCTGCTGATGGTGTATTTGTCCATGTGATTCTTGGCGTCCATCCCATGATTAACGCAAATGGGGTTTCTTTTGTAGTTGCATTAGGCCACGAGTTGTGTGCGAATTGGGCTATCGGTAAGGCGTCTGCCCAATTGTCTTGTTGTAGATTACAAATGTGGCGCAAGTATTGTTCTAGCCATTGATTCGATCGTTCTGATTGTCCATCTGTTTGTGGGTGATAGGCCGTTGATAAGTTTTGTTTTGTTCCCGTCTTCTGATAGAAGTGTTTCATGAACAACGACATGAATCGCATATCTCTATCTGAAATGATTCGTCTGGGGAAGCCGTAATGGGGGAATACGTATTTGATGATTAGGTCTACCACTCCTTCTGCGGTGATCGTTTCATTGCAGGGGATGAAGATGGCGGCTTTGCTACAGTCATGATCTGTGATGGTTAGGATAGTATCGTATCCTCTTGACTTTGGTAGTTTGACGATGAAGTCCATGGCTATTACTTCAAAGGGTTTGGCTTCCGGGTTGGTCGTGATCGGTGTAAGATGGGGTTTGACTTGATGCGTGTTGATTTTATTTGCTTGGCAAGCTGCGCATCCTTTGACGTATTCTTCAACGTCCTTTTTCATGTTGGGCCACCAATAATCCCTTCTTGTCAGGGTGTAAGTATTGGTGATTCCGGGGTGTCCCATACTTGGGGGATCGTGGAACGATTGAATTACCCCCCTCTTAAGATCGTTGTTTCCCACAACAACAAGTGCATCATTCTTCCACCAAAGTTGGTCATGTTGGAGATTGTGATGGGTTATCCAGGGGGTTATGCTTTCTTTATTAGTTCTTTGTTCTTGTCGACACCATGTGTCAAGGTCGTTTAACGAAGTGTGTGTGGTGTTTAGGAATATGGAGGGTGGGAGGACTGTCACGTCGTTATTGTCCTCTTTTGCTTCTTCGTTAAATGACCTTCTAGATAGTGCATCTGCCCTAGTGTTTGCCGTTCCTGGAATATGTTTGAGGATGAAATCATATTCCAACAATTCTTGGAATTCTCGTGCCACTCTTTGGTTGATTTTTCTTGGTTCTTTCCAATATTGGAGATTAGAGTGGTCGGTGTGGATTGTTATTGGATGTGGAGATCCTAGTAAATAGGTTCTCCACTGCTGTAATGCTTTCACGATGGCCAGTAGTTCTTGATCGTAGACGTCATAGTTGTGTTCAGTGGCTGAAAATGACTCGGAGTAGTAGGCTACTGGGTGGATTTTGTTATCTTCACCTTTTTGATTCAATACTGCTCCGATTGCTATTGCCGATGCGTCTACTTCCATTTCGAAGGGTTCGGTTAGACATGGGAATAGGAGCACTGGGTCTTCGGCTACTGCTTTCTTTAATGCGTCAAACGTGGCCTGTTCTACGTTGGTCCATCTCCACATTACTCCTTTCTTTGTAAGGTCGTGGAGTGGCCTTGCTAGTTTGGAGAACCCCTTGATAAACTGTCTGTAGAAGTTGAGGAAGCCGACGAATCCTTGGGCTTCTGTAAGGTTCTTTGGTGCCTTCCAAGTTACTACTCCCATTGTTTTGACGGGATCCATCCATATTTTTCCATATCCGATGATGACTCCCAGATATTCCACTTCTGGTACTTCGAAGGTACATTTCTCGGGTTTGAGGTAGAGATCATGTTCCTCTAGTCGATAAAGTATTTGATGGACTACTTCCCAGTGGTGTTGGTGGTCGTCTGTGGTGGTGATTAGGATGTCATCCATGTACACAATGACTTCATTTGTAAGTATCAGATTGCGGAATATGGTGTCCATCATTGTTTGGAATGTGCTTGGGGAGTTTGTAAGTCCAAAGAACATGACTCTTGGTTTGTATAGTCCTTGATTTGTTTTGAACGCCGCTTTTTCTTCGTCTCCCTCTTTGATGCGGACATTGTTATATCCCCATCGTACGTCCAGCTTCGTGAAGAGTCTGGCTTCTTGTACTTTATCGATGATTTCTGGGATTAATGGAAGTGGATAGCGATTTTTTATGGTGATTGCGTTCAACTTTCGGTAGTCTTGTACTGGTCTTAGTTTTCCATCCTTTTTCTTGATGAAGAAGAAAGGGGAAGCATAGGGAGATTTTGATGGTCGGATGTAGCCTTTCTTTAGTTGTTCATTGAGGAACTCGGTGAGGGCTTGTCCTTCTGTAATGGCTAACGGATACACTTTGCAGTCCAAGGTTTTTGGAGCTTCGGGGATTAGTTCAATTGCATGATCCCATGTTCTTTTTGGCGGGAATCGGTGTGAGGCTTCTTCGCTAAACACCTTTTTGTGTCGGTGATATTGTGCAGGGACCATTTCTTCAAATGTTCTCTTTGTATGATCCATGGCTTTTTGTGCCAATTCCGATGCCGTTGTTGTTTTTCGTATAGCGATGTATGGTTCTTCTTCGTCATCCATCAGCTGCTCCCATGCTTCTTCGTCCAATTCATATGTTTCAAGAGCCCGAATGGCAGACTCAATCGTTTCTTCGTGAGGGTTTATAGTCGTAATGACCACTGGTTGATATTCTTCTTCTAGTGTTGCTTCTTTCCACCTCATTTTTGGTTCGAATGCCGTGAACCAAGGGTATCCCAAGATTACTTTGTCCTTGCCCAAGTTTGTGATGAGGAATCGCAATACGTGAATTGCTTCTCCCGTTCGGACTTGTAGATCGGTGTAATGAGTGATGTTTCCGTCTTGATTTAATGTCCCGTCTACGTTCCAGATTTTGATGGGTTGATTGGTGGGAAGGGAGGAAATTTGTAATCTTTTGAGCAGTTGGGAATTGATAAAATTGTCGGTGGCTCCTAAGTCGAGTAACACTTCTCGTTCGGCTGTTGCATGTGTGGATTTGAATAGTACTGGAATTCGCATCGATTGGTACTTGCTACTATACACACTAATCTTTAAAGCCTTAGCCCCAGCTGCGGGCATCAGGCATGGGAAAAATCCTCTTTCTTGTCGAACATGATATTCGCAATATTCGCAAAGTGGGCACGAACTTCGTCGCTTTCGTTATAGAGTTGTGTCAGAAAGATTTCTGCTTTTTGATCCGCAGAGAGGGCTTTGTTGGAAGATATGGTAGCGGTGGCAATGACTGAGTTGTTAGGGGGGGATGAGGATGTGGTTGCTTCGGCAATTCTGTTATTCTTTTGAGGGCAGAATCGTGAGATGTGTCCCTTTTGATCACATCGGAAGCATTTCCCTTCTTTGATTCGTTTAGTTTTTTCTTCCTCCGTCATTGTTGCGCATGCCCTTGTTTGTCTGATGTCCATAGCGTTTGGGTCTCGGTGATGAGTAAGCGCATTTGTCCACTGTTCTTTTGTTCCTCCCATAACCTTGTTGCCCTTGAGTCTGTTGCTGAGTTGGATATACTCTTCATGTTGTTGACGTGCCCAGTTGGTCCAACTGGCCCAATCATAGGGATGATCAAATTTGACACAATTCCATACTAGGTTGTTGGAAAGTCCGTTTTGGAATAGGTCAAGGGTGACGCATTGATCCAAGTCATATCCCGCTTTATTGGCAAGATTTTGGAATTTGGATATGAAGTCATCGAGATTGTCCTTGATCATGTGTAGACTTTTGAGTTTGTGCTGGGCTTTCGCGCTTTTGGTGGTATCTGTGTAGGCTTGTCTAAATCTGGTATCGATTGTTCGCCACAGATTTTCTTCTGTCTGTAGAACTCCCGTGGTTATTTGGTCGACCAGCCATTGAGCTTGTTCCTGTACCCAATCATCGACGAGTGGTCCTCTGATGTAGGAGAGGAAGGTCATCGTTCGTCAGTATGGGTTGGTCATGACATCCGCGTTGGGGTTCATTCCACGATAGATTTGAAAGGCCAGCATGAACGCTTTGCTTCTTTCTCTATTGCCCATGAATTCGAAAGGGGGATTTCCCTCCAATCTTCCATTGGCATGTGGTGGTCCTCCGGCGGCACCTCCTCCACCTCCACCTCCGCCTCCTCCTCCACCTCCTCCTCCTCCTCCACCTCCGCCTCTGCCTCCTCCACTCGTTCCACTTGGGGTCGTGCCAGTGGTAACGGGGGGGTATTATTGTAGAGGTTGCTGCTTGGGACATAGTAGACATAGTGGGGATAGTGACGGTAGTGATAATGGGATTTGTGGTAGTAGTAGGAGGTTGAGTAGTATCTTCTGGTGGATCTACGTCGATAGCTTGTACTGGTGTGAGTGTTGGGCCTAGTCCTAAGTTTTTGGGGACTGGTTTAATAGTATACCACTTGTTTCGTTCGTCACAAGTGATAAAGGCCCAAAGTCGATCTTCTTCAATATAATGGATTGCTTGGTATTCGTTTAGCTTTGGGCTGAAGACGTAGTATCCTTTGGTTTGTCTTCCTGGGTCTGTTCTCCAGACAGCTGTTCCTTTAACGTTTATTGATAGGGTGTTGTCTTCGATTCGTTCGATATACGAGGCTTGGAACTTTGTTCTTGCTCTGCTGTTGAGAGCCACGGTGGGAGACTTGACTTAATGTTACGCACCAACGGGGCGTATCATGCAACGTGCAATTCTGGAGCGAAGTCGTATCAGGACTTCAGGTTGGGGATTCACAAGTATTAGCTGAGCAGGGCTCAAAGCTAATGTAAGCGGGTTCAGAGCTTTAGCTTGAGACACGAAGGTCCTAGAGCGTTTGTTAGACACAGAGGTCAATGGTTCGCAAGGTGAGGGTTAGAGGAGACAGTTGTGTTGGTATTACACAGGAAGTCAAGTCTACTGATACAAGCTAGGTAAAGATGACTTATATAGTAGTACAGAGAGGTTTGTCTGGAACAAACCTATGACGCAGGTTGGCGTCGCATGACGTAGGATGATATCATCCTAGTACAGCTAGTATGGGGAATCAAGGAGTCAAGAATGAAATGACGTCATAATGACGTAGCAATGATGTCAGTCCACAACAAGAATGAGCCGGCACGGATAAGAGATAATGATGTCAGAGATAGGTAATAAAGAAAGAGGCCATGTCCGAAATCGTAACATAAGGGTGATTAGTTTTTCTAGCACCTCCCCTGCTTCTTTTGTCCATCTGAAGGGGCCATCAGTAGTTTTTATCGTATCTGTGATGGGTTTGGCATGGTGGGCAAAGAAGGGGATGAAGGGGCGCTGGTAACTCAGGGTTCCCAAGACACTTCTTGCCCCTTTCAGTGTTTTGACCTCTCTTGGCCAATCTTTGATTCCTTCGACTTTTCTTGGGTCAATCTTGATCTGGGAGCCATCGATTACTATTCCCAGATAGCTGATCTTATTTTGTTCAAAGACACATTTGGACACTTTGAGAAAATAAGATTCATCTTCGCATATCTCCAGGAATGTGTGTACAATCTTCCTGTGTCTGGGGAGGTCTTCCTCTGTCACTATGAGGACATTGTCCATATACACAAATAGTTCTTTTGGGTGTGTCCATGAGTGGACGGAGGATGTGGCTCATTGTTCTGGCAAAGGTGGCTGGAGCATTGGTAAGACTGAAAGTCATTACTTGAGGGATTGTTACATCCTAGCAGGGACGTGAACTTGGTTCAAGGGTTCAGAGTGGCCCAGTGGGCAGTTTCACACAATGTCCAAGCAAAGACGTCTATTGTCTTATAGCTATGAAGTACAAAGGTGTCCAAGGTGTTGTGCACAAGGTGCACAATGACTTAGCAGGAAAGACTCCTCGTCCGAAGTGCCAAGGCACTTCTCTGCACCTAGTTGCTGGTGCGCTAAGTCTCAGCTGAGTGTGGCGTTGTTATAGTACAACTGCAAAGACTTCAACAGGAATGTTCAACTCTAGAAGAGTCTGAGGGAGGTGGTTCACAAGAGGAGGTCAAGATGGTCTGCACACTCAGGGAATGAGGACAAGTTTGCTAGATTACAAACGAAGCCAAGTGTGGCTTCGTACTATGTGTACACAGGGTTTATATACTAGATCGGTGCCAAAGATAAGAACACAAGACAGGACACGAGTAAACACAGTCAAAATGGGTTAAGCAATGTGTTATCATAGATAAGACGATCAAGACAGTGGATGCACCACAAGGGGAAGAAAGGGAAGACATGGAAGTATCGAGACAAGAAAGCGTACTGTGGTGGTCCAAGTCCGATGACCCGAAGCGTCCAGATCATGACATGAGCCCCTCCCAACATCCACTCTCCCTAGAGTGCTTCAGGGTTGATGAGATCATAGATGTCGGCACTGGGGTCGTTGCCCTCCTCCTCCGATGAGGAGTCCTTGCAGTGGTGGGTCTGGAAGAAACCAAAGGGGCCCCTCTTACCGCAGGTACGGCATAGTTCGTAAATGGGGCAGTCAATTTCGTCGTGGCTTCCTGTTTTTAGACACTTGCCGCACCATCGACTTGTCTCACTAGTGCCTGGCCAGAGGCAGTCTTTGGGCCAATGGTCAGTACCAGCGCATCGCCAACAGTAGCGATTCTTTTGCAGGCAGTTAAATGAGAGGTGGAACTCTGAGTGACATCGGAGGCAGAGCTTCCCATCCTTGTTCTTCTTGGGCCCCCTAGGTGTCTTGTTCTTCTGCTTCTTCTTCCCCTTCTTCACTTTTCTAGCCGAAGAAGGGGTATGACCTTCAGGCTTGTCTTGCAGCTTTGGAAGAGCTAAGCGATGAGGGGGGGGGATGGATTCAACATAGAAGGGGTGGGTGTCAGTGTGGGTAGGAGGGGGGTGGAGGTGCAGCCAAGTACTCGAGATCTTTGTGCATGCCTGATTGCTCTGGAGGCGTTGTCTAACACTAGTGAGTTGCATATCTACCTCCAGAAGACGGCGCTCTAGAGGTTCAGCGGTTTTGTAGAGGGCAACAACTTGTTCCCTCAACGCTTTCTGGTTCTTCAGTAGCCATTTTGTTCTGGCTACTTCTGCAGTTAGTCTGTGGTCTCGGAGATATTCCAAGACCTCTTGGATCTTTGGGACTAGGGGGGAGTCTGGGGAGAAGTTCCCAAGCTGTTCGAGTGAGAGGGGAGGGGGAGGGTTGTAGTTCCCCTCATCGGCACGCTCCAGCAGGTACAAGGGGAGCCCATAAGTGGGGTAACCTTTACCCAGTGTTCCGATGAGGGATTCTTTGTCGTCTGAGAGACGGATGTAACGGGCCCCAGTCCTTTCAAAGGTTCCCGGGTCTTCGTCGTTGGGGATGGAGAAGGGGAAGTAGTGACCACCGAAGGGGTCATTTAACCAGTAGCCCACTCCCGGGTGGTTGTTGGCTGGGTCAACATCCTTGCCCAGTTCAATGGGGTAGTTGTCGCAAGCAGGGGGATCTTTATAGTTGATAGGGTAATCGTCCATGATTGGGTCATGGACAAGTCTTGTGAGCGCGGCATGGGCTGCTCTGTGGTCTGGGGGAGTGGTGGTGGGTCGTTCAAGAGTGGAGACGATGCGATGTATTACTGGGGTGTTGGGGCAGGTAGTGGCTGATTCTGGGGGCCTCAAGACATCCTTCCCCTTCACAGAGATGACGTTGGGGAAGTCTGGGTGAATGCTGGGGGGAGTTGGTTCATCAGGGGAAGGGGACCTGATCATCGCGGTATTGACTATGTTAGCGATGACCATCTCGATTGTGCGGTCGTGTTCTGAGGTGGAGAGGGGTAGTTCGTGGTCTTCCTCCATCTCATCTGGGGGTACTGAGCTTTCTGGAGATTCTGTAGTGGTTTCGGAGTATGACCCTCTGGCCATAGCTCTGGCAACAAGTCGTTCTGTAGATGAGTCGCAAGAAGGCATAGTGGTGTGGGGAGTGGGGAGGTGGGTGGTGATGGAGTGAATGGATATTTCTTTTCATTTTATCCACTCTTCTGCTCCCACACTTCTGGGGTTGCGCTTGTAGTATTTCTCTACAAGTTCTGTGGCGCTGAGGTTCTTTTCTGGTTCCCAGCTGTTATGGGCATCGGAGTATCCCTTCCACTTGATCAGAAATTGGGTTTGATTTCGATATTGTCTTGTGTTCATTATTTGATCTACTTCCCATTCCGGTTCTCCTTCTATCAGGTCAGGGGGGGGTTCTGGGAAGTTTGTCCCATGTATGGGTGTCTCTTTGTATGGCATTAGGAGTGAGGCATGGAACACTGGGTGGATACGCCACTGTGGTGGCAATCTTAGGGCATAGGTCATTGCCGAGATTTTTCTTGTGATGGGGAAGGGGCCATATCTCTTTGGGGCTAACTTGAAAGTGGGGTGCGTTGTTTTCAAGTTTCTGGCATCAAGCCACACCTTGTCTCCTTCCGAGTATGGTTGGAAATGAGGGGAGTCTTTGTATTGTGATTGGGCGTGTGTGATTGCCGCCTGGGCTGCCCTTCTAGCTTCTAAGATCTGTTCCAGCCTTTCTTTTGTCTCCGGCATGTTGCCTGTGCGCTGTGGTTGGTGCATCTTTGGGGTGTACCCTAAAATGAGTTCGTAGGGTGTCTTTTTCGTGGTGGCACTTGGCCATGAGTTGTGCGTATACTGGGCTAGTGGTAGTAAGTCCGCCCAGTTATTCTGTTGGTGGTTGATGAACATTCGAAGGTATTGTTCTACCCATCGGTTTGCTCTTTCTGATTGTCCATCAGTCTGTGGGTGGTACGCTGTACTAATGTTTTGTTCGATGTCCAGAGTGTCGCACCATTCTTTGGTTAGCTTTGCTGTGAATCGAGTGTCCCTGTCTGAGATCACTCGTCTGGGGAGTCCATAGTGTGGGAAAAGTGTTTTGCCAAGGAGTGCTGCCACTCCCTTCGTGTCTATTGTTTCTTTGCATGGGATGAAGAAGGCTGCTTTGAAGCAGTCATGGTCTACGATTGTGAGGATAGTATCGTAACCGTCTGACTCTGGTAGTTTCGTGATGAAATCTAAGGTGATTGTTTCGAAGGGGAGGGCGTTCTCCTTTGTCTTTATGGGGAATAATGGTGGCTTTGGATTCCCAGGGAAGTTTTTATTCGCCTGACATGTGGCACAGCCTTGTACATAGGCGGAAATGTCCAATTTCATGTCTGGCCACCAGAAGTCTTGTGATACCAGCCAGATCATTTTCATGATTCCAGGGTGTCCGGCTGTCTTTAGATTGTGATACAGGGAAATTACCCCCCTCCTTAGCACAGTGTTGTCCACAACCACTAGTTTTGTGTCTTTCCACCAGTACTTTCCTGATTTCACGAGCTGGTAGGGTGTCGCCCACTCGTTGAGGGTGTCTTGGTGTAGTAGTTGTTGTGCCATGACCCTATCATCTATGCGGATGGATAGGGCAGCGTTGGCAAACACTTCTGGGGTGAGGACTGTGACGTTGGTATTGTCTTCTTCTTCATTCATGTGGTCTGGGCGTCTAGAGAGGGCATCTGCGTGGTTCTGAGTTCCTGGCTTGTGGATTAGCTGATAATGGTAGTCTGCCAGTCTTGGGATATATCGGGCCACTCTTCGATTGATCCGTTGTGGGTGGCGGTAATATTCGAGGTTTTTGTGGTCTGTGAACACTTTTATTTTGTGTGGGGATCCCATGAGGAGGTGTCTCCAGTGTTCGAGGCCCCATAGTACTGCTAGGAGTTCTCTATCATGAATATCATAGTTTCTTTCTGCTGTTGTGAAAGCTTTTGAGAAGTACCCCACTGCTTGGGGTTTGCCTCTTGTGTCTCTTTGTGTCAGGATCGCTCCAATGGCAAAAGCAGAAGCGTCCACTTCTAGCTCAAAGGGTTTATCCATATTAGGCTGGCACAGGACAGGGTCTTCGCAAATGAGGGTGATTAATTTTTCTAGTGCTTCTCCTGCTTCTTTGGTCCATTTGAAGGGACCATCGGTAGTTTTTATTGTGTCTGTGATGGGCTTGGCATGGTGTGCGAAGAAGGGGATGAAGGGGCGTTGATAACTCAGGGTTCCTAAGACGCTTCTCACCCCTTTCAGTGTCTTAACCTCCCTTGGCCAATCTTTTATGCCTTCGACCTTTCTAGGGTCGATCTTGATCTGAGATCCATCTATCACTATTCCTAGATAGCTGATCTTATTTTGTTCAAAGACACATTTGGATGCTTTGAGAAAATAAGATTCATCTTCGCATATTTCCAGAAAGGCATGTACGATCTTTCTGTGTCTGGGGAGGTCTTCTTCTGTGGCTATGAGGACATCGTCCATGTATACAAATAATTCTTTGGGGTGTGCGTCCATGAGTGGGCGGAGGATGCGACTCATGGTTCTGGCAAAGGTGGCTGGGGCGTTTGTTAGGCCGAAGGTCATTACTCTGGGGATGAATAGTCCTCTGGGTGTTTTGAAGGCCGCTTTAAGTTGGTCTTCCTCTCTTATTCTGATATTGTGGTATCCCCATCTTATGTCGAATTTGGAGAATACCTTCTTGCCACTGAGGTTCGTTAGGATGTCGGAAATGAGGGGTAGTGGGTATGTATCTTTGATTGTCCAGGCGTTTAGGGGTCTATAGTCTATAATTGGACGGAGTCCTCCATTGGTCTTCTTCCTGAAGAAGAAGGAGGATGCGTAGGGGGAGCTTCCTTCATAGATGTACCCTTTGGCCAGGTTTTCTTCAATGTATGCTTTTAGCGATTCATCTTCTTTGGGAGTGAGGGGATATATCTTGCAGTTGATTTTTTGTGGGGCGTCTGGTCTGAGTTTGATAGGGAAGTCCTCCTCCCTTTCTGGGGGGAATCGCTGGGCCTCCTCATCAGAGAATACCTTCTGATGTTGTTGGTATTCCTCTGGAATTGGCGTTTCTTTAACTGGGTCAAAGGTGGCCATTACAGCTACTTTTGCTTCTTGGTGTCGCTTTCTCCTGAAGCAGTACCCTCCTGTCAGGATGATTACTGGTCCTCCTTTCAGTTCTTGTGCTTTCCAATCGATCTCTGGGTTCTCGTGTTCGAACCACGGGTATCCAAAGATTATTCTGTCTTCTCCAAGGCTTGTAACGAAGAATTGGAAAGCTGTTTCCTTTTCTCCTCTTTTTATCCATAGCTGGCACATTTCTGTGATAGTGCCATCTTTGTTTAATGATCCGTCCACATTTCGAACAAGTCTTGGTGGTTTTACTGGTGTGGTTCCTAACCCTAGTTTTTTTATAAGGTTTCAATCAATGAGGTTGTCTGTGGCTCCACTGTCTAGGAGCACATTTGCGTGAGCTTCTTTGTAGTAAAGGTGAACAATCACTTTGATTGTCATAGCACTATTGCGAATACTGTACATTGAACACGCCTCCCTGTCAGCTCTCACAGGTCGGCATCGCAAAAATCCTGATCTAGGGCGTAATAGCGCCTTTTTTCTTCTTCGCTCATCGATTGGATGAGTTTGTGCGCTTGGCGGACTTTGTCTTCAGTGGTGGTGGTAGCCACTCTGGATGAGCTCGCTTCTGGGGTGTAAGGTGGGGCTTCTTCTGCCTCCGCCTTCTTGGTGTCTGTGGCTCTCGCCTGTGTCTGTGGTTTGGGGGGTGGTGAACGTGTGCACTCTTTGGCCATGTGGCCCTGTTGGCGACACCGAAAGCATCGCCCTTCCTTCATGTATTGTTTGCGTTCTTCGTCAGAAAGCTTCTTGAAAGGGAAGGAAATAGTGGCATCCACATCCATGGCATTGGGATCTCGTGTCTTGGGGCGGTTGTGTCCGGTGTTCTGGGTGGGTCCAGAGCTCTTGGCTCCTGGTCCGATTAGGATGAGTTTGAAGCGCTGAGTTTCCGTCCTAGCTGTTTTCTGCCAGTCTGCCATGTTCTTTGGAATGGTCTCCCTCATTAGGCAGGCTCGATATAAGCCTAGAGGGAGTCCTTTTTTAAAGAACTCTATGGCTCCTGGGGCGTCTTTGTCCCATCCGGCAATCCCTGCCAACCTTTCAAAGGTGAGGATGTATTCGTCTAGTTGACCCAGCTGCATCCTAAGATTGATGAGCTGCTGATAGGCCTTCTCTTTATTGAGAGTGTCTGTCCAATCGCGATCGAAGGTGTCTAGGAAGGTTTTCCATAGTTCCTCGCTTTTCTTTGTGAGGGTGTTGGTAGTGTCTGCAAGTTCTCTTTCCATCACATCCTCTACTTCGTTCACCCACATCATGACTGATTGTCCTCTGAATAGGGTGAGGCAGTATAGGATTCGAGAATAGTATTCTTTGATT
>WNGR01004287.1_pt1 | contig 15415 bp, 12 predicted proteins | sample 5407581 | NCBI WGS metagenome assembly WNGR01 (sample SAMN13153383, study PRJNA577476) | soil metagenome | isolation source: 80 cm soil or saprolite under Garry oak tree replicate 2 | place: USA:California | collected 2016-06-15
CGCCCCCGAACCCAACCCGCCGTCTTTGCCTTTGCTCATTATTCCCTACCCCTATTTTTACTTGTCAAGCCCCAAACCACCTAAGTCTCACAAAATAAACACCGTCCGCGTGCGTAGTAGTTCCACCCAATCCGCTACAATAGAACTAGACATAAAGAAAAGCCCCGGCGAAACCGGGGCTTTCGCCTTTAGCATCATAAACCTTTTAGAAAGAAGATTTTACCCGTAACCCATTTAGAATGACGATTTTGCAGACACATACACCACGTAAACCATTGAATCCAGAGATTTTACACCAGGTAGGGGGAGGGGGTACCTCACACATGAGCCACAACGGAGATAGCCCGAGGCAGCTTCTGGTAGATACCCCCGAAGCCACCGTTCGACAGAATAGCGACAACATCCCCGTCCCTGAGCTGAGGCGCCAGAGCCTCCACGATGGCATCCGCGTCTGGATGGACACTCGCAGCAACCCCGCGCGCATTCAAAGCCGCGACGACCTTCTCCGGCACCAACCGCTCGTGTACAGGGATGCTCTCCGACTTGAAGACCGCCGCCAGCACCACCTGATCGGCCAGCGCGAGACTCTCCACCAGGGCAGTCTCAAACACATTCCGCCGCAAGGTGTTGGAGCGCGGCTCCAGCACAGCCACAAGCCGCTGCCCCGGATACCGCTCCCGCAACGCCCGCAGCGTCTCGCGGATAGCCGTAGGATGATGCGCAAAGTCGTCGATGATCGTAATGCCCTCGACGACAGCCCGCACCTCAAGCCTGCGCTTGACGCTCTTGAACGTCGCGAGCGCCTCAGCAATCGCCTCAACCGGAACCCCCTGCCCGGCCGCCAGCGCAGCCGCAGCAGTCGCATTCAAGGCATTGTGTTCGCCAGCCATCGGCAAGCTCAGCTCCGCGAAGGCAGCGCCGCCCCGGCTAAGATTCCATCGGGTCACGGGCCCATCGTGGCGCAGGCTGGAGACGCGCCAGTAGGAGTCCACCGCGAAGCCATACCGCTCCACCGCGCAGAAGGCCCGCGCGACACACTCGCTGACGTTCTCGCTGCCATCGAAGGCAACAATGCGTCCACGTCGCGGAACGAGATTGACAAATCGCTTGAACGCCGTCTTTACGGCAGAGAGATCGGTGTAGATGTCGGCGTGATCGAACTCCACATGCGTAAGAATCGCCGCATCCGGAAAGTAGTGCAGGAACTTCGGCCCCTTGTCGAAGAACGCCGTATCGTACTCGTCGCCCTCCAGCAGAAAGGGCCGCGTAGACCGCACCATGAAGCTCGTACCGAAGTTCTCGGCAACGCCGCCGATCAGGAAGGAAGGAGCAAGCTCGGGATCGTGCCGCGAGGCCACCTCATAGATCCACGCCAGCATACTGGTCGTCGTCGTCTTCCCATGCGTTCCGGCAACCACCAGAGACTCCCGGCCCTGCAGGAACTCGTCATGCAGAATCGAAGCCATCGAGCAGAAAGGAATCCGCGTATCGAGCACATACTCCAGCTCAACGTTCCCACGCGAGATGGCATTGCCCACGACCACCAGATCCGGTCGAGGATCGAGGTTGCTCTCGGCATAAGGCTCGTGAATCGGAATGCTCAGCTCAGCAAGCAGGTCGCTCATAGGCGGGTAAGCAGCCGCATCCGAGCCGGTAATACGGTGCCCCTGAAGCTGCAGCATACCCGCGAGAGAGGCCATAGCCGTGCCGCAGATGCCAATAAGATGAACGTGTTTAGGGTTTTGCATTAAATCGCCAGATTAGAGACTAGACCGTAACCGCCGCCTCAAGAAAGTGCATCTGCGGATTCTCCGCATCTGTCAGGTCAAGCTTAACAGGAATCCCCAGTGGAAGAGTGACATTGGCCCCATTCACATGCCCGCTGCGAAGCCCAATCGCAATCGGCCCGTCGAAGTCCCTGAGCGAGTACATAATCGCCCGCTCCAGATACTCCTGCTCCTCCGCAGCAACGCACTGATCCATATCGCCGAACACAATGCCCCGCGCGCTCTCAAGCCGCCCCGAGTACCGTAGATGAAGCAGTATCCGATCCCACTGGTAAGGCTTGGTCCCGATGTCCTCCAGGAACAGGACACTCTCGCCCATCTCCGGAGCATAAGGCGTCCCCAGCGCCTGCGCGAGGATCGAGATACATCCACCCCGCAGTCTGCCCTCAGCGACCCCAGGACGAAGCACCCGCAGCCCGTCCGCTGCACCGAGCGACCAGCCGCTGTCTCCATGAAAGGTATGGTTCCAGCTAGTCAGATCGACGCCACCATCACGCGCAAAGTCCGCCGCAACCATCGGAGCGTAGAAGCTGACGAGATTCGCCTCCTTCTGCAACCAGCTGTGCAGCGAAGTGTGATCGCTGTACCCGATGAACGCCTTTGGGTTGGCGCGTATGAGCGCCGCATCCAGATGCGGCAGCAACTCAGCCGAGCCCCAACCACCGCGAGTACATACGATCCCATCGATCGCAGGATCGGCAAACGCAGCATGCAGATCAGCCAGCCGATGCTCGACCGTCCCCGCGTAGTAGAGTGGCCCGCTATCCAGCGCATGCGGACTAAGCGCCGTCCGGTATCCAAGCGCCTCAAGCCGCCGCAGGCCTCCCTCCACCAGCTCCTGTTTCGGAGTACTAGCCGGAGACAGCACAGCCAGCGTAGCGCCGGGACGCAGAGCTGCAGGTTTTACAGGTGCAATCCGTGAGCTCACAGGTCGGAGACCTCACCACGGCAGATGATCTCCGCCGGTCCTGTCAGCCGCATCGCCGCATCGGCGGACGGCCAGACAGTACGCTGCGGCCCACCTTCAGCATGGGCTGTGAGCTCGCGCGCAACCCCGCGCAACGCCATAGCCGCTGCGGAAGACGCGCACGTCCCCGTACCCGACGAAGTAGTAGGTCCACACCCGCGCTCGTAGATGCGGAAGGCGATCGCGGACTCCGATAGAACCCGAACGAACTCCACATTGGTTCCATGGGGGAACAGGGGGCTAGTGCTGATGCGCGCACCAAGCTCCTGCCAGATGCTTCCGTGCGCGCTGAAGTCCTCTGAATCGACGAAGAGAACAAAGTGCGGATTTCCTACGTTCACCATCGCCCCGGCTACGTCGCCAAAGCCTGGAAGCTCGATCGTGCGCTGCATGACGCGAGGAACACCCATCTCGCTCTCGATCAGGTAGAACGGGTCGGCAGCTTCGACGACATGGCAGGTGCGCAGCCCCCCATGGGTGCCCAGCGCCACGTCATGCCTGCCTTCGCTGCTGGCGAGCCAGGCGGCCACGCAACGAGTTCCGTTACCGGAGAGCTCGGCCTCGCTGCCGTCGGCGTTGAAGAGCCGGAGAAAGAGTTCGCCGTTCGGCTTGCGCTCGAGAAACTCGATGCCGTCCGCACCGACGCTGGTATTGCGGGCGCACAGCTTACGGGCGAGTGCGGCGTACTGTCGCTGAGCCAGATGCTCTTCGATGATGAGAAAGTCGTTGCCGTAGGCATGTGCTTTTACGAAAGGAATCATGATGCTTTTATTCTGCATCAGCGTCGCGGAAAACGACGACCTGGTCCGTGGCGTCGCTGGCCCTGAGCTCTGCCAGGAGGTGATTGTGTCCTTCGTGATTTGCCTTCACCATGAAGGTGATCCGCTCCAGCGTGGCTATGCTGTCACGCTCAACTATGCTCAGGCGCTCACCGGCGCGATCGAGGACACTCAGAATGGCTACGTAGATGCGGTTCTGGTCTGTACCGCGAACCTCGTACAGCATAGGGTATCGCTTCCATCCGATGCGCTCCTCCACGTAACCGATACAGATGAGGGCGAACAGAACAATCGCGGTGGCAATCACAGCCTCGATATACAGGCCGGCCCCGCATGCCATGCCGATGGACGCAACGACGAAGACCGTGGCCGCGCTGGTCAGTCCGACGACACGGTCGCGTGTATGCAGGATCAGTCCCGCGCCGAGGAAGCCGATTCCTTGAACGATGTTGGAGGCGACGCGATCCTTGTCTGGATTATTTTCGCCGGCCAGGACCGCGGAGAGCAGCGTGAAAAAGGCGCAGCCGAGACACAACAGCATGTTCGTGCGCAGCCCTGATGCTTTATTCCGCCGCTCCCGCTCGAGTCCGACAAGGCCACCCAGCAGGCACGCCGCCAGCAGCCGCGTCGCTGTCCCCGTGGAGAGCAGCTCCTGATCGATCTGGCTGAAGTGGAACGAGGATGGTATGAGCATAAGTCTCGGTGCGATAGTAGCACCCTGGGCCCCGTCTTCGGCGTGCAGTTTAGGGGCGAGGAGCGTAGCGATCGGACCGATAGGTTCGCGCGCATGGCTGGCCCGTGGTGCAGAGCACGGTCAGCTCCGTCAGTCCCTGGGGATGCTCCGCCACGGCCTTCGAGACGGGGTCACCAGCGATAGCCACAACGTATGCGGCACGCTCAGCAGGCTCTGCAAGAGCGGCCTTCCAGCTGTCGTAATCTCCCTCGCTCAGCGTCTGCCGGAGTGGCAAGCCCGCCTGCTGCAGCGCGCCGATATGGTCCGAGTTGTACATCAGGATGGGCACGCCTGCGGGAAAAGATTTGAGTTCACGCGCGAGCGCCGCCTCAAACGCGACTCGCGTCGTCGAGTTCACGACGGCCTCCTTGAGGACGAGAGGCACGGCATACATCATTGCGACAGTATTGACGGCTATGAGCGAGAACGTGATGGGATGCAGCAATCGCGCCCGAAGTGGCGCCGACAGACTCCATCGCCTTTGCAGCCAGTCCATCGTGAAGAACGAAAAAACGGCCAGCGCAGGCAGCAGCTCCACCCCATAGCGCGAGTTGTAGTACGAGTGCGGCCAGAGTGGAGGAATGAAGATCGGAACGGAGCCGTAGGCGATCGAATAGATATAGAAAGGCAGTGGTATCCACAGGAGGAGCGCCGGCAGGGCAAGCCTGCGGCGAACGGCGAGGACCAGACCGACTATCGCCGCAGCCATCACTACGAAGCCCGTCTCCCATGCGGCCGCATCCAACTGTGCGGTTCGGGTGTAGAAGACTACCCCCCACACTGGGTTGTGCCATCCGCGATAGTGCTGCGAGCCCGGGGGAGAGGTCTTCTTCTCGATGACCGCCGCAGAGTAGGGACCGCGCATGAAATCGAGCGGATCGTGGAAAAAATGCTGGTTGTACGCCAGCCAGCTTAGTGGACCCGCGACAGTGAGAAGCGTGAAGACGATGAAGGAGGGAGCAACCTTGCGCCACATCTGACGATTGCGCGAGAGCTGCCAGGCTAAAACACACCAGACGGCGGCGCCGAGCACCCATCCGTCATACCGCGTGAAGACAGCGGCTACGATGAGGAGGGCAATGAAGATCAGCCGTCGTGCGACAAAGGCCTGCTGTCCGGCGCGGATAGCGGCGACGCACTCCGTGGTAAGCAGGGTGATCCAGATAAGCTCTGCCAGGAACAGCGGCTCCGTCATGGCAGTGGTCGAGAGATACAGCAGGTTCGGATTCAGAGCATAGAAGGCGGTTGCAGCAAAGGCCCATCGTGGCGTCATCGGCCTGTATCGGCTTGCGCGCCGCATGATGACGCCGATGACGTAGCAAAGCAGCGACGGCCATGCCCCGGCCAACCCGTTCTGCCACCACTCCATCTTCTGGACGAAGGGCACCATCAGGAGATGCGGCAGAGGCAGCCAGACGCCTCCGAGCTGCGCGAGTCCAGGGTTGCGCGAGTCCAGGATACGGCGCGCGATGCCGAGATGCGCAACGGCGTCTCCATACAGCAGGAGATACCCCCGCGCAATGCAGACAAGGAGCGCAATAAAAGCGAGAACGACAGAGGCCAAGGCTACCGGAGCGACCTCCTCGCGTGTAGCTGGCCGTACACCCTCAGCCGTTGCTTCGACTGGAGCCGAAGCACTGGTACCGGCGAGGGTGGCCGGTCGGCTACGCCTGGAGGATCTACGCCCCTGCGTGTTCAAGGTGCGATATCTCCATGAAGAGTTTGAAGCGCGCGTCGATCTCCTCGCGCGTGACGGCTTGCAGACGCTCGGTCCCGAACCGTTCGACGGCGAACGATCCCATCACGCCGCCATAGAACATCGCCTTGCGGAAAACGGCTGGTGTCAGCTCCGCCTGCGATGCGAGATAGCCGTAAAAGCCCCCCGCGAAGGAATCTCCAGCGCCGGTGGGATCGACCACCTCAGCCAGCGGCAGTGCAGGCGCACGGAATGGGTGTGTGATCTTCGTCTTGCCGCCAAAGGAGCGATCGCCGAAGAAGGCCGTGGCGCCGTACTCGCCGTGTTTGACGACGAGCGTCTTCGGCCCCATCGACAGGACCTTCTCCGCGGCAACGACAAGGTTTCGTTCGCCTGCCAGCATCCGCGCCTCCCCGTCGTTGATCAGCAGCACATCCAGGTCGCGCAGGACCTTCGCCAGGTTGGCAGCATGGTCAGCAATCCAGTAGTTCATGGTGTCGCCGCACACCATGCGGACATTCGGCATCTGGCTCCGGACGCGGGCCTGCAACACAGGGTCGATATTCGCGAGGAAGAGATATTCGCTGTCGGTGTAGGCTTCCGGGATCTTCGGCTCGAAGGTCTCGAAGACGTTCAGGTCTGTGCCGAGCGTCTTTGCTTCGTCAAGGTTGCCCACGTAGGAGCCGGTCCAGTGAAAGCTCAGGCCCTTTGCCCGCTCGATGCCGCGCGTATCGATACCACGACGCGTCAGCACAGCTTCATGTTCCGGCGTGAAGTCCTCACCCACAACTGCGATAACGCGGACCTGGGTGAAGTAGCTGGCTGCCAGCGCGAAGTGCGTCGCAGCGCCACCAAGGCAGTGATCCACTGCGCCATGCGGGGTTTGAATGCTATCGAAGGCTACCGATCCAACTACGAGAATTGACATAGGCTCATTTCTTGAAGGAATTTTGATTTCTAAATTGCAGTCAGGCTGAAAATTACAGATACTTGTCGAGCAAAACGGACAACCGTTGCCGCGTCTCCGCGGGAATCACCTTGCGGTCGGTCAGAATGGCGTACTTCAACGCATCGGCGCACGCGCAGGTCTTTTCCGTAGGCATGGCTCCAATCGCGGCTTTCACGACCTTCGCGGCGTTGTCTGCATTCTGGTGCAGCACGGCCACGATCTGATCGATCGTCACATCGTCATGGCCATCGTGCCAGCAATCGTAGTCCGTCACCATGGCCATGGTGGCGTAGCATATCTCCGCCTCGCGGGCCAACTTTGCCTCCTGCAGATTGGTCATCCCGATGACGTCCGCGCCCCAGCTGCGGTAGAGGTTCGACTCCGCCCGCGTCGAGAACTGCGGGCCCTCCATGCACACATACGTTCCGCCCTTCTTGCCCACGACATCGACCGTGTTACAGGCCTTCTCGAAGGCAGCTGCCACAGTCCCGCAGATCGGATCGCCGAAGGCCACATGTGCCACGATGCCTTCGCCGAAAAACGTTGATGCGCGCGCAACCGTGCGATCGATGAACTGGTCGGGAATGACGAAGTCGGTCGGCTTATGCTCCTCTTTGAGCGAGCCGACCGCAGACACCGAAAGGATGCGTTCGACCCCGAGCAGCTTCATCGCAAAGATATTGGCGCGGAAGTTCAGCTCGGTCGGGAGCAGCCGATGTCCACGTCCATGCCGTGCAAGAAATGCAACCTGACGACCGCCAATCTCGCCAAGGATGAATGCTTCTGAGGGATCTCCAAACGGAGTCGACACTCGTTCTTCACGCACATTTGTCAGCCCCGGCATGGCATATAGACCGCTGCCGCCGATGATTCCAATCTCCGCCTTCTTCAAATGCCCTGCTCCTCTATTCGGATGCCTGTCCGGCTTTCTTCAGCGGACGCCAGGTAAAGTATATCGTTCCGCGCCGCTCGACCGAATCATGCCAAAGGACGAGAGAATCTTCGACATCGCCAGCGCAGGCTCGTTCTGCTGTTGCAATGCAGCGATCCGCAACGGACCGTGCGATTGCACGCTGGCAATGCTGTCGCGCAACCTGCGCGCCAGGGGAAGGCTGAACCCCTCGCCGATGAAGACGCCCGTGCCGGAGATGGAGATCAGCACATCCCCTTCGCTGGTGGAATAGACCTGCTCGTCTTCATCCATCTCATCTTTCGGTCGCCGCGCCACGCCAGAGTATTTACGCGGAATCTGCGCCGCATAGATCCGCAGAAACGAGCGCGCGGAGTCTTCATTCTTCCATTGAGAGTAGTAGAACAAGCCCAGCGAAGCCGTAGACTCCTTCTCCGCGGCCGTCACGGCAGATTTACGCTGCGCCGCATAGTAGATGCCGCCATTCCACGCCGGCGCGAGTGCATCCGCCATCTCCCGCCCGCCGAAGAGCTCCGTCAGGATGCGCACGTCGAGTTCGCCCATCACTCCAAGGTCGTAGGGTGTGTACTCCGCGTCGATCAAAGGATGAATATCCGGCAAGCGCAGCACCGGCACCGGCGCATGCTCCATATAGGCGTCGGGATGCATGATCTCAAAACTGGACGACGGAGGATTGGCAAGCACACCTGCGAACGCCGCCTGCTTGCCCCCCTTCACCAGAACGGCCTGCTCGAAGCTAAGCCCCTCGCTGTAAGGAAACAGCAGCGACTCCTGCAGCAACAGCGGAGCCCTCGCCAACACAGGCGATCCGCTCGAGTCTCCGACCATATCCTTCAGCTTGTCTCCCAGTACAGGAGCATCCGCAAGAGTCTTGCCGGTTGATCGTATGGTGTAGTCGACGAACACGGCCATCGCCTGTCCCTCAGCGACAGCGCTGCGAGCAGTCTCCGCCTCATCCATCTGCAGGTGATGGTTATCCTCCTGCATGGTGCGGGACGTTCCATTCACGCTCATATCAGACCACTTGGTCAGGTCCACCTTCTGGTCCTGAAGCGCATGAGTCAGCTCGTGAGCCAGCACCGGCTTTTGCTCCTCCGGTTGTATCCAGTCCAGCAGATTCACCGTCTTCGTCTTGTTGTCGTAGAAGCCGGCGATCTGCTCCGTCAGCAGCGTGACGAGAAACGGTCGCAAATGAAAGTCCCGGTCCAGCAGCCCGAACTTCTTCAGCACGATCTCGGACCGCTCCATGCGCTTCGCGCTCTCGTCCTCGTCGAACTTCACCCTGAGGTAGTGAGTCACCTCATCGCGCGATATCAGCTTGCGCTTTACGCTGTGCGCGATCGGGAGTTTTGTGTCGTTGCTCACGAAGCCCAGAATCTCGTCGACGGAGCGGAATAACTCCTTTGCCTGCTCCTTCGTCATCGGGGCCTGGTTTGTGGAAGGCGCCGGAGCCTGTCCCGCGCCTGGATGGGCCGCCTGCCCCCCGTAGGCCACACACGTTGCCCACAGTAGGGCTGCCGCCATAACCGGCACCGTCGTTATTCTGCCTGATCCGCAAAGTCCTCGCCGCAACATGAACCTCTCAATCCATCGCTATAATCAAGTGTACGCAGAGTTTTCCGCGCCGTCCGCCATTCCGCTATGACCCCCGCGACCCATTCCGACATCACCACCACCCGACACCCGGCAAGCTCCGCCTCTCAACTTGCCGCCCTGCTCCATGGGGCTGGTCTCTCGCCCCTCGCCGAGGTCGGATGGATACGCGTGACAGGCGAGGACCGTGTCCGCTGGCTCAACGGGATGGTCACCAACTCCATCCAGCAGTTGCAGCCCGGCGAGGGCTCCTACAACTTCGTGCTGAGTGTGCAGGGCAGGATTCAGGGCGACGCCTACATCTTTGCCCAGCCCGATTCCCTTCTGATTGAGACCGCTTCGGCGCGGATTCCGAGCCTGATGTCCTTGCTGGATCGCTTCATCATCATGGATGACGTGGAGCTCGCGGATATCTCCGGCACAAGGTCCGGTTTGTCGATCTCAGGCCCACAGGCAGCGTCGCTCCTGAAGCAAGCCGGTCTCCCGGTTGAAGATATTGGAGCGCTCGAGATGCGAACAATCTCCTGGAACGGAACCGATCTCGCTGCCATACGGGCTTATAGCCCCCTCGTGCCTCACTTCGAGGTATGGGCCGATGCAGCGACTGTCGCTGATCTTTCGAGCGCTCTGGTCGCCGCCGGGTCCACCCCTTGCGAGCCCGAGAGCCGGGAGTGGTTGCGGCTGCTTGAAGGAACGCCGCTCTATGGCAGAGACATACGCGACCGCGAACTTCCCCAGGAGACCGGCCAGACCCGCGCGCTGCACTTCGCCAAGGGCTGCTACCTCGGGCAGGAGATCGTCGAACGCATCCGTTCACGCGGCAACGTTCATCGCGTCTTTGGCGCCTTCCGGCTTCAGGGAGATCTCCCGGCAGCTGGAGCTGCTTTGGACGCAGACGGCAAACAGGTCGGCGAACTGACCAGCCTCGCCGCCATCCCGCTCCCCGCACAAAGCAGCGAAACGCTGCAGCTCGCGCTGGGATATGTTCGCCGCGAAGCTCTGGACCGTGGCACTCCGCTCGTCTACGCCGGTGGTATCGCAGTTCCGGTCTCTCTTCCACTTTTCACAGCCGAAACTTCTCGTCTACAGACTGCATCTGAATCATCCGAAAGAGTGTGACCATGTCTGAACAAAACAAGCCGTTCGTTGTTACCGATCGCCGCAAGTTCACAATGGATGGCGATCTCAGGCCCGACGCCGACCCCTCGCCGGAGAAGGAGAAGCGCCAGCCTGTTCCGGTTGATTCCGCGACTGACGCAGTCCCCAGGCCAGTCCCCGTCGCGCAGGAGCCCGTATCTGAGCCCGCAGCAGAGAACGACCTGCCGCCCGCGCCCACCACCGAGCAGAACGAGCAGGCCCGCGTCGCCTATCAGATGACAGCCGACCGCCTCGATACCGCGATCCGCGCGGCAAATCCCGCCATGGACCATCCGCCCGAAATGAGCTTCGAGCAACTGGTCCAGTCCGTCTACATGACCGCGATCATGCAGCTTGGAGGCGCAACCCCGGAGGGCCAGCAGCCGCAGGTGGACATCCTCGGCGCACGCCAGAGTATCGACATGCTCGGCGTACTCGCCGAGAAGACGAAGGGCAACCTCTCCGCCGATGAGACGCGGCTCCTCGACAGCGCAATGTTCGAGCTGCGCATGGCATTCCTTGAAATCACCCAGGCGCTGGCCCGTTCCGCCGCAGCGAAAGCCCCCGCCGGCCAGCCCGGCCCTGTCGGTCCAAGTATCGTTCGCTAAACGATGGAGGCCACTCTCACCTTTCTCGGCAGCGGTACCTCGATGGGCGTGCCTACGCTCGGCTGCGACTGCGCCGTCTGCACCTCCGCCATCTCTCCTGATGGCGACCCGCGCAACCGTCGCACGCGTCCTTCGATTCGCCTGGCCTACGGCGGCCACACGGTGTTGGTCGATACTGGTCCCGACTTCCATGCTCAGGCGCTTCGCGAAGGCGTTCGCCGCGTCGATGCCGTCCTCTATACCCATGGCCACGCCGATCACGTCATGGGCTTCGACGATCTGCGGCCCCTCAGCTTTCATGCAAAAGGAAATCTGCCGATCTACGCGGATGACGAGACGGCGAGTGCCATCGAGAGGATATTCGACTACACCTTCCGCACCGAGGACCGCTATCCCACCAGTGCCCGCGTGCAGCTCCATCGCCTTGACCCTGCGCCCGGCGCAGGGGTCGACATCTTCGGCGCATACTTTCGCCGCATCCCTGTCACCCATGGAAGTCAGCAGATCACCGGCTATCGCTTCGGCAGCGCTGCCTACCTTACCGACATGAGCGATATCCCGGAAGAGAGCCTGCCCTTCCTTCAGGATCTGGACGTGCTCATCCTCGATGCCCTGCGGCACGATCCCCACCCCAGCCACTCGCATCTCGAAAAATCCATCGCCTTCGTCGAGCAGCTCAAGCCACGCCGCGCCTTCTTCACCCACATGGGACACGACCTCGACCACGCCACCACAGAGGCCACCCTCCCAGCCCACATCCGCCTCGCCTACGACGGCCTGCAGCTCAGGTTCGAGATCGCATGATGAAGATCTATCACCAGCTCGCAGATGTCCCGCCCGACTTTGGGCCGTGTATCGCCACCATCGGCAACTTCGACGGCGTACACCGCGGACACCAGTGGGTCATCGCGGAGGTGGTCGCCCGCGCACATGCGCTGGGAATCCGATCGATCGCCGTCACGTTCGATCCGCATCCCGCACGCATTATCCGGCCGGCCTTCAACCAACCGCTGATCACTCCCCTCGCGCAAAAGCTCGCTCTGCTCGAAACCACCGGCATCGATGCGCTGCTCGTTCTCCCCTTCACCAGCGACCTCTCGCACATGACCGCGCGCTCGTTCGCCACCGAGGTGCTGCAGCAGACCCTGCATGTAACGGAGCTGCACGAAGGTGAGAACTTCCGCTTCGGCTATCAGGCCGAGGCCGACATCGAAAGCCTCGAAAAGCTCGGCCGCGAACTGAACTTCAGTGTCCGCGTCTACGCGCCGCGCAGCCTTCGTGGACACGCGATCTCCTCAAGCCGCATCCGGCAGCTCATAGCACAGGGCGACGTCAGCCATGCCCGCGCGCTGCTGGGACGTCCCTTCTCCATCGCCTCCACCCCCGCATCTGGGCGCGGCTACGGCACGCTCTACACCGTACCCACGATCAATCTCGCGCCTTACACCGAGCTGCTGCCGGCCAACGGCGTCTACATCACATCGCTGACCGTGGGCAAAGACGCATCGGCCGAGACCTTCGATGCCGTCACCAACGTCGGCAACCGTCCCACCTTCGGCGCGGACTCCTTCGCCGTGGAATCACATCTCCTCAACTTCCATCCGATTGAGCTGGCCGAGCAGACTCCCCTGACCCTGACCTTTCTCCGGAGACTCCGTGCGGAGATGCGCTGGCCAAACCCCGAGGCGCTCCGCGAGCAGATCGGCCGCGACGTCCGCCAGGCTCAGCGCTACTTCAAAATGTGTCGGGCGGTGGGTTCGAGACGCCGAGCCGCTGGATCTCATCCGATTTTGCTGGCGCCGTAGCCCCCTTCGCCGGACTGGCTGTCGACCTCGCCGGAGTGGCAGGATGCGCCGGAGCAGCAGCCTTCGGCTTATCCCCAACAGGCGCAGCCGTATCCGCGGGAGCAGCGTCTGGTGCAGCCGGCTTCGATGCTCCCCGGCTCTCCGCAGGAGTATTGGGCTCAGCATCCTCCGGCGTCTTCGGTTTGCTCTCTCTCTCTAATCCATCCGGCTTGCTCAACGGCACATCCAGCACCTTCTTTGGCGCGCCTGCGCTGGCAAAGGTCTCGTCGGGCTTGCTGGCAATCGCCGCCCGCATGAAGTCCATCCACATCGGCAGCGCCGCGCGCGCGCCAGTCTCCTTCTCCCCCAGCGACTGGCGATCGTCGAATCCAATCCACGTCCCGCAGGTGATCGACGGAGAAAACCCAATGAACCAAGCGTCCGTGTAGTCGTTGGTCGTGCCCGTCTTCCCCCCCAGCGGATGCTTCAACTGCGAAGCCGCAGCCCCCGTCCCCATCCGCACGACCGCCTGCAGCAGTTGCATCATGGTGCGGGCCGTCTCGACCGAGATCACCTCAGTCACCTCGGTCATCTTCTGGTCGAACGGCAATCCATCCGCCTGCGTCACCTTGCGAATGTAGTGCGGCGCGATGCGAATTCCATCGTTGGGAAAGACACTGTAAGCGCCAACCTGTTCGTAGAGAGTAATGTCCGCCGACCCAATCGCCACCGGCAGAAACACCGGCATGTCGCTTGTGATGCCAAACCGATGCGCCATCGCAATCACCTTCCGAATACCCAGATGATTCGCCAGCTTCAAAGCAGGAATATTCCGCGACTCGGCGAATGCGTTCAGCAGAGTCATCGCCCCCTTGTAGCCCGCCTCGTAGTTATGCGGCGTATAGGGCCCATTCGGCGTAGGGAAGGTCGTCGGTCCATCGACGACGATGTCCGTCGGCTTCGCGCCAGCCTCGATCGCCGTCGTGTACACATAGGGCTTGAACGACGATCCCACCTGACGCTGCGCCTGCGTCGCCCGGTTGAACTGCGACACTGCGAAGTCCCTCCCGCCCACCATCGCCAACACCTCGCCATCGGAGTTGTTCACCGCCATCATCGACGCCTGCACCCCGGAGTCCTGCTGCAGCGAAGCACGAAAACTCCCGTCGGCAGCCTTACTCTCCAGCCTCACATAGACGACGTCCCCGTTGCGAAGAAAGCTGTCGCCATCCTCGTTCTGCGTCCACTTCCAGTCTTCAGGCGTCAGGACAATCTGATGCGCTCCCAGTTTCACCTCAACCTTTTTCGGCGAAACCCCCGTCACCAGCCCATGAAAATAGCTCCCAACCTCAAGCGGCTGCGACCAGTCCGGATGCCGGTAGCTTTGCAAATCCACCCCGGCCAGCACGATGTTCGGCAACCCGCCCTTCCACCCATGCCGCCGCTCATAAGTCGCCGTACCCTCCAGCACGGCCTTGTTTGCGACTACCTGCAGATCCAGGTCGAGCGTCGTGTAGACCTGCAGTCCTGCGCCATGAACCTCTTCAACGCCATACTCCTTCTCCAGCTGCCGCCGCACCTCCTCCACAAAGTAGGGAGCCACGCTATTCGGAGGCGATTCGATATGCAGTCCCAGCGGTGCTGCCATGGCCGCGTTCGCCTGCTGCCGCGTGATCTTGCGGTCACCCAGCATCTCGTTCAGCACAAGATTCCGCCGCTTCAGCGCGCGCTCCGGATACCTCACCGGCGAGTAGTACTCCGGCCCCTTCGGCAACGCCGCAAGCAGCGCCGCCTCCGGCAGAGTCAGGTCGCGGATATGCTTGCTGAAGTAGTACTCCGACCCAGCCTCGAATCCATACGATCCCCGCCCCAGGTAGATCTGGTTCGCATACAGCGTAAAAATCTGCTCCTTCGTAAACCGGCGCTCGATCTGCATCGAAAGAAACACTTCCTGAATCTTGCGCCCGTACGTCTTCTCATTCGAAAGAAAAAGGTTCCGCGCCAGCTGCATCGTCAACGTCGAGGCGCCCTGAGCCCGTCCGTTGGAGTGCAGATCGCGATAAGCCGCACCCACGGCCCGCACCAGGTTCACTCCCCAGTTACGCTGAAAGCTCTTATCCTCAATCGAGATAATCGCCTGCCGCAGAACCGGAGGAAACTCCGAATACGGCACCACCACGCGGCGCTCCAACGCAAACGATCCGAAGACCCTTCCGTGAACGTCCAGCAACTCAGTTGTGGTATTCGGGCGATACCGCGCAAGGTCTTCCATCTGGGGCAGGTCGATCGAATAGACCAGCATCAGGCCGCACATGGCCCCGAAGACAGCCGACAGCCCCAACAAGGCAAAGAACGTAACACGCCTGGCCATCCGGCGGCTGGGATAGTCGGGCCCGTTCAGCGTGAGGCGTCGAAAGATCTGCCGCCAGCGCGGCTCGGTTTCCAGCTCTG
>WNGR01004525.1_pt1 | contig 15412 bp, 11 predicted proteins | sample 5407581 | NCBI WGS metagenome assembly WNGR01 (sample SAMN13153383, study PRJNA577476) | soil metagenome | isolation source: 80 cm soil or saprolite under Garry oak tree replicate 2 | place: USA:California | collected 2016-06-15
GCCAACGCCCAGATCGCCTGCTTGCCGGAGATATTGGCGCGTGCCGCGAAGATTGCGAAAATTTTGTTCTTTGATTATATGCTGTGAGCAGATGGCGGAGAATTCCGATGAACGTTGCAATCGAGGATCGTTGGCAGGCCTTCGTGGATGAACTGGTGCGGACCGGACGCTACGCCTCGGCCAACGACGTCGTGCGCGAAGGACTGCGCCTTGTTGAGCTGCGGGAAGCGAAGTTGATGGCCTTGCGCGATACCATCAATCGCTCGATCGAGGAAGGTGGACCGTCGCTGACACCTGAAGAGGTCGATGCTCATCTCGACGTCCGGGCCGCTGAATGGAAAGCCAAGGGATATTGAAGGCGACCCCGGATTGCGCTGCGCTCCATCCGGGCTACGGGTATCCCAGGACCAGCCATGCGCGCCGAAATCCAGACCATCGTCGATGAGATCAAGCAGTCGGTCGGGCTGCTGAGGAGGCATCTTTGACTTCGACAAGGCGCGCGCGCGCCTGGCGGAGCTCAACAAGCAGGCCGAGGACCCCAGGACCCCAATCTCTGGAGCGACCAGCAGCGGGCGCAACGGGTGATGCAGGAGCGCACCGCGCTCGAGGACCGGCTCAGCTCGATCGGCCGCATCGAGCAGGAGCTCGAGGACCAGCTCACCATGATCGAGCTCGGCGAGGCCGAGAAGGACGGCAAGGCGGTCGCCGACGCCGAAGCCGCGCTCAAGAAGCTCAAGATCGAGGTTGGCCGCCGCGAGCTCGAGGCGCTGCTTTCGGGCGAGGCCGACAGCAACGACAGCTATCTCGAAGTCCATGCCGGCGCCGGTGGGACCGAGAGTCAAGACTGGGCCAGCATGCTGTTACGCATGTACACGCGCTGGGCCGAGCAGCACGGCTACAAGCTCGAGTACATCGAGGAAACGCTCGGCGAGGAGGCCGGCATCAAGTCCGTCACCATCCAGGTCAAGGGCCGCAACGCCTACGGCTGGCTCAAGACCGAAGGCGGCGTGCACCGGCTGGTTCGCATCTCGCCGTTCGATTCCAATGCACGGCGCCACACCTCATTCGCAAGCGTCAATGTCTATCCGGTGATCGACGACCGCATCGTCGTGGACGTGAAGGAATCCGATGTGCGTGTCGACACTTTACGTGCAAGCGGAGCCGGCGGGCAGCACGTCAACAAGACCGAATCGGCAATCCGCCTCACCCACATCCCGACCAACATCGTGGTGTACTGCCAGAACGACCGCTCGCAACATAGGAACCGCGCGCAGGCCTGGCAAATGTTGCGCGCGCGCATCTACGAGATGGAACTGAAGAAGCGCGAGGCGCAAGCCGCCATCGATCAGGCCGCCAAGACCGATATCGGCTGGGGCCACCAGATCCGCAGCTACGTGCTGCAGCCCTACCAGATGGTGAAGGATTTGCGCACCGGCGTGCAGACCTCCAATACCGCGGCCGTGCTCGACGGCGACCTCGACCAGTTCATGGAAGCGACGCTGGCGCAAAAGGCCTTCGGCACCGGGCCTCGGGAGGTGGAGGATGTGGAGTGACGAGCTTGATCGCGTAAGCTTCATCAGGTGATCCATTTCACGGATGGTGTCTCAATTTGAAATTTGCAGGTTGACCAACCCGACCATGGTCTCAATGCTTTTCGGCTTGAGCCTGTGCGGGTGTTCCCCATTCACAGCGTCGCCGGTTGCTCTGCCGTCGGCCGTTTCCGCCCCTCCGGATCAGAAGACCCTGGCGGCAAAAATCGAGCAAGTTTTCACGACAACCAAATTGCCCGGCTCACCCGAGGTTTCCGCAGTGCACCGGGCTCCCCCGATCGCTCCCACCGAGTGGATGATCTGCTTGAAAAGCGATGCGCCGGATCAGAGGCTGAAATATGCGGTGTTCTTCCAGGACAACGTTGTCAAGGACTACCGGATCGCGGTGCAAATCGATCAGTGCGACCAGGAACCCTACCGCCCATTGCACCCGCCAGAGCGCTGAACCCGCCACACCGGCGATCCGACTGAAGTCATATCAATATCATATGAGGCGATCAGTTGGCGCCGCCAAGCCTCGAGCCCGCGTCCAGAAATTTCTGCGCGTCGACCGCCTCGCCGTCGACGCGGGTCTCGTAATGCAGGTGCGGACCGGTCGAGCGGCCGGTGGTGCCGACCTTGCCCAGCACCTGGCCGACCGCCACCGTCTGCCCGACCCGGACGTCGATCGAGGAAAGATGTCCATAGCGGGTGGCGAAGCCGTTGCCGTGGTCGAGCTCGACCATCTTGCCGTAGCCGCCACTCCAGCCGGCGGTCGTCACCGTGCCGTTCGCCGTGGCGCGGACCGCATTGCCTACCTCCGCGTGGATATCCAGTCCCGTGTGCATGGCGGGGGCGCGGAAGAACGGATCGATGCGCGTGCCGAAGCCCGACACGAGGTCGATCTCGCCCATGACCGGCTTGCGGATCGGCACATGGGACAACGTGCGCGTGAGCCGATCGACCTGGCCGCGGACGATGTTGATGCGCTGGACTTGGCGCTCGAAGGCGCCGGCATCGGAAGGCGGGCGCGCCGCGACGAAGGGGCCACCGGTCCCGCCCGCAGTCGTGCTCGCCGCGATCTTGCGGGCATCGACGCCGAGCGCGGCGAGCACGCTGCGCATGCGGTGCTGCCTGGAATTGTAATTCTCCTCGATCGAATTGAGGGCGGCGGCCTGGCGCGCTTCGACCCGGTCGAGCGAGGCCTGCAGGCGCGCGAGCGCCCCGTCGACGCCGCCGCTTGACGCTTTGCCGGCAGCGCGGCCCGCGGGGAGGTTGCGCGGATCGAAGAGGGCCCCGCGCTCGGGCGGACGAACCGAGCTCGATGTGTCGTTGATCGGCGAGGGCTTCGCGGGTGCCGAGCGGAGTTCGGGCCCGGTCCCGGTGCGCGCGGGCTTCATGATCGAGCCGGTCGAACTCACATCGGGGAGGGCATTGAGGGCGGAGGCGCGTGATTCGAGGGTCGCCTGCCGGCGCAGGATCTGTTCGAGCCTTTGTTCGTATTGCTCCTGGTCGAGCAGCTGGCGGCTCGAGATTCGATCGACCTGCGCGCGCAGCTCCGCGATGCGGTCCTCGTAGCCGAACTGCATCTCCGCCTGGCGGGCGATCAGCCGGGTCAATACGTCCTCGCGGAAGGCGAAATAGGTCGCGGTGAGAATGGTCCACACCGCCATGATCACCAGCGTGCCGACCACGATCCAGAACGCGATCGGCCCGAGCCGCACCTGGCGTCCGGCGTGAACGAGCGCATAGTCCGCCTGGCGCCCGATGGCGCGGGCGGCGGACTGCATCCGGGCACCGGTGGAATGCCCGTGGCCATCGCTATGGCGGTAACTCGATCCCGACCAGTAAGGCATCGACGCGTCCCAGCCGGTCTCGGTCCCACAACACCGGCGATACAACAGGCCCATTCCACCGAAACATGGTTAATTTTCCCCAAAAGGTCCTGTGGATAACCGGAAGGCCGTTTTCAGCGGGACTGTGTTCTGCCCGGGCCGTCACAGCGATTTGGCGGCAGCGAGCACCTCGCCGGCGTGGCCGTCGACCTTCACTTTGGGCCAGATGCGCGCGATCCGGCCGTCCGGACCGATCAGGAAAGTCGTCCGCGTAATGCCGAGGAAGCTCCTGCCATACATCGACTTTTCGCCCCAGACGCCATAGGCTTCGAGCATTCGGTGGGTCTCGTCCGAGACGAGCCCGATTGTCAGATCGTGCTTCTTCTTGAAGGCGTCCTGGGCCTTGACCGGATCGGCTGAAACCCCAAGGATATCGGTCCCAGCCTTGCGAAACTCGGCCTGCAACCTGGAAAAGTCGATGGATTCGCGGGTACAGCCGGGGGTGTCGGCCTTGGGGTAGAAATAAAGGACGAGCTTCCTGCCCTTGAAGTCGCCGAGCGAAACGGTGGCGCCGCCGTCGCGCGGCAGCGTGAAGGGGGGTGCCTTGGCCCCCACCGAAAGCTCCTTGCCCATGTGCCTTCCTTTCGTCCTTTTCCGAGCTCAATGAATGGTTAAACGATACGCGGGAGATTGCCGCCGGGTCGACTGTTTTCGCGCGAATCGTCGACCGCGGCAAAAGGGACCGAGTCGCTGCTGACGTAGCAGCGGGAATCGGTGGTCGAGGGGCACGCCAAGGCGGGGCATGGCGGATCAGCACACGAATCCGAGCATTGCGGCACTCCGCAAGCTGGAGAAGTGCCTGCATTTGGACCAGCTTGAGCGGGATGCCCGGTCGCGCGGGGATCAGCGCGAGCACGCGCGTCCACATGACCGCGAGCGGGATGTTTCCGCGGTGTTGCGGCTCGGTCCGACCTACTGGCGCGTGCAGCTGTCGGAGTGGTGGCTGCGGCTGCGCAAAATGACGTATGTCGCGGGGGCGCTCGCCGGCCTAGTGCTGATTGCCATGCTGGCACTGTGGTGGCGGCTCGGGAGCGGGCCGATCGACCTCGACGTTGCCACGCCCTGGCTCACCGCCGCGATCGAGGAGAATTTCGGCAGCCGCCATCAGATCGAGGTCGGCGGCACTCAGCTCGAGCGCGACGAGCAAGGCCGCACCGCGTTACGCATCCGCGACATTGTCGTGCGCGATCCTGACGGCGCGGTGGTCGCGAGCGCGCCCAAGGCCGAGGTCGGCGTGTCGAGCGCCGGTCTGATCACCGGCCGCGTCCGTGCCGAACGGCTGAGTCTGGTCGGCGCCGAGATGCAGGTGCGCATCGAGCCAGACAGCAAGGTTACGGTGTTCGCCGGCAGCAACAAGCGCCCGTTCGTGACCGCTTCCGCCGTACAGATGCCTCTTCGTGCCGGCATTACAGGTTCCATTACAGGTGCAGTAGCGAGCGCGGAGCGCGCTGCAGCGCCCCCTTCTGCTGCCCCGGCGGCCCCCGCCGCCCGCAATGTGATCCCGGATTTCGCCGCGCTGCTCGCCTGGATCGACGGCCTCGGCGCCACCGGACTCGACGGCCATGATCTGAGCGAGCTTGGCCTCAAGAACGGCAATCTCACCGTCGACGATCAGCGCAACGGCAAGCAGTGGACCTTCCACGACATCAATCTCAGCCTGACCCGGCCGAAAGCCGGCAGCGTGGCCTTGACCGTCAGCTCGGAAGCGACCGACCGGCCGTGGCTGCTGCGGGCGGCGTTGGCGCAGGGGGAGAGCGGCCACCGGATCGTCGACATCGAAACCCAGAGGCTGCCGGCGCGAGAGCTGCTGCTGGCGATGCGTCTGGGCGAAGGCCAGTACGAGCCCGACATTCCTATCTCGGCGCGCATCCGCGCCGATATCGGCCCCGACGGCACGCCGCGGGTGATCGACGGACGGATCGTGGTGGAGAAAGGCTTCATCATCGACACCGATGAGCCGTCGAGCAAGATCGCTATCGATCGCGCCGAGTTCAATCTCGACTGGGACGCGACGCGCCAGGCCCTGGTTGTCCCGTTTCAGGTGGTCTCGGGCGGCAACCGGATCACCTTGCTGGCCCAGCTCGACGCGCCCCGCGAGCCGGGCGGCACCTGGGGGATGAAGATCACGGGCGGCACGCTGTTGCTCGCCTCCGCCGTCAACGATCCAACCCCGCTCATCCTCAACCGCTTCCTGCTGCGGCTGCGTGTCGACCCCGACAAGCAGCGCATCGATGTCGAGCAGTGCGAATTCGGCAACGTGGACGTCGGCGTTGCGATCCGGGGCAATCTCGATTTTGCGGGCGGCGAGCCGCGACTCGTGCTCGGCATTTCCGGCAGCCGCATGTCGGTGGCGGCGATGAAGCGGCTGTGGCCGTCCATGCTCAGCCCGAAGGTGCGTTCCTGGGTCGAGGACCATATTGTGAGCGGGACCGTCGAGCGCATCGATATCGCCACCAACGCGCCGGTGTCGACGCTGAGGACGAGCGGCCCGCCGGTCCCTGACGATGGTCTCGAGGTCAAGATCGTCGGGAATGGCGCGGAAATCCGCCCGGTCACGGGCTTGCCCTCGATCCGCGACGCCGACATGAGCGTGCGCATTTCCGGGCACAGCGCGACCATCAACATCGGACGCGGCAACATCGAGACGTCCGCAGGCCGCAAGCTCGCAATCACCAATGGCGTGTTCGAGGTGCCCGACACCTCGGTCGATGCGCCGCCGGCGCGCGTGCGCTTCCGCCTCGATGGACCGGTGCCGGCGGCGGCGGAGCTCCTGGCTTCGGAGCGGCTGCGCGAGTTCTCCGGCGCGCCGCTCGAGCCCGCGACCAGCCGCGGAACGCTCGCTGCGCAGGTGGCGCTCGGCATGGCGCTCCGGCCCGACCTGCCGCCCGGCTCGACTCAATACATGATCAACATGGATGTCTCGAACTTCGCCGCCGAGCGGCTGGTGATGGGTCAGAAGGTCGAGGCGGCAACTCTGCGCGTCAGCGCCAACAACCAAGGCTACTACATCCGGGGCGACGTGAAGCTCAATGGCGTTCCGGCGGCGCTCGACTACCGCAAGCCGCGGGGCGACGCCGATGCCGAAGTCCGTGTCACGACCACCCTCGACGACAATGCGCGCGGAAAGCTCGGCTTCGATGTCGGCGCCTATATGAGCGGCCCGGTGCCGGTAAAGATCAACGGCCGGGTGCCTGCGATCGAAGGCGACAGCCGCTATGCGGTCGAGGCGGACCTCACGCAGGCGCGCGTCGACAAGCTCTTGCCCGGTTGGACCAAGCCCCCGGGTCAGCCCGCGCGCGCTGCCTTCACCCTTGTGAGCAAGCCGCAATTGACCCGCTTCGACGACTTGGTGATCGAGTCCGCGAACACTTCGGTGAAGGGAACGGTCGAGATCGACGATTCCGGCGAGGTCATTTCCGCGAATCTGCCGATTTTCCATCTCTCGGACGGCGATAAGGCGATGCTCAAGGCCGAGCGCGGGCCCGACGGCGCGCTGCGGGTGCTGATGCGCGGCGAGGTCTATGACGGGCGCGGATTCGTCAAGTCGGCGATGGCGGGCCCCTCGGCCGACCAGGCCAGGCAACACACGCGCGACGTCGACATCGACATCAAAGTCGGGACAGTCGCCGGCTTCCATGGCGAGACCTTGCGCGGCGTCGACCTGCGGATGTCCCGGCGCGGCGGCGTGATCAAGAGTTTCGGATTGAATGCCAAGCTCGGCCGCGACACGTCGATCACGGGCGATCTGCGCGGGCGTGCCGCTGGCCGCAATGTGCTGTTTGTCGAGACCGCCGACGCTGGCGCCTTCTTCCGATTCACCGACACCTATCCCAAGATCTTCGGCGGCGAGATGTGGATCGCGATGGACCCGCCCACCGGAGATGCTTCCGCACCGCAGGAAGGCATTCTCAACATCCGCGACTTCACCGTCCGCGGCGAAGCCGGGCTCGAGCGGATCGCGGCCGGCGCGTACGGGCCGCCCGGATCGCCGGGTTTCCCCAATTCCGCCAGACCCGGCGTCGAATTCTCGCGCATGCGGGTCGAGTTCACGCGCACGCTCGGCCGCTTCACCATCCGCGAGGGCATCGTCCGCGGGCCGGTGATCGGCGCCACTACCGAAGGCTACATTGATTACCTCAGGGAAGACGTGCGCCTGCGCGGCACCTTTATTCCCATCTACGGGCTCAACAACATGTTCGGCCAGATTCCCCTGTTCGGCATTTTCCTTGGCAATGGCAGCAACGAGGGCCTCGTCGGCCTCACCTACGAGGTGGTCGGCCCGCCCGGCGCGCCGATTCTGCGCGTCAACCCCATCTCGGTGGTCGCGCCCGGCCTGATGCGCAAATTCTTCGAATTCCCGATCGGGGCCCGACCGCAAAGTTACGCCGATCCCATTCGGTGAGATCCGGAGGACGGACGACAGAGGACGGACGACGGATAAAGAGCCCTTTCCGTCTCTGTGGTCTGTCCTCTGTCGTTCGACTCACACCGGCTTCAACAGCACGTGCCGTTTCTTGCCGAGCGAGAGCTTGATGACGCCTTCGGGCGTCAGCTGCGCGGGCGTCAGCAGCATTTTCTCGTCTGTCACCGTCACCTCGTTGACCTTGATGCCGCCACCCTTGATCTGGCGGCGCGCCTCGCTATTCGAGCCGACGAGGCCGGCCTTGACGAAGGCGGCAAGAACGCTCAGTCCCGGTTCTAAGCTCGCGCCCGCGAACTCGACCGTCGGCAGGGTCTCCGCAAACACGCCTTCCTCGAAGGTGCGGCGTGCGGTCTCCGCGGCTTCTTCAGCGGCGGCGCGGCCGTGAACCAGGGCAGTCGCCTCGGTCGCGAGCACCTTCTTCCCCTCGTTGATCTCCTGACCCTTGAGCACCGTGAGCCGTGCAACCTCATCCAGCGGGAGAACTGTGAACAGCTTGAGGAAGCGCGCGACGTCGCCATCCTCGGTGTTGCGCCAGTATTGCCAATAGTCGTAAGGGCGCACCAGATCGGCGTTGAGCCAAACCGCCCCCGCCGCCGTCTTGCCCATTTTGGCGCCCGCCGCGGTGGTGATGAGCGGCGTGGTCAGCGCGAAGAGCTGTGCATTCAGCAGTCGGCGCCCGAGGTCGATGCCATTGACGATGTTGCCCCATTGGTCGGAGCCGCCCATCTGCAGCACGCAGCCGTAACGCTTGTAGAGCTCGATGAAGTCGTAGGCCTGCAGGATCATGTAGTTGAATTCGAGGAAGGAGAGCTCCTGCTGGCGTTCGAGCCGCAGCTTCACGGAATCGAAGGAGAGCATCCGGTTGACCGAGAAGTGGCGGCCGACGTCGCGCAGGAAATCGACGTAGTTGAGCGAATTGAGCCAATCGGCATTGTTGGCCATGATGGCGTCGCCAGCGCCGTCGCCGAATTTCAGGAACTTCGAGAAGACCGCCCGGATGCCCTTGAGGTTTTCATCGATCATATCGTCGGTGAGGATTTTGCGGCTCTCGTCCTTGCCGGAGGGATCGCCGACCCGCGTCGTCCCGCCGCCCATCAGCGCGATCGGCCGGTGGCCGGTCTGCTGCGCCCAGTAGAGCATCATGATCTGCACCAGCGAGCCGACATGCAGCGAGGGCGCGGTGCAGTCGAACCCGATATAGGCAGTGATGCGCGCGGACTTGGTGAGCGCGTCGAGCGCCTCGGGCTCGGACAGCTGGTGAATGAACCCTCGGGTCGCGAGCACGTTGAGAAAATCGGACTTGTAGGTGCTCATGGCATGGCCTTGTCGCCTTTGTCGGGCGGTGGTGTAACAGGTCCGGCGGCGGATTCAAACGAGGACCATGGCATGTCGTCCCTCTCGGCCATCGGCCTGATGAGCGGGACCTCCCATGACGGGGTCGACGTGGCGCTGATCAATACCGACGGCGAAACGATCGGCCGCCTCGGACCGACCGGCTACCGGGCCTATGGCGAGGCAGAACGGGAGCTGTTGCGGCGGGCGATGGCGGCCGCCGCCAATCTCGGCGACCGCAACGAGCGGCCGGAACTCCTCGCGGAGGCGCAAGCCCTGGTGACGGCCGTGCATGCCGAGGCGGTCGAGGCCTTCATGGCGGCGAACGGCCTTGCGCCAAGCGCGATCGCGGTCGTTGGCTTCCATGGCCAGACGGTCCTGCACGACCCCGGGCGCCGGCTCACGGTCCAGCTCGGCGATGGGCCCGCGCTCGCGGCGCAGCTCGGCATCCCGGTGGTCTACGATTTCCGTGCCGCCGATGTCGCCGCCGGCGGGCAGGGGGCGCCGCTCGTGCCGGTATTCCATCGCGCGATGGTGGGGAGGCTCGACCGGCCGCAGCCGGTCGCCGTGCTCAACCTTGGCGGCGTCGCCAATGTCACGTTCGTCGACGGCGACGACCTTCTTGCCTGCGATACCGGTCCCGGCAATGCGCTGATCGACGACTTCATCCGGCTGCGCAGCGGAGCGGCACAGGACAGCGAGGGTCGCGCGGCGGCCGCGGGCCGAGTCGATGAGGCCGCGGTCGCGCGCGTGCTCGCGCATCCCTTCTTTGCGCGCCGGCCGCCAAAATCGCTCGACCGCAATGAATTGCGCCACTGGGTGGGCGAGGAGGGCGCACTCGCCAAGTGCAGCACCGAGGATGGCGCCGCGACGCTGACGGCGATCACCGCGGCGGCGGTCACGTGCCTCGTCGGGCTGCTCCCGCGCAGGCCGCGAAGTTGGGTCGTCGCCGGCGGCGGTACCCGCAATCCGACCCTGATGCGGATGCTGGCGCAGCGCCTTGCGCCCGCGCCGGTCGAGACCGCGGACGCCGTCGGCTGGTCGGCCGACGCGATCGAGGCGCAGGCCTTCGGCTATCTCGCGGTCCGCAGTCTGCACGGCTTGCCGATCACGTTTCCGACCACCACCGGTGCGCCGGCGCCGATGACGGGCGGGGTGACAGCGAAACCTTGACCTCGGCCGGCCCCGATCGTCCGGTTTGCAGAAATCAGCAAGGCTGATCGCGTCAAAAAATCTTGTAGTTCAGCCCGAGCTTGATGGTGTGAATGCCATCGAGAGTGTGGTTCGAGCAAAATGTTGATCCGGCCGCCGCGCCGCCGCCTGCACCGCAGACAGAGAAGGTGTCGTTCAACCCCAGGAACAGATATTCGCTCTTGAGGGTCCAGTTGCCGGTCCATGCCCACTCGATGCCGCCGCCCCCGATCCAGAACGCGCGGGTATCGCGTTTGGTCGCACTCAGCAAGCCGGGTCCGCATGGCGCCGCACTGCAGACATCGAGCACTGTCGACTTCAGGTCCGTAAAGCCGGCGCCGGCTTTTGCATAAAACCAGGCGCGATCGGTGGCCCACCCGGCGCGCCCGGTAATGGCGCCAAACCAATTGCCGATGACCGTGTCATCCAGCATGTCGTCGGCGCTGTAGGGATTGATCGCGCTTGCGCGCAGCCGCATGTACCCGGCTTCCCCCTCGGCGCCGACGACGAAACGGGATCCCAGCGCCTGCCAATTGCAGCCGAGCGTGCCGCCACCGGTGGCGTGGTTGTTCCATTTGATGCTGTAGGCGCCGCCGTTGGTTGCGTCGGCAAAGGGCGCATTGAAGAAGGTTCCGGCCGGGCTCGTGCCGCCGGTCGACCGAGGGTCAACCACCGCCAGGTCGAGGCCATGGGTACCGCCGGCATAAGCACCGACATAGCAGCCCGTGTAGTTATGCGGGGGCTCGGCCGCGGCTTTGGGCTCTACGGCCTTCTTTGGTGCCTTGGTCACCCTCGGCATCTTCTGCGAGCCGCCATTCTTCTCCTCTGTCGGCGACTCGAACAGGTTGGTCGTGATCATCAATTTGGTCATCCAGCGGTCGGAGCCGGGATTGGTCAGGCCGTAGCCGATGCCGAATTCCACGTCGAAGCGGCCGACCTTGAAATCCACCACGCCGTAGATGTTATGCCCTTGTTCTTTTAAGGGCAGGAAATGGGTGAGCGGCCCGAGGTTGGTATAGTATTCGATCGCGAACGCGAGGTCCTCGCCAAAGTTGCGCGCAATGCGCGCATTCGGCACGAAGGTGACTTCGCCCTTGCTGCCGAACCCGACATCCACGATCGGATTGACGATGAACTCGTAGATGTTACCCTCGCCCCAACGCCAACCGATGATCGGACGAATCTCCATGCCGAACCGTGTTTCAGAGAATTTCGGCATGAGGTAGTCGTATTCGATATTGAGGCCATACCAGAAAGTCTGCTTGCCCGCGTCGGGGACCGTGAACAGGGTGCGCAGCTTCATCGCGTTGGAGTGGAAATTTCCCTCCTTGTCGATCGCCCAGGGAACGTAGAATCCGGCCTCGAACCAGTTCGTTACGCCGTAGGCCCATTCCTGGGTGGCGTTGAGGGTGCGATTGGGGATCAAGCCGCCTGGGAACTCGGGTTCCTTGCGGCCCAGGATGGCATAGTTGAAGTGGTGTTGCGCGGTCCACTTGCCCACGTCGACAATCTCGCCGTTGTAGACTTGGATCTCATCATCGGCTTGTGCGGCGACACTTGACGCAACCAAAACCGCGGCCGCAAACCCTCGGCCACCCCCCACAACCATGAAACTGCCCCCTTGACGCTACCGCCATGCCGAAGATGACCGACATGACGGCCCCCGTTGCTGATAGCTTTAAATTAGAATAACTCGAAATTGGAGGCAACTAGGTCACTTGGGGGAAGGACACAATGACGCGCTTCGGCCCGTCATTGTGTTGCGTTGGATCGATGCCGCGTTGAATTTATTCTTATCGCCCGTCGAGGCGCTGCGGCACCACTTCAACAACGCGGGGCTAGGCGGGTGATCGTCGGCGCGAAGGGGCCTGATGTCAGGCCGCACTCGGCTTGCGCTCGCTCTTGAGCCGCTTGTCAAGATAACCGCTGATCGCCTGCATCAGCGGCTCGATCTTGCCATCGAAAAAATGGTTGGCGCCGGGAATGACCTTCTGGTCGATCACGATGCCCTTCTGGGTCTTGAGCTTGTCGACCAGGCCGGTCACGTCCTTGTGCGGCACGACCGCGTCCTTGTCGCCGTGGATGATGAGGCCGGAGGACGGGCAGGGGGCGAGGAAGGAGAAGTCGTAAAGATTCGCCGGCGGTGCGATCGAGATGAAGCCCTCGATCTCCGGCCGCCGCATCAGGAGCTGCATGCCGATCCAGGCGCCGAAGGAGAAGCCGGCGATCCAGCAGCTGCGCGCCTCGGAATTGATCGACTGCGCCCAGTCGAGCGCGGCCGCGGCATCCGACAGCTCGCCCTGGCCGTGGTCGAACGAGCCCTGGCTGCGGCCGACGCCGCGGAAGTTGAAGCGCAGCACGGAGAAGTTCCTGTGCACGAAGGCATAGTAGAGCTGATAGATGATCTGATGGTTCATCGTCCCGCCGAACTGCGGGTGCGGATGGAGGATGATGGCAATCGGCGCATTCTTCTGCCGCGCCGGATGATACCGGCCCTCGATCCGCCCTCCAGGGCCGGTGAAGATGATCTCGGGCATTCGCACCTCGATTGAATGTGGTCGCGGCCCATCGCCGCGCACGTTTCAGAGCGCGCTTGACGCAAGCGGCGGGGACACGTAAGTATTTAGAACCATTCTAATTTATGACAAGACCCACCGGCCGGAAGGGCGGCCGCAGCGAGCGTCGGGCGGTGGCGGCAGGCGCTTTTAGCACGGGTGCAGGGACGAAAAGCAAGTGTTTCGAACGCTATTGGTGCGCAACTGCGATAGTTAGAGTAACGGGTTACCCGAACGCGACCGAAAACCATGACTGAACGGGCCTATCTCGACTGGAACGCGACCGCGCCGCTGCGCCCCGAGGCGCGCACGGCCATGCTTGCGGCACTCGAGGCCTGCGGCAACCCTTCCTCCGTGCACGCCGAAGGCCGTGCCGCCCGCAGTCTGATCGAGGAAGCGCGGGGGAACGTTGCCGCCCTGGTCGGGACCGAGCCCCGCAATGTCGTGTTCACTTCGGGGGGGACCGAAGCCAACATGCTGGCGCTTTCGCCGGGAGTTGGAACCGGGCGGGACCTTGCTCCCCGCGACCGCCTCCTGGTCTCGGCGATCGAGCATCCTTCCGTCCTTGCTGGCGGTCGGTTTGCCCCCGATGCCGTCGAGCAGGTGCCGGTGACGGCCGAGGGGCGTCTCGACCTGGCAGCCCTGGAGGGCCGTCTCTCCACAATAGCGGCCGCGAACGGTCGGCCCTTGGTCTCGGTCATGGTGGCCAACAACGAGACTGGCATCATTCAACCGATTTGCGAGGTCGCTCGCCTGGTGCATGAGGTCGGTGGTGTGCTGCATGTCGACGCGGTACAGGCCGCCGGGAGAATTCCATGCGATATCAATGTGTTGGGTGCAGATCTTGTGACGCTTTCGGGGCACAAGCTGGGCGGCCTCAAGGGCGTCGGCGCGCTCATCAAGGGTGAGGGAGCCCGCCTCGATCCGCTCGTGAAGGGTGGCGGGCAGGAGCGCGGCGCCCGCGCAGGCACCGAGAATGTGCCGGGAATTGCGAGCTTCGGCGCGGCCGCCGCGGCGGCGCAAAGAGGGCTTGCGGCGGAGAGCGCGCGCATGGCGGCGTTGCGCGACCGGCTCGAGGCAGGACTCAAAGCGGCCTCACCGGGGATGATCATCTTCGGCGCCGCCGCCGACCGGCTGCCCAATACGACCTTGTTCGCCGTGGCCGGGATGAAGGCCGAGACCGCGGTCATCGCCTTCGATCTCGACGGGGTGGCAGTGTCCTCCGGCGCCGCCTGTTCGTCGGGCAAGGTCCAGCCCTCCCATGTGCTCGCCGCCATGGGGGTTTCGCGCGAGCTCGCGCGCGGGGCGGTGCGCGTCAGCCTCGGCCCGACCACGACCGAATTCGAGGTCGACCGCTTCCTCGATGCTTGGAATAAGGTCTCCGGCGCATTACTTAAGGGGATGCGGGAGATCGCCGCTTGAGCGGCAGTGCGAAGGGTGACCGGACCCCAGACACGACCATAGAACCGACCGATCCAACCCGCGGTCCTTGAAACCGCAGCGGAGGGAAGAATGCCGGCAGTGCAGGAGACCGTCGAGCAGGTCCGCCGTATTGACGTCGATCAATACAAGTACGGTTTCGAGACCCTGATCGAATCCGACAAGGCCCCGAAGGGCCTGTCCGAGGACATCGTCCGCTTCATCTCGGCGAAGAAGAGCGAGCCCGAATGGATGCTCGCCTGGCGCCTCGACGCCTATCGGCGCTGGCTCACCATGAGCGAGCCGAAATGGGCGCGGGTGAAGTATGGCCCGATCGACTACCAGGACCTCTACTACTACTCCGCCCCGAAGAAGAAGGACGGCCCCAAGTCGCTCGAGGAGATCGACCCGGAAATCCTCAAGACCTATGCGAAGCTCGGAATTCCCCTGCGCGAGCAGGAGGCTCTGCTCGGTGTCGAGCGCGCCGACGGCGCTTATTCGCGGGTTGCCGTCGATGCGGTGTTCGATTCGGTGTCGGTCGCGACCACCTTCCAGGCGGAGCTCGCCAAGGCCGGCGTTCTGTTCATGCCGATCTCGGAGGCGCTGCAGAAGCATCCGGATCTGGTCAAGAAGTATCTCGGCACGGTGGTGCCGATCTCGGATAATTTCTTCGCCACCCTCAACGCGGCGGTGTTCTCCGATGGCTCGTTCGTCTACGTGCCGGAAGGCGTGCGCTGCCCGATGGAGCTCTCGACCTATTTCCGCATCAACGAGCGTAATACCGGCCAGTTCGAGCGCACGCTGATCATCGCCGACAAGGGCTCCTATGTCAGCTATCTCGAGGGCTGCACGGCGCCCACGCGCGACGAGAACCAGCTGCATGCCGCGGTCGTCGAGCTCGTCGCGCTCGACGACGCCGAGATCAGGTATTCGACCATCCAGAACTGGTATCCGGGCGACAAGAACGGCCGCGGCGGCGTCTACAATTTCGTCACCAAGCGCGGTGATTGCCGCGGACAGAACGCGAAGATTTCCTGGACCCAGCTCGAAACCGGCTCCGCCATCACC
>WNGR01004291.1_pt1 | contig 15410 bp, 11 predicted proteins | sample 5407581 | NCBI WGS metagenome assembly WNGR01 (sample SAMN13153383, study PRJNA577476) | soil metagenome | isolation source: 80 cm soil or saprolite under Garry oak tree replicate 2 | place: USA:California | collected 2016-06-15
GGCCTCTGACCAAGATTCGGTCGAATTGCTATCACAAGCCTTGAGGTCATGAGGTAGGCACTTTTTATTCCGTATGGTTATAAAGAGATCAGGTTGTGTTGTGCCATGAACGTGTCCGCATTCTTTGGGACACGATGCTGTACCTGAGATGGAGGTAGGTCCTCCGGAGCCGGCGTGCAGGCGCAGACTTCAAACAGCCGTAAGCTGCTTCAGTCGGAAACGCTGCGGTGGTGAACGTTACGGTTAAAAGGCGTGATCAAACACGTCATGTGTGGATTAGAGAGACGAACGCAAGTGAACCACTGACGACGCATCGATACGTCTCTATAAACGACATCAAAACCGGGGGCGCACTACCCTCCCGGGATTAGCGTGGCGGTGACCTGCTTATTGGCTACGCGGTGTCCGGTGTATAGGTGGCGTGACTCTAATCCGGGCTCGGGTATGGAACTTGGGAACTCTGTATGTGATGCCAAGGGAAAACCTTATAAGTGGGACCCACGAAGGGGGAAAGTACCGATGCACATGCAGGGGGCGGATCATCCCGTACGAGCGTTGAAGCGCCTGTAATGGGTGTGGAGCAAAGGGGATGACTCAGCTCAGAGAAGATCGTTGCCAACCGGGCAACCGGGATGAGCTTTGATCTTCCGCGTCGCTTTGCTACCGCGAGGTCGCAAGGGCATGGCTGGGACGAGCGGTGTAAATCGAGAGGTTTACGCACCGTTCTGTGGGCGGCTGGTGGTGAAATTCCACCGGCCGACCCGGCAATGCCTTCCCGAACTGTCGCGCCCGCTTGACGTCGTCGGTGTGCAAGTAAATTGACGTCGTCGAAATTGATGCGTGCCGCAGGTTGTCCCGTACGGCGCTCAGCTCAACGCCCCTGGCAAGCGCATGGGTTGCATGGGTATGCCTCATCCAGTGGGGTGTCGCCTGACGGAGTTTCTCGGCCACCACCGGATGGTCGTTTTCAATGATCTGCGCAGCGAGCCGGAAAAACCTGCGCATGACTTCCCATAGACGCAGTGGCTTGATGCCGGCACCGCTCTCGTCCAGGCTGCCGATCAGGGGCGTGGCGGAGTGCCAGTGAACACGGCTGACGGGTAATCCGCGCTCCTGAAGATACCGGTCCAGCGCTGCGCGGGCTAACGGCGTCAGGGTAACCCGGGCTGGTTTGCCGCCCTTGCCGATGACGTGCAGCCAGTGATCGCCGGCGGCATCAGCTTCGACGCTGCGTAGTGTGGCATCGGCCAGCTCGCTGATCCGTAGTCCCGTCGCGTACCCGAAATCCAGCATGAACCGAAGTCGTTGCGCGGCGGCGGCTTGCCAGCCGTACGACCACTCGAGGCCGTTCGCGATGGTGCGCACGAGCAGCCATTCGCCTTCGGTGAAGGCGTGCGTGGTTTCCATGGACATGGCGCGCTTGCTGCCGCGCACCTTGATACCCGCGAAGGGGTTGGCCACGACATAGCGCTGCTCGACCAGCCAGCGGAACATGGCGTTGAGCACGGCAAGCGCGTGCGCAACCGAACGGGCCGAAAGGTTATCGACGAACGGGCGCCAGTCCGGCGATGTGCGTGGCCGTGGTGGCCCGACCCAGCGGTCCCGCGGTGTCGGTCTGCGCAGGAACGCCCGGTAGTCGGTTGCATCGGGCGTGGTCAGGGAGGACAGCGCCTTGCCGCGAGCGACAATGGCCCAGAGGATCAACCGTTCCGCTTCCTTGCGGTAGGCGCGTTGTGTGGCCGGGGATTCATGTAGCGCGAGCCAGGCCTGGATGGCCTCGTAATCGTTGTCGACGCCCAGGATGCAGGACGATGCGGGTGCACGAAAGGCGCCCGATGATCCGTCAACGTCCCCTGGCAGCCGAAGCTGTTCCCAGGGCGTCACGACTGGCTGCTGATCCGCGACGATCAGGGCGCGGGCCCGCTCGGTGAGTGCCGAATGCGCGGCAAAGAAGGCCTCGATGCGTTTTGCACTGGCCGGGCCGAGCCCCTGTATGGCGCTCCACCACTGCCGACGGCGAGGAATCCTTACCGTGAGATCAGCCAGGGTCCGGATGCCAGCCGCATGCAGGGCGCGGATTGCGCGATCGGGTAGCCAGCACGTAATGTCGTCGCCGATCTGCGGAGCCGGCACAGGCAGTGTACGCAGGATCCCGACAGCCTGCGCGATGGCCCTGGCATGGCGTGCGCGCTCGCGCACGGGACATTCGAACAGCGTGGCCAGATCCGGGCGTTGCCGGTTGCGAGCGTGGAGTGCAAGTTGCCGCCGGATCTGATTGATAACGCTACGGGCGGACTGACCATGGTCTAGCCGGTCACGCAGGTATCGGGCGGCAGCATCATGCGAGGAAGCGCCCTCGTACCAGGCACGCAGGGCGGCAAGGGCATCGGCATCCGGAAAGCCGTCTGGCGTGGGCAGGTGTCGGGGCATTTGCGGATCTGGTAGTTTGGTACCGGAATGATACTGCAGAGATAATAAGGCTTATCTCTGTATCAATCGGGAAGGACCGATCGCCTGGATTTTGCACGACGAGTTTCCGGGCTAGATCGCCTGCAGGAGCCGACTCACAAACTCGGCGTGCGCAGAGGTTCCGGAAGCCAGAAAGCGAATCTGCTCCCTGACGAATTCGGGATCGACGCCGGCGTGCACTGCTGCCTGAAGCGTGGCGCGGCTTGCGTCGAGCACATCGACGCCTGTGATCTCGTAGCCGTAGCCCAGCGAGATCCAGCGCAACGCCGCGAAACCGGCGGCCATGGCGAAACCCGGCTGTTTCTGGGCAAAGTCCCTTGCTGCGCGCGTCAGCGTTCGGGGATCGGTTGGGCTGGCATTGGCCAGCTCGATGGCCTGGTTGAACAGGCCCGCGTCCTTGGCCGCCGCGAACCACTTTCCCGGCTCACCCGGCGACGCAGCAACCAGATCGCTCAGGATGGTCTCCGGCGCAATGTGCGGGTACTTCTTCGCGATGGCACGGAAAGTTGCCAGGTAGGTGGTGCCCTGGTTCGCTTCGCGCGCATAGCGCCGGTATGCCTCGTCAGCAAGACCCGATGACAGCAGAATCGCTTCGCACGTCTGCGCGATCTGCCCATCCGGGCTGTTGAGACCGCGCGTGTCTTCCGCGTAGGCCAGGGCTTCAGCCTTCCTCCCCATCGCAAGCAGCGCCTTGACTCCCCAGCACCGGTAGTGCCACAGCTTGAAGGGCGCGTGCTCCACCAGTGCGATCAACTGCGCATGTCGTCCAGTTGCATATAGCGAGGCCAGACAGATCGGTGTTCCCGCAAAATATCCCCCGGGACCCTCGGACCAGACGTGCTCGACCAGATCAATGAACCTGTCGGCCCACGTATTGGCGATCTCCGCTGTCACGCATAGTTTGTCCCATTCGTCCGACAGGCCCTCGATGTAGGGGACGCCCTGATCCTGAATGGCCTCCCACAGCCGCTCAAGCCAGCGTTGACGCGTGGCGGGATCGACCGGTGCGCCAGCGATGACAGGCACCAGCGTTTCGATTGCCCGGTTTACGGCGGAGCCGAGGGCGCCGGACGAACTGTCGACGTGTTCCAGCGCGGGCGAAACTTTCTCCAGGAATTTCACGGCGCCTTCAGCCGCGAGCACTGCATCGCTGCGCGCCACCTGCCGGATCTCCGTAAGCGCCTCCTTGATACGCTGGATCGGTAGGTCAGAGCGCCAGCCGAAAGCGTGGCGACGAAAACGTTGGGCGAACTGCCATTTGTACGAGGCTGGTTTCACAATGATTCGTCCGTTTCGGATCGCAAGTCCTGCAGAGGGCGCAAGGCGAGAATCATTCTTTCGAGCACCATCATCCAGTCCTCGAGTTCCTCGATGATGCAATCGGCCTGTTCGACCAGCGTGAGATCGTCCGTCGGGATCGACAGGCTTGCGCCGTTGATCACGGTATGTGCCATGCCGTGCAGGTCCAAAAGATCGTCACGCAACCCATCGGGCTCGCAGCGAGCGCGGATCGTGTCGAAAAGATCCACGGCCTGCTGGATAACGGTCGTATCGTATCGCTGCTGCAATGATTGCAGCGCGTCGGCGTCGACGATGCCATAGGGGGTCTCAATGTCGGGCATGGGATCGGGATCTCTGCAGGGAACGGACTGGGCCGGCGAACAAGTGATCGTGTATCCAGCCCTCGACGTGTCCAAAGTCCAGTTCGTACCTGCCAAAACGTTTCAGGTTGCTGGTGAGGTAGGGACTCAGGAATCCGATGTCGTCGGGATTGACCTCAATGCCCTCATTCACCATCGATCGCAACGCCTGCATCATGTCCACCGTGTTTTGCAGGATTGCGGCGGAAGCCATCAGGTCGTTGTAACGCAGGCGTTTCTGCTGCTCGTCCGGGTCATTGACTGGCAACACATCTCCGCCGAACGAAAACCACTTGGCGAAACCATTATAGGACTCGACCTTGTTGGTCGTGGCGGTGATCTCCTGCCGCAACTCGTTGCTGCCGAGCCACTCAAGCAGGAATACCGTGCGAACCACCTTGCCAAGCTCCTCGGCCGCCAGGGACAGGCGATTCTTTGGACTGGCCGCGCCGAAACGGCGCAGCAGCAGGGGCGATGAAATTGCTCCGGACTGGATCGACAGCGCGAGCTGCATCAGGTCCTTCCAGTGGCGCCCGATGAGTTCCCAGTCAACCGTTTCCGTGAAAAGGCCATCGATATGTATGTATTCGGTCGCGGCATCCGCGCGGTACAGCTTGAGGTCCTGCCAGTTGCGAATCCGCGGCATCAGCTTGATGCCCAGCAGGTAGGTGAAAGCAAACACCGCAGCCGATTGCCCCTGGGTATCGGCGTGCACCGTATCGGCCTGAACGCTCAAGCCAGCATTGAGCAGTCCTTCGATAACGTAGATGGCTTCCCATATGCCTGGCGGGATGAAATGCCGGAATACCGCGATATAGTTATCGGCGATGTGCCGGTATGCGACCGCGCCCATCTTGCGGTAGCGGAAGTGATAGCCGGCCAGCAGGTTGTTCTCGTAGAAGTCGTACTGTGTGCCGTCGGCTGCAACCGTTTTGCCGTCGCCCCAGTGTTTCGGCAGGTCAAGTCGAAGATAAAGTTCGATCAGCTCGCGTTGCGCGCTCTCGAGTCGCTCCAGGCTCAGGTGCCGGCGGTTAACGAACGACATCATGTGCGGCGTGATCCTGTCACCCATATGGCGTGCAGCCTGGGTGGGGCCCAGATTGCACCCCATTGCGAAGATGGTCAGCAGGTACCGCTGTTCGGCATCGCGGATTCTGGGATCGTTGCCGCTTAACGGACCAAAGTGTCGCGTGAAATGTGTCCAGTGCTCGATATTGGTGAGCACGTCCAGCAGATTGCGCACTGGCATGCGCTTGACGATAGCCTTTTGCAAGGCCACCGCACTTTCCGGGATGACGGTCGCTGCGGTGCGACGGACAACAAACTCACCCGCCTTGTTGATGGTCACATGTTCGGACTTCTCAGGAAAACGGTCATCCAGCTGGCGTGCTGCATCCGAGAGCCATTCGCGCAGTTGGGCCACAAAGCCAGCGCTGCTGTCTGCGATGCCAAGCCTCTCGCTGTATCCCGGCAGACGCTTCTCACATTCATGCCAGGGCAACAGGTAATCGCGATAGTCAGCAAAGGCATCCGAGCCGGCTACGCACAGGTCTCCGCTGCGCAGCTCCCTCGTCATGCTCGACAGTACGCACAGTTCCAGATAACGCCGGTTGGTCGGCGCACCCTTCTCGGGCGGACGGCAAACGAGCTTGCGCCAGCGCTCAGAAGCAAAGCTGAGGTCGATCTCGACGTTGATCCATTCCCGATGAAGCGATTCGTTCCTGAAAACGACCTCCACTGCCTGGAGCAAGGCCTCGGACTGGGTGGTCGAGCTCCATGCCAGTGCGTGCGCCAGACGTAGCAGTACTGATCGATGTGCCTTGAAATGCCGCCACAGCAGTGGCAGGTAGTTTCTGCCACTGTAGGCCCGGACCTCGGCACAGCTTTCGCGCAATGGCTCGAGGTCGCCAGAGGGCGCCAGATACTGGCGAACACGCGCGCCAAGTTCGGTGTCGTCCGGATAGTCGTCGACAATATTGACGACCCCGTCAAGCGTATCAACCAGGCTTTCCATCTGTTCGCGCTGACGTGCCTGGATCTGGTCGAGCTCTTCCCTGGCCCGCTTGTGAATCGCGCCCATACGGCGGATGAACATCTCGGCCAGGTCGTCGCGGGCACGCACGCGCATCTGATGCAGCAATGCGACGATGAGGGTATATCGCCGCTCTGGCAGGGTTTCCTTCAGATTCGCCGCGTCCAGACTCATCGCCTGCGTCGACAGGGAACGCAGCTTTGTCGCGGGAACACCTTCCAGTGCATGGGCGAAGTCGCCAAAACCATCGAGCCAGGCAAGATGGTCGACGAGCAGGGCGATATGCTTGCGCGATGGCCGCAGGGCGTACCGCTTGATGGTGTTGTACGCGCTCTGACGCTGGTTGAATTCGCGCTTGATCAGCCTGTCCAGCTGGGCTTTGTCCTCCTCGGAAAGGCGACGCGAGACGCGTCGGAACAGCGTCGTTTGAGCTCGCGTGTGGACCTGCTCGACAATGGCATCGAGCGTCGAGAACGCTGGCAGTTCGACCTGCTGCTGGATCAGGCTGTCGATGGTTGCGTTGATGATGTCCACCGGCTGATCCATTGTCTCAGCGGCTTCGTGCGCCGCGCGCACCGCAATTTCGTTGGCATCGGTGCCGTAGTAGGACTGGATGCCGAGAAATTCCCGGATTGCCGCATAGTGACGAAACAATGCGGGCGACCTTGCCCTGTTGTAGTCGAATGCCGTCCCGGCAGCGATGTTCGCGCTCGTCCGGATGTGCTCGATGACAACGCTGGGAATGGCATCAACGAAGGGAAAGTATTGCATCTGCTGAAAGACCTTCAGCAGAACGAGCAGACCCAGTCTCGAAGACTGGCCACGCGCGCTGCGGCGTGCCCACTCCAGCTCTTCAACGTCCGGCGTGTAGAACGCCTGCAGCTCCGCCGATGAAAAACCCTTGGGAAAGCGCGGATACGCGGTACGTTCGACGGTCGCCATGCCGGATTGCGGGTCTCGAATGGGCTGGTCAGTGTAGCGCAAAAAATCCGGCAAAACCGTCGCACCTTCGCCAATCCGTGCAACCAGATGGCCGCTATAATTTGCGGATTCAGAACGCAGCGAAGGGGGCAGAAAATTGGGCAAAGCCAGCCAGCAAAAAAAATCGTCGCGAGCCCGCAAGCTGGGCATGCGTGACCTGAAGGCATTGCGACGGGGAGCGGCTCAGTCGGGGATCCCTGATGCTATCGTTCTCGATCGGAATGACCTGCCGCCGGAACAGAAAATCTCCTGGCCCCTCGCCCAAATGCTTCAGGAGGAGGTATCAGATGATCCAACACTGGAGGAATATCAGAGCGCACTGATGGCGATTGTGGCGGCATGGAATATCAGCCTCCTGCCCGAGGACGAGCGTGGCGAAGCGCTACGTGATCAGATCGGATTCGACAAAAGTGTTCCACCTGAAATACGACGTGAGGTCACACAGGGCATCGAGCGCCTGATTGGAGAAAAACTGGCCCGTTTTCCCCATGACCGCCGCCGCATTGTCTCGTGGGAGGCGAGGATCGAAGGCGACATGCTCCGAGTCGTAGCGGCGGCGGCCGACCGTCCCCGTCACGACACGTTGAAGGATGTCATGCGGAGTTTGCTGCGAACGATGACCGGGTGAGAGGCCGCGCGAACGGCGCGACCAGCCCGCGGTGGCTGAGAGATTACGTCAGCCCCCCTGATTACGGTATCCCCATGCAGCCCGCGCGATCGCCAGGGACGTCGAGCTAAGCGCCGACCGGGACAACCTGCGTCACACATCGATTTCAATGGCGTCAATTTACCTGCACACCGACGACGTCAAACGGGCGTGACTGTTCGGCGAGGCATTCACAGCCTGATTGCTTTATAACCAAATGGAATAATAAGCGCCAGCCACATGACCTCAAGGCTTATGGTAGCAATTCGACCGAATCTTGGTCAGAGGCCGATTCGGACGGTCCCAGACACAGGTCCAGTCAGGGATATGTGTCTGGATCCACTCGCGGCACTCGGAATCTTCCAGGCGGCTGCGGGGCATCACCGTAACGAAGCGCCCGCCCGCGCGATCAATGTGATCCATGTTCTCGCGCGAGCACAGTTTCGAATCGGCCACGTAGAGGAAATCGCTGCGCCCCGCCACGGCACGCAGGGTATTCCACGTTTCGATGTGGGTACGCGAGTCGCTCGCGTTGCCGTCGGTACAGCGGAACGCGACGGGGATATTGCCGTCGGCGCTCATTGTGAGAATGAACAGCAACTGCTTCAGGTCGGGGCGGCTGTCTTTGGAGTGTCCATAGGTGATCGCCGGCGCGGTTCGCCCGCGGATCTTACGGCCTGCTGCGCCACGATAGCTGCCGCAAAAGCTGATCGTCGTGCTGTCGTTATGGCACTCGTCGAAGTTCACGCCAAAGCGCTCGCCGACGGCTACCACAATCTCGGTCAGCAGCGCAGCCCGGTCGGCATCAAACAGCCGGTCCAGCGCACGGCCAAGGCGGTCATCGCTGAGGTGCTCCATCTGCTCACCAGGGATGCCAAACATTCCGCTGGCAAAGCCATGGACGGTCTCCTGCTGGCGGTAGATGGGCTCGCGTTCAACGATGATCGAACGCACCAGGACTCCCAGGGCCCGTGCGTGAGTGACAGCACAACGCACGTCAGAGGGAACGTGCCGCTCGAGCGCATCCTCCAGGCCGATGCGCTCAATAAAGTGGTTGATGAGGGGTAAAGGTCCCAGGCGCTCGCTGTGCAGGATGAAGCGAGCCTTGCTGGAGGAAGGTGCTTGCATGCGGTTCATTCTGTCGCTAAGCTTAGCGACAGATTTCCATAAGTCAAGCTCATGCCACGCCGCCCCGAACTCATCATCGAGCAAGCCCGTGAGCGCATCGAGCGTATCCGTGAAGCGCTCAGCGAAATCGACTACCTGTGTTCCGGGACGCTACTGGAGCGCATGAAGGTCTGCGGCAAGCCGGGCTGCCGATGCGCACAGGATCCTGACGCCCGCCACGGACCGTACTACGAGTGGGGGCACATGAAAGGCGGCAAGCTGGTCCACCGGAGTGTCTCGCCAGAGCAGGCAGCCGTATTGCGACGAGCTATCGCCAACTACCGGCAGGCCAAAAAGCTGATGCAGGCGTGGGAGAACGAAACCGAGCGCCTGATAGACGCAGAGGCACCACGCAAACCCTGAGCTACCCCGGCATCCCGGAAATTACTCGGAAATTCGACCGGCGACCTGCGGAAAGTAAGGCTCGTTTCCGATACCGATTCTATTAACAGCAATGGTGAGTACTGCAAAGTGCTCGGAACAATCCATCCGGTCGATTTCAATGCGCCCGATATCCGGGTGGAGGTGGACCTTCCGACTAACTTTAACGGAAAAGCGGTTCACTTCGGTGGCGGCGGATTCGACGGCACCATTGCCAAAACCGAGGGTTCGCCAATGGATGGGTTCTTGATAGGCGCGGAACCCTCAGGCGTCAGTACGCCACTGCGCAGGGGTTACGTAACGGTGGGCAGCGACAGTGGGCATGAGGGAACCGCCCTGGACGGTTCCTTCGCAACAAACGATGAGGCACTCGCCAACTATGCAGGCGACCACATCAAGAAGACACATGATTTCGCAGCCTACATTGCAAAGGCACGATATGGCTCGAACTTCGTGCACAGTTATTTTATTGGCGGCTCAAGCGGCGGACGACAAGGTTTGATTGCGGCACAACGGTTCCCGCAAGACTACGACGGTATCAATTCGACCTTTCCCGCGTCGGGAATAACAGGACTGTGGCTCCAGATGGGCAGGATCTCGCAATCTCTGCTGGCATCTGGAGGATACGTCACGCCTGCTAAAGGCAAGGCCGTTCTCGCAGCCGTCATGAAGCAATGCGACGCACTGGATGGCGTCGCCGACGGCATTATTGGTAACCCCGCAGCATGCGTGTTCGATCCAGCAGTGATTCGCTGCCCCGGCGGGGGCGACACCGAAGACACTTGCTTGTCAGACGCGCAAATCAATACGATGACCACCGCTGGCACACCGCTTAGCTTTAGTTTCAGTCTGGCAAACGGAGTTCAGACTTTTCCAGCATATAACGCGTTCACCGGGGCGGACTTCTGGTCCACCGGCCTGGCTTGGGGCGCGTCAGCCGCCGATGCGGTGATTGAGCCTGGGGTAGGCGGCAAGAGCGCATTTTATTATACGTTTTCAAACGACATGCTTCGGTTTGCGGTCGCTCGCGACGCTGGATCAAGCATTCTGAATTTTAATCCTGTCAACCCTGGATCATTAACCTCGCGCGTGCAGGCGGTGAGCGCACTCATGGACAGCACCAGCACTGATTTGAGTCAATTCCAGAACCACGGCGGCAAGATCATTCTCCAGCACGGGCAATCAGATCAGTTCATTCCAGCGCAATTGTCGATTGATTACTATAACCGGCTGGTATCCCGATTCGGGCACGGGCCACTTGGTCAATTTCTGAAGTTCTACCTGGTTCCGGGCGCGGCACACGGCTTCGGCGGACAATTCAATGGTTCATATGACGGTCTAACGGCATTGGACAACTGGGTGACGAAAGGAGTTGAGCCCAAAGATCTGACTATCACCGACCTGTCTCCGACAACAGCCGGACGTACCAGGCCCATGTGCGAATACCCACAGTGGCCCAAATACATCGGTGGCGACCAGAATCTGGCGGCGAGCTTCTTGTGCTCGAATTAGTCAGGTTCGCCGTGCGCGCGGCTGTTCCGGGCGGTTACCTTCCGCCCGGAATTGTCAGCCTGACGCAACTGGGTGCGCACGTTCCAGCCCAATGCAAATCACCACCCCGTCAACGACCTGCAACGGTATCCGGCTTGCGCCCACACAGAGCGGGCTCACCGCATGTTGTTGCACAGGAACCTTGCGTCGATACGCTGCTTGCGGATCCTGCGCTATATAGCGTTCGGCTCGACTATCCCGCCGAGCTGATCCGCAGCGTCCATCTTTATGCGCGTACTTAGACGAATAACCAGTGCGCTGCGGACAGTCGCAACGGGGGCATGGTTTGTCCGAGGGACTGCGGCAATCTGTCGTCACGAGAAGCGATTTCTCCCACTGGAAATAGGTGCCCTCGCCTAACAAAGATTTGGGCTGCCGCCGGTGGCGTAACGCCGCAAACGTGGGTGTTCGGTGACCTCATTCAGGTTGAAGTTCACGGACATGGACTGCCAACCGCGTCCGCCTGACACTGGTTGCAGCACGACGGCAACGGTCGATGGGGGCGCGATAAGCGCCGACCCATCGATGGCGCCCGCAGCTCGCGCGGATTTCACGCACGACATTAAAACCAAGGAGACGACATGAACCAGATAGACGTGTACTCACTAGCCGGTCAGGCCAGATTCAATAGCTTTCATACCCTCGTCCTGTTCTGGTGTGTCTTGATGTTGATACTCGATGGCTACGATCTTGCCGTCGTCGGCGCGGCGCTGCCATCGATCATGAAAGACATGCACATCGGCGCGACCAGCGCGGGCATCATGGCCGGCTCGACGCTTGTTGGCGTCATGCTCGGGGCCATTTTCCTTGGCACGCTGGCGGACCGTTTCGGACGACCAACGATGATGTGCGTTTGCGTGGCCCTTTTCAGTCTTTTCACGGCGGCCGCCGGGTTGACGAGCGATCCCCTCAGTTTCAGCGTAACGCGCTTCATCGCCGGCCTGGGCATTGGCGGGGTCTTGCCGATTGTCACCGCGCAGATGGCGGAGTTTTCGCCCAATGCTTTGCGTACCCGATTGGTCACGCTGGTGTTCGCAGGATATTCGATTGGCGGGATTCTGGTGGCGCTGACTGCGAAGCAGCTTATCGACAGCTACGGCTGGCAATCGGTCTTTTTTGCTGCGGGCCTGCCTGTCCTGCTGATCCCGTTCATCATCAAAACGATGCCCCATTCGATGATTTTCCTGCTGAAAAGCGGCCGGCGCGACGAACTGCGCACGGTGATGAAGCGGTTGGTGCCCGACTATCCGTTGAGCGGTCAGGAGCAGTTTGCAGGGTCTTCGTCGGACAAAAGCAAGGACGTTTCGGTGCGACGCCTCTTCCAGGATGGACGCGGCTTCAGTACCACGATGATCTGGGTCGCGTTCATGACGGGCCTCTTCATGGTCTACGCGCTTAGTTCGTGGTTGACCAAGCTGATGGCCATGGCGGGATATAGCCTGGGTTCGGCTTTGAACTTCGTGATCGTCTTCAACGTCGGCGCCATTGCCGGTGCGATCTTCGGTGGTTGGCTCAGCGACAAGGTCAACATCAAGCGGGTGCTGATTGCGTTTTACGTCGTCGGGGCGGTTGCGCTGTCACTGATGGGCTACACGAAGTCGACCGTGTCGTTGTTTGCCGTTGTGTTCGTCGTCGGCGCATCGACGCTCGGTACGCAATTGCTTGCCTATGCTTATGCGGGCGACTTCTATCCTCATGCGATCCGGTCTACCGGTGTCGGCTTTGCTTCCGGCGTGGGCCGGGTCGGCGCCATCGTGGCTCCGGTGCTCATTGGTTGGCTCGTCTCCTTGAAGCTGCCGCTCGAACAGAACTTCATGGCAATCGGCGTGGCTGGCCTCATTGGTGCGGCGGCGGTGACGCTGATCAATCAGACACGTGCCGACTCGCATCGCTCGAACAGCGTGCCTGTTGTTGCGGTTCAGGGGAGCGCGGGGCGCTGACGTTTCTGTCCTATGCCGCTTCATGGCCGGGATGCGTGCGAACAACGCGGCTCGTATGGGCTCTACCCTCGACAAACACGACATGGCTCAGTGCAGATCAACTTTCAATGCCGGCATCGAAATGGACCGTCTATCTCCTTCTCCCTTGAGCTCGCTTGCCGACGTGAACCGGGCCGTCGATTGGGCACTCGTCACGCGGCGCAGCGTCCGTGCTTTCCTGCCCACACCGGTTTCTCGCGGGCAAATCGAGTCCATCCTCGACGTTGCTCGCTTCAGCGCGACCGGCGTGAACATCCAGCCCTGGCATGTGCATGTCGTGACAGGCGCGATGAAGTCGCGCCTGTCTGCCGCCATCAACGAGATCAATGACGATCCTGCCCGCAGTTCCGACCTGGACGAGCCCTACGATTACTACCCGCGCGAATGGATCGCACCGTATGTGGATCGCCGGCGTGAGGTCGGTTGGAACCTGTATGGCCTGCTGGGCATCGAGAAGGGTGACAAGGAGCGGATGCATGTGCAGCACGGCCGCAACTACCGCTTCTTCGATGCACCCGTCGGCCTGTTTTTCACGGTTGACCGGGTCATGCGTGAAGGCAGTCTGCTGGACACCGGTATGTTCCTGCAAAGCGTCATGATTGCGGCCCGGGCGCGAGGCCTCGACACCTGCCCGCAGGCGGCTTTCAACAAGTTCCACCGTGTCATCGCCAACGAACTCTCCATTCCCGACAACCACATGTTGGTGTGCGGAATGAGCCTGGGTTATGCGGATCACAGCTGCATCGAGAACTCTCTCGTAACGGAGCGCAGTCCGGTCGGCGATTTCACTACTTTCTACCAAGAATGAATGGAGACAAAGTCATGAGTGCAACGGCCTATTCTCGAGGACTCGAGAAGAACGCGGCAAACCACGTTCCATTGACGCCACTGACCTTCCTCGATCGAACCGCCGACGTCTATCCGGATCGAACCGCGATCATTCATGGCGGCTTCCGGCAGACGTGGGCGAGAACGCGCGAGCGTTGCTATCGCCTCGCGTCGGCGCTCGTTCAGTTGGGGATCGAACCGGGCGATACGGTGTCGATCATCGCGCCGAACACGCCGGCCATGCTCGAGGCACACTTCGGCGTGCCTCTCTCGGGGGCTGTGCTCAATGCCATCAATTGCCGCCTCGATGCCGACGGTGTTGCATTCATTCTGCGCCACGGAGAATGCAAGCTCCTGCTGGTGGACCGCGAATTGGCTCCGCTGGTCGAGAAAGCATTGCAGTCGGTTCCCAATCCGCCGCGGGTGATCGACATCAACGATCACGAAGCGCCTGACGGCCCCGCCATCGGGGAAACTGATTATGAGTCGCTGCTGGCGAGCGGTGATCCGGCATTTGCGGGCCGCCGCCCGGTCGACGAGTGGACGCCCATTGCATTGAACTACACCTCGGGCACAACCGGGGATCCGAAGGGCGTCGTTCCGAGCCACCGCGGCACCTATCTGATGAGCCTGTTGCAGATGACGAACTGGCCGCTCCCGCGTGCGCCGATTTACCTGTGGACGCTTCCCATGTTCCACGCAAACGGCTGGTGCTTCACATGGGCGATTACGGCAGCGGCGGGAACGCATGTCTGTTTGCGCAAGGTGAATGCCGCGAATATTCTCTCCGCCATCGCCGAGTACGGGGTCGATCATTTTTGTGCGGCGCCGATTGTGCTCTCAGGCATCGCGAGCATGCCTCAATCGGAACGGCAGCCGCTGCCGCGTCGGGTGCGCGTCCTTACCGCCGGCTCGCCGGCGCCGGCAGCGGTTCTGGAGGCCGTGGGCGCGATGGGATTCGACGTCAACCATGTCTTTGGAATTACCGAGATCTCCGGCACGCCCATCAGCTGTGCCTGGCACGACGAGTGGGATAGGTTGTCGCCGGAGCAGCAAGGGAAACTGAAAGCGCGGCAAGGTGTCCGTGCGGCAGCGTTCGAGAAAATGTCGGTCGCCGATCTCGCGACGCTTGAGCCGGTGCCCGCCGATAGCAAGTCTTGCGGTGAAGTTCTGGTCCGGGGGAATACGGTGATGATGGGATACTTCAAGAATGCCGACGCAACGGCAAAAGCTTTCGCCGGCGGTTGGTTTCATACTGGTGATCTTGCGGTCGTTCATCCAGACGGCTATATCCAGATCACGGACCGCTCCAAGGACGTCATCATCTCGGGTGGAGAAAACATTTCGTCCGTGGAGGTGGAGGAGGTCATTTATCGCATGTCCGGCGTGCTCAACGCGGCCGTGGTCGCTCAGCCGGATGACAAATGGGGCGAGACTCCTTGTGCGTTCATCGAACTGAGACCGGATGCCTCCAACATCACGGAGCAGGATGTCATCCTGTTCTGCCGGGAGCGACTGGCGCATTTCAAATGCCCTCGTCGTGTGATTTTCGGCGAATTGCCCAAGACCGCGACAGGCAAGATCCAGAAGTTCCGTCTCCGGGAGCAAGCGGGCAGCCAGGTAGCGATCACGAGGTTGGCGGGATAAAGCTGTTGGTCCGCGCGCTGTCTCACCGGACGACGTCGTCGTGTCGATCGTCGAGAACGACGATGCGGACTGGTCCTCTGGACACGGCC
>WNGR01004292.1_pt1 | contig 15408 bp, 22 predicted proteins | sample 5407581 | NCBI WGS metagenome assembly WNGR01 (sample SAMN13153383, study PRJNA577476) | soil metagenome | isolation source: 80 cm soil or saprolite under Garry oak tree replicate 2 | place: USA:California | collected 2016-06-15
ACGCCCGTTCTCGACCGCGGACTTCAAGTTCATGCACAGCGTGTATGCGAGTTCGCGACAACGATTTCCAGGCACGGCTCCTATTAAAAGTTGCTACGAACAGACGAGGCAGGATCTTTGGATGAGGGGGCGTGGGGAATAAAGGGAAAGAGAAAGAGAAAGAGGCTCACTCGGGTATGTATGTCCGCGATGAGATGAGGAGGCCATGTAGGCGCATGATGAGCTCGGGGCGAACAGTTGGCATATGCCTGCCCAATTCTCACGCATGGCGGTCGGCAAGACTTAGATCTCACGAATAAATCATAAATAATCATGCTAGACACGACGTACTGGCAGGCGTCTCGGTCCCTGGCACAAATCAGTCTGTGGTCAGCAGTTTCACTACCTGCTCATGCGCGCTGGACACTAAGCCTTGTGACGACCAATGGTATGAACACCGAAAATGCAAGGGAAAAGAAAAGGAAGGTGCACTGAGGAATCTCTGTGGAAACTCGAGCATCTTCCAAATGATGAAGAATCGGCGGTATCCTCCATACTCTGTCGTGCGCTCCTCGGGTGTGCTAACCAGTCTCAGTTCGGGGACAGCTTGTCCAGGAGCAAGAGCGCTACGGCAATCCGGGCCCGAGAACCGCTCACATGACCAAGCACCACGCACGAGGCACCAAGTACAGAAGCTACTTCCAGAGTTATGGCACCGCATCACCACAAATCACAAAGTGCAAACTTAGCTCCCCGACATGAAGCCACCCGCACCCCGGCCAACTCGACACCTGACGAGCTACAATGCCGCTCTTAGTAGGAGAAACTTTAGGATGGAAGGGCAGCACATCATCTCAGAGAGGAGAAGAGGGAGACTGGTATTATTTTACAGATGCTAGTAATGCTACATAGAATTCTGCGGTACCCCAATACGTGAAAATGGGACTCGAGAATGTTCGTCTGCTCCAGCGACGTGTCGTAATACACCTCGCTCTCGATGATCGTCCTCTCGATGGACCGCACGAGCAGCATCTCCGCTTCTTTGGCGGGCTACGCCGTGTTGGCTACATCCGGCAGCTGTCCCCTCACGGATGAAGGTAGGCTGTGGGCAGCGCCTTGACGATGGCTACCACTGGCAAGACCCGGACTACTTTGGACTCACCTCAAATTCAGCGTCCACCCAATCATTTTTTTTTTTTTGCTTAAACAAGGACCAACAGACGTGCTGTAAACAATCTAAAAATTTACGAGCGAGCCCGTTTAATTTTTCGTAATACGGGTAGCACAATTTAACACAAATACTGTAGGAGGGTTTTCCTGATTGATGGAGATTGTCAAGGAGATTGTGGTGAAGCACGCTGTGCCCAAAGGATAATTTACCGAGTCGGTCTAAATACAGGGTCTACAGTAACCTGTGGGCCATCTCCGCCAGATAAACAGTCACACAGGGTGGCCAAAGCTGCATCAAAGATGCCATTACAACCAAACATGACAACTTCCCATCAATATCTATACATCTCTTACTCTCGATCGTGAGCACGGGGGTGCGCGATACTCGGGCCTGTTTTGATGTGAATGGTATCATCTCCTGGGGCGTGGCTAGGTCCTGAAGTGTTGGATTGGATAGCAGCTGAAGCTAAGAAAAGCACTTACCTCGGGTCGGAGTTAATACTGGCAGAATCGCCTTTGCCATTTTCCAGATCCCTCGTATTGGAAGTAGTTTCGAGCTTGAAAACTTCTACGGGTACTCGTAACTGTGACTCGGCTCTGGAGAAATGGATCGATGCTATCCCATTGGAACGAACCCGAGAAGTGAGGCGTGAGGTATCGGCATCTCCGGATGACCCTGACACATGGTCACGGAAATAGATGCGGTTGTTGAGGCTCAATAAGAGGGTATTGGAGTACCTGAGACGTTTGTCAGCATTTTGGTTCGCAGGTGGTGCATAATGTGGCGCTCACAGTTTCCCAATAATTCCAGCACTTTTGCTCACATTAGCCTGGGTAAAGCCCAGGGATGGAAAAACAACTCACGTGAATGTGTAATATATATCATTCTGTGGATACCGTGATTGGGTCAGAAGACGTATCGTGGAGCTCTCGGTCCCACTTACGGGAAAGGCGGCATAAAGCACGAAGGACGCGATAGCCACGCTAGCTCAGCAGGAAGTTAGATTCACCTCCGTTCAGAGGTTTTCCGAGGGATAGGTACCAGTGAGTATGTTTGTTTCAATAGTAAGCCGCACCACGCGAACCAAAACGAAACGAGAGAATAAACCTTCGACGGCACGTGTTTGTCTCAGCTAGAAAAAGGGGAAGCCAGTCGAATGGGCAAGAAATCGAATAGGGTGGTCCCATACCAGCAGCGTCATTGCCGTCGCAATCAGGATGTCCGCCAGGGCACTCGGTATCGACCATAACTAGCGGACGGAGTAAGAGGTGGTACGGTCACCTAGACCGAAACGAGTGTGCGAACATATAGAGCCGCCTTGGAGACCGCATACTTTCCAACCACGACTGACTGAAGTCCGTGTAAAATAAGACGTCTCGGTGTATCTGTATAGTACTTACTGCGAACCCGCCCCATGCTGACCCGATTGCTGAAGCCACCGATGTCTATGTTAAGGAAATGTCAAGCGCCTGACAAACGCGGGGAGGTTAGGTACACATACGACGGTGATCACCGAGCAAAGCCACACATTTCTGGTCAGCGTCCAGATACGATAGCAGAAGTACATCTGAACCATGAGCGAAATGACTGAGCTCATGATGGGAATGTCTATGGGGGCGTAATGCGAATCTTTGAGGCGCTCGAACTTGCCGAATCCGCTGACAAACCAATAGTAGGCATCGGCCCCAGTCAGCGCTGTTTGGGTGGTCTCCAGCGCGAAGACGAAATAGACTGATCAAGGTATGCATTCAGGGAGCTTCGGAGTACGGTCGAAGACGCACCCAGAGATTTTGTTAATAGCCTGTCGTTTGGGAAATTGTAGCTATATACGTCTGCACGCGGGTGAGTGGATGTGCTGAGCTTTCGAGGGACGGGTATCATACAAGTCTGGACGCAGAGAACGCCGTACAGCGCCCAGTTGACTAGAGGCCCGAAGAACTACACGTATTATTGAGGATATCAGTTGCATGGACAACAGAAGGATGTAGAGCGCACAAGAGGGGTAGCTCTGCAAGAAGCCTTATTAAGGGAATCACGAGCTAACATAGCAGAACTTACATTCTGGTGATGTCCTCGGAAGTGGGCGATGATCCGGCCATGGATGTACTATAAGTGTCGAGGCGCGGATGGGGGCTATCGCTACGTATATGTGGGGATAGCGAAGTTGTTGGATGTCTCGACGAAAGGATTTATAGTCCGACAAAAATAGTCGTAACCGTGGGTTCGACCGGGAGTGGTCTGGATGTCATCGTAGACAAATACAGCTTTCTTGCATCCGTACCAAATCTTGTCATGGGACAGGGGTAGACTACTCCAGAAATGTGCAGCTCCTTCCAGGAACACGACTTAGGCACAAGTAGATGGTACAACTGCGGTATTCGTTTAGCCGATTGCATGCACTGCACAGTGACGCTAGATGTCCTCACGACAGAGTGGTGCCCACGAGGATGAGGGATAAGGTGATAAAGCACGGCCTCCGTGCCTCCGACAGTTACCTCAAAGAAGCGGGAGCTTTGAGAGGGTGGATTTGAGGAACGTTGACACAGGGATCTTCATGCATCAAAAAATAAACGAGCGCAAGAAGCGACAGAAACTCAGTTCATCAAATTACACATGATGGAAAAGGGCGGAAGTTGATAGGACAGGTTACAGTTTTTTTTTGGCGATCGTTTTTCGAACCGTGTCGTGGAAGGTGCGCCCGCCAATTTCATGGTCGATGGTTATTGGGTATGGGAACGATCGGTTTTTCGCACCTAAGCGCTAAGCGCCGAGGCAACCTTGGTCGTTCAATTTGGGCATACACGCCTAACCCCCTTAGAAATGTGGGGGCAACAACACTGCATACAGCAACCGAAACACTGGCAGAAGTGTTGCAACTAGCAGTTATTGGTGATCAGATACAGTAATAAGTCGGGGATGAAATAATTGTGGGTAGTTGTATCGGGTTGTTTTACAGTACTACTCTGGTGTGCACTACTCGAATATATAGACGTTGTATTCGTGCGAATAGAATAGGTTTGTCATTCCTGACTTTCAACAATGGGCACAGCGAGGACCACCAAATATTACCATGCTGTTACTGGTCCTTGTAGAACTCGGCCTTGTCCTTTATCTTGGCATTTAATACGTGAACACGTGATCACTCCACTCGCTCACTTCAAGTTGCCAGTGATTCAGTTGAAGCTCCAACTTTGTCGCGGACTCACTTGCACGTCCCTAATAATTCAAAGAGTAACGGAACAGGTCTAAATGGACAGGTATGTTGCCTTCTTGAAATCTCACTTCAAAATGTTCCAACGAAATATTCTGCGTGCAGCCTCGACTTCAATATCCACCGACTAATCCTGTCCGACCTCGCCGCCAGCGTTGGCGCGTCCAACGACGACCCCGCAGACCCCACAATTGAATCTTCTATTGACGCAATTACGTCTAACGTCACCACCAGAGCTATCTTTGAGAATGCTGGGGATGATGAAAGCGTTATCGAGGCTAACCTAGAGCAGAGGGTGTTCATGGTGAGTGCGTCTGTCGTTGCCATAGCCTTTCGGTTTAATTGTGGACGTCAGTCTGCTTCAAGAGCAAGGTGTAATATTGGGTTTTCTGAGCTCTCAGTGAACATGTCTCCCCCTCTTCTCCACTCCACCGTTCCCGTCTTGTTGGATGTTCTGCGGGACATCCCTTACATTGACTTCGATATGAACTTGACTTGGGATGGTAAGCATATCGCCCCTGGTATCTTCGATGAGTTATTTAAAGAAGTTCTACAAAAGATTGGTCTTTACCTGACCAGTTGGCCTATTCGACTGTCTCCGCTCTGCTGAAGCTCGCCGCGGTTCATCCAGAGTACAAGGATGCCGTTATGCGCTCTATTTCGACCTTCACATCTGTCCTTGTCAAAAATATTCAACACTGCCCTCGTGAGCATCGCACGTATTTGTTGGATCCTGGTCATTTAAGTTCTCTCATAGCCACCGAAGTACTTACTCACCACGCCCTCTCTTTCCATGGTCTCTATCGTGCCATCATCTCTACTGAGTTCTCTTGGGACTATCACAGCTGGGTTTCAATCTCTGAGCACCTTAATGTCCTTTTCGCACCAGATGTCATAGAGCGTCTGAATCGTTCTCTGGCTAGCGACATCCAGGACGAAAATGGTGACCCTGACACCAAAAACTACATACAAGTCCTGCTGTCACGTTATATATCGGTTGGTCGGCCCCTTAATGGCTACTTCCTCGTCTGTTGCGTTGTAGAGGCCCAGTGGACGATGCTAGCGCAAGCTCTTTACCCCTCGCATGCGCCGATTTATCCTAAGACGGGGGAAGAAGCTGAGGCGGTCGCTGCTAATAAAGCCTGGTCAAGTCTTACGCGGGATGTTACCTCAGAAACAGGTGCCTCTGACCCGAGCTTGAAAAATGCCCTCAAAAAATCTCTAGAGTTATCTATGCAAACCTTCACTGATCTCCTTGTACAAATCGAAGAGATGGAATCTGAGCCGTCATTGGATACATACGCTTGGGAAACCATGTCTGAGAGCTTGGTAAGTTTGAGCTCTCTGGTCAGCTTGATCCCGGTTACCAACTCTTGCTAGAAACTTGGCACTGTCTGTGCTGTTGCACTCCGTGACCTAGACAGCAATCTCTTTTCGCGCCTCAAGGCTATTATTAGCATGGATTCCCCAATCGCCGATAATCTTGTTCAAGTGGCCGCTTTGAAGGCAGTCACAGTACTGGTGCAACAGTATGTTTCGTCTCTTGTTTTTAGGGTGTCTCTAAAGCGTTTGTAGTTTCCCAGAGACTGCGTCATCCCTGGTATCTCATCTCAGGCGTTTCGTCACGTCGCCCGTTCCCACATTCGAGAATGAGTTTATCAGCGAGACGCAAATTCCCGCCCCCCTATACTCAGCCGCAAAGTGTCTTGCTTTGTGCATCAAGGTATGTCGTACTCCCTCTGCATTTCATTTCCTAACCCTAGTAGTTGGCACCTGGTGACGACCTAATCATGTCAAACATGTACTCCTTATTAAACTACATCGCCGCGACGAGCAAAGAGATGTACGACGCTCTCAATAACTCTGCGTCAAACGATCTGTTCTCTAGTTCGAAGCCAGAACACGCCATGATGCACTCAGACCGTGCTACTCTACACTCCATTGAGACAGGTTCACATAGCAACACGGAAGAAGAGAAGCGTCTCATTACCATAAGTACGATATCGGTGGTGTCAAGGCTCGCTCTAGAATTTAAGCGCGATGATGTGAGCATCATTGTCCGTACCGCAAGCAGTTCCGCTCAAACCAGCTATACAGGCAACAAAGTTAACAATTGCGATGTTAATACAGCGGCTTCGCATTTCTGAACCGTATGCTGAGGCCGCGATAGCGCATAATCTAGTAGATCTGGCACTGCAGGCCCCCGAGTCTTCGTTTCTGGAGATCATAAAGGCGTTCTCTTCTCTCAGCCTTTCTATGCAATCTGAAGATCCAAGATTCTCGAACAATATGGTAAGCTATCATTGGGCTCCCTCTGAACTGGCCTGAGACCAACCTTTGGACAGATTCTGGCTGCGCAAACTAGGCTTGCGCACGAGTTGTATCGGCGACCGCAGTTCTATTATATTTACTTGCAAGAACTCCTGTCGCTGTTCGGGGACAAGGGAATAGCTATCCAAAAGGCCTCAGTCCAGAACCGGCTCACGAAAGCGGATGACCTATCTGAACAGCTTGTCTCACTTCTCCTTCCTATCGACGCCCTTCTTAGCCATGCAGATTTCAATCCCCGTTTCGGCTCGTCTACAGAACTGGTCGCCTTGTTCCGTAACATGTGGTTCCTCTGTACTCTCTTTCGATTCACCACGGCAGACGAGGCAGACGAGAAGGATGGCTCTGCGACGGAGTGGCGCCGCCCCGCATTGTCTCGCATTGCCGCAAAGACGCCTGCCATAGTGTTAGAGGAGGCCAATGATTTTCTCGTCAGTGATGTGGAGTACAACTCGTGTATTCGGTTGGAATACGCTCACAGCGTGAGTGCATATGCGACGTTCTTCTTGTGCCACGCATGATGGTGTCGTAGGTTATGTCCAAACATCGCAACTTACTCTCGAAGTATCTACAACACCAGCACACTGACATTCGATCACTGTCTCCCGGGGCGGTCATCCTTCTCCTCACTATGCACGACGTAGAGGGCATGCGTGCTGCCGTTGGTCTTCCTTCATCCCTAGTGCCCTACTTCACCAACAATAGCATCAATAGTCATACGGAGCTAAGAACCTTCATGGACGCCATGGCCGATAAGGTTTGTGTAAGACCCAACTGTATCGCAATTTGTGACTAAATTATGCACAGATAATGACAGATGCCATTCAGGACCTAAGTTATCAGGCGCGAACCCAATCGTTACCCGGAGAGCTCCTTAGTGAACTGCAGGGGTTGCTGACTGGAAGTACACACCGCGTCGCCAGGGCACGCGCAGTAGCGTCCAAATACCTCGATAGGCTCATCACGTCTTTCCCGTCGCTCATGTGTGACCCTCCTCTTGTTTTCTCGATCCTTGAGGTGCTTACTCTACTGCGGCGTTCGTGTGAGGGTGAATATGTGGACGAAGTATGCCTCGTATTCATGCGCACGATTCTTACTGAGGCACTCATTCCGCAGTATAACCCGGTCTACGAATTCCACTCAGATAGGGTGGACATAACCCTTCAGCTCCCTGATGACTACAAGATTAGGGACGAAATTCTCGTCAATCTACTGCGCAATTCCAGTCGATGGTTCGAACTTGCGCTCAGTCGCGCTCCTATGGAATTACGGTCAACTCTTCAAGTATGTATCCCTTTACTGTGTGCTACGTCAAGGCCGATCACCTTCCTAAGAAATACCTTGCCATCAATCAATCGCTCTCGCCCATTGACGCAGTTGATCTTGGTGCCTCTATCGCCGAGAATTATGGAAAGGTCATCGGTCCCGTGGAACGGAAGATGTGTACGTACTAACGAATTCCCTTGCCTCAATCCACTGACTGTCGAATAGCTTCCCTTGTTTTGCTTTCCAAACACAAGCCTGATCGTGCCAAGATCGTGACAAGTCAAATTGCGTCGAAGGCTTATTTCACTGGAGAGATTGCCGGACTACGTCTTGCGGGAAGGGGCGGTCAGTACTTCTACACCCTTCCCGGTGTTGTTGACTCACATTTGGCTGGTTAGGCAAGAATCTCCAGAAGCCCCCGGACGAGCAAGACCCTGTTCCAGAGATCTCTGCTCTTAGGGAGAAGATGCACTCAGCTCTTTCCGCAGTGCGCGAGAAGCGTAACTCGTTCACCATTCAAGACTTGAAGCGACTCCTATTCCGTTGCGCATCGGCTCTCATCTCTGTATCCAAGGTCAGACCAGTCGCTTTTCCGTGTGCTTGTTTACCTAGTAGGTCTGATAGTGTGACTATACGTTGATGTATTACATGATTGCTCTACCTTTCGAGGTCTTTACCCCATCCGCGATAGCTGCCGCCATCGAAACATGGACATGGGTCATATCGGAGCGTCCTGCGTTCGAGATCGCCATGATGACAGAAATCAACACTGCGTGGATGACGAGTATCAGGTTGGAGAGGGGCATTTTCTCAAAGACTCTTAAGTACGTCTGAAGCTGATCCGACGCCTCGTCGCTGAAGGTCCCTTCCAGCTACGACGACCCATTCTACCATCCTGTTGACTACGCCCCAACCAACAAGGATGCGATTGACCGCGCTACCAATCACGCCCGTAGACTGCTGTCTCCACACACCCTCGTCCTGCAAATGCTGTTTAGTAGACTGCAGGCTGCAAAGTATCGTAAACCGGGTTTGACGTTACTCATCCAGCGCCTTGTTCTCCGCTCGGCAAAGGCTTATCGCACGTTGAGGTAGTGTTCCCACCGTGCTCCTCGATCTTCTCAGACTAAAGTTTGTTGCAGCACGCACGCTTTGGCGAGGGAGGCCCGGTTCTCCTTTTTGATCTTTGGTTTCGAAGCTCTGGGTGGCTCGAGACTTGATTCTTACTGCGAGTACGCCCTGCGGGAGAGTTTGTATGCCGTCGCATTTTCGTGGTTTTCTGTACGGCCCCAGTAAGCTAGAACTTCTGTCTCGACGATCACTCGTCTCACAGTAGGAAGGTGGTCCCATGGTTCAAACAGACTGCAAATGGACGCCGACTCGAAGCTGCTGACAGAGTTCTTGTCTTATCTTCAGGCGGATACTGCGCGACTCGCCCTTGAGGTTTCAAGCCTTGGACAGACGCAAGCCACGTCGATGAACTCAAGTAAGTGTATCTATCCTTTCCGCGACGTGTGCGATGTGATCAAACGCGGCCCAACCTAGCATATGTTTCGCGCCTAAAAACCCATAGTATCCCACTCAAATTACTGGTAGAGAACGAGATTTACAGGCTCACTGTTTGGTCAAATCCAGTCAATGACCCGAAACGTGGGGGAGATCATCCAAGCAACTTGGAAAGGTCTATGACGGACGTAAGTCGTTTCTAACGTTCCTCTGCAACGGGATAATAAAGCAGAACACAGGACACATGGAAGAGTGCTGTACGTGCAGCCTGGGAAATAAATCCAGCAATAGCGGTGGGCCTTGTGGAGAGATTTAAGCACCAAGCCGTCCCGAGGGAAGTCGGCGCTCTCATCCGTTCGCGTCCACGTGACGTTCTACACATTCCCGAAGCCATCGAACTGCTCGTCGGAGATAGGCTGGACGGGGTTCGACGGGATCTTAGGGTGGGTCATTATACCCACAGATACACCCAAGCTAACAGACATGATCAGTACCTCCTTTTCTGGGACCCCGTGCCCCCGATCGTCGCAGTTACGTTCTTCGAGCCTCGATATCATAGCGATCCCATGATCCTTCAATACGCTCACAGAGTGTTGGCTCAACATCTGGTTGATGTGACCTTCTTTTTCGTTCCGCAAATCGTGCAGGCATTACGTCACGATGAATTAGGTGAGCCATTTCGTGTTCAACGGACAGACATCATCAATTCTGACTCACCCTACAGGGTATGTCGGCCGCTTCATATTCGAGACGGCCAAAATATCCCAGCTATTCTGTCACCAAATTATCTGGAATATGAAGGCCAACTGTTATAAGGGCGATGCTGCTGAAGAGGTACGTTTGCTCAGATGCTTCCGATAGTCACACTGCCATCAGCATATTTATCAGGAAGATCCAATGAAACCGATTTTGGACGATATGATCCTTGGAATTGTGGATGCCCTATCCGGTTCGGAAAAGGACACCTATGACCGCGAGTTCAAGTTCTTCGGCGAGGTCACTTCGATATCCGGAAAGTTGAAACCCTACATCAAGAAATCCAAAGCAGAGAAAAAGGTACGTTGAACAACTTCTATATGTGCGGTACTAACACTGTAATGCAGGCAAAGATCGATGAAGAAATGGTAAAGATAAAAATCGACCAGGATGTTTACCTGCCAAGCAATCCCGATGGGAAAGTCGTCGACATCGACAAAAAATCGGGCCGTCCACTGCAAAGTCATGCCAAGGTTTTTTTTTCTCTCTGTTCTCGCGAATTTTTTAGAGACGTGGTTATGTAGGCACCATTCATGGCGACATTCAAGGTGCGAAAGCAGAAGGTCGTCATCAATCCCGACCCCGATTCACTAATTACGGGCGACGGTGGAGAGGAAGTGCGTCGCACAGAGCAAGACGTATGGATTCAAGCCATCTTCAAAGTCGGCGACGACTGTCGGCAAGATGTGCTTGCCCTTCAGCTCATTGCCATGTTCAAAAATATCTTCACCAGCGTGGGTTTGACGCTCTATCTTTATCCTTACCGCGTGACAGCGACTGCACCTGGGGTACGTCCAGCTTGTTTATGTCACCATGTACGCAGAGCCCAACCCGATGGCAGTGCGGTGTCATCGACGCTGTTCCGAATTCAACCTCACGAGACGAAATGGGCCGCGCGAAGGTCAACGACCTTCAGGGCTTCTTCATCGCGAAATATGGCGGAGAGGACTCCGTCACGTATCAGAAGGCACGGCAGAACTTCATCCAATCGATGGCAGCGTACTCCGTAGCGTGCTATATACTTCAGATCAAGGACCGTCATAATGGCAATATCATGATCGACGGGGAAGGCCACATTGTTCACATCGGTGAGTGCACTCTCGGGTGAACATACCGGTGACCGTCCACTCTAAACATCCGACGCGCAGATTTTGGCTTCCTCTTTGACATAGATAAGTTGTTCTCGTTGACTGCACCCTAACGAAGCACGTCCTCACGCGCCTTTCCTTCCTTCTACGGCCCGGCGGAGTGAAGTTCGAGCCCAGCTCGTTCAAGCTGAACCACGAGATGGTCGTCCTGATGGGCGGGCGCAACTCCCAGGGCTACGCGCTCTTCCAGCAGCTCTGCGTCGCCGCCTTCCTCGCGCTGCGCCCGCACGCCCCACAGCTCATCGCGACCGTGCAGCTCATGCTCGGCACTGGCCTCCCCAGCTTCAAGGGTGAGGGAACGATCCGTCGGCTACGCGAGCGCTTCGCGCTTGGCCTCAATGAGCGCCAGGCTGCGGACTACATGATGGGCGTCGTCAAAAACGCGCACGAGAACATGAGGAGCAAGGTGTACGACGAATTCCAGCGGGTGAGTGAAGATCGGTTGTCTCCTCCCACTTGCATCACGGACTAATGTTCGACGCGGCGCGTGCCTTGTAGCTGCAAAATGGTTAGTCTGTCGCCTAACAGTAACCCCCCTGAGATAGACCGGCTAACGCTTTGCAGGCATCCCATATAAGTAGGCTATGCCCACGCGAAGACGAGCGTGTGAACTTATCTGCAACGTTGCGTCTTACCCGCTTATGGAGTAGTAGCCCTGGCGCCTAAATCACGTTCATTGTATATGTCCAAACATCTTCGATTTATTTTATTCGTTCGACAATCGCGTCACTACGTTCATGGCAGAAGCAACGTGTTACGAACTAGATACAATTCCAGTCGGGCCTCCAAGTCATGAACTGTTCATGAAGAAAAATAATGCCTGAACCAAGGTCCATAACGAAAAAGGATGATGAAAGGTATAAGCGGACGGGTGAGATGTGGTATCAGAACAGACGTAAAAATCTATTATGGTGCCAAAATTGCGCAATTTCTCGCAATGAGATAAGGTGTAAAGTCCAGCGTCTGTGATTGCGTGATAGACAAATAGAAGGGAAAGGGGTGGCAAGTCCTAGGGTAAATTAAATAAGGCAGGCTCCAAAATGCGGCAGAGGGAAGTGAGAACGCGAAGGGAGCGCAGGACTCGATCAACGAAGCATAAGGTCATAGGTCATGCGAAGTCCAGACAGCATCGTGCAAGTAGGTTTAGGGTGTGACCTTTTCGTGATGATGCGAGTCGAGCGAGATATTTACCGACGTCGAGAAGGACGCCACGAAATAAATGTGAATGATAAAGAATCTAGACAAATCTGAAATAGTTGCGTCCCTTACACAGGAGGGTCTTGAGTGGTTGGAGGAAGGAGAATCGATGGCATGCTATGTGAACGCATGGATGCAAGAGCGAGACTGGCGGCAACAGGGGGTGCTGGTGTTGTAGGTGATGAATAAGGAGAGCCGATGGGGGTACGACGACCGAACGAAGGTGGCAAGTTGGGGTTAAGTGGAGTAGGTATAGGGCGGGTCGGTACTGGGCTCACGGGTGGTGGTGCATTGGAGCTGCGGCGTGCACGAAGGAACTTGAGCGGTGCTGTGCAGGAACCGCGTTGTTTGCTATCTGGCTGTGAGTAGAGCCATGTCGCAGTAAGGACAACACTAGCGCCAACAATGAATGAGGCCGTGATTCGGAAATGGAAAAGTCCGACGGAGGCGAGAAAGGAGATGACTATTGAGAGCGAAGTGGCGAAACCCTTCATGATATTGTCGGCGTACTTGATCACGAGAGCTGTGATGAGTCCACCTAGGACCTGCGTGAGGACCGTCGCCCAGGCCCATGGCGTGAAATTAGCGAACAGGTGCGTGATCGAGGGTACGCTGTGGGCAGAAGTGCCAGAGGAAGATGACGGAGCCATGATGATAGGGACGAGTGCCGGAAGCAGTGAGAAGAGGGAGAGCTGCACATTGCGAACCCAGAGATCTGTTGTCGAGTTCTTGAGCACCATCTCAAAGTACACTCCAGCGAGGCCTGAGGTAAAGCACGCAGCGGCGACAGCGAGAAATCCTTTGAACGGTACCATGGTGTGAACATCGGCAGATGGCTCATCACCTGAGGGACCCTTTGCTGCACCGCATTGGATTTGGACGATACCAACACCAAGCGCAAGGAAGAATAGGGCCAACCACTTAAGGGGAGTTAATTTGCGGCGGAGGAGGACGACGGAGAAAGCAGCGGTAGTAAGGATCTTCATCTGGTAGGATACTTGGAAAGTGGCGGCATCTAGGTTAGAGGCTGCAATGAACTGAAGATTATTCTGAATAACTGTGCACAAGCAGAAAGGTCAAGACAATTGCATCAGAGAAAGTTTGGGTCAGCTAACCGTAAAGTATGGCCGGGATAGACAGTTTCCAGCAGTCAGAACGGAATACCTCCTTTCCAACAATCCTACACCGCTCTAGGAACACTTTAGGGTTAAGCGGTGAAGTTGCCAGACGATTTGGAAGCGGTGAAGGAAGGGCGAATGCATGCTGAGGTGAGCTGGGGCGTACCCTAATCAATGCAATAAGCAGTGATATAAGGCCTTTTAGAAGCTCGGTTGCTAGGACTGCGGATGCTGCGGAGTACGCCCTGGATGGGGGCAACGACACGCGGGAATAATGCATGAGCAAGGAAAGGGTAGCATTCTGGACTGCTAGTGTAATAAGACTGAAAGGAAGAGTGTCAGAATCTGTGGGTAAACACTGCGAACAATGGTTGAAAGGACCGAGAATGGCCTAAAGCCGCAGCTGGTGTGCGAGTGACGATGACGAAGGGGAAAGACATACGAGATGTATTTGAGGGGCACACCACAGAGGGAGGGGGTAGCAACAGGGGAAGGGGAGGATTGTTCGGTGCGGTCTTTATCATTGACAACGTCGAAATGGACAGATTTAAGAGGTATTTTTCCGTTCCAGAACAGAATTTTGGAGTCTGAGAGTGGCATGTGAGGAGAGACTCGCCGTTGAGACCGTGCTCTGCAAATTCTAGAGAGCTGGGGCTCCTGCGAAGTAAAGGCAGACGAAGGGGAAGGAAGGGAAGAGAGGGGGGGGAAGAGAGGGGAACCAGGAATGAGGGACGGGGATGGCCAAGTTGAAGACGAACCAACAAAATCAACGCGGCTTGCCGGGGCGCGTCTAGAATTTTATTTTATTTTTCGGGGACAGCAAAATTCAATTTGTCGTGCCATTTTCTACCCGTGGGAAACGACCCCTTGAAACGCGTGACGTCACTGTCACCCTCAACTGTCTCAGGTTTCGGTGCCGCACAGGTTTCAGTGTCACCACATCATACCGTACCTCACCATAATCCCAGCACCTACTGTCGGAGCAGTTTCTTATACCGTCTCAACAGCGCCCTTGCGTCTGTAACGATCTGTGGCAGGGACCTTCTTCAGCGATCTTTGTTTGCGATGTGTTTGTCAACTTATTACCTGTTCCTTTTGGCGCATCACTTCCAGATCTGTCTTCACTCTCCGCAGCAACTTGCGGTGTGCCTGAGCACATTTCGTGGGCGTGCATTCAACTGCCTTTTGTGAGCACGCCCACAAGATAGGGGTCCTAATCTCTAGGCAAGCCACTTACCGAGTTGGCTGACTTCGTTTATGTCCTCCTTGCGTTGGATATCACTCAAGTCAATTGCCCCTGCCTCGTTGACCGTGTTCTTTGCGGCAATTCCCAAACATAATCAGTTAGCTCATTCCTTCGATTGAATACTCACACGTTGGGTGTTCCATTCTCGTGCGGCGTTGGCGAAGGCCTGTGCGCTTATGCACTCTGTGTCTTGCGTGTTTTCGACGTCTGTTTCCTCTTTGTCTCTGAAAAGTACAATGTCAGTTCGCATACACCCCCCCTATTGCAAAAGAACGCGCATATATGCATTCATTTCCTCGACAATCGCGGCGGCATGGCCACTGAACTCGGCTGCAAATAACGTCCGCCGCCGCTTGAGGTTGGCTTGGGAGGTTTTGTGGGCTTCTTCTGTAGTGCTGATGAATGCGCTGCAACTTCCTCTCATTTGCAGACTCACGACGAATCTGCTGAAGCACAAGTAAGTATTCCACGCTATCGCTGAA
>WNGR01013108.1_pt1 | contig 15406 bp, 9 predicted proteins | sample 5407581 | NCBI WGS metagenome assembly WNGR01 (sample SAMN13153383, study PRJNA577476) | soil metagenome | isolation source: 80 cm soil or saprolite under Garry oak tree replicate 2 | place: USA:California | collected 2016-06-15
ACCAAGATCACGCAAGTTCGGGCTAGACGGATGCGCGGCCGGGCACTTCCAGGACCCAGCACCGCCCGTTCCCGCCAGGGACGGCCTTGGCCGCGTCGGGTACAGGCATGTGGGCCTCCGTTACACGGCCCGCGGCATCCGGGAAGCTGCAGATCGCCTGCGGCTGGAGCGAGTGCCGGGCTGATCTTCGCTGACCTCTGGTGGTCGGCTTCTGCGTTTCGTGGGTACGCGGGACCCGCCGGCCGGTAACGTGAGGCCCCTACCTTTACTGCATGTGCTGAAGCGAGGTGCCCGTGAGCGGGCTGTTTCCTGGCATACGCGCGCTGAGTGCGCTGGCTGATCACATTCCGGACTTCGGCGGCCTGTGGCGGCCACGGTGAAGGCGCAGCGGATCGCGCCTGAGGCCTACCCGGCACTTGCCGACGCGCTGTCTGTCATCTACTGGCGGAAATGGCACCTGCGGCGGTTCCTGCAGGCAGAACTCGCCAGTGTTCCGCGTCTGATGGCCGGAATTGACTGGACGGAGCAGCCCAAGCGAGCCAGCGTCGGCCAGCTTGTTGCAGTGACAAGCTGATCGCCGCCGAGGACCGCCTGCGGGATATCACAATCGAGTTGATGGTCGCCGTCGCAGGCTTCGAGGACTTCTCCCATCTGCAGCGAGAAGACGATGGTGCCGCGAAGGTGGCGGAAGCTCGTGCGGCCGTCGCGCGGATACGGCGGCTCGTCACCCGGCATACCAAAGTCACGGCGGAGCGTGAAGCGGCGGCCGGCCGCCGCGCCGCCGCAACCGCGGCCGGGCAGGCGCACCGGCAGGTCGCGGGGCAACTCGCAGCGCTTCGGCAGAGGTTGTGTGCGCTGGAAGCCGAGCCAGACCCCCGGCGCCGCGGACTCCAGCTGGAGCCGCTGCTGTATGACCTGTTCTGCCTATTCGACCTGGAGCCGCGCGGACCGTTCGTGCTGCGCGGCGAGCAGATCGATGGCGCGTTCTCCTTCGACACCGACGACTACCTGCTGGAGGCCAGGTGGCGGCGTAAGCCGGCCGCCCCCGCCGACCTGGCGGCCTTCCAGCACAAGGTGGCGACCAAGACGCACCGGACCAGCGGGCTGTTCCTGAGCATGAACGGCTTCACCCCGGCGGCGATCGAGAAGTTCACCGGGGTCGGAACGTGCCTGCTCCTGGCCGTGGGATTCGATCTGATCGCCGTTGTGGAAGACCGCATCGACCTGGGCGAGCTGCTCACCCGCAAGCGCCGTCATGCGGCCGAGACCGGGTGTCCGCTGCTGAGCGCCGCCCAGATCCTGACGAGTTCCCCGGCAGGATTCTCATGAGCCAGCCACCGGCCCCGGATGGGAGTGCCGCCAGCGGGCCGGACCAGTTCACTGGCACGCTCGCTGACTTCGCGCTGGTCTTCAGCCGCCGTGCACCCCGGCTGGCTTGGCTGCTCGGCGCGGGTGCCTCCGCGATGAGCGGGATCCCGACAGCCGGCGCGCTCATCACCCGGTTCATCCGGGACCTGTACGCAGCCGAGCAGGGCTGTAACATCGAGGAACTCGACCTCGGCGACGCCCGGCTGCGTGACCAGCTCGACCATTACTACGACAACCTGCCGGGGCTACCGCCACGCGGGGATCCCGCCCAGTACGCGGCGCTGTTCGAACGTGTGTACCCGAACCCGTCGGATCGTGCCGGGCTGATCGAGGAATTCGTCTCGGCAGCCCGGCCGAACTTCGGCCATCACGCGCTCGCGGGCCTAATGGCCGCTGACGCCGCCCGGGCCGTGATCACCACCAACTTCGATGACCTGGTGGAACAGGCGGCGCGGACGCTGCTCGATGCGCCCGCTTCGGCCCGGCGCCCGCTAACAATCGCAGACCTCGACGATGCCGATGCTGCCAGCCGGGCCATGCTTCGCGGCCGCTGGCCGGTCGTCGTTAAACTTCATGGGGACTTCCGCTCCGAACGCCTGAAGAACGTGCCGCGCGAACTACGCAGCCAGAACCTGGGGCTCGCGGACGCGGTCCGGGCTATCTGCGGGCAGTTCGGCCTAGTGGTGAGCGGCTACAGCGGGCGGGACAGCTCGGTCATGGAGTTGCTGGCCGGCGCACTCGACGGGCCGCATCCGTTCCCCGAGGGGCTGATCTGGACGCACCGCCCGGGTGAAGCGCTCGCGCCGGCGGTGACGCATCTGCTGGCCGCAGCCCATCAGCGAGGCGTGGATGTGCACTCGGTGCCGGTCGACAATTTCGCCGAGCTGCTCGGCGCGCTAGTCCGCCTCATCCCGCTGCCTAAGCCGCTGCGAACCTGGGTAGACGGGCGCCGGCCGGCCGGGCCGCGGACGCCGTCAGCGCTTCCGGCAGGGCCGACACGCCCTTGGCCGGTGCTGCGGCTGAACGCGCTGCCCTTGCTGGAGCTGCCCGCAGCGGCGCGCCGGCTCACCGAGAAGCAGCCGGCCGATATCGGCGAGCTGCGCGCGGCGATGCGAGATGCCAGGGCCCGTGCACTGGTAGCGCGGCTGCGCGGCGGTGCGCTCGCCGCCTTCGGCGCTGACGCCGACCTGGCTGCCGCAGGCACGCCCCTGGGGGTATGCCCGGCTGAGGATACGGTGTCGCTGGAATGGCCTCCTGACGACCCGGACATGGTTCAGATCGGGTTGCTCACCGATGCGCTCACCCTGGGACTCGGCCGTGCCCGCGGGCTGCGGCATGTCCTGCGGGCCCGTCGCAGCCACCTGGTCCGGGTCGGGGATGCCGCCGAGCCGCACCTGGCCAGGCTGGCCCGGGCAGCGGGAGGCGATCTCGCGGGGACGGTGCCCGGCGCGGCGGTTAGCTGGGCAGAAGCGGTGGAGGTGCATGTCGAGCCGCGTGGCGGCCGGTGGTGGCTGCTCCTCACGCCCGAGATCTGGGTAGCGCCGCCTGGCTCCCTGCCGGTGCCCGCCGGGGTCACGCCAGGCTCGGCCGAGCACGCACGGTGGCGTGCTGCGCAGCAAGACACCGCCGCCGAGTTCATCCGCGAGCGGCTCGCCCGCCGATACAACTCCGCCACCTGCGAGATCCTCGATGCGTGGATCCGGATCCTCGCCGGATCGCAGCCCCGCGTCGTCGAGACCTGGCACCTGCCCCCCGACTCGGGCTGCGACGCCGTGACACGGATAGGACCGGTCACCGCCTACAGCCAGCCGTTCGCCGTCGGCGCCGCGAGCCGGCTGCCATGACCACGACGCGCCCGGCACCAGGAGCCGTCGGCGGGCCAGGCCCGTGGACCGGCCACTGGCAACTACCCGAACCGCTGCTTGCCTTCGATCCCGTTGATCCCCGGCAGCGTGCCGTCAACCCGCTGGCCGGGCTCGCCGAATTCGGCCCCTACTCTCGCACCACCCGAGCGGGGCTGCAGCCCCGAGTGCGCGTGGCCCTGCTGGCACCGGATGACGATCTTCCCCGGCTCCGCGGCCTGCTCCGGGAATTGTGGTACCCGCAGCAGCCCCGCGAGCGAGCCGACTACCTGCCGCCCTACCCAGGCTGGCAGCAAGTCTTCGGCTGCCCCACCGGGCCTGCCGATGACCGCGCGCAGATCACGCTGCCCGCCGGGCTCGACTCCTCTGTCCGCGCCACGGCATCGCCAGCCAGAACGCTGGCAGCCGCGCTCGCCGACGGGCTGCAGGCGCTCAAGCTGGTCCAGGACAGCTTCGACGTGATCGTGTTTTACCTGCCGCCGCGGTTCGCGCCCTACTTCACCGACGGGCCCTTCGACCTGCATGACGCCGTCAAGGCCGCGGCAGCGCAGTTCGGCCTCTCCACGCAGATCATCACCGATGAGGCGCTGCGGTACCGGTGCCGGGCCAGCGTTGCCTGGCGGCTGGCGACCGCGCTCTACGCCAAGGCCGGCTGGATACCCTGGAAACTCGACACCCGGGCAGGGCCGCTCGACCAGCAGGCAGCCTACATCGGCCTGTCCTACGCCCTGCGCCCCGCACCGGACGGATCCACCGGATTCGTTACCTGCTGCAGCCAGGTATTTGACGCCGACGGCGGCGGCATGCAATTCGTCGCTTACGACGTCGGCGAAGGCAGCGACCTGCGCAACCCCTACCTCAGCCAGGAGCAGATGCGGCTCGTCATGGCCCGCAGCCTCGCCCTGTACCAGGACCGGCACGCCGGCGCGAGCCCCCGGCGGCTCGTCGTGCACAAGCAGACCCCGTTCACCAGCGACGAAGTCGCCGGCTGCACCGACGCGTGGGGCGCAACCAGCGAACTCACGTGCGTGACCCTGGAACGGCCGCACTGGCGCGGCGTACAGCTCGCCGCCAGGAACAGGCCAGGCTATGCCGTCGACCGCGGCACGACCCTCGCCCTGGACGGCCACAGCGCCCTTGTCTGGGTCGCCGGGAACGCGCGCACCGCAACCCTCACCGGACACGGAAGCTTCCTCCAGGGAAAGAAAGGCACCCCCCGGCCGCTGCTGCTGACCCGGCACGCAGGCCGCGGACCGCTAACCGACCTCGCCGAGCAAGTCCTCGCGCTAAGCAAGATGAACTGGAACAACGACGCGCTGTACGACGCGCTGCCATGTACCATCCGCTACGCCCAGACCCTGGCAAAGACACTTAAGCACATGCCTGGCCTGCTGCCCGTGCCGTACGACTACCGCTTGTTCATGTAGCTCGCATCGCTGCCTCGCCGTTCAGGTTTCGGCTTACAGCATGGGCGGTCCGTAAAAACCGTCGGCTTAAGACCGTGATGTTGGCGTACAAGCCCAGCACCACGACGGTCGCCGTGGTGACGAGACCATACTCAGCATCAGCCGACGCGGACGGCCAGACAACCCTCCGCTGGCTGACGTTCTGGGTGTTCGTTATGAGTTCTGCGGGCTAGGTCGCAACAGCATTGGCGAGCGCGTTGAGTACCTCGTCGGGCAGGGATGCACGGAGCCGGGGATCCAGAGGCGGCTCCATCAAGCACGCGAGTACAGCGGGCTGCTCGGGGATGCCCAGGGGTACTGGCTCAACCCGCCGCCAGCCGCGTGCGGACGCGGCCTTCACCTTCACGGCTGTGAGGTAATTGCCCTCAGTCATGCGGCCGAGGGTCTTTGCGCGCATTAGCAGCGCAGCGAGTGACACTTGCCATTTTCTCTTCAGGTCGAATAGCCGTGGCCAGTCGATTCGCTCGGGAAGTTGCGCGTAAATATCGTCACATGGCATTAGGAATGCGGCAGCAAAATAGTGCGCCTGTTTCTCCACCTGGGGCAGGCCCCACAGTTCCTCACCGTGCATGACCAGATGCCCCAGTTCATGCGCCGCGTCGAACCGGGATCTCGCCCGGTCATTCTTATCCGATCCCAAGACCAAGACGGGCCGGTCGGCGAACGGCAGGGAGAAGGCGTCAACGTCCGCAGAGTCAAGGGGCAGCCGCATGACGACCACCCCGTGGGACTCAAGAAGCGCGACAAGATCGAAAACTGGGCCCGGAGGAAGCCCCCATGTCTTGCGGACCTTTGCGGCTATGCGCTCCGCTTCGTCCCGGTCCGCAGCCACGGATGGGATCGGGAACCGGGGAATGCTCATCGCTGGCAGCTGACTACCGGCGCTGCCTAGTGTCGCCAGGTCGTGTGCAACATGAGCGATCGCGCGGGCCCTCCTGCGGTCGATAACACTGGTTCTGCGGAGCGCTCGGAAAAAACCATCGTGCGTATCGACCAGGGGCAGCTCGAAGAACACGGTCGGCACCCCCAGGAGCGAACCCAGCCGCTCCTGGGTCTCCGCGCTTGGCCGGGCGTAACCTGATTCGAACTGGCTCAGGGCTGACGGCGTGATGCCGAGCCGCCGGGCGAGTTCCGCCTGACTCTGCCTAGTGAGATCGCGGGCCAGCCGCAGGCGGCCCGGCTCGAACTCACGCTCTCTCATCGTGAACGACTTGTCGCACATAGCTTTGTGAGGGTCGGCTGGACCCGCCGCAGCAGGCCGAATAGCGCACGGTTGACATGACCGTCAACATACGTTACACCTGATGCGGAAATCGAGTCCGAAACTCATGTTCTGAAGTTAAGCACCTACCGGCCGGCCTGCTTCACCGGCCTTAGACCTGCCAACTGGAGGCGTGGTGACGTATGCGAGCTTGCCCGGCCAGGGAATCGTCTTCTGGCCGGTCGGGACCGGGGACTCAACGACGATCGTGATCAGCAGTCGGCTGGTCATGCAGGTCGACCTGCGGGACATGGCGTCGGCTGATGAGGGCGATGCCGTGGTCTCGGTGAGATCTGGGCGACGCCTAGGCTCTGGCGGGAGCTGGCAGACGGCGAGGAGCCGTGCCCAGACGCCCAGCGGTTCCACGACGAGGCCAAGCGGCGTGTCGCCGCGACGCTGAAGGCGATCACTGCTGGGCGGATACCGGCCAGTGGCGACCGGATCCGGATCATCGGCTACGACGAGGACCGCGATGACAATCCCTACGCTGACCTGCCTGACGAGTGCTTCACCCACCCCGGGGAAGCGATCACCTCGCTGGACGGGGAGGATGTCAGCGACAGGTTCGAGGCATTCGTGCATGCGCCGTTCCGCGGCGACTGCGCTGGTGAGCGCAACGAGACATCACTGGCGATGCAGGTCACGCTCCGCTCAGAAGACGGGACTACGGGGCAGCTCCTGCTGCTGGGAGACCTGTCCTACGTCACGCTGAAGAAGATCTTCGACTACAGCGAGTACTATGGCCGGCCCGAGCGGCTGGCCTGGGATGTCATGCTTGCCGCGCATCACTGCTCGAAGAAGGTCATGTACGCGCCGGACGAGGCGGGCGACGAGGAGCTCAAACAGGACCTTCTCGACCAGTTCGCGGAGCACGCTGGCGAGAATGCCTACGTGATCGCCAGCTCCCGTCCGTTCCGGGACGCCGACCAGCCAGGGGACAACCCGCCTCACCTAGTAGCCAGGGACAGGTACGAGGAGATCGTGCCAAACCTGGTGGTGTGCACTGGCGAGTACCCGGACGGGCGGTGTTGCGCTCGCGGCTGGCGCGGCGTGGGCAGCACGGCGCAAACAGCGGAGCGGCACAGCGGCAGTGCGTGAAGCGATCGAACAGGAGCGAGGGACGGACGCGGCGCCGGCGACTACGGTCGGCTTCGGCCGGCGGTGACTTTCGCGGGCCGGCTGACGGACGGGCAGCAGCAAGCCCTGGAAGAGCTGCGGCGCCTCGCATCGCATACTGCGGCGCTCCAGATCGTCGGCACACGGCAGGAGCCGGGACATCTGCTCGCGGACGTGTCGATCGACTGTTCCAACCTCCGGTCGACCGCAGGCGGAGTGCGGATGCGTCCGCGGGAACGATTGACGATCGGCGTGCCAGAGCAGTTCCCGTTCGCAATTCCGTTCGTCCGGACCCTTCATGTGCGCTGGGCCGGCACGCCGCACGTGCAATGGGGACGGCAGCTGTGCCTGTACGTATCGCCGTCAGCTGAGTGGAATCCGGCTGACGGGATGGCCGGCTTCATCGAGCGGCTCATGCTGTGGCTGGAGCGCGCAGCCGTAGGTGAGCTCGACGCTCCCGGTGAGCCGCTGCATCCGCCGGTGGCCTACCCGAGCAGCGATACGGGGCTGATCGTGGTGCGTGCGAACGCGCCTCGCGCTGACGGTGGTCAACCGTGGCTGGGCATCGCGTTGCTCCGCCAAGCCAGCGCCGACCGGGCCGACTTGGTCGGCTGGAGGGCCCTCGACGAGCCCTGGCCCTACACGAACGAGCAGGCACGCCTGGCCGCCGGTCTCGGCAACGGCATGGACACCATGATGCTGGCGCTGGCGGTCATGCTGCCGCGGCCGCTCACGTTCGAGTACCCCGGCAACGCCGCCGCGCTGATGGCGGCGTTCGGGGAGTACGGCGTCGACGCTGCGGCACTGCTCGGGATGCTCGGCGTCACGGCAAGGATCAACCGGGGCCTGGCAGCCCCTTCCGGCGGCTCAGATGACGACGGTAACGGCCAGTCCCTCTACCTTGTCGTGGGCGCGCCAGCCAGAGGCATCGCCGGCTCGGCTGAGCGGGTCACCCACCTGGTGGCCTGGCGGCTTCCTCCGCTAGCTGAACGCATCGCTTACCTGATACCGGCACGCTTCTCCGATGTGCCTGAGCTGGCCCGCATCGGCCGCGAGGTTCAGGACATCGGCCAGGACTGGCTGGCGTATGCCAAAACGTCATGGGCCACCGTGTACGAGGCACGACCTGAGATCGTGATGCCACGGGACGCTGGCACATCAGCGTCGTGGCTGGCCGGGAAGCGCGTGCTGGTCCTCGGTGCTGGCGCTTTCGGCGCTCCCGTCAGCGAGATGTGCGTGCGCGCGAGGGCGGCCCGTGTGGTGGTGGCCGATCGCGGCCTGGTTCATCCGGGCATTCTTGTGCGCCAGCCATACGAGGACGCCGACATTGGCCAGGCGAAGGCGGCTGTCCTCGCCGAGAGGCTGCGCCGCATCTGGCCTGACTCGGTTATCGAGCCGTGGCACGGCGACGTGGTCACCACAATGTTCGCGGAAGGCGCGGCGCCACCCGATTTCGACCTGATCATTGACGCGACCGCAGACCGTATCGTGCGCACGGTAATCGAACGGCGACGCACTAGTCAGCGGGACGCCTGGCCAGCTTTGATGACCTTGCTCATCGGCCACCAAGCGCGCCGCGGCATCGCCGCCATCTCAGGCCCGGGGTCGAGCGGCGGCGGCCTGGATGTTCTCAGGCGGATGGGCCTGGCCGCACGCGCCGACACGGTCGGTGATCTCGCAGACGTGGCCGATGACTTCTTCCCGGACCCGCCGCGCCACGACTTCTTCCAGCCGGAACCTGGCTGCTCGCATGTGACCTTCACCGGCTCCGCCGCCGACGTCACAGGCCTGGTCGGCCAACTGCTAGCCGGGGTCCTTCAGGCGCTAGCGACCGACGGAGGCGCGGATATGGCCGCCCTGGTGGTCAGGATGCCGGCGTCACCACAGGGGCCTGCTGTCGGCGCCGCACGGTGGCTCCGGTGGCCCGACGACATGGTGCTGAAGTCCTTTGACGGTCGGCATGAGGTGCGCCTTGCAGCCCCGGCGGTGGCAGAGATGCGGGCCGAGGTCCGCCGTGGCGCCCGGACACGCGGAAAGCAAGTGGAGACTGGCGGCTTGCTATTGGGTGCATTCGATGCTGCTGCCGGGGTGGTGTGGGTCGATGAAGCAACGGGCCCCCCGCCCGACTCGCTGCTGTCGGAAGAGCATTTCGAGCACGGCATTGAGGGAGTGGAGCAGCGGATCACCGCGCGGCTGACCACCACGGCACGAGTCACGGCGTTCGTCGGGATGTGGCACTCCCACCCCTATAGTGTCGCCTCGCCAAGCAAGACAGACGAGGACGGGATGCGTGAGCTGGTCCTCCCCGTCGACAGCGCACCGCCGCGAGCGCTATTGCTGATCGTCGGCGGGCCGTCGGGGCGTTGGCAGTCGTGGCTGGCCACGGGAGCGGCTCCCGACTGGTATGCCCGCATCGTAGAACGCACCTGCGGCACGAGCCACCTTGATTCGCCTCGGACTGCATGTAGGGCGCTGCAGGATCCGGCGCCGCGACCGGTCAAGCGGCGAGCAGTCGGCACGCCGGGCCGCCAAGTGTGGCGGTGGATCTGTAGTTGGATGCGACAGCGACGCAAGAATCCAGTCAGATGAGCGAACGGGTCATCGGGCTGGCCTTGTCCGGCGGCGGTTCCAGGGCGGCAGCCTTCCACCTCGGGTGCCTGCGTGCCATGCATGACCGTGATCTCCTCCGCCGGGTCCGGGTGGTCTCTGGGATCTCCGGCGGATCGCTGCTGGCAGCGCTCTGGGCCTACGGCCCGGCTGACTTCGCCGAATTCGGCGAGGAGGCGGTGCGGCTGCTCCGGCGGGGGCTGCAGCGCGCCATCCTCGCCCGCATGCTGCGGCCATCGGCCCTGGCCCGCAACCTTGTCGCAGCCGGATCGGCTGCGGTCTCCCGGATGCCAGGCCGCAGCCAGGTAGCAGCCCGCTGGGCAAACCGCACTGACGGCCTGGCGTCGGTACTTGCGGAGATCGCCTTCAGGGCCCGGACAATGCCCCAGGTCACCCAAGAAGGGCTGGACGTCGTGCTCACGGCCACCGACCTGCGCACCGGCAGCGCCGTCCGGTTCGGCAGCGCGCGCAGCAGCTGCTCACGGTTCGGCACGATCATCGAACCTGTGCCAGTTGCCACCGCGGTGGCCGCTTCCGCCGCGTTCCCGCTCCTGCTGCCCGCGATCGAGCGAACCTTCACCTTCGAGCGAGAAGGGCAGCGCCGCAACGAGTCCGTCCTGCTCAGCGACGGTGGAATCTACGACAACCTCGGTCTCTCTGTGCTCGAACCTGGCCGGTCACCGTCCTTCACCCCGCACGTCTACGACGTGCCGTACATCATCTCCTGCGATGCCGGCCGCGGAGAACCCCAGTTGCGTACCCCGCACTTCCTGCCCGGCCGTGCTAAGCGATCCTTCGACATCGTGCACCGCCGAGCCCAGGACTCCGGCCGGGCCCGGCTTCACGAATGGGCCAGCAGCGGGCGCATCAACGGCTTCACCATGGCCTACCTGGGCATGCCCGACCGCCGCCTGCCCGTTCCGATCGCAGATCTTGTACCGCAGCAGGCTGCAGCCAGCTATGGCACCAACTTCGCGGCGATGAGCCAAGCCAGCCTCGACCTGCTCTCGACGCGCGGGGAACAACTGGTCCGGTCACTGCTGGCCGTGTACTGCCCAGATCTCATCTAGCGTCCCGCACCAGGTCCTCCGTTGGCGCCATGACCGTCCTGGTAGCGGATCTGTCCCGGTTTCCGGAGCGCCCCACACAACGCGGCCGGGTGAACATGGGGGTATGAGCCGTGGCCGTGCCCTGGAAAGGCAGGCCAAGCTGGCCAGTACCCTGCTCGGGTTTCACTCGTCAGGAAGGGCACCCGGCGAGCGCTCGCCCCGCGGGCGAGCAGGGCCCGTGAGGACACCGACCCGGGAACTCGCCCGTTGGAAGCGTTCGGCCAGCGCCGCTACCTCCTTGCGGTCGGCGCCAGCGAGCAGGGCAGCGAGGGCCCGTTCGCGATCGAGCGCCTCGCTGAGCAGGACTGCGCGGCCGTGCTCAGCCGCGCCGACAGCCAGCACAAGCTGTGCAGTGCGCCCGAAGGCGTGGGCGGCGTCGGCGTAGAGCCCGCCCAATCCTCGCAGCGCCGCTTCGGTACTGTCCCGGACAAGCTGGACACGCAGGTAGTCATCGGCGATGGCCATCGCCGTCCGGTAGGCATCGCACGCCTCGTCCCAGTCACCTCGCTCCCCGGCCCATCCCGCCAAGGTGAGCGCTGCAGCCAGGCTCCACCGGATATCGCTGGCGCCCTCCGCCCCGCTCGCGAGGCCGAGCGCGGCGCGGCCCCTGTTGAGATCCCCGGCGTTCTGGTTGAGCTGGAATCGGTACTTCAGCCCGACGCCCAGGCTGTTCAATCGGGACACCAGCGCGGGGGCGCCCTGCGGTGTGCTGGCGATGGCGTCCTCCAGGATCTGCACGGCTAGGTCCAGGTCCCGTGTATCCGCCTCGCCCCGGGCACGCGCGTCGCGATAGCGCCCAAGCAAGCATGCCGCGAGATTGGTACCGATTCTCAGCCGCTCCGGCGCGCCTTCCGGCAAGCCGGCGAGGGCTCGCTCATGCGCCCAGACTGCCTGGTCCAGATCCTTGACGTCACCCGATGCCTGATACCGGTCGCTGAGCGCGCTGGCTAGGTTGTCGAGGTAGACTGCGGCGTCCGGCGCCTCAGCGCCGGTGCGCTCCACCGCGGCCTGGAACGCCTCAAGGGCCTCGCCGAGATCACCATCGGCCGGCCGGTGGACGTGCCGGTTCCACAGCGCAATGCCGAGGTTGTTGAGGATGCCCGGGAGCCCCCCGGCATCTTCCGGGATGGCCTCACGGGCCATGCGCAGAAGGCGGACCGACTCGTCCAGGTCATCGATGCCGCCGGTCCGCTGATACCGGTCGAGCAGGGCCATCCCCAGGTTGTCGAGATAGGTGGCACGGGCCGGGGCTTCCGCGCCAGTGATCACCAGTGCCTCGCGGTACTTGCCGATTGCGTCGTCGAGCAGCTGGAACCTGCCGGTCCTGCTGTAGATGTCACGCAGCGCGTTCCCCAGTGCCGCCTGGCGGCGGGCCATCGCCGGGCTGCCAGGCGGTGTGTGATCCGCCGACTCGCGGAGCCAGCGGGCGGCCGCCTCAAGATCCGCAACGTCACCCCGAGCTTCGTATCGTCGCTGCAGCAGCGTCGCCAGGTTGTGCTTGCGGTTGACCGCGAATGCCGCAGCCTCGGCACTGTCCGGGATCGATGTCACGGCAGACACGTTCAGCTCGATGGCCCGGTCCAGGTCCGCCTGGTCGCCGCGGAGCAAGTACCGCGTGCCCAGTGCACCGCCGAGGCTCGACTGGAACATTCCCGGCCCGGCCGAGCCTCCGGCCGCCAATCGGAACGCACGTTCAAGGGCATCGACTGACTCGTCGAGATCCACCTCGGCTCCGGTCTGCTCGAAGCGCCCCAGCAGGGCCTCGCCCAGGTTGCCTAGCCATATGGCGTACCGCGGGGAGGCCGGGTCAGTGTCGGCGATCGCCTCGCGGAGCAGGCCGACGGCTTCGCTGAGATCGGCAAGATCGCCCTGGGCGTCGAACCGCTCCAGCAGCAGGTCGGCAAGAGCGCTCAGCACCCGCCTCCGGTCGGCGACGTCGGCGCCGGGAACCGCCAGGGCGGCGCGGGCCGTATCGACCGCCCGTTCGAGCAGCGCTATGTCGCGACCCGAGCGGTACTGGTCGGCCAGGGCCGACGCCAGGTTCGACAGCTGCCTTGACTGGTCAGGCGAGCCGGCAGGCGTCGCGGCGATCGATGCCTCGAAACAGGCCGTGGCACGCTCCAGATGCGTCAGATCACCGGTATGGCCGTACAGTTCCCAGCACGCCCCGCCAAGGTTGTTGAGGTAGCGGGACAGCTCCGGCCCGTGCTGGTAGGCGTCCACCGCCGCGCGATGCAGGTCAACGGCGCGGCCAAGGTCGGTAACGTCACTCGTGCCAGCGAACCGGTCACGGAGCGCGAGAGCCAGGTTGTCCAGGGCGAGCGCGTGGTCCGCCGTCCGAGGTGCCACCCTGCCGGACGCCTCCTCCAGAAGCTCCACCGCACGGGCAAGGGCCAGCTGGTCGCCGGACTCTTCATGCACGATGCGCAGGCAGTTTCCCAGATTGCTGAGGAACGTCCAGGTTTCCTCGCCAGGGGGCAGCGCTTCCAGCGCCTGTTCGTAGGCAGCCAGGGCCCGCCAGAGATCCTTCGGGTTACCGGTCTCCGCGTAGTCGTCAAGGAAACGATGACCGTCCTCCGTCAGCTCGTCGGCATCGTCGCCGGGGATGCTGGTCAGCCCTGCCATACCGGCATGCTGAGGCCGCTCCTCGTGCTTTGCCAACTCGTCGGCCGATACCATGGCCGCTGTCCCGGGTCCGGCCGTCATGAATACAGGGCAGCCCGGGCCTGGCTCGTCCGGTCCTCCTCGTACAGCCACAGCAAGTCAGAGCAGCTGGATCGCGAGCCACTGCTCGGTCTCGTACGCGCAGCCGTTCGGAGGCTTCCACGTAGGCCCGGTACAGGCCCGGCCGTGCGGCTTCGAGCTGGCGCAGCCGCTCGCGGTCCCGCTCCATCAGGTCGCTGAGCAGGCGCACGCGGCCATCGTCGATGACCGTTACCGCCCGGCGGAGCAGCGGGACAGCCTCTGGCGCGCCGTCCGCGACCTGGCCCGCATGGCGGCCCGCCAGCCGCATCAGCGCGATGGCCAGCTCGGCCCGCAGCCCAGCCATCTCGGAGAGCTCGTCGTAGCGGGCATCGAGCAGCAGCGAGCCACGGTAGAGGATCTCGGCGGCGTCCAGAGCGGCCTGATATCCCTCGACTGCGTCCGGCCAGTCCTGCCTGAGGACCCCCAGCAGCCCGAGGTTCCGTCCGACGGTTATCACTGAGGCTGCCCGGCCGTCCGCGCGCAGGCCAGCCAGCGCGTCGGCGTAAGCCCGAGCTGCTCGTGGCCACCTGTCCGGCTCGGCCGGGTCGGGATGACGAGCCAGCACCGAGCCGATGTTGCCGCGGGTCTCCGCCCATTCCAGCGGGGCGACCTCACGGATCCGGAAGGTCGTGACCTCTTCGTACAGATCGAAGGCCCGGGCTACATTCGCAGCCTGATCTCCTCGTTCCCGCTGAGCGTAGGCAGCCGCCAGGTTGTTCAGCAGCCGCGCCTGGAGCTGGGCCCGCTCCAATCGGCCAGCCAGCTCTAGAGCGCGCTCGTAGCAGGCAATAGCGTCCTCGACATGCTGGCCATGGTCTCCCGCGATGCGCTCCACCGCGGCGTTGCCCATGATGTTGAGCACGGCGGCCTGGGTCAGCGGCGGCATGCCCAGCCGTTCGGCCAGGTCACGGGCCTGACTCAGGTAGCGCCAAGCAGCCTCGGCATTGTCGGCCCGATTACCCTGTCGGCGGCTGAGGTAGACCGAGCCCAGCGAGGCTAGGACGGCGGCGAGCGGCGCACCGGCGCGGGCGGCGTCACCCAGGAAGGCGGCCGCTTCCTGCAAGTGCTCAAGGGCCTCCTCGGTATCGGTCATGCGCTGGCCGCGACGGCGCTCGATCAGCACGTATCCCAGATCGTGGCTGGTCAGCGCCCATTTCAAGGGCATCGTGCCGGGGCCCGTACACCGAAAGAGCCTGCCGGTAGCACGAGATGGCCGCCTCAAGGTTATCGGCCCGGTGACCGCCGGGGCGTGGCGCAGCACGGCTGCCAGCTCCCGCTGGGCGTCGGCCCACTGCACGAGATCCTGTCCGGGCTGGAGGAGCCGTACGGCGGCCTGCGCGCTGGCGTGTGCCTCCTCCAATTTGACCGCCCAGTTGCCGACGACGCGGTAGCGCAGGGTCTTGGACCGCTCAATATGGATGTGCCCAAGACGCACCGCGTCCGGGTCGCCGCCGAGCGCGCCTAGCGCGGCATCCAGGCAGGCCAGCGACTGCTCCAGATTCTCCGACCGGTTACCCGCCACCCGCTCACGGTAGGCAATGCCCAGGTTGGCCTGGGTTTCCGCCCACGGCGTAGGGACCGGCAGCCGTGCGCGGACCTCGGCGGCGTCCCGTAAGCAGCCGATAGCCGTCTCGATGATCTGGGCTCGGTCGCCGCCGACGCGCTGCAGCTGCAGGACGCCCAGACCGTTCTGCAGTATCGCCCAGGTAACAGGATCGTGCCGGCGATCAATAGCTTCCAGCGCGGCAGAATACGCGGCCAGCGCGGCCTGCTCCTCCGTATGGTTCCCGGTCAGCGCGTGCCGGTCGGAGTACGCGCCGGCCAGGTTGGCTTGCGCGGCCGCCCAATTCACTGGCTGGCCTTGCGGCGTCC
>WNGR01004813.1_pt1 | contig 15404 bp, 14 predicted proteins | sample 5407581 | NCBI WGS metagenome assembly WNGR01 (sample SAMN13153383, study PRJNA577476) | soil metagenome | isolation source: 80 cm soil or saprolite under Garry oak tree replicate 2 | place: USA:California | collected 2016-06-15
TTGTTCAATAAACTGGGTACATCAAACGAGAGAGACTCACAATCCTTCAAATGCCTGGGGACTGGTAACCTCGTGTACGAGATGCCTAGAGCGAACATGACGACGCGTCCGACAAGGACGGTTCGTATCGAGACTATACCCACCGATCGATATAAATCAATGCGAGCCCATCATCCTGTGTATCACTGGTCACAAAGCGAGGGATCAACACAATGCTAATAATGTCACGATAGTTCACGTACACGACATGGTCTTCCCATATTTTATCATACAATGTTCGCGGCTTTGTAACGGGGCCAGGCATGTTCTGAGTTGGGGTGGGTCGGCTCGAAAGTTGAATATGATCACAGTGCAATCATACATTTTATACCCTCTGGACACGCGTTTTTTATTTGCTTTGGTGAAGCATCTCGGCCGACGAATCAGAAACAACGAATTATGAGGCCGATCGCCGATCGGCTCCGAACCGATAAATCATATTCAATCGTGAGAACAAAACTATACAGCTCACCAGCCACACATTCCGACGTCAGAGACAAACCAAGCAGCGCAGCGCAGAGACACCGACCAACGATGGCCAAATCGAAGAAGTGCGTGTGCTAATACCTCGTCTCTCGACCCTTTTGGACTCAATTTCGGTCTTCAGCCATTTTGGACTCAATTTCGGTCTTCAGCCATACTAATCACAATCAGAGCAAAAAGGCCCACCGCAATGGCATCAAGAAGCCAAAGTCGGCCGGTCGCACTCGCTCATTGAAGGGTGTACGCTGGCAATCCGCCTTATTTTATTCGGATGATGCTGATAATATTCTCCGGTCATTAGGTAGATCCAAAGGTACTGGCCTTGTGCTAACTCTCTTCTCGCTCGCGTCGCTCAATCTAGCTCCCAGTTCCGACGCAACGCCTTGTATGCGCTCGTTGGCTCGGTGAGTTCTATTCCTCATCTCATGGTGCCTCATCGCTCATTCTACTGCAGCGCAAAGCGCGGGTGGAACAGAAGGCCGCGTCATGATTAGACTCAGCTGGATGGTGTTCGATGACCAGTCCATGATTGTCCGCTTGTCTGTATCACAACCACCATACGTACGTCTTTATGCGTAGGCGACTCCACAACAGAAAATGCAATCAGAAACATTCATAAAACTACCTGCTTGCTGTGAGACAATCCGTTCCCTCAATTATTCCCAACAGTGTACCTCCAGTATTAGCGCAGAAACGTGCCTGTGCTCCATGGTGGTGACCATCAGATACTCTTATCCACCTTCAGTTGTCGACTCTCGGAGGCCTCTGTTCAACGCGGCATTCCGCTCCAGCGTTGCGCGCAGCCGCAGTGCCTTGAAACACGTGTTAGCACAAAAGCGGGACAATTGGCCCTTGGCATACTGCTGCATCCTCCACCGGCATAGCACCCTTTGCCATGTTGTGTTTACCCGGCCTCGGCCTTCTTGCGAACGGCCGGATCGCCTTCGCACCGTCTTGCTGGTCGAGAAGTTTGAGACATTCTTCGTCGGTTGCAACGTATCCTTCTAGTAGCGCAAAGAATTTATGTCGCAACACTGTCTTGATGCGTTCCAGGGCACGGCTAGTAAACCAGCCATCACGTTCCTAGAGAGCGATTTAACCCCTAATGTAAGAATTAACCGGAACTTGCCTACATTGCAACTATCGCGCACATCCTCTTCCTCGTCTATCATCTGTTTGAGCATAGGATCTGTGATGTCGCACAACTGGAAAGCAGCCGTTTCCGAAGTGAGTGTGACACCGTCGAAGATGTGCGATCTGTTGTTCCAGAATTCAGAAAAAAAGAGACACATACAAACCGACAGGGTCTAATCTGACCTTCTATCATCACGAGCTTGTTCTGTCGACGAACGGTTCATGGAAGCAACGGCAGTGCGACTTTCCTGCCGTCGTGATACTACCGAGGCGCGACCAATGGGGTGGTTGAGATTTCGGAAGTATAGCTTTTGATAGCTTGATTTCTTGGTCAGTACAACGAAACGTCAGAGCTGCACACGCTGACAATCTTGCCTGGGGATCCTGCCGCGGGTCGTATCCAAATCGGACCATGGTATCCCTCCATGGACCATCTCCAAAGACATAACAGGTCAGTGGCAGGAAAACTTTGGAGCTAGTCGCAACGGTGCGTTAAGGGGTCGCAGAACACGTGAAGAGAGTATTAGCACACACTTGTGAATTTCTCGTGCTTGGGCCGCCGTAAATTGGTTGAGCAGGGCAGCACGGGTCCACACCGGCCGTGTCAGGAAGAGCTTGCGGAGTGGAGACACACCGTTGACTGGTTCTGGCATACAACTAATATAATGAGGCACCTACCTCTTCTAACTGCCGAACGAGGGTCTGATCGTACTGGTTGCGCACTTCTTCGACGTTCGACGGGGGTTTGGTCGGCACCTTTGTCACCAAGAAACGAAACGTTAGACTCGGAGAATGCCCCGCACCATACTCGACTGGCAAAAGATAAAGAGCTCAACTCCTTTCTCGGCGAAAGAGACCGACGTGGGACCGTAACCCTTCCAGCGCGCTTTATTGATCAGTCTCTTCTTCTCCTCGCCCGTCTTCTCGTCCACGACAGTAGTGGGAACAGACATCGGGTTCGCTTTGAAACTAAAAACCGAGCCGGGTGAAAATAAAATGTAGGCTCAAGCTGGAAGATGGCAACGCACTTGTAATTCTGAGGTATACCCTGTCGGCTGAATATAGGAGGCGGAAACAAACGGAGATTGCTTCTTTGTGTTGAGAGCTGAGCCTCAGGATGCACGCGCTCTACCAACTGAGGATCGACATCGACGTCCATGGCAGAAGGATCGTCGATGGTGTAGTCCTCCCTTTCCTGAGGGAAATGATATTCCCGGATACCTTCCACTTTATGGAGAGTAAGGCAGAGTTGAGCGCGAAGGAGTGAGACAAAGGGGCAGACGCTAACCATCTAGAGCTGTCATTGCTTTGCTAAGTTGTGAAAGAGGGTCGTCCTGAGGGGGCTGGTACTGAAAGTCAGCCATACCTCAAATAACAGCCTTCAGCGCGCGGCGTTGATCGTTAAGCTGAAGCGGGTAACGCTCACTGCGGAATCTGGCTGTCTTCGGTATTACGCCAACAGCAGTCGCGGTGTACTCTCCTATGATCTCTTTCTGCGATCCATCGTCATCAGGAGGACGCTTCAGTCTCCTCTTCACGACTTTTAGTAATATATTATTCGTCGGGACGAGATCGCCGGGTAAAGGGTGTGAGAATGGGTTGTCGGGTCTGAGGTTCAGCTCCAGGAGAGCATCTTCCTTTGGTGCACCTCGCCTGAACGCTCTGTCTATGGAGGACTGGCCGCCTAGCGAGTGAACAGCCGTGCTAACAGATTCAGGACGTACATATCCAGGGTACTCTATAGAATAGAAGTGGGCGGTCGGGAGCTCATGGGCCAGCGCCGTTTTCTGCGGCTCTGCTGAAGAGGACGTCTCTGGGGAATTATCTGGGCGCTCCGTCATTTCGACTCAAGTGTCACGGTGCAAGCTAGAAGCTCGAAGCCGAAGCGCTGAAGGCTCGTGACTAAGACGCGTCGCGTCACGGCACGTGCTCTCTGGGACGTTGCCGAGAGGGAGTGTATGCTATAACTCGGTCATACGACAATGGTGCGAGCTACGAGTCATCTTTCTTATGTGGTTTCCCTTGTGTCAATCCCATAATCTCCTGCAGTGCATCCTAAACGAACAAGCGTGAGGCAAAGGTATGAGCAAGCGAGTAACAAGGTACATACGTCAGAATTCAGCTTGAGGCCGGCAGCATTGAGCTCATCCATCACCCGCTTGACTGCCCTCACGAATCTCCTATTCGTCACGAGCTTAAACATCTGATATTGGGAGGGCGGCGTCGTAGAATTGATGTCGAGTCCTTCAGGCGAAGTCGTGTCAGCGACGCACGAATATGCTCCGCGGAAAAACACCGGGCAAAGAGCATGAAAGTACGCACCCATATCCTTGGTCAGGGAATACAAGTCCGAGAGTGCTTTGAGAGCATTCGGTTTGTCTGCGAGCTTCTTGAACAGTGCCGTGTGCTTAATAGCGTTGATGAAATCGTCGGGGACCTCTGCGGCCTGCCATCTGGGTGTAGTCGAGAACGCACGGAATGAATAACGGTGCACAGGCCGATAAATCCTCGATACGGCGATGCTCTTGACAGCAAACCGCAGGCTTAACGTCCGCAACATGCTGCTGCACAAGATGACAGATGCAAGTGAGGGACTCGGCTGGCGGACCGGGCCAGGACTGGGTATTTTGGCTTACGTGTTGCTTACGTGTAACCGTCCTCTACAATCGAACCATACGCTCACCTAATCCCCAAGACATTCTTCTATCCAGTATGGCCGTTGCACAAGATGTGGGGCCCCAGCAAATGTTCTTGAATTCGTGCGTAGATGGAAATTGACCCTTAACTTTCTTGATAGTGACCCACTACTCCAGCACTGGTCCATCGGCATCGCAAAACGCAGGAAGAGGGTGCGTCAATCTCTTTTTTTGTGTAACGATGCTCGGTCAAGAACCGTCCTTGGATAGCACTCAAACCGCCGACTCGCAAGGAAACCTATCCCAGCTACATGTTCAGGTGACCGGTATATATCTAAATCCTAACTCGTTTGATTCCCAGATATGTATTTAATCCTCTCTGTTAGTCCTGCGAGCGCACAATATCCCCCATATCAAGAGACAATTTGGCTGGAAGAGGCGGTTCTTTGCCACTGTAGCCAATCATGCGACCATGGAGCAGACGGAAAGCGTTCAGGTTGATGGACAGACGGTGCAGTGGGACCAGAGGCTCGGTGCCTTGTGGGACTTTCCTTATTCAATCAGATTTTTCGGCTAAAAGTTCAGTTCAGCTCAATACAACGGTCTTCACATCTTACATTGTGTCTTTATGAGAAGCGGTACTTACGCCCTGAAACCATTATCGGAGCCTGTGAGATACCCATACCTGTCGAATCACAAAATAGTTCGTCCTTTATAGAATTCCCGTTCATTCGACTACTGAACATCTTTAGATGTTCCTTTTATACTCAGCAATAACGACGGGGAAGCTGGACGGTCGATTCAGCCGGTCACGCTCTACTTAACGATCACTGTGTCAGCGAACGTGGCCTTTCCGATCTTGCCCAACCACCCCCCAAAAATACCGACCGAAGGAGACGACTCTCCTGCTGAAGAAGCCACTAGAATCTCTATGACCCCAGCCTCCGGAGGACTTATCCAATCTACCGCCCTTGAACCTCTTTTACCCCCACCGCGTCACCTTCCTGTCGAAACTGGGACTACGATGTCACATGGTCAGGCAGAGATGTCGCACACTGATGATCCTCTGATTACTCTCCGTCGCGCCGATGAAGCCGTGAAGCTGATCGATCCATTGAATACATGGGAGAGGGCCGTCGGGAGGATCAAGTGGGTGATGGATACGTTGAGCCCAATTACAGAAGTGCGTGTTAGATCCTTTTGCTTATCCTTCACTGAGCCGACTTTCACTCTCAGCTTTACCCGTATGCAAAGATGGCATATGGTCTGCTTTTAGCGATCCCCAAGGTATGCGTCATTGTCGGAACTAAACGCTTATGTTATGTTTATTCTGGATGTTAGACACTCCTGGTACAGTATCAACGCGACGACAATGTCCGATCCCTACTTGGAGCCATGCACGACGCGTTTGATTTCGCACACCACGAAGATACCTTGAAATCTATCAAGCCCGCGTCCAAGCAGGCCCAAATCCTCACTCTTATGCTGCAAGATGTCTGTAATTGCTGTGACTTTATCCGGTCGTATGCAAAGGACTCGCAAATCTGTACGTTGTCTTCACCTACTTCACTGGTCAATACGAACGTGCAGTTTTAGGGAAGCAGACATTCAATAATATGGGCAGCAGCGCTGAGAGAAAAATTGGGGATTTGTCTACCGCCCTTGTCGAACATCGAAGGGCGTTCTTAGATCGGGCTACTACAGAGATAACTGCATTCCAAATTCTGGACGACGTGGGAATAATTTCAGCCAGGGTGGACTTATGATCTACCCAGCTTCAGTGGGTGTCAAGCCAAGTTCTAGACACCGGTATGTGGTCCTGATGGTTCGTGGGTTATCGATCTGATAATCGTCGCAGAACTAGATGCAAAAATCAGAGAGCTCCCATATGGAACAGGTTCGCGATTCAGACCTGACAAAGGTTGTCTTACGGGAACACGCACGGCCTTCCTGGACTTCGTTGCCAATTGGGTGAACGATCCCGCTTCCGAGCGTAGTCTCGTTCTTTTCGGACAAGCAGGCACGGGAAAGTCATCCATTGCGCATGAGATCGCACATCGCTTCGATAAAATGCACCGTCTTACGTCATCATTTATCTTTTTGCGCAAGGAGCAATCCAAACGGGAGGCTTATCACCTCTTCACGACTCTTGCTCGCGATCTCTCCGACCGCTATCCTTCTTTTAAAACCGCGCTTGGAAAGGTCGTAAAGGACAACTCCTCTCTTCGAGTCGGCACACGTGACTATGCTACCTTGTTTGAGTCCATTATCCTGGAACCGCTTAAGGACCTGCACATCGTCGGTCCTATCCTTGTCGTGATCGATGCCCTGGACGAGAGTGGAGATGCAACTGGTAGAATCGGATTACACACATTTCTCGCTAAAAACCTCACCAGACTCCCATCGAACTTCCGCGTGCTGATCACCTCGAGACCAGAGTACGACATCGAGTCTGTGCTCGATGGAGCACCATCAGTCAGGACCAAATACATTAATGATCCCAAGCTGGCTGCTAATACTCGTGGCGATATTCTCGCATATCTTCGGGAGAACCTCCCTTTAGAGTTTAAAACATATGGCAACGCGCTGGCCGATAGGGCAGAGGGTTTGTTCCAGTGGGCAGTGGTCGCTTGTGAACTCATCTTAAAACCTCCCGAATTCTTTGGCTTTAGCAAGAAAAAGTGCATGGAGCATCTCCTAACACTCACTGAAGATCCCCGTGGCCAAGATCCCTTGGACGAGTTATACAAAGAAGTCCTGGAAGGATCCTTCACACAACCAGAATCACGGCTACTCTTTCGCTCTGTCGTGGGACGGCTCATTGCCTCCATCGAACCGCTCACTACTCGCTCCCTGATCACTCTGCGACAACACGCCGATGACGACGGCCGTGAATCCGTTGTTGTGGTGCTCCGTCGCCTTGGCTCGTTGTTGAGCCATGTCAATTCATCCGATGCAAACCTTTCCATCTTTCCTCTCCATACATCATTCCGCAATTTCCTCACAGATAAAGCGAAGAGTGGTGGTTTTTACGTTAGCCTTCGTGATGCTCACCGTCAATTGGCTCATTCCTGTCTCGGTCTACTGCTCAACGACCTTAAATTCAACATCTGCAATCTTGAATCATCATATCTTGCCAACAAAGACGTCAAAGACCTCAACTCCCGTGTTGATAGATACATCTCACCTGCCCTGTTGTATGCCTGTCGTTTCTGGGACGATCATTTTGAACATATTGATTTCGAAACCGTTCTGTTTGGAAAACTTCGAACTTTCTTTGAGAAAAAATTTCTCTTTTGGCTGGAGGCCCTTAGCTTGACGAGCGACTTGCGTCTTGCTTTGCGAGCGATCTCGACTCTGAATGTTTGGTTAGCCTCGGGTCAAGGTGTGAGTATGATTGTTGAATCGATGAGGAAGGCAAACAACTAATGGCTACGATCGCAGCAGGTTTCTCAGACAGAGCTAGAGAAATTCAGGTCGTTCGTCGGTGATGCCTCTGCATTTGTGCGGTATTTCGGGATGGCCATGGCAAAGAGTGCTTCACACGTCTATCTTTCTGCTCTACCATTTGCGCCGACTCGTTCTCTTGTCTCTGTACATTATTCGAGCTCATTTCCTCGAATCCTGGGCATGGAACGTGGGCAATTGTCTCATTGGCCATCATCGGAGATGGTGATTTCAACCGTTGGGGGTGGAGTCCTTTCCATTGCACTCTCACCAGATGGCCAGCGCATCGTCTCAGGCTCGGACGATCGAACAATTCGTGTATGGAACGCCACGACGGGAGAGACAGTAGCAGGCCCAATTACTGGACACACAGATCCGGTCACATTTGTGGCATTCTCGCCAGATGGCCAGCACATCGTCTCAAGCTCGCACGATCGAACAATTCGTGTGTGGAACGCCACGACGGGAGAGACAGTGGTGGGCCCATTTAATGGTCACACTCGTTCGGTCTGGTCTGTGGCGTTCTCGCCAGATGGCCGCCGTATCGTCTCAGGCTCGGACGATCAAACAATTCGTGTGTGGAACGCCACGACAGGAGAGATAGTGGCGGGCCCATTTACTGGTCACACTCGTTCGGTCTTGTCTGTGGCATTCTCACCAGATGGCCAGCGCATCGTCTCAAGCTCTTTCGATCGAACAATTCGTGTGTGGAATGCCACGACGGGAGACATAGTGGCGGGCCCATTTAATGGACATACTCGCTCGGTCTGGTCTGTGGCATTCTCGCCAGATGGCCAGCACATCGTCTCAGGCTCGCACGATCAAACAATTCGTGTGTGGAACGCCACGACGGGAGAGACAGTGGGGGGCCCATTTAATGGTCACACTCGTTCGGTTTTGTCTGTGGCATTCTCGCCAGATGGCCAACGCATCGTCTCAGGCTCGGACGACCGAACAATTCGTGTGTGGAACGCCACGACGGGAGAGACAGTGGCGGGTCCATATAATGGTCACATGGATTCGGTCAGATCTGTGGCATTCTCGCCAGATGGCCAGCGCATCGTCTCAAGCTCTTTCGATCGAACAATTCGTGTGTGGAACGCCACGACGGGAGAGATGGCGGGTCCATTTACTGGGCACACTGATTCGGTCAGATCTGTGGCTTTTTCGCCAGATGGCCAGCGCATCGTCTCAGGCTCGCACGATCAAACAATTCGTGTGTGGAACGCCATGACGGGAGAGAAGTTGGCAGGCCCATTTGCTGGTCACATTGATTGGGTCTTGTCTGTGGCATTCTCGCCAGATGGCCGGCACATCGTCTCAGGCTCGGACGATCGAACAATTCGTGTGTGGAACGCCACGACAGGAGAGATAGTGGCGCGTCCATTTACTGGTCACGCACATTCGATCTGGTCTGTGGCATTCTCGCCAGATGGCCAACGCATCGTCTCAGGCTCGGACGACCGAACAATTCGTGTGTGGAACGCCACGACGGGAGAGACAGTGGCGGGTCCATATAATGGTCACACTCATTCGGTCTTGTCTGTGGCATTCTCGCCAGATGGCCAGCACATCGTCTCGAGCTCTTTCGATCGAACAATTCGTGTGTGGAACGCCACGACGGGAGATACGGCTGCGGGCCCATTTACTGGTCACACACATTCGATCTGGTCTGTGGCATTCTCGCCAGATGGCCAGCGCATCGTCTCGAGCTCTTTCGATCGAACAATTCGTGTGTGGAACGCCAAGACGGGAGAGAAGGTGGCGGGCCCATTTACTGGACACATGGATTCGGTCAGATCTGTGGCATTCTCGCCAGATGGCCAGCGCATCGTCTCAGGCTCGCACGATCGAACAATTCGTGTGTGGGACGCCACGACGGGAGAGAAGGTGGCGGGCCCATTTACTGGACACACGGATTCGGTCTTGTCTGTGGCATTCTCGCCAGATGGCCAGCGCGTCGTCTCATCAGGACATGACTCGATTCGTATGTTAAGTGCTACAACAGGCAAGACGGAAACTATAAGACAGGTCGACTTCACTGACCACTCCGTGATCGACAATGAGGGATGGATATGTGGAAGTAACGGTGAACTACTTATGTGGATTCCCCCAATACATAGGGCACATCTTCACCGCCCAAATAACATCTGGGTTGCTGGCGGATGTGAAACTCGCATCGATTTTTCTACTTTCGTGCATGGACGCCGTTGGACTACCTGTATTGACACCTAGATGGAACCGCTACAGCAACCTGTGTTTTTTTAGGCGGTCTGAAGTGTAATGTGACATGCGAGATAAGAGTTCATTGAGGGAGTATGACCGGTGTTGAGGTAGTGTGCGTTCACGCGCTCAGCACTTGGGCACGCACAGTGCACGAGCGGGACATGCCCTGGAGGCATGTGCGCGGTGGAATTGAGATGCGAGCATATGCTCGCGTTCGTGTTCACTCTTTTGGCATAGTCACTCGGACATACACTCTCGCAGTAGTTAGGAGCAAATATATTACATTCATTTGATCATGGACAATCTATATTCACTACAATACTACGTCCCTTGCATGTGGATACTTACTGGCACCCGAATTGGGCGTTCAGAAACCGTTCTCAAACAGGCTAGGTGTTCAAAGCGTTCAAGTGGTCTCAAACACCTCCGAACACCTTCCCAGCGTACAGATAAGGGCACAAAAGGCCTATGGGACTGGATCCTGCTGTAAAAGTGATAGCTACATAGCATACTTGTGGTGAAGTGCTACAAAGGGTAATCTGCCTTCGGGCGCACGGAAATCGATTCAAAAAAAAAAGGTTCAAGCAGCGCGTACCGCGTGACAGTACTTAAATTAACGTGCCCCAAGACTCCATGAAGCGCCTCGTCCCAGCGACTTGTGGTATACAATATAAAACGGAGACTTCTACATCGACTTCGAGCGCCTCCGAGTCCTTCTCCCTTCGCATTCTGGCCGAGTTGTTGAGTTACTTCGTCTCCTGACAAATTGCGAATCAAAAATCAAGCTTGCGCATCGCCGCATCCTGTACTCCACCGGAGGCAGTTGTTTCGATATATGTTGTAGTTGGTCTAATATTTCCATCGTTTGGTCCCTGAACCGATTGGTGGGTTGCGCGTTCGCGATTTTTGAACATATTTCGCGCAGCAACAACACCTGGTCCATAGGCAGGTCCCCACAGGCGAACGGGCCACCTAGAACAAGTTCTGGGCTAATGACATCGATTGTCTGTTGGACGATGATCGGCACCTCTACCGGCATTGGCCCCGAGGTGAACAAGGTTTCGATTTCGCCCGACACGAGGGAAATGACGTTCAGGAGTTTGATGACGGCAGAAGGGCGAGGCCAACTCAAAAATTCAGCTGGCTCGGTGCCAAGGATAGACGATATGCATGACAGTTCTGCATCGTAGACGCCACCGCCGAAGGAAACGCGTGACTGGAAGTCATCCACTAACTTGTTTACGATCAGAGCACAAACGCAGCGTCCTGTCACACGAGCAGCGATGTCCCTTTGGATATGAATGCGTCGAGTGATCTCTGGACCAGCGAGAGAGATGCGGACGAAGGATGGTAAGGGAACTGAGATCCCAAGCTGATTGTATGCCCTTATACAGTGCCACAGGTTCCTCAGACACATGCGCGAACGGCTCTCGTATATTGGTTCCGTGAGAGGCGACGTCCCTAATAAGCAACTTCAGACCGCGGAGACGGGATCAAAGATCGACTTCACACTGACCGTCAGTAAAGTTCATCAGCTCTGCGTTCAATTCAGCCGGCAGTGTCTGAGAGAGGATGTTGAACGTCTGTTGGATCACATCCAGCACATCCGACGGTGCTATGTCGGAGAACAAAGCATTGAATATGAGGGAAACCATGTTTGCAAGTTCGACGGCGCCAGGCCGGCCAAGCCAAAGACGCAAGTCGCGGCTCTCTGTGCATAGGATAACTGATAAGTACCCCAGCTCCTCATCGCTGATTCGAACCTCTGAGTCGATGCTTGATTTGATGCCAGCTACGAGCTTCTTTACGACCAATGCCTCGACACAATGTCCTATCACACGGGCAGCGCCGTCCCATTCTATGCGTATGCGACGAGTCATAGCTGGGCTGGCGAAAGCAATGAGGACGTAGGACGGCAAGGGCACCGAGTTCCCAAGCTGATTGTATGTTCTTGCACAGTACCACAGGTTCTTCAGGTACATGCGCGAACGGCTCTCGTATATTGGTTCCGTGAGAGGCGACGTCCCTAATAAGCAACTTCAGAGACGGGATCAAAGGATGAGTTCACACTGACCGTCAGTACAGTTCATCAGCGCGGCGTTCAATTCACCCGGTAGTGTCTGAGAGAGGATGCTGAACGTCTGTTGGACCACATCCAGCACATCCGACGGTGCCGTGTCGGAGAACAAAGCATTGAATATGAGGGAAACCATGTTTGCAAGTTCGACGGCGCCAGGCCGGCCAAGCCAAAGACGCAAGTCGCGGCTCTCTGTGCATAGGATAGCTGATAAGCACCCCAGATCCTCATCGTTGATTTGAACCTCTGAGTCGGTGCTTGTTTTGACGCCAGCTACAAGCTTCTTTACGACCAATGCCTCGACACAATGTCCTATCACACGGGCAGGGGCGTCCTGTTCCATGCGTATGAGACGAGCCATTGCTGAGCTGGCGAAAGCAATGAGGACGTAGGACGGCAAGGCTACCGAGTTCCCGGGCCGATCGTGCGCTTGTATACAATGCCACAGGTTCTTCAGACACCTGATTGAATGGTTCCGGTATATTTCGCCCGTTATAGGTGCTGTCCCTGATGCGCATCTTCAGACCGTAGAGACAGGATCGGAGAATGAGTTCACACTGACCATCGGGAATGTCCGCCGGTGCATGTATCCGATCTACTAGCCCAAGCTCAGTGTTTATTTCAGCTGGAAGGGCCTGAGAGAGGATGTTGAACGTCTGCGAAACCACATCCAGTACATATGATGGCACAGTGTCGGCGGCTAAGGAGCCGATGTCGCCAAGCGCGAGGAAAACTATGTTCACAAGTTCGATGGCGCCAGGCTGGCTCATCCAATGCATGACGTCACTGCTCTCTGTGCCAAGGATAGCTGATAAGCACCCCCGCGCCTTGGCGCGAATTTGAACAGTTGAGTTGGAGCGTGATTTGATGAGAGCCGCCAGATTGTTCACGACCAATGCCTCGAAACAGCGTCCCATCACACGGGAAGCTGGGTCCTTTTCAGTCCGAATGTGGCGGGTAATTTCTAGACCCGCAAGGTCGAGGAATTCCGGCGGCAATGGCTGGGAAACACCAAGCTGGTGGAGCACTTTCCCCCAACACCACAGGCCATTGAGACACATTTGCAGATAGCTCGTGCGTACTTCTTCCGGGAGAGGCAGGGTCTTTAGTGTCCACGTCTTGAGGAGGTCGCAGAGGTGGGATACAATGACGGATTTGATCGAGCTATTCATCAGAGTGTCTGCCTGAACTAACTGAAACTTGACCTCCAATTCAGCCGGAAGGGCCTGAGCGAGGGTGCCGATTGTATGTCCGACTATATGTAGCACATCCGATGGCACCGTATTGGTGACAAAGGAGCTGACCTCGCCGAATGTGAGGGAAACCATGTTCACAAGTTGGGCGACACCAGGCCGGAAAAGCCAATCATTTGCCTTACGATTTTCGGTACCAAGAATAGCTGATAGGGAAGCCAGCTCGCAGTCCCCAAGTGGTTTGGCCTCGGCTGCAAGCTTGTTTACGACCAACGATCCGAAACAGCGCCCTATCACTCGGGCAACGGGGTCCTCTTCGGCATGAATGCGGCGTGCAATTTCTGGCGTGAAGTGGATGGGGAAAAAGTCCAATTCCGGCAACGACCCGAGAGCACGAAGATGATGACACGCTATTTCATAATACCACAGGCTCTTCAGACACATTATGCGCGCTTCATGCGCGAGAGGTGGGGTCTCTATTGTGCACATCTCGAGGAGTTCATTGAGCCGGTATTGAAGGATGGTCGTAAACTTGCCACCAAACTTGCCGACCTGACTACGCATCTGATCTAGCCACGGCTCGGGGTTCATTCCAGCTGGAAGAGTTTGAGAGAGAATGGTAAATGTCTGTTGGACCACATTCAGCACATCCGACTGATCTGTATCTTCGATCCGACCAACTTCGCAGAGCGCGAGGAAAAACAAGCCCATATGTTCAATGGCGCCAGGCAGCCTTAGCCAAACCTTTACGTCATGGCTCTCGGCGCCAAGGATAGCGGTGAGGCACGCCAGCTCCCGATCACCGACACGAACGGTGCCCGAGTTAAAGTCGGCTCCAAGCTTGGTTACAACCAACGCCTCGAAACAATATCCTATCACACGGGAAGCACGGTCTCCTTCCCGCTGAATGTGGCGGATAATCTCTGGGGTGGCAAGGACGTGGGGAAAATAGGGTGGTAATGGCCGGGAAGCACCAAGCTGATGGTAAGCTTTTACATAACACCACAGGCTCTTCAGACACATCCGCAGACAGCTCGAGCGCACCTCGTCCGTAAGAGGTGATGTGCCTGATATGCACATCTGGAGGAGGTTGTGGAGGCGAGATACAGTGATGCTATCAAACTCGCCATGCGAAATGTTGATTTGAGCAACTGACTGATCTTGCTGTAGTTCAGTGGTCTCCCCAGCCGAAAGAGCCCGGGAAAGGACATTGAGCGTCTGTTGGACCACATCAAGCACATCCGGCGGCGCTGTGTTGGTGACCAAGGAGCTAATATCACCTAACGCGAGGGAAACCATGCTCACAAGCCCGACAGCGCCAGGGAGCGAAAGCCAACCCTTTACGTCACGGCTCGTGACACCAAGGATAGCTGATAGACACCCCATCTCCTTATCACTGAATTGAACAGTCGGGTCAGTGCTTGATTTGACGCCAGCCGCCAGCTTCATTATGACCAATGCACCGAAACAACGTCCCATCACACGAATAACGGGGTCCTGTTCGGTCTGAATGCAACGAATGATCTCTGGACCGGCAAGGGTGCGGGAGAAATAGGATGGCAATAGTTCAGAGGGGCCAGACTGATTGTACGCTCTTCCAAAATAACACAAGCACTTCAGACACACTTGCAGACGGCTCTTGCGCTCTTCGTCGTTGAGAGGCGAGGTCCCTGGCATGCAAGTCTTGAGGAGATCGTAGAGACGGGATCCGAGGTTGGCATCAGCCGGCAGCTTTTCGGACATAAGGGGAAGGATTGCCGAGGTCGCATCCTGGACAACATTGGAGTCAAAGAATCCTGGCACGCCTGCGGCAAATGCTTCGATCTCCTTGTCTTCGTCGAGGGCTGTAAGTGCTCCGTCACGTGCTGGTTGACCCAGCTCCGTAACTTCAACGAAGAATTATGAAATAGATCCCCGATTCCGAGGGCGACCTCTAAAACTATGACCACGGAAAATTGGGATAATCGCCATGTGAATCCGGACAGGGGTGTGCCATACGGGCAATTGAAGTACAAGTTTGGTAAAACCGTCAACATTGCGTATGCCAGAGCGAACGCCACGACCCATCCGAGGGTGAAGTATGAGATAGTCGTGTCGATGGGGAAAAGAAACTCGATGAGACCAGCAAAGAAGAGGAAGACGGAAATATGGAGCAGTGCGGGCATTGTC
>WNGR01004938.1_pt1 | contig 15400 bp, 19 predicted proteins | sample 5407581 | NCBI WGS metagenome assembly WNGR01 (sample SAMN13153383, study PRJNA577476) | soil metagenome | isolation source: 80 cm soil or saprolite under Garry oak tree replicate 2 | place: USA:California | collected 2016-06-15
ACGAGACGGAAGCTCATAACAAGGTAAGTGATTCGACCCAATCATAGCCGGTCCGTTCAAGTTGCCCACACCATTCAAAGTTACGCTTTTTCATCGCTTCGGTAGCAATGCAGGTAGCATGCGACATGATCATCACAACAAGTATGGTGTGTTATCTCCTCAAAAACCACACGAACATTCCAAGGTTCGTCCGAGGTGTCAGCTGCTCGACAATCAACTCACTTTCCAGCAGGACGGACTCCGTCCTCAACACGCTTGCCTTGTACACCATTAGCTGTGGGACCCTTACAGCGTGCGCATATTCTCCACTTCAAATCTCCCGTCAGGCCTGACCTTGACGACATCTCCTAGTATTTCTGCCATCGCGTGCCTTATCACGGTCAGTAGTGCCTCTTGGCACGCTCAACCGCGCTGGTCTTATAGACTCGTGTCCCTTTCGCAGGTCTCCATTTCCCAACATAACTGGATATACCTACCTTTCTACATTTTGCAAGTTCGACTGTATTCGTGTTCTTTCATGTCTGTGTAGGTCGCCGCACAGTTTCCATCCGTTATCCAAGGCGCCTTCTGACTGCGGCATGCAGCTTGAATTCCAGAAGCCACATCCGGCGGAAGTTTATGGGGTCCGACGGCGGCGCGATCACCTTTTCTCAGCTCCAAAGTGACACCCATTCCGGGGGTTTAGGACGTCTCCCGCTCCAACATGGCACTCTTCCCACAGTGGGTCGGACCACACCGCCTCCCACATCTGGAGCACATCTCAACCTGTCATTGTTGGAAAGTAATATACCCATCGACCTCGAGAAGCGTAGTTCTCGCTCCTGAATATGCAGACCTCCCTTTCCCGTATCGTGGAACAGTATTTTTATCACACTGTCGTTAGGATGTTGTGGCTTGCCAATGAAATTTATGCTAGCAGATGACGTTATTTGTCCACCGCAAGGGGAATGGATGTCACTCGCTCAGGCCTCAGGCACCACTCCCCGTCATCAAGAATGACAGTTAAAATAGACAGAAATACCATTCTTTACATATAATACAGAACGTTCGACTTGTCATTCGCCAGGCTTTCAGGCAGAGAGAATGCTGGAAACTGAATTGGGGCGGGTCCCCCGATAGGTATGTCGTTGTGGCTAGTGATAGAGGCATAAGTGGCACGAGTTACTGGAGGGCAGGATGTCTCATGACCCGAGAATTACAAAAGAGGACGATAAGCGGGTGTTGGGGATGACTCTGGATAAACTCAAGTAGTGTAGTAGTTCATCGGTCGTTCATCAATTGTTGTATCAATACAATACAGAGTTGGACGTCTGTGAGAACGCCTCTCCAACCTTACCACCTCAATCGAAGTCAATCAGCATTACTGAATCTTCTTTGCAGATGATATTTGCATCCCGCAAGTCACCGTGGACTAGGTTCATTGCATGAAAGTTGTCCACAAGGTGTTCAAGCTCCTCTATACAACGGTCTCGGTGAGAAGTGAGTAGGTGATTAGCGTGGCAAGCTCGACAAACTCCATCGCCACAGCAAACCACCCACCAGGAAGTCGTTCATAACCGAGAATCGATGGTACATGACCTGTTTTGGCGCAAAAGTCGTGCGACTCGATCGAGTACCGTCGCAAAACTTTATGAAGATGATTTCACCGACTGGTGTCGTCGCTGCGTACAAAAGAGGGCCAATAATCTCAAAGGTGAGGTAGTCGCCAAGTGAGTGGGTACTTGGATAATCTAGAGACAGCCGGATAATGACGGGCCTGGGTTAGGATTGGCGCAGCAAGGGGATCACTCAGGAGTGTCTGGACATCCTCGAGAATATGAACTTGGAGTACAGATGCTGCTGTGAAGGCCGAATATAGGGACTTGCGGTCACGACCATCATGGAAGCCGATTGGATACAGGAGAGTGCTGAGGTCAGCCTAACGAGCCTGATGCGATGGTCGAGTGTTAGGAGAGCGTAGAACGTGATATGATATCACGTTCTACGCTCTCCTAGTAATATCACAATCTAGACATATCCGGTGGTCAAATAGCCTTGAAATACAAGAGTATCTAGCTCACCAACAATTGTCAGACCCAAGCAAGGCACTCTCCATCGTAGATATGTTTCCTTCACTAATCTTATATTCAGACGCACAACTAACCCGCGACCTCTTCTTGGGGAACTGCAGAGATCCCTGTGATTTTTTGAACTCGACAATTATTGAACTTGTGCCATTATCCGCGATATTGTGGCCAACTGACCTAACGGAACAGATGGCACTCGGAAAGGTCTGAGGAATCTTGGTGCCTTGACGTGCAGCGAAGATGTCTCCAAGGTAATCCAGACTGTTGTCCCTCCGTTCCCCTTCCGTTTCGATGAGTTCAGTCATCTTTGTTGCAAGACGATCGACCGCCTTCCACAGCTCGGCCACTTTAACATCAGCGAGCCCGGAAACATCATCACGACCGTCCATGATATCTAGGAAGTGTCCAACACCAGAGTATAGAACGGGAATGGGGGAATCCCGCGGTCTGGTTCTGGACGGTCGTCCAGGATCCTCTCCTGGGAACCTCTGAGTCGCTGAAGTCTCTCGTAATTCCTTGAACTCGCGAGGGCTGACGGCGGTTGGGCAGGTTTAGTACGCTTGAGCCGTGAATGAGCGTCTAGTAGTTCAGAAATGGAGTGTTTGTGGCTACGAATGGCTAGGGAAGCATGATAGAAATAAATCGGGCTTAGAAGTGCAACGGCGAAGGGTATTTTGGTGAGTACGGTGCGGGTGTCGGACGTGTGCATGTTAGTCAAAGAATAAGTGGACCATCCAGTAGACTCACTACCAGGCAACCTCACACATATGTGCAGGTGACGTTCGTCTGGCTGATCTGGCCATATTTCGTTAATGCGCTGAACCGTATTCATCTTGACGCCTTCCTTGACCTGCAAGTTCGAATGGCATCCATATCCGGTGTGGGGACTATGTCAACCTAAAAGAAGTCACAACAGTCAGTCCGAGTGCTGGCTGGAACAGCAATAAAGAATCTTGAGGAGGTGACAGACCTTATGGTCATGGCAGGACTCTTTGTAAATCTCTCTTCTCAATTGGGCAACCTTCTTATCCTTGGAAATGATAACATTGTCAAGGGCTTTTGTGCTTTCAATGAAGTACCGCAGTTCGTATTCAGCTATCGAAAGGTAGAAGGTAGGAGAAAGGCTGATTCACGCTCGACCCGGCCGGACCGAATGACACCAGGGGTTAAACTAATCATATGAGCACTCTCTCGTGTTGTCAAATCATTGGCGGTCCTTGTCCTCTAGACCACAAGTTCTTTACCCTACATTGCACATCCGTGTGTCGCGTGGCGACACCCTGGAATTGAAATTCACACCAAGTAAAGCCTCATGACTTCAATTCAACGGTCACCGACTGGGAGGACCATCTGGAATAGCGTCATCACGTCCATGCGGCAAGATACGATTATTTTTTTTGGGTAAAAGATACACGGCACGAGGTCTGGAAAATGCACAGCACATACAAGTACCCGTCGAACTCATGCGCGTCCAGCACCGGGAACGTTCCGTCGCTCCCTTCGGGGACCACGCTCGGGTAAGGGAACGACGAGGCTCTCAACCACGACAGGGATCGACTCGAAGTTCAGTGACTTGAGCAGGTCCTACATCAATGAATCAGCAAATGCTACACCTCGAAAGGGTGAGGAGACACGAATAGGAATAGGTACCTTGGTATCAGGGTCAACGATAAGACCGCCTGACGCAGTCGTATCGAGGGCAGAGACTTCTGGGACATAGTTATCCTTCCGCTCGCGCTCCTCTTCCTGGAGCTTGAACGAAATGCCGCGAACGGGGCCACGCTGAATGCGCTTCATCAAGTGGGTGGTGAACCCAGAGATCTTGTTTCGTAGGCGTTTAGAGGGAACGACGGCCTACGAATCGCCTCGTCAGTGTGCCAGTTTAATGCGCTATTGGTTGTACTGACGACTTCATCAATGATACGCTTGTTTGTGTGGAAGTCGAGGGTGAGGCGGGGATAGCTGAGGGCAGATTATGAGCGTCATCCGTATGGTGGATCTAGAGTAGGATGCGAAGACAACCCAAACGGTTGCCCTCGCCAATGTTCGACATCTTGAATACGGAATGAGACACGTACTACTTCTCAATAAGGACACGGGAAGCCCTCTTCGTCGTCTTGGTACGAACGCGGCCCTACGAAAAACAAATGAATTGGACGCAACAACGAAGAATAACTCGGATTGCTGACCATTCTGTTACTGTAAACGTTGGTGTTGGCCTGATGCTGATGAGGATGGAGCGGAGGAACTGAGCCGCCAAGTACCGGTGTGGCTGAGGATGAACTGTATAGTTTCAGCCACCGCCGTTCATCCACTCCCTGTCGTGGTGCCCGTGCCTCGCTTCAACGCTTGCGACCTCCCTCAAGGTGAATAGCTCGTCTTGACTCGCGTCTTTTTAGTGACGCGACACTCGGATGAGAGCGGGCATGGGCTTACTCTCTTTGCTAGACTCTCTTCACACATCCTCATATCCTTTGTCTAAAAATGGTCCGCGTATCTGTCCTTGTGCGTCGCTTCATTTCCCCTTGTACCACCCTGATCATCTCACCGCATATGTAGAACGACTGCCTGGTAAATTGCACTGCGTGAACTTATGTTCATTCATCTGAGCGCATCCTCTGCAGAAAAACATTGTAAACGCTGAGCGGCGTGGAAAGCGCCAAGTTCTCATCCGCCCGTCCTCGAAGGTCGTTGTCAAATTCCTCACTGTCATGCAGCGTCATGGTGTGTGCACCCTCCATTTTTAGTCTCTTTTCCTCTGCAGTGGTGATGTGGGCGAGAGAAGTGGCCAGTGGCTAGCGCGTGTTACGTCGGAGTGATAACTGCGATTGATGTGGTCGCGCTTCCACCCATCTCTCGCTTTAACGCTCCGAAACATGAACGTCTCTATCTAACCAAACAGCGCATATCCTGATAACCACGGATTTGGGTTCACAGAGGAGATCACAGAGCGTTTTCTTTCACCATTTCTAAATGACCTCCTTCCCTACGACTTCTGAAATCACACCACTCGGACAGGCTACATTGGTGACTTTGATATCATCGACGATCACCGGTCTGGGAAGATTGTTGTCCAGCTGAACGGGCGGTTAAACAAGACTGGTGTCATCTCGCCACGGTTCAATGTCCAAGTTACCCAAATCGAGTCTTGGGTCAACTTACTTCTGCCTGCGCGTTCCTTCGGCAAGCTCATCTTGGTGAGTGTACCACGTGAATGATACGTTGATAAATGGTGTTGATGACATGTGTTTTAGACGACCTCGTCCGGTATTCTTGACCACGAAGAGGCACGCCGCAAAAATGTTGGAGGAAAGATCCTTGGCTATGTGTACTAGATATGTAGTTGTAGTCCATTACAATGCCAAATATCCAAAAATGCCTGTTATGTGCATCTGCATGTGTATGTGGCAGTGTCGCTGTCCCCAACCGAATCCGGTCCTCGGCTCCGTTCCGCGTCGTTCCGGTTGTGGTGCGGCGGTGTCAAGTCAGTGTCAACGGAACGTTGTTGTGGGTTTTGTGAGCTTGACTCTTTACCATTTCCCTTCCCCGGCCATTAGTGCATTATCATCCAACGACTTTTTTTTCACGAATATCGACTAAATGACTATCCCCGCGAACGACGCCTTCACGCTTGCCTCGCATTCCGACTCTGCCCCCTCACTCCGTTCATCTCGCTCCCGATCCCTTACGCGTTCCCCATCACCCAAAATTGCTTTCCCCACCCCACAACATGTCCCTAATGGCGACCTAAAACGTCGCCCTAGTCGTCGTCAACGCAAATCGAACGGCTTTGTGGCAGAACCCGTCAAACTTGCAGACGTGGACGAAGCCCTCGAGCGTACCCTCAATGCCAACGGTTATGCCAACGGCAGCGCCCATCCAAATAAAATAAGGCAGACTTCACCAGCAAAAAAAATTGACTGGGAGATTCCACGCAAAATCCTCCACTCATCTATTGGTATGTCCTGTGACCCTGGCCACCTCCTTTCTCCGAGACTGATGAGGCCGACCGACCGACCGGATGCCACACGCCTTCAGGCTTTGTGACGCTCTACCTTTACGCTTCTCATGGCTCGCCAGAGCGCGTCGTGGTCCTTCTTTCCAGCGCGATGCTCGTCATCGTGCCAGCCGATATCCTCCGGCTCAACTACCTCCCTTTTGAGCGCACCTACGAAAAAGTGCTCGGCTTCCTCATGCGTGAAAGCGAAAAGGTACGCTGATGACTCACTACTCGACTTTACGCTATCTCTCAACGGTTTAATTTCTTCACTCTGCTTCTGCCTGCCTGTCTCTGCAGAAACATACCAATGGCGTAATATGGTACATCGTCGGCGTGGTCTTTGTCCTCGCCCTATATCCCCTCGATGTCGCCGTTTTGTCTATCCTGATGTAGGTCTCGTCCATTAATCCAATGCGCTCGAATTTCAAACCTTTGCCTCATCTGTACCTTTTGCCCCAACAGACTCTCTTGGGCGGACACAGCCGCTTCCACCTTTGGACGCCTGTGGGGATCTAGGACTCCTCCGCTCCCCGCACGCGTCCCATTCCTGGGCCTCCCCCTTGCATCACGCAAATCCCTCGCAGGTTTCCTCGCCGCCTTTATCACCGGTACCGCGATCACCTTTTCCTTCTGGAGCTGGTTCGTGCCTGCTGTCGGTGGTGTCGACCCTACCTGGGACTGGACACGCGGCGTGTCCGGTTCGGGTGTAGACGGCAGTTCCTTGGGGCAGGGCGTGAGGACCATCTTACGCGAGGCAGGCTTTGAGGGTTTGCCCACCGGCGGGATGGTGGGGCTGGCGATCGTCAGCGTGTTTTCCGGTCTTGTGACCGGTATTGCGGAAGCGCTGGGTACGTGTTTTTTTTTCTTTTTCTTCTTTTCCCGCTGGGCAGAGGCTGAGAGCTGGCTGTTTCTGGAACTGTCAGATCTTGGCAAACTTGATGACAATCTGACATTGCCGATCCTCTCCGGCGGTTGTATATGGGGATTCCTCAAGCTCTTCAGTTGGTTCAGTTCCTGAATATTACCTTCGGTACCCTATTCTGCATGTGCGATTGTCGGCTTGTGTAGTTAGACGTACTGTACCACCTATATTACATACCGTACACTGCTTGATTTCGATTGCGTTTTACACTTTCTCTCTTACCTCTTATTCGCCCACTTACTGGCAACCCATCATCACTAAATCACCTTTGTCTTCAATGTCCTGTTTCACCTTTGCTGTCCCGTACTTTCTTATGGATTTGAGACTGGAAGGATCTCAATGTATGTATTCGATCTAGTCAATCACTAAACCTTTGCTTCTTTGCCCTCACGGGGAGATATTTTGCCGTGGCTTGCGATTCCGTTCATACATAGATTGGAGTGGTGTTTCTCATAACGAATGGACACTTTCCATTGCACAAATGAGATGAGATGAGCATCAGTATATCGTCACATGGAAATATTTCGTTTAACAAAAAAAATTAAGCAACGTAAAAGATAGAAGCGAATACCCTACGCCATGAATCCCGTTCGTTCACGCCTTGGCCCCCCCACTGGCAGCACTGGTAATAGTACCGGTGGAAGCAGCAGGCGCAGGCGTGCCCCCAGCCGCCGCCCTGCGCCACCCTCCGACACCACCGCCGCCCGCTGCTGCGGTAGCGGCGGCGGACACGTGCGAGCTCCAGAATGAGTCGTACGTGAGCAGCGTCGTCGTCGCGCTCTGTACGCCCAACGTTCCCGCGCCAGCGGCGCCGCCGGGGGGCCCCGGCGCGGTGGGGATGTCGAAGGTTTTTTTGGACGGGCGGAAGGAGGATGCGAGTGGCGGTACGGGCGCAGGTGCAGTTGCGGATGGGGGCTTAGTTTGTGGGGGCGGCACAGGGGTGGGCGTGCGTCGTGCTGGTGCGCGTTGTGATGGGGGCACGGGGGCGGGATTGGGCGAGGGCGAGAGTGTGGGGGCGGGGGCGGGGGAAGATGGGGGTTGTGTATGGACGAGAGCGGAGAAGGGGGGGAATTGCGAGAGCGGTACGGACATGCCAGATGCTTGCATGACCACGGGATAGGAGGACGCCGGGAAATGAGCCGCGGTTGTGGGTGCGGCTGCGGGTGGTGCGGGGGGAACGGGCGGCCGCGGCTGCGGCGGAGCAAATGGCGAGGGAGGGTAGGCGAGTGTCTGCTGCGGAGGGAAGGGCGCGGGGGCGACGAAGGACGAGGGTGCGGCGAGGGAGGCGCTGGGGGCCACGAAGGGGGAAGCGGTGACGAAGGGGGAGAGCGTCGAGAAGTCCATCGTGGCGGCGCGCTGCGACACGGTGTAGTTCTGGCTGAACGCGGAGAGGACGGACGCCGGGAAGGACGCCGAGCGCGCGGCGTCCGATGCCGGCGCAGGGGCCGGTGTTGCGCTCGGCGTGCGCGACGACGAGGGTCCCTCGGCCGCGGCAGTCGACGAGTGTGGGGGTGGGGGGGTGCTGGTGCCCTGAGCGAGCGGAGAAGAGGTAGTAGGGGGCGGAGAGACGACGACGGTTGGCGGAGGCGACGCCATGGCTGCCATCGGAAGAGGGTCCTGTCTTAGTTCGGGGAACGAGTCTACGGCTGTCTTCTTTGGGGACGAGCCGTTGGTGGTCGCCGGTGTGAACGGAGGGGCTACGGTAGACGCGGAACGAGCTTTTGATTTTCCCTTGAGGGTAGAGTGGTGAAAATACAAGTTCTCGACCTCATTGAGAGACTGACGTTGCTACAGATGAGAGTATCATAAGTGAACACGCAAATCCGAGATGAGGGTAGCAACAGAGCGCACCCAACCATGTTCGACCTTGAGGCGAGCATACTGCAGACGTATCTGGAGCTGCTTTGAAAGCTGCGTCAAGTAGTCTGTCAATGTAAAGGACTCATAGTAGGCTTATGAGTGCTCACATTGACGACTTTTGCCTTTTCTAAAGGAACCCTCTGTCTCTTTGTATCGTTGTCTGGCTGTGGGGACGAGGTGGACACCATTGGTCGGGTGCAGGGCAACCTAAGCTTGACTCCGACGGCGACGGCGACGGCGCGGCGCGTGAAGAATATCGACGTGTTCTCATCACGTGATAAGTGGCTTGAGGTCAGCAACAAAAATTTAAATAAAACAAATAAATAAATAACGAATGCACAATTGAATTGACTATAACGACAACAAACGATGAAAAGAAAACACGAAGGAGCAGAGGTTGCGATATATTTTGAGTTCAATGCCATGTCATGACTCGGGGAGCCTGAAGATCAGACTCACAACCAATACAAGTTAAGACAAACCCGAAGGACATGGCTGTGGATGGGAAGGTATCAGTTTCTGCGCCAAAATGTCCTTCCGAAAATCTTCCGAGGGTCTGACCGTTGTCGGACTATCTTTGCCATGGCTCTAGGGAAGAGTGTCCCCTTTCAATTTGTTATCCTATGGGGGTGATGTTCATGATGTACAAGGTTCATGGGCCCCATCGAGTCCGTCAAAGTAGCAAGAATCAGTCTGGTTCTTCCCCGAGGCATCCTGGGAATATTTTCTTCGGACACTAGTAATCAGCAGTGGTTTTGTTGACTCGTCGGGCTTGGAAGTCCTCAAGTTCCCACCCGTCGTCCTCACACATCACTTCTCTGAGCTACCCATGTCATGCTTTCCTGCTAGGTCGCATGCCAGTGGCGTGGAAAACCGTCATCTCACTTTGCGCTCTTACGGCAGGCAGCTTTTAACTCAAACGTGCTACAAAAACGAATTCAGACACCGCGGACGAGCTCTGAACACAGAAAGCGTAACGCGCAACAATTAAAAAAGTATACAACCGTCTACCACGTAATCACGATATGTCACATCATCTCGTTTCTCGCACTAAGTTACTAGTTGACGAACGCTCTCAGGTTGATCATGGCATCACTACAATTTATTAGTTCCCAACGCAATTTTGCGACACCGCACAGCTTGTCGGTGAATCGCTTGGGGGTGTTGGGGGGGGATTGGGGATAGAGATAGGCCCTCCAGGACCCTCCCCGTTGCCCTCTTCATTGTCATCGTCACGGCCGAACTGCTTGCCGGTGAATCGCTTGGGGATATTGGGGGGATAGATGAGCACGCCGGGACCCGGATCATAGCTGACATCGTGTCGGTATTAGCGGGGGAGGCATTGCGGGAAACAACGTGAGAGGTGGCGTGCACACCGGCGGTGCCGTGGACGTATTGCGATTGCGAGACTAAGAGGAGCGACAACGTACACTGCGGGGGCAGGGAGGGCAGGGGCAGCAGCGGAGGCGGCGAGGACAAGGATGGCGGTGCAGGACGTGCGTATTGTGTTATAGTTCGTTTGTTAATTAGAGTTGAACAAAGAGGATTCAGGCTGCATGCGCGTTAGCACGCTTCACAATGGGATGGGCCACAGATGTACTCACCAACCAGTAAAACTTGAGCTTGAACTTGAGCTTGAACACGAAAGCTCAGGGTGAGGCAAGAGCTACGAATGCACAATTGAATTGACTAGAATAGATTATAACGACAACAACAGATGAAAAGAAAACATGGAGGAGCAGAGGTTGGGATATATATATATAAGCGTTTGAGTTCAATGCCATGTCATGACTCGGGGAGCCTGAAGATCAGACTCACAACCAATACAAGTTAAGACAAACCCGAAGGACATGGCTGTGGATGGTACCAGTTTCTGCGCCCTCGCCACAGTCCACACCTATTCAAGAGCCTTGTCCAACTTTCCACGAACGATCTCTCCAAATTAGATGGGGACCCAGGGGAAGCACGTCCTCACTGGGCCCCACCCTCTCCGACGGCAGCCTTCTCGTCGTCCTCCAGCCAGCTATCCTCCACCGTAGCCCGGACACGGCGCACGTACTCCTTCATGTTCTCGCGATAGAGTTGTGCCGCCTCTGCGTTAGCGGGGCTGTTCGGATTCGGGTCATGCAGGAGGCTCTGGATGGAGGTGAGAATGGCCGCGACGTCGTACGTGGGTGACCACCGATTTTGGAGGATGTCCAGACAGAGCTCCCCGTTCGCGTACACGTTCGGGTGGAACATCCGCGAGAGGAACTTTACGGTCGGTGGCTTGTTCGGGTATGACTCGTCAAAAGTCAACAGGAGTTTGAAAGTGCCATCCTCGAATGGTGTGTCCGCTGCACGGTAAGCGGCGTAAGAAGGACGGAGATGAGCTGATACGGTGATACGGTGTGAAGGAACGCACCAGGTCCAAAGATGACTGCGTTCCATAGCATGATGTTATCGGGACATGGGCTGCCAGAAATACCACCGGGCGGGTCGCTCGACAGCCGCTTGAAATCACGAATAAGACGTCTCCTACAGTTTGTGGACTGCGATATAAATCAGCTATGAGGAAATCATCATAGGGGGTGGGTGAACTGACCATGTTGGGGGTAACGGGCGAAAGATGATGAGTCTGGGAAGCGCTTTTTCTGCCTGACTATGTCCCACCCACTGACCACGATTGGTCAGCCAAGTAAATCATGTGACCGTCTATTTTGGAAGATAACGCAGCACAACCCACTTCACGGAAATGAGATGCAGCAGCACCGTCGACTCACATCGTTGCATCCTGTCCTTAGGAACCATTCAGCTGTCACCGCTTCCTTGTCCCTAGCACCACATAGTCTTCGGCGACCCTTCTCGGTAACTCCCGCACGGCCAGCAACACCGACTCATTATGACACCCTGTCCATCTCGAGAAACGCGAGCAAGGGTCAGATCAAGGTTAGTTCCTCACCGCCCCACTCGAAAGCAGTCTGTGCCTCATGTGTGCACGCCCCATTTAGTCCGCCTTCTACAAGGTATGTCCTTCCTAACTCCGTGTTTTGGGACACACATGATACGATGATTTAGCCAACCCCCCCTTTTTAGTTGAGCAAGCAGTTCCACCCGGACGTGAACAAAGACCCACAAGCGAGAGAGAAATTCGTCGTGTTCAGCGATGCCTATGCGGTGCTTGGAGATGACCGACAACGGTAGTTTTACAACTCTGTTTCCTCCCCCCAACACTCCTCACGTGTGAGCAAACAGACGGTCGTACGACCGTTCACTCGCCTCTACAAACGGCGGCGGCGTTGCGTCGGATGCCAACCAGCCCGGCTATTACTCGTGTCACACGACTGCGAACGAGGCCCGTCGACGGAGCGCCACCTATGCCTGGGAGCGCAGACATCGACCTCCCCCCGGCTCGAATCCTCACGCTCATTCTTCCGCACAGCGGTCTCAGCCGTCGGGCGACCCCCATGTTCGCCGGACAGCGGCTAGTGGATTCCACTATCACCCCCCACGCACCGGCTGGAAGGAGACAGAGTTGGATCGCGTCAACCGCGTCTCTGGGCTCGGACGGGCGGCGCAACTCGTCGGAATCTTCGTCTTTATTGCCTTTGTTGGTACCTTTGGGAAGAGCTGAAAGTTACAATGGACCATTAGAAGGGCATGTTCTTTGTTTTTGTCTTCTTGTCCAACTGTATACGTCTACTGCTTATTCTAGTTCCACTGTTGTCTCTAGTGCATCCTGTTTCTGCTTTTCCCTCTCCCGCACCATCCTGCCTTTCCCGCGGGCAAGTGTAACCTCGTTCCAATCCTTTCTAGATTCTGCAAGCACGCCAAGCTTCCCATCGTAAGTTCGCTCGAACCGCGTGATCTCCTCAGAAAACTGCTCGGGTTGCTCAGAGAGGACGCGTCGCACGCCCGCAAAAAACGTGTCGAGTACCGCAAGGTTGTGCAGCGCGAGGAGTGTATGCGCTGACATCTCGTGTGTGTGGAGAAGGTGGTGCACATATGCGCGCGTGTAGGGCATGGGTGTGTGCACCGGAGGTGCCTCGTCCACGCTGCTATGTTTTAGGGGCTCACTCGGTCGCGATGGGGAACAGGCCATGCAGGAACACGACGGCCGCGTATCACCTTGTTTGGCAGCGGCACAGCTGCGCAGGGCATCGGCAAATGGAGAAAAGTCGTGAGAATAGCGCTTGTCGTATAGGTTATGCCCAATCTCGCGAGGCGGCACCGCGTTGCTGGCCGCGGTCACGGGTACTGGAAAAACGAAATCTAGCGCCACGCCAACGTCAGCGGCGCGCTGCGCCCAATGAGCATCGAAAAGATCGATTCCAACGTCCCGAATTAGCACTAGGATCTCATGCGGTGAGCCCGCAGAGTGCACGATACGTGGCTTAGTCGCGGGGAGCGGCCCGAGGGACGTGCGAATCAACGAGATAATCTGCGCCGTCGCAAAGGGGGCGGGCGGAATGGAGAAGGGGTCGGTTGCGTCCATGAACGGGTTCTTTGTTGTGCCGCTACCGCGGGGGGAAGAGTCCGAAGAAAGTGATTTGTGTAAAGGTGCGAGATCAAAGGTGTAGCCCGCCACACCTTCATCTAGGCTGTTCAGAGGTTTGATGGCTTCTGCCTCCTTGTCAAAGAGAGGTTCCAGCAAAGATTGAGAGAAGGCCTGCCTCGCGGCAGGGGAAGTACCGCCAGCCATATGAACGAGGACATTTAGAAGATGGGAGCCGGCGGTGGCGGCAACGTGTTGACCAGGGAGTGGTCGGAGGATGTTCACCAGCCACGACGCGGAACGCTCAAGGCTTTTGGTTATCCGCCTTTGGGAGTGTGACCCAAGTGTGAAAGGGATGTCGGAGAGTGCCACGACAAGGTCGGGTTGTGCCGACAAAACATGATCCCTCCATTCGTCGGGCGTTGCCTATGGGTAGGGGGAGATGAGTCGTGTGGGGAACAAAGGGAGATTTAACGGGGATGTGGACCTTGCGTACGCCACGCAGGCAAAGCGCGGAGACAAAGGAATTGCCATTCGGGGGCATATCTCTATCGTCCGCCGGATCTCTCAACGAGAGGGTGAGTATGTGTCGATTTGGGCGTAAACCGAGGCATGCGTGCAACGGATACGGGCCGGGATGGAGGGTCGGAACTGGAGGGGAAAGCTCCAAGCTGCCGATCGGCAATCACTGGCCGAGTCTGGTATGGTTGTTGGTGGTACGCACTCACAAGGATTCAAAAGGAATGTGCAACCATCGGATAGCGTCGGAAACTCTGGTGTGGTCGCTAGAAAGGTGGGGGACAACACCTCGGGATGTCGAGGTAATCAGACCCGGCGTAGACACGCTGATTGTGGTATTCTCCGAAGTACGGTGTACGGACAGAGTTCCCAACCTCGGGGAAAACGAGGAACTCGGTGGTTGGATATGAAACCGTAGAGTATGCATGCCGAGTGCCACTAGCAGTTCTCCGTGGACTTTTCCAACGTTTCTCGTGACTATCATGTGATTCATTACTCGTTTCATTAACCGTAGAGAAGCTAGCCCGTGTTGGCTTGTCCCTTTCCGTTCTTGGTGGAGTATTTGCTGTCAACAGGGTGCTGTAGTCGCATGCGTGACCACTCCCCGCAGCGCAGATCACTACAGTATCATATGGCAGGAATCGCAACGGCCCAACCGTGAAACGGTCCGACAGTACAGTTGTCTCGCGCGCTCGTATTCAACTCCAGCTCCGCTGTCAAACAGGTGAATGACTCGGTGGAGCAGGGGCATACCGTGTCACCCGCGAGGAGAAACCGACAATTCTGGAGGCGCCTGGCCATATGCATGCACCCCACAAGACTCACACGCCTGATCCCGGAAATCACTCCAACAGCCAACAATCAGGGTAGTATGCTAGTGGGTCACGCTGGCTGCGGCAGGCGACACGACTAGCGAACTACCGCACGAAGAACAGCCGTACCTCACGCCAATTATTCGAGAGCGGCGTCGTCGTCTTTCGCAACGACGCGCTACACAAGCTTGGCGATGACAGTTTTCTTATGATCGCTGCTCATGAATGCTGCATCCGGACTTATTTTCTTAGGCTGGGAATTCTTAGAGTCTCTGGCGCTGGCGCATAGATATTGCCGAGGCGAACCGTCTACCCTGTGTCCTAGTATCTGGGTCGTAGTTCATCAGGCAACCGACATAGGTTTACTTAAAACATCTATCCGCCAAATGCCCGGAGTCACCACGGGTACAGTGCCTCGAGGGCAAGGGAGGATGCAGAGGCTGCACTCGTTTTCTATCAAAAGATGCTCGAGGTGGTCCCATCTGGTCTGGTTTGTAGTTTTGACCTTGTGGGCGTTGCTGGGTTGCTGGGTTGCACCACGAAGTCTATGCGGAAACGACAAATCTCTGTTCTAAAGAGACTCAGAAGGACCGAAACCGCAGTGGACAAGCTTTCCAAGCTTGTCGACACCTTCTACACCGACGTGGAGGCTTGGTTAGAGCTCGCCGATCTGTACATTTCGCTCTACTAGTACGCCTTTTCATCAACACTGGACCAGGTCTGCTGTATATTTCTGCTTTACAGGCT
>WNGR01005807.1_pt1 | contig 15398 bp, 13 predicted proteins | sample 5407581 | NCBI WGS metagenome assembly WNGR01 (sample SAMN13153383, study PRJNA577476) | soil metagenome | isolation source: 80 cm soil or saprolite under Garry oak tree replicate 2 | place: USA:California | collected 2016-06-15
ATGACCTGGTGCACGCCCTGGGCTACCACCAGGTCACCCTGTGGGGCATCTCCTACGGCACCCGTCTGGCCCTCACCGTGATGCGCCTCTTCCCGGCGGATATTCGCAGCGCCGTGCTCGACTCGACCTCCCCTCCACAGGTCAACATCGACACCGGCTTCCCGGCTGCGACTCAGCGGGCGTTTGATACCCTCTTCCATGGCTGTGCCGCCAGCCCCTCCTGTAACCAGCACTACCCACACCTGCAGGCGGTCTTCGCGCATCTGGTCAGCGACCTGAACCAGCATCCTGCGACTGTGCAGGGGACAGACCCGCAGACGGGCAAGCTGGCTCGCGGGGTCATCACGGGCGACGATGTGGTGAACGGGTTGCGCAACGCCCTCTACGATACCGCGCTCATTCCCAAGCTGCCCAAGCTGATCTACCAGCTTGCCCACCACGACTACTCGCAAGTTGCGGCTGTAAGCGAGGCGGCAAATGCCGCGCTTGGCTCGGACAGCCTGGGAATGCACTACTCGGTCGATTGCAGCGAGTCGACCCTCACCCCGCAGGCCATACCAGACGCGATGCAGATGGTGGAACCAGAGACGCGGCATTACTTTCTCACTTCACTGCAGGCAGATTACGCTTATTGCCAGCTCTGGAACGTCCAGCCGGTGCCCGCGGCGCAGTGGCAGCCCGTCACTAGCGCCATTCCCACCCTGATTCTGGCCGGCGAGTACGACCCGACGACACCACCAGCCTATGGGATGCTGGCGGCACGAACGCTCTCCAAGAGCTCCTACTTTCTGTTTCCCGGTACAGGGCATGGCGTGGTGGGCCGCAACTTCTGCGCCACGAGCATGTTCCATGACTTTCTTGCACTCCGCACCGAGAAGCCGGACAGCACCTGCATGTCAGGGGTGGGAGAACCCCTCTTCGAGTAATGTGCGAGGGGACAGCTCGCTACGTTCCTGGTGTTGAACAGATGATACAGGTCCAGTCACCGCAGCAGAGAAGGACTGGTACGGCTACGACTGGATTGATAATGATGGGATTAAGAGTGCCGACCGCATCATCCCGCAGTTGCAGCACTTGAAGGAAAGCTTCTATCCTCGCTATCCGTGTAAACCACCAACGGATGAAGCAGCAGATCATAGAGCAGTAAGGGAATCCCCAGACGGACGAGCCGATCGCGCAGAAAGGACCGGGTACCTGTCACCAATCCTTGACAAACTTACTTTCCAGAGACTACACTACTTTTAGTATCAAAATAATTTATGTTCAAAAGGAATTTCGTTTCATGGATGCCGATCAGCTTTTAGATGGCTTGTTTGCCATCTGGCGCCTCATGCGACGAGCCATCTCTCTGAATCAGCAGTCAACCCTCACGCTAGAACAATTCTGGCTTCTCCGCCAATTATGGTGTCAAGGGCCTATGACAATCAGTGAGCTAGCCGCAGCTCTTGGCATCACACCAGGCTCAGTTACTATTGCCTGTAAACGCCTGGAAAAGGATGGGTATGTGACACGCGATCGTCAGGCGCAGGACGAACGGATCGTTCGCGTTTCCCTTACTCCTGAAGCCAACGAGATCCTTGTGGCCTGGCTTGCGCGTCGTCGAGAGGTGTTTGCCCAGTTTCTCGAGCGCCTCGAACCAGGCGAGCAAGCAGATTTGATGCGCATGATCGAGCGCATACTGGAAGTTGCGCAAAATAGTTCTGCGAAAACAGAAATCTAAGTAGGAGGAGCATGCTATGGCGTTTCGCCCAATAAAACGGGGATCGGCACCTGACTCCAGGCGCAAGAGTAGCCTGGTGCACAAGTTCATCCTGGCGCTTCTGATTGCTCCGGAGCTGCTGACGCTGAGCTACGTGGGCATCTCCTTTCTTGTTGCTACACAGGTAGCCTACGCGCAGCCGAAAGCTATCACAAAGACGCCGGCAGATCTTGGTTTGAGCTACCGTGATGTGAGCTTCCTCAGCCGCGATGACCACCTGCTGCTACGTGGCTGGTTCATTCCAGGTGTGCTACCTGATGGGCAACTGACGACAGAGCGCACGATCATTATGTTGCACGGCCTGCACTCCAACCGGGCAGCTCTTGAGGCAGGACAACTCGATCTCAGCGCTGCGCTGGCCCGGCACGGCTTCGCCATCCTGGCCTTTGATATGCGTGGCCATGGTCAGTCAGCGTCTGCACCGCTTTCAATGGGCTACTTCGAACAGCGCGACGTTTTGGGTGCAGTAGGGTCGTCCTCGCGCTATCGGTGGCTGGGGCATTTCAATGGGTGGGGCAACCATGCTATTGGCAGCAGCACACGAACCGGCAATCCGGGGAGTTGTCGCGGATAGTGCTTTCGCCGCATTTGTGCCACTCCTTGAGAAAACTTCCGTAATGCCTGATGCGTTGATCCCCAGTGTGGCGGAAGCGATGCGCATGCTCTATGGCATTAACTACTATGCAGTACGACCTGTAGATGTGGTGGCAAGCATTGCGCCACGCCCCCTTTTCTTCATCCAGGGCACTGCCGACACAGTCGTCCCGCCCTGGAATATGAAGCTGCTCGCTGCTGCGGCTTCCAGTACGCCGCTTGCACACGTTCAGAGCTGGCTTGTTCCGGGCGCCGAACACATTCAATCTTATCATGTGATGGGAACGGCATACGTCAACCGTCTTGTAGCGTTTTTCACTGCCGCCCTTGGCCCGGCTGCACATGTTACTACTTGATACAGACCCAGGAAGCAAGGCATGGCACAGCTCGAAACGAGATCAACTCTTTCTCCCTCGAAAGGCAGCACCCTCCTACGACTTGTAGCGCTTATAGAAGTGGTCAACCCCATCCTCTGTGTGCTGGTGTTCACCCTCGCTGGTTTCTTGCGTCCAGGTTACTCAGCGATCCATCAAGTGATTAGCGATCTGGGAGTGGGACCCAACGCCTGGATTCTGAACACTGATCTTATCGTCTCCGGTCTGCTGCTCATTATCTTTGCCATCGGCTTCTACCAGTGGATGCGTCCAGTCGTCAACGCAAGGTGGTTGGTCACCAGTACTATCCTTCTTGGACTCAGCGGGACAGGGGTGGTGAACGAGGGCTTGTTCCCCGAAACTCTTCCTGGAGATCCAAGCGCCCACCTGCACAGTGTGCTGCATGGCATCGGCCTCTCCGTGCTATTCTATTCGCTCATCATCGCGCTTCTCATCATTGGCTGGCAACTCTGGAAAACCCCCGCGTGGTACCGCTACGGCTGGTACTCGGTGATCACCGCCTTTGTCACATTTGGCCTTCTCGCCATCCCTCACCAGATAGCAGTATATTACCAGATAGCAGGTCTCTTAGAGCGAGTCCAGGTAGTCGAAGCCTTCGCCTGGTCGGTGATCATGGGCTCTCGGCTCTTCACTCTAGAGCGAACATGCTACAAGGGGGAGGAATAAGGGTCTGTTAATACTGAATATGGGTGAGAGCCGGGAATTCTGACCATGGTACTACTGAAAAAACATCGCCAGTATTACGGGAAGAACGATGATGATTGCGACTATAGTTAATGTCACCAGCCCGGCCGTCACTTTTGTAGTATGACCACTTTGTTGCCATGTTTCGATTTTCCTCAGCGCATGCTTAACAGTCACGACATAGGTGAAGATAGCGAGGGCCAACCCGGCGATCATTACAATGGCGAAGATGAGTTGTTGAACAAGGAAGAATCTAGCCGGGTCTATCAGGAAGCGGGTAAGCATGATAAGAACTATTACGGCGACTCCTATGACTGCCAGGAGAGCTGGCGGAGTCAAACCTTGCAATATGATGCGCCATACCCCGCTTCTGTCTCCCGGAACTGCGCAGGGTAGTGGTGGTTCAACTTTAGAAATTTCTGACCTCATGCTCTGCTCTCGCTTCCTTCGTACTGATTACTAACTGGAGGCATTACTCGTTTCAGTACTCAGCCCGGCTGTAAAGATTGCCGCAAGGCGATTAACATAGGTATTTTTCATTCTCGGATAGGCTTCGATATGCCCGGCATGTGGAACCAGCCAGCTCTGCACATGAGCACCTGGTGCGGCTTGGGCTGCCGTTGCAAGTTCAGCCATATTCGCAGGAGGGACTATGGTATCGTTGGCGCCATTGATGAAGAGAATAGGGCGGGGAGCTATTTTCGCTACCACATCTACCGGTCGTACCGTGTAGTAGTCAATGCCATAGAGCATATGCGCGATTACTCGTGTCCCGGGGATGAAGAGGAAGGCGGGCCCAAATGCGCCCTTGATGAGCGTCTCCGTGGTGGCATAGGCGCTGTCTATGACGAGCGCCGAGATCTCCGGATCTTGTGCTGCCGCGAACAGTAGTGCCACTCCCCCCAATGAAATACCCCAGCCGCCAATGAAACGCGGATGGCCCAGTTCTTGATAGGGGAGCGAGCCGGAGCGCAGGAAGTCTACCGCACCCAAAACGTCGCGCTGTTCGAAGTAACCCCATCCAAGTGGGGCAGGGGTTGACTGACCATGGCCGCGCATATCAAAGGCGAGGACTGCAATGCCATGGCGTGACAATGCCCCGCTTAGATCGAGCATGAGGTTTGTTGCACGATTAGTGTGCATCCCATGTACCATGATTACTGTGCGTTCCACTGTCAGATGTCCATTGGGCAGTATACCCGGGATGAACCAACCTCGAAGCAGCAGGTGATCCTCGCGGCTGGGAAAAGTGACATTTTGATAACGAAGACCGAGGGATGACGGAGTCTGAGTGACCGGCACCTGTGGCTGGTAAGCCATGAGCATAGCTATGCCGATTGAGACACTTGCATAGGTGATGGCCAGTACGCCTGAAATAGTGAGGAGAATCACTATGAATCGCTGAGCCCTGGATACCGTTAACATGAAGAGAAGCTCCTTTCTACATCTTTGCGAACAACTGGTTTGCGAGGCTTCATCCCAAACAGCAAGCGCATGACGTTAATCCGGCGAATCAACAGCTCATAGAGGGTAAGCGTTGCTATGAGAGAGGCTGTACTAACGATCAGAAATGTAGTGATAGTGTCGCTATCCAGTTGCATAACACAGAAGGTAGTAACGACCAGCACCGGATAATGCAGTATGTAGAACGGTAAGACGGCCTCGTTACCGTATTGGATCACCCTGTTGCTGACATTGAGGAAGCGTATTCCAACAGACAGCATAAAGACGGTCCAGGACCAGGCAGTCATGCTGTACAGGAATTGGTAGAGCATATAATCCACCGAATAGCCGGGAGTAGTTCCCAACGTATGTAAAACCCCGGTCAACACCCAGGCCATGAGCATTAGAGAGCAGGCCACTGCAGCCAATAACGCCAGCTTTCCTTGCTTTTCGATAGTACGCACAAAGCGTGGATCGGAGAAAAGGATATAGCCGTAGAGGAAGAACACCAGCCAGGTAAAGAAATTCGCCCAGTTTTGATAGCCGGGAAACGGTAGCTGCAGGGCAATGTGAAGAGTCGCAAGGGGAAGGACAAACACAAAGAGCCCACCCGGTCTTGCAGAGAGAGCAGCGAGCCTGCTTATGAACTGTTGACCTTGCTCTCGCCTCAGATACATGATGAGCGGAAGAGCGAGCGCAGAAATCAGAAAGAGGAAGGCGAGAAACCAGAGATGGTATCCATAGGCCCCCAGCCATTGGAGGCTCCAGTTCACCTGGATGCTCGCAAAGAAATGAGGATAGAACTGGACGAAGGACGCTGGATAGGGCGAGTGGACCAGGGCTTCGATATAGGCCAGCAGCGGTGAAAGGACGATGAAGCCGGCGATGAAAGGAATGACCAGGCGTTTAAACCGCTCAGAGAGAAACTGTCCTCCTGTTCTGCAACGCAGCACAAAGAAAGCACTGGCCCCGGCAAGCAAAAACATAAGTGACATGCCCCAATAAGACAAGAAGGTAAAGAGCACCTCAAGGCCGGGGTTTTGTTGCCCATTTCTGATATGCCAGGAGAGTGTATCGAAAATATCGGTGGTGTGGGCATAAAATACTGCCAGCACGACCAGCACTCTGAGCCAGTCGAGATAGTGAAGCCGTCCATGCTGCGTGTTGATCGGGCGTCCGGCGCTTAATAGCTTCATGCCATTCCTTGCTTTCCTGGTATCCTTTTCTGCAGGAAGTATAGATTCTGAACATCACAACGCGTTCACAGCAATAGGTCCAGGTATTACAGAGAGATCACAAATCTGGTATCGGGCATTTTTGATGAATGATGTGGAAATGTGACGGAATTGTAATAGCCAGGCTACAGGATGTGATAGGAATGTGAGTCCAGGAGGCTATACTTCAAGCGTATAGGTTAGCCAGGCGCGATGTGGTCGTTTCCTTGGGAGATGCACTTTCAAGTACTCAGGCCGGTGTTGCTCATGGGAGTGGCTTTCGTAGTCGCTCCTGGCATCCGACGAGAGATACCTCAATAGAGAGGGACTTGTAATGCGCTACGCCGCGTACGTGCTCGATAAATCCGCACTCTGCAGCTGTGGCTAGCGAAGAGAGGAGCTGTGTGCAATGTCTGACGCATCGATCATCAACAACGTTTATAGAGAGCCATACTCGTCTACCCAGGCATTCTATGGAGATGAGGAATTCCTGGCCAGCCATCCCTGGGTCCGTCACTATGAGCAGGGGGTTCCCTCTCACATAACTGTTCCAGACTGTTCCCTGACCTGGCTCCTTGATAGTACAGCGAGCCGCTACCCAGACCACACGGCATTCATCTACTACGGGACAAAACTTACCTATACCCAGTTGGCCTGCTACGCAGACCGCTTTGCCAGGGAACTACAACGTCTCGGCGTGCAAAAGGGGGACCGGGTGGCGATTGCATTGCCCAACATTCCGCAGTTTCCTATCGCCTTCTACGGTGCGCTCAAGGTAGGAGCTATCGTTGTGCCTACCAATCCCCTCTACACTGAGCGCGAGATGCAGTATCAGCTTGCAGACTCAGAAGCGCGCGTGATGGTCTTGCTCGATACGTTTTACCCGGTTGTGCGCGCCATACGCAAACAGACAGCATTGGAGCGCGTCATTGTCACGAGTCCCGCCGACTTTTTGCCGCCGGTGCTACGCGCCCTTTATCCGCTCAGTCAACGGCGTGCCAGGCAGCCAGAACCCCATCTTACCCATAAGGAACTTCACGATGACCACACATTGCAAAACATGCATACCTTGCTGGAACTACATAACAGAGGTGACGAGGCAGTGATCAAACCGCTTGTGCCGGTCGAGGCCTCGGACCTTGCCGTGCTCCAATATACAGGCGGAACGACGGGGCTTTCCAAGGGTGCCATGTTAACGCACCGCAATCTGCTGGCCAATGCCATGCAAGCACGCTCCTGGTTTGCCAGGGCACGGGAAGGTGAAGAAGTGACGCTCTGTGTTGCTCCGTTCTTCCACGCGTATGGTCTGACCGTTGGCATGAACTTCTCCATTCTTGCTGCTGCAGCGATGGTGTTGTTACCTCGTTTCAAGGCGAAAGATGTCGTGAAAGCCATCCGGCGTTGTCACCCTACGCTCTTCCCTGGTATCCCGACCATGTATCTCGCCATCATGCGCGAGGCGAGCAGGCACCCTGAGTACCTGGAATCGATCAAATATTGTATTAGTGGCGCAGCCCCCCTCCCCGCAAAAGTACAAGCGGACTTCGAGACCATCACGCATGGGAAACTCGTCGAGGGATACGGGCTGAGCGAGGCGGCACCGGTGACGCACTGCAATCCCTTGACCGATGAGTGTCGCAATGGAAGTATCGGCCTCCCACTCCCCAATGTAGATGCCGCCATTGTGCATCAGGAGACGGGTGAACCCGTCCCTACCGGCGAGCTGGGCGAGCTTGTGGTGAAGGGGCCAAACATCATGCAGGGTTACTGGAAGCGCGAAGAGGAAATGAAGACCACCTTCCGCAACGGGTGGCTACGTACAGGCGACCTGGGGAGGATGGATGCAGACGGCTACTTCTCTCTAGTGGAGCGTGTCAAAGACGTGATCATCGCCAGCGGCTTTAAAGTCTACCCGCGAGAAGTCGAAGAGGTCCTGTTCCAGCACCCTGCTGTAGCAGAAGCAGCTGTGACAGGTGTGCCAGATGCCTACCGGGGTGAAACGGTGGCCGCGTTTATCAAGCTGAAAACGGGAATCGAGGCATCCGAGAAAACCAGGCAGGAACTGATAAAGTATTGTGAGCAGCAACTGGCCGTATACAAGGTGCCCAGGATAGTGGAGTTCCGCAAGAGCTTGCCCAAGTCCTTGATCGGCAAGGTCATACGAAGAGAGTTACGCGAAGGATCGGGGGACAGGTAATAATGCATTGCAAGTCCCGCACTCTACTTACGCAAAGAGGAGTCAAACGGTTTGTCAGAAACGAGGCGAAAAGCACATGCAGAAAGTGAACTGGCAACGAACATACTCTATACTGATGAGCGCCATCTGCGTTGGCATCATCGTCTGGGGGGCCTGGTCGCTCCTCAGTCAATTTGTGTATGCTATCCTGCTACTGGTCCTCTCTCTGGCTGTAGCGTTTTTGCTCACTCCACCGGTGAACATGTTGGAAAAACAGCATGTCCCCCGGGCACCGGCAACCATTCTTGTCTATATTGCCGTGCTAGGGATATTAGGTGCGCTTGGCTACGCGCTGGTCTCCTCATTGATCAACCAGGCACAATACTTTTCCAACAATTTGCCGGATTATATACTCCAACTGCCAACAACGTACGCAACCGTCCAAAAGTGGCTGGTTGATCAAGGTGTTCCTCAAGCGAGTCTGAGCAATGCGCTCTATCAGATACAGCAGCAATTACAGAACGCCGCAAATGTACTGATAAGCAACATCTTGAGTATTGTCCTTTTTGTGACAGATACGCTCATCAATATCCTTGTCGTGGCTGTCCTCAGTTTCTACTTCACCCTGGATGGCAAGCGTATCCGGGATAACATTGTCGGTATCTTTCCTGAGAAATGGCTGCCAACCGTCAATTTGTTTGAACAGGCACTGGGTCGCGAGGTAGGCAATTACATTCGTGGGCAACTGGCCCTTGCCACCATTATTGGCGTCCTGGCTGGGGGAGGATGTGCAGTGCTTGGCTTGAGCAATTTTAGCTTGATTATTGGAGTGCTCGCTTTCCTCTTCGAAACCGTTCCCATGGTAGGGCCTTCACTTGCCTCCGCTCCTGCCATTCTCATCTCGCTCATGCTGCCAGATCCGGTCCCACGCACATTCTATATTTGCGGGTACTTTGTCCTGATACAAGCACTTGAGGGAAGTGTCTTCGCCCCCCGTATTCTCGGGAAAGCGGTCGGCATGCATCCAATTGCCTCCATTCTTACCTTCATGGTAGGTCTGCGTTTATTCGGCGCCTTTGGCGCTCTGCTGGCAACGCCCGTGGTGGCTGCTGCCTGGGTCGTCGTCGCCAGCCTCTACCACTCTGTACGAGGGAAAACTGGCGATCAATTTCCTCCCACGAAGCATATTCCATCGATCAGCCAGCGTTCTACTCAGGATCAATGGAAAGGCAAGAGCAGTGACAAGATGGGAAACGAAGTGGGGCCCGAGCACGCTCGCGAACCTCGTATCAGAACACAGAGCTTGCCTTCTACACGATGGAGTGGGCGGAGGATAGTAAGCACATCAAAAAGGTAAAGAAACCGCTCTTGGTTGATCGTCAGATTGCTCCCTGGGATCGATGGGCGTGATGATGCCAACCCTCTCCTCTATCGCCTCCGCTGCATCGAGGCAGAGGTCCTCGCGGTATCGAGGACCGATCACCTGGATCGATTGAGGGAGACCGTTCCCGATGCCCACTGGAAGCGCGACGGCGGGCAGGCCCAGCGCGTTGACGGCCATGGCCATGCGCATGCCGCGGATGGTCTCGGCCACACGACCGTCCTCCAGGTCGGTGCCCGCCGCGAAGGGAACGTCCGTGTAGATTGGGGCGACGATCAGCGGGTGCTTTTCCTGGAATTCGCCCCACGCCCGCAGCAGCGAGTGCCGAACCACGAAGCTCTGCACGGTCCTCACAGGGTCCGGATCGCCAGCCACCTCGTAGAACGCCGACAAGAACCGCATGGTGTCGGCCGGCAACATTTGCGACCCCATCTGCCACATCGCCCGGATGTCGGGAGTGTTGAGCATGTCCAGCAGGGACTTGGCCGCCACGTCGATTGACGGCGGCTCGACCTCCTCGACGACGTAGCCGGCGTCCTCCAGAGCCCGGGCCGCCTTCCGAACGCCTTCCTGCACCTGTTTTGCGGTGCCGTGGCCGGCCGGGTCGACCACGAGGGCCACTCGGACGGGCCTGGCGGGTGTGGGGCCGCGCAGCGGTGCCGGCACCGACCACGGGTCACGCCAGCTGGGCCCGGCCAGCACCTCGAAGGCGGCTCGCAGGTCGGCCACGCGCCTGGCCATTGGACCCTGGACAGCCGTCAGCTGGACGCCTATCGCGGTGTCCTCCGGTCCGGCGGTGGTCGCATCTGGGATGCGGCCCAGGGTAGGCTTCAGCGCGCTGACACCGCAGCATTGGGCGGGCCAGCGGAGCGATCCGAGCCCATCGTTGCCGAGCCCTAACGGACTCATGCCGGTCGCCAGGGCCACAGCCTCGCCGCCACTGGAGGCGCCGGGGGTCCGGGACCGGTCCCACGGGTTCACGGTCGCTCCCCAAAGTTCGCTCTCACAGTGCCAGCGAACCGCGAAGGTGGCGAGGTTGGTGCGGCCGATCGGGATCGCCCCGGCAGCCTTGAGGCGCTCGACGACGGGGGCGTCCAGCCTGGGATACGCGTCCGCCAGCGCTTTGAGTCCCAGGGTCGTTGGCGTACCGGCGACGTCGATGTTCCCTTTGACCGTGAAGGGGACTCCGTGGAGCGGCGGGAGATCACCGCTGCCGGTGACCGCACAGTCGGCTGCCTTGGCAGCTTCGAGGGCCTGCTCGCCCAGCACGACCGTGACGGCGTTGACGGAGGGGTTCACGGCCTCGATCCGCCGGAGGTGGGCCTCGATGACTTCTTGACTGGATACTTGCCTGGATCGGATGGCTTCGGCCAGCTCCAGGGCGCTCATGCTCCAGAGGCTGGTCGTCGTGACGCTCATGTCTACACCCCCTTGTATCGCCTACTACGCCGCCGAACGGCCGTCACCGCGGTGACCACGGCAAGCGCACCCAGTGCGGCGGTAGCCCACACCCTCGGGTTCTTGGCGGGTGGCTGCTTGCGGAGGGGAAATGGCGCGAATTCGAGAACCGCAGTCGTCCCCGACCCGGGTTCTCGGCTGAACAGGACGCGAGCCGTGCCCATCCCAAACCGGGAGAAGTCGATCCGGAAGACGTAGGGATCGTTCTCGTCATCCGGGTGTAGCGGAAAGCCCTTGGACATGGCGGGTATCGGGTTGAGAAAGCGAAAGATGAGCTCCCCGCGCCGAGCCAGGACCTCGGCCCCGACGCCGACATACAACCTCGAACGCGGATCCGTTATCGGGACGGACAGCGAGTACCACCCGCAGACCTCGCCCCAGATCTCGGGGCGTTGGGGAACATCGGTGCGGATACCCTCGGCTGGGACGCCGAGGAGATGGCCCAGCAGCTCCGCGAATTCGGCCGGCATCCACATCACCGCTTGACTGGCCCCGTTGGTGAACGCCAGGACGCCCACTCCATCGTTGGGAGCCAACCAGATCTGCGAGTTGAAGCCAGGCAGAATCCCCTGGTGCTCGACCGCGGGATGCCCGCCCAGGTTGCCGCGCATGAATCCCAGCCCCATACCCGGTATGCGGGGATCAGCCTGATACTGGGGTTCGAACATGGTGGCGAGGGTTTCTCGCTTGAGAACTGATCCGTGCTCGTTGCTGCCGCCGCCGAGCAGAGCGGCTACATAGCGAGCCATGTCCCTGGTGGTGGAGTAGATCGAGCCCGCGGCCGCGGGCACCAACTGGCGGTCGGTGATCGCCTTCGGGCCACCAGAACCGAGCTTGTATCCGGTTGCGAGGCGCGATTGGACATGTTCGGACCTAAGGAGGTCGGTGTCAGCCATTCCGAGAGGCTCGAAGATGTAGTCGCGAAAGTAGCGGTCCAACGGCTTCCCGCTCACGTCCTCGACGATCTGGCCGAGCGTGGCGAAGCCATGGTCGCCGTAGATGAAAACGGTGCCGGGCTCGACTGCCACGCGGAGGCTTCCCCGGTAGTACTCGGCAAGGGACGGTACCCGTCGCCCCAACTTCACGCTCTCTCCGTAGTCGGGAAGAAGGAAACCGTAGGAGGGCACCTGCTCTGGGATTCCGCCGGTGTGTGTCAGCAGTTGGCGCAGTGTCGTAGGGCGGAAGCTGGGCTTCGCAGGGGTCAACTGATAGGCGCGGAGGTAATCATTTGCAGGCGCATCGAGGTCGATGAGCCCCTGTTCCCACAACTGCATCACGGCGATCGCCGTGAAGGTCTTGGTGATGGAGGCGATGCGAAAGACCGTGTCCTCGGTGATGGGCGTGTTCGACCCGATGTCTGCGAGCCCGTGTCCGTGGAAGAACTCCAGGGACCCATTGCGGACCACTCCCACCGCCAGGCCCACGGTTGGCCGGCGATTGAGGATCTCGTTGACCCTCGCCTTCATCTCGAACGCATCGACCGCGCCCGGGGCGAGGCTTTCACGCATCTCGCCAGAGCCTGTCTTGACAACTGGATTCATTGTTTTGACTACTTTATTCATTGGTCTATCTCCTTCAAAGTGTGTGGCTCGTCGTGGAGCCACATCAGCGGAAATGGGAAGCACCGGGAAAGCTCTTGCGTTCTGCTCTCATGGCAGAGCAGGACGCGTGGCCTCCACCCGGCTCACGTTGACATGCCGTCCGCTCCGGCTGGGTCCGACTCGGCCGTGGAGTCGCCCAGGCCGTAGCCACTTTCGATCAGCTCCTTCAAGCGTCGAGTGAAATGTGCTGCCGGGGCCCCGTCGATGCTATCATGATCAAAACTGATCGTCAGACTCAGATAGTCCCGCAGAGCGATCTGCCCGTCCACGACCCCCGGCTTCTCGCCAATGCCGCCCACCGTCATCATGAGGGTTCCGGCGATAGGGATACCCCATCCGGCACCCTTCCCAAACATGCCAACTGCCGTCATGGTTACCGTCCCCCAGTACTTCTTCACCACCTGTGGAGATCTTCCAAGCATCCAGAAGAGGAAGCTGGAGAGCCAGATCGGCAGGAGCAGCAACGCTTTGAAACCCTCCAAGGCTTTTGCCACGTCCTGCACCTGGGCTGCTCTGATTTCCTGATGAATCTCGCGGAAGGTCTTGCGATTGGCTGCTCTGACGCTGTAGGGAATGGTTTGCTTCTGGCCATTCATTTCACGCTCAATAAAGGTCATCACGTCCACATCCTCAAAGAGGATGAGCTGCTTCCTGCCGAGGCGCATGGCCTGCACAGCTTTGTTCTCATCGACAGCTTTTCCCAGGCAGGCAATGAGGAACGCCGTGAACGACAGGGCCTCCCCGGTTTTTGCTTGGTGCTCCCTGAGGTAAGCGCGCGCCCTGGTGACATCGACTTCGATCAAGCCATGGATCATGGGCTTGTGTTGGACGGAACGATACGTGAGCGCCAGCCACCGCCTGATCTTCGGATATGGGATCACCTGGTAATCAACATGCTTCTGTTTCATGTGATTTCATCCCTCCCTTGGTTCAACCGCTGCACGTAACTCTCTGCGGATGATCTTGCCGATCAGACCACCTGTGGCTGGGGTTGGCTCTCATTGAGCGCAGCACTCGCCTCCTGGTCGATCAGGCCATAGCCGCTCTCAATCAGCTCTTTCAACCGCTCGGTGAAGCGTGTGGCCGGGGCTCCGTCGATCATATTGTGATCAAAGCTGACCGTCAGGCTCAGGTAGTCCCGCAGAGCGATCTGCCCGTCCACAACCTCCCGCTTCTGGCCAATGCCACCCTCCGTAATCCAGCAGAGGGATGGGCTGGATACAGGGATGCCCCAGCCGGCACCGTTCCCAAACATGCCCACGGCCGATATGGTCACCGTCCCCCAGGTTTGCTTCCACACCCGGGGATACCTTCTCCCGAGCCACGTGGAGACCCAGAAGTACGGGCGAAAGAGCCAGGCCGGCAGGACCTGCACCGCTTTGCCCCCGCCCACCACGGCTTTTGCCACGTCCTGCACCTGGGCGGCCCGGATCTCGTCATGAATCTCGCGGAAGGTCTTGCGATTAGCGGCCCTGACGATGTAGGGCATGATTTGTTGCTGGCCGGCCACCTCCCGCTCAATATAGGTCAACACGTCCACATCCGCAAACAGGATGATGCGCTTGCTGCCGAGGCGCATGGCCTGCACGGCTTTGTGCTCATCGACGGCTTTGGCCAGGCAGGTGATAAGGAATGCGGTGAACGAGAGGGTCTCCCCGGTTTTCGCTTGGTGCTCCCTGAGGTAAGCGCGTGCCCTGCTCACATCGACTTCGAGCAAGCCATGGATCATGGCCTTGTGGCGGGTGGAACGAATGGCCGCCTCCAAAAAACGTCTGCCCTTTGGATAGGGGAACACCTGGTCCTCACTGTGCTGCTGTTTCATTGTCTCTCTTCCTCCTTCTGACTGATGGGATAAGACTTCGGTAGGTGACGTGCTGGATAAATCCGCACTCTACAGATCCATCGGCACGCTCCACTTCTTCTTTCGTCGTGCCCATCAGCATCTGTGACAAACTGTTCCAGTATGAAGTGTAATGCATGGACGTTACGAGGACATCACAAACGTGGCCTGCACTTTCACAGAGTCATCACAAATGATCGGGAGGTCAGGAAGGGAGCGAACTAGGGCTTGCAACTCTGCGCCAGCCGCCTCGAGGCGAGGGAAGCTTCGATCTCTGCTGGGTGCCGATCGCGGGTGCTCATGGTTGCGCGAAGCGGGAAAGTCGTACACGCGGTACGCGCCAAGTTCAGGATTCTCAGCCGCCCACCAGGCACGTCAGCCATGCCTAGGGGCAAACGAGCAGGGCAGTGAAGCTGCCAGCACCAGGCCAGGTGCGGTGTTCTCACCAGGCCTCGCACCTGGCCTCTTCGCGGGTTCGGGTCGTCGTTTGTCCACTGCCTGACTGCTGGTGGTTTGGCGTCTCCCCTCGTCAAAAGAAGCGTGGAATCACCAGCGCATAACCTCGCCAGAGCCTTTAGCGGCCCTCCCAAGCGATCTTGAGAGAAAGGCAGCATTAGGTGTGAATGGCATCCAGAGTGATTTTGGTGGCATGGATGCGACAGATGATGCGCGTTTCCTGGGCCTGCTGTTCGAGCGGATAGATAGAGCCATAGTAGTGGGGATGGCGAGTGTAGCGCCTGGTCACCTGGTCCAGGTGCTCGAGCGCACCCTCTTCGATCAGCTCCACTTCCCCACGGATTTCGAGATAGCGGGCCGTATGCTCCGGGTCCACGACTAACAAGCAGACTTTGGG
>WNGR01005121.1_pt1 | contig 15397 bp, 14 predicted proteins | sample 5407581 | NCBI WGS metagenome assembly WNGR01 (sample SAMN13153383, study PRJNA577476) | soil metagenome | isolation source: 80 cm soil or saprolite under Garry oak tree replicate 2 | place: USA:California | collected 2016-06-15
ACGGGCCAAGCTTGACACCCAGGCCGAATCTCGTCGCAGGGCTGCCGAGGCAGCAACGACACCGAAGCACAGGAAAGGGAAGCAAGAGCACCACGATCTGCTTGCCAGACGCCGCGCCCGCACGACCATTGAACATTCCGTTGAAGACTACCTCGCTGATCACGAGGGAGGCAACCACAGCCTCAAAACGGTGCAATGGCATCAGACAGCGCTCGGTTTCCTGCGCCGTTTTCTTGAAGAGGAACGTGGCATCACCCTGGTCGGGGAGGTCGATGCCCCCGATATCAGCGCCTGGTTTGCCTCGATGAGGAAAACCCCGACCAGCCGGGGCAGCATTCGGAGTGAGCGCACCATTCAAACGTACGCGCGCTCAGCCCGCGCCTTCTTCCACTGGCTGGTACGCCGCGAAACTATTGACCAGAGTCCCTTTGACCGGGTGGTGTTTCCCAAGGTCGGCAAGCCGCTGATTCGCATCATTGAGCCAGAGGAGTTCGAACAACTGTTGCTGGCCTGTACCCCTCCAGGAGAGGTCGGGCGACTCGCTGACCGTGCTGCCGCGAGGAACCGCGCGATCCTCTGGCTGCTCTACGATACCGGCATCCGGCTCGCAGAGCTCTGCAATCTCCGTCTGGGCGACTTTGACCGCAAACGTGGACTCCTGATCGTCAAAGGAAAGGGCTCCAAGGAGCGGCGCATTGCGCTTGGCAACAACTGCCTACGGAATCTGCTCTACTACCTGGACCGCCACCGGCCGGATGAGGAGGAACTGGCCGAATGGGGCAGTGCTGGCGAGGATCATCTCTTTCTCTCCGAAACACGCTTGCCCCTGACGAAAAATGGCGTCAACCTGGTGTTTAAGCGGATCCGTGAGCGTGCAGGGGTGACAGACAAGCGCATCAGCCCGCACATTTTTCGCCATTCCTTCGCCGTTCGCTACCTGATCTTAGGCAACGATCCCTTCAGTCTGCAGGAGCTGTTAGGGCACGAAGATATGACCACAGTCAAAAACTATATGCACATGAACGACGAGACCATCCAGGCGCAGAAGCGCAAGTACAGTCCCGGTGACCATTTGCCGACACGCATGCCAGGGCCTAGGGAAGTCCGGCGGCGAGGATTTCGGGCGAAGGGACATGGGAACACGAGGAACAAGTGAGCACGGTGCGAGGACGTGCACCCACTCTCACTCCTGAAGGGTGAGAGTGGGTGCAAGATGTGCCGGACACAGCCATGCGTTGATGCCGCTCCCTTTTATCCAGACGAGCGTCTGCCTCACGCCACCAGGGCCTCTAACCAGTCTGCAAGCTCCACTACTGTAAGGCAACGCGGACTCTCCGAGCGATCGAAGGGGTCGCTCACGACCATCTGACGCAGTTCAGCAGGAGTCGAGACATAACTATAGAGGCCGTAGAGCAGGTCGAGAAAGCGTTCCAGGTCCTCGGTGGTATAGCCTGCCGGGCATGGACCAAAGGTCTTGAGCAAACGCTTGCGTTTGGATGGCGTCATCTGCTGTGCCATCGTGTCCCTCCACGTGATCAAGGCAAATGGTTCCCTCTTGCCACACACATCTCCAGTCGTATGCTCATCCTCTGCCTTCAGACGGGCAGCAGGTGCGGTTCCTGCTCCTGCACTGCCCGCTCAGAAGGCTGTGAGAGCAGCAGATAGCCGTAACCAGTGAGGCAACAGACATCGAAGCCAAAGGGCCACAGTTTCGTACGTACGCGACTCATGTGTTGCGTCAACGAACGGCGGGTACTGCGGTTCAGCGGACTCTGGAAGGCGCACTCCACCAGAGGCGCAAAGGCTATATAGCCTCCGCTCTGCTGGAGCAGGCACATCAGCAAGGAGTACTCCGTTGGGGTGCAGGACACGACCACGCCATCGATGACGAGCAGGCGATGAGGATCACTATGCTGCACGATATGCCCCTGGATGGGTGGGCTTTCTACCAGCCGTAGACGATCCACCACTGGCTTTGATTGTATGCTGTTCCGGCTTGGCATCGCTCTCTGTCCTGGGTGTGCTCCATTTGCCCTGGCGCAAGGCAAGATGTGTCCTGCATTCCCTGCCAAGTCGAGGAAGATCAGGAAGTGACGCTAGCGAAACGGTGCGCTTCCCCTCCTGCTCTATGCCAGGTTGTCTATACAATGAATATACTCCTTTTTTCGTTCTTGGCCAGGCTGCATCGTGAACGTGACGGGCTGCCTTTAGCATCAACGTCAGACACATCTATAGAACAAATGTACTCTATACAGAGAGCAAAATGCCCTGGTTTCTGGCCGATTTTCCGCGTGAGATGTACCGAATTTCAGCATGAGATCAACTACTCTCCTGCATCATATTGTCTCTTGAGGCGCATCGATGCTGATACTGATGAGCTAGTAGAGAAAGCTGTCTACACAAACGGATAAGAGTGTCGCATCCGCTGCAAAAGGGCATAAACCCCCTTCACATCAGGAATTTTGGCTATGGTTCTATAGGATTTGGCAGGTGATTTTTGTTGTCGTTTGGTTGGCGAGTAGAATTATTCAATAAGATAAGGCTACTCTCAAAGGGGGAAAAGCATGGACTGCTTTCAAAGGGAGCAGCTGCCATCGCTGCAGGGGGTGTGCAACGCTCTGTCTGCTCCATCTGGACACTCGACGTGGTGACTTCTCCAACCTGGCACGTTCACGTTCGTAGACACGAATGGACGCTGGCGTGATGCTTCCGTGTGTTTCCAAAGCAAGCGGACCAACGCACTGTGAAGGACCGGGAAGCGCTGAGCACACTACAGGCTTCTGCTCTAGACCGCCTTGACGAGACAGGGGGAATCTATAAGAGGAGGAATCATGAGCCTTGAACGCACAGAAGGACAGCGAGATAGCATGCATATGGGTCACTATCTGGTGACCTTTGACGGGGCAGGTGCATACATCGAGCATAGGTCAACGCACGCCTCTTATCGTGTGCAAGTAGCAACCGCAACAAACGCGGTGGACTTCATGAAGAATCATAAGCGCCTCATTTTTGCGTTGATGCGCAACGCTCCTGGAGAGTTGGAATCATACCACGTGCAGCAGCACACGGAAGGACGTCCCGAGTAAACATCCAGCACCACAGGATCATGATGGAGGCAGCTCGTGACATCCTGTGAGGTGAGTACCTGCACCTCCTCCTGTTTGATGACGAGCCCTCACGCTCCCATCCCCACCACACCAGCAGATCCTCGCCCTTTTCAGCGTTGCTCTTCCTCTGTTTCCCCAAACTCCTCATCTTCCTCGTCGTCAGGCTCAATGAGAGGGTAATCAGCCCCATACGCAAAGGTGAAGCGATCACGCTCCGTGTCGTAGCCATAGACTGCCGACACCTCACGCTCGCTCTCGACGTCCGTCTCGTCTTTCACGTCAGCATCATCGAGCAAGATATTCACCACAAACGCCCGATCAGGGGTGATGCCAGAGGTGTCTGTCACCCACTCGAGCGGATCAACCTCGACGATGTCTGTCACTTCGGCTGTGGTCCCCACAGGTTCCTCCTCCAATGCCCAGTCTATCGCCAACCTGGCAAGTTCATCTATGATTGCTTCCTCTGTCATACTCTATCCCTTCTGTGAAGCTCCGGGATTTTCCTCTGGGAGAGACAAGCTCTCTCGTCGGCCTGCCCAACCACCAGTAGATATGCCACACCAGGACATCGGTCAGCCGAGCAGAGACTGACTGCAATTTTGAGATGGACTCATCGGAAACTTACCTCACCCAGAGATCGATGTGACTTATGCAGAAACACGCACCGTTAGCTTCATTGCTTCGGTCTCAAGGGTATTGTATCATGTCAGCAGGCAAGGTCTGAAAGGACACAGACGTTCATTGTCCACCAGAAGGCTGTCTGGTGCGGGAGGGAACCTGCGCGCGCAGTACATTGGCGACATCTTCATCAGGATAGCGACGGCAGCCTTTGATCGTCTGCATGGGAGCTGCCACACACGAGGGGGTGGAGCAACGTTCCCAAGCAGATGCTCCTCTAGATGAGACCGGATGACGTGCGTGGCCTCCTGCTCTCCCTCACTGCCTGAGGTGAATAGGCATCGTGCCTTCGGCCTTACCGTTTTGGCTCGCCTCGGGAAGAATAGTTCTGTACAGAAAGCAGGAATGACCATCCTGCACCTCCCCTGTGAGAGAGCAACCAGAGGGCGTGCTGTGCTCGTCTGCGCTGACGGCACGTCACCATTACAGCTGGCTGCTCCTCATCTGGAGCGCCTCTGGTACCACAAGCATACCCAGACAAGGTGTGCTCTGCCCGCTGCTCATCTCCTCTTGGCACACATGTGCCCCAGAGTGAGTCGATCCGTGGGCGGTCTCGCAGGCAGTCGGAGAGGAAAGACACACGGGAGCGTGTGCAGAAGAGCTCATTCCTGCACACATCGAGCGTATGACCAACAGAAATAACCCGATCCCCATCATGAACCCGCAGACAAGCATCGGCATCCTCACGGAGACCGAGATGCTGTTTGTGGATGCAACCGGAGGCAAGCGCATCTTGCATTCGCTGCTGCTGCCCGCCAAGGCGAGCGACCTGAGCCGACTCGTGGAGTCCTTGTGGCAGGCCGAGCTGAGCGAGGTCTGGGTGCTGCCGACCACCCCCTTCTCCCGAACCGTCACCTGCGCCAGCTGGGAACAGGTACCCCGCCACTGGACCACACGATCCCTTCCGACCCGGCTGTGTCCTGCTCTGGCCGTCGGCTCACGCTGGTCTTCCCCGAGCACGCCGACTGCGGCTGGGTGCTGCCGATGCTCCACGCCAGGCAGAAGCTCTCGTTTGGCCGCGGCATAGCTGGCCAGTTTGTCGGTGATGATCACGCGCAGCACGTATTCCAGACCCTTGAGCAGCTTGCAGAAGAAGCGTTTGGCCGTCTTCTTGTCGCGTCAACTCCGCACTAAAATGTCGAGCACAGTTCCATGTTGATCGACGGCTCACCACAGATAGTGCCGCTTGCCGTTGATGGTGAAAAAGACCTCGTCCAAGTGCCACTTGTTGCCACAGTGAAGGCGACGGCGGCGCAGTTCATTGGCATAGGTCTGACCGAACGTCAAACACCACTGTTGGACCGTTTCGTAGGTCAATGTGACGCCTCGCTCGGCCATACGTTCTTCAATGTCGCGGTGACTGAGTGAGAAGCGAAAAGAGAGCCAAACACAGTGACTGATCATTTCAGGAGGAAAGCGGTAGCCTTTGTAGTCGGGAGCAGGGATGTGTGTTTTCATCCTGCCAGTATGCTACAATGTTCAACCATTTGCACAGCATCTGTAAGTGTTCAGACTTGACCTCTCTGATAAACTGAAGCAATGACATTAGAGGAAGAAGTCGCTCAGCTTCGGGCGGAAAATCAGAAGTTGCGAGAAGGTCAGAGCCAAGCGTTGGAACAACTCAGCCAGGCCCTGGAGCAGCTAGGTGTTGCCTTAGCCCGTATCGCAGAACTAGAAAAGCTGAAAACGCCGGAAGCCTCGTTTGTCAAAGCGAACGCGAAAAAGCCGCCGACCGAAGAGAAAAAACCGCGCAAGAAACGTGCGGCCGAGCACAACCATGGCCGTCCCCGATCAGCACCCACACAGATCGTGGAGCATCGGATCGTGAGGTGCCCCGACTGTCATCTCCGGCTGGGAGGGATCACGCTAGCGCGGGTGCGCGAGGTGATCGATGTGCCACTCCCACCCCCTGTCGAGGTGACCCACCATCAGATTTTCAAAGGCTGGTGCGCCCGGTGCCAGAAATGGCACGAAGCACCAGTAGAGCTGCGTGCAGAAGTGCTTGGGCAGGGACGTATTGGAGTACGATTGGCCAGTCTGATCGCCACGTTGCGCACGGTGATGCGTCTGCCCATTCGGCAGCTCCGAGAGCTGTTGCACACCCTGCACGGCTTTGAGGTGAGCATTGGAGAGATTGTGGAGATGCTCCACCGGATCAGGGAGCATGGCCAACCCGTCCTGGATGATCTCAAACTCGCGATCCGTGCCAGCCCCGCCGTGCAGGCCGATGAGACGGGCTGGCGAGAAGATGGCGAGAATGGCTATATCTGGAGTGTGAGCACGCCGACGGTACGCTACTATGAGTACCATCACTCCCGCGCAGGAGCCATAGTCAAACGCCTGATCGGGGAAGATTTCCAGGGCGTCTTGGGCAGCGACTTTTATGCAGGGTACAATGTTCATGCGGGATTGCATCAACGCTGTTGGGCACATTTCTTGCGAGATGCCCATGACCTCAAGAAGAAGTTTCCGCAGGATGAGGCATTGCTCGCCTGGACCAAGGAGGTCAAAGCCATTTATGATGAGGCGGTGGCCTTGACACAGCAGCGTCCCGATCCGCATCTGACTCCACGCGGGCAGCACCAGGCGCGCGTGAGGCACCAACACGCCTTTGAGCAGCGTCTGTGGCAGCTTTGCCACCCATCTGCACACACTCTTGTCCCGCACCACACCTTATGCGAGCGGGTGGAACAGTTTTTACCCGAACTGTTTGTGTTCGTGGCCGTGCCTGGGGTTCCCGCGCACAACAACCTCGCGGAGCGCAGTGTGCGCCCTTTGGTTATTGCCCGCAAAATCAGCGGCGGCTCCCGTTCTCCCTCTGGGTCTCAAACTCGGATGGGCTTAGCCAGCCTCTTTGGCACTTGGATGGCTCAAGGACTCAATCCTTTCTCCCAGTGCCTTGCTCTCCTCACCCAACCAAACCCATTAGGGGAACTCTGAACAGTTACGTTGACAATACCCTCATGACGGTGTATGTGACACTTTCATGACACTTCCATCTTATACTCTGTTCAGAAGGCTGGTTCGCCTACAGATCCATTTCGGATACTATCGTCTGATTCGCCGCCTTCGTACTGGCAGGCTGAATGAAACGAAAGAATACCAGAAAGGAGCAAAAACCCCATGAGCATCGCCCTCGTTCAAGCAAAGACCGCCGATTCGGGCAGCAGCTTTCTCAACTCGTTTACCTTCACGCCTGCTGCGGTCAGCCCAGGCAATTTTCTGTTGCTCTCCATCGCTGAGAGTGCGGACCATGCCGCTGTTACTGGGATCACTGACTCGATGGGCAACACCTGGTCAAAGTGGTTCAGTTCACTGACAAAGATTGGCGATCACTGCTTAGAGGTCTGGTACACCGTCACCAACTCCGGTGGAACGCCGACTATCACGGTCACCACTGATGTGTTCGTCGCCGCCACATTGATCTTGCGCGCATACTCCGGTGTGGCAAGTTCGAACATGCTGGACACATTTGCTGTGGCGAAAGACACCGCTTACGTACAGAGCCACGAGGTCTGGACCTCAAGCCCTATTGTCACTGGCGATGCGGTGATCGGCGGTTATATGAGCACGGCGCTAGGAGACAGCTACACCGCCGGCCCTGGGTACGAGAATCTCGTGAGCGATAGTGTCTCCAATTACGTCACCCAAGCAACTCAGGACAACGTCAACACCACCAGCCAGTGGGCGCAGGGCATTGCATGGATCGCGGCGATCAAGCCCACAGTCTCTGCTGCACCGTCTGCCCCGACGAATCTTTTGGCGAGCCCTGGAGATACGACAGTATCTCTCACCTGGTCAGCGGTAATGGGAGCCTCGACCTACACGGTCAAGCGTTCCACGACCAGCGGTGGGCCATACACGCAAATCGGCACCACCAACACCCCATCCTATACCGACACAGGCCTGACCAACGGCACCACGTACGATTACGTGATTGTCGCCTCCAACAGCTTTGGAGACTCGCCGTTATCCTCGCAGGCTTCGGCAACGCCGCAGACGATGACGTGGTATAACTACGGCACTCAGCCAGCCGGTAAGACCCTACCTGCTATTCAGAGTCTGTTCAGGACCAAGTACGCCGCCGGAAAAGCCTTCTTGATTACGCAGTCGGGCATGAAGGATGAGATGCCTGTGGGCGCCTATCGCATCCAGGTCCCTGATGCTAACTCAACGGGCGGAGAACCAGTGGGGACGACCTTTTCCGAAGGCATGGGTTACTGGGCCATTTTGACAGCTGTTTGTTCTCGCCAGGATTCGCCTATCTACGACCCACAAGCCGCTGCCATCTTCGATGGGCTATTCCTTTACTACAACTACTACAAGGACCAGAACGGGTTGATGAACTGGCGCGTTGCCCCCAACGGCAACATCACCGGGTCTAACGGGGCCACTGATGGTGACCAGGACTTCGCTCTTGGCTTGGTGCTGCGTCACCGCATCGCGGGCGATAGGGGAGCGATCAACTACGGGGAGGAAGCCACCAAGCTCATCAACGCGATTGACCAGTACGAGTTCCTGCCAGCCAGTCATTCGCAATACCCAAACCTGATGACCAACGGAGACGGGTGGGGGTTCGACAGGAACATCTATATGCCTGACTACGCCGCTCCTGCTCACTGGAAAGAGTTCGGCATCCACACCGGCAATACCACCAGGTGGAATAACATCACCGCAGCAAACCAGCCCTTGGCTACAACGTACTTCTATAAAAACTTCCCAACCGGTTATGTGCCTGACGCCTGTGATCGGAGTGGGAGGGGGCCAGTTGATGGATACGGCTACAAGTACGGTTACAACGCGATTCGGATGCCGTGGCGCAACACGCTTAACAAGCTGTGGAACAACGCCCCGATTTCGGGAAACATGATCACCAGGCTGGCGAACGCCGAGCGGGCACGAGCCAACCAGATCCCTGATAACGTCAGGGCCGAGGGCGCGCTAGACGCCTCGTCGTTTGCGTCTTACATCAACGCCGCCTACCTCTCGGGTTTCTGTGTGGCCGGTGTGGGCGACTCGGCAACGGCGCAGTGGTCGGCTGACTGCATCGACTGGCTTTCCAACCACGATGAGCCGAACTACTTCAGCAAGTCTCTGGAGCTGATGGCGCTCCTGATCCTCACTGGAGAGTTCAAGCCCAATTAGAGGTAGCTCTCAGCTCGACTTTGTACAATTTGGGAAGAAGAACCAGGCATGAAGGAGACCATTCCATTTTAGGGGCAAACTAATTGCTTGGTTTATCCCTGGTCTGCAATGGTCTCCAAACCGGGTAAACAGTACATTTGTGACAGCTAGCGTGACTTTGGCCCAACGTAGCAGAAAGGGAATTACTCCCCTGCCCTGGGGTAGGTCGCAAGTTAGGAACCATCCCTTTCCCGCGGCCTATCTTTCCCTGAGGGTCCCCTGCCAGGGGCTATTACTGCCTTATTTGAATACTCCTTGAGTGGGCTCAGCGACGAATGCCAGGCGTTGTTAGGAAAGGCTGCCTTCCTGGGTGGCTCTTTTGAGTTGAGCCAATTGCTTCAGGTTGCAACTGAACACACCGAGGAGACCATCATTGATTTGCTAGAAGAGGCGCTCCAAGCCGGGTTCCTTTCTGAGGAAGGCTCGGGGTTGTACATCACCTATCACTTCTGGCATCCGCTGATCATCGATTACCTACGCCACTGCAAGTCGTAGGGGAGCCTCTTCAGTACCCTGTGATGACTACTTGGACCACCCATTCTTGAAAAACGATACAAAACAAGAAAACAGCCAAGCGCTCTAGAGATGAACTGGCCTCACTTGTTTGCCTGTCACGCTGGGTTTCTTGCAGATCATCGGACGCCCGTCTCACCCGTAAGTGACGACGACGCTAGTCTGAGACACGTTCGCTCCAGGACGTCCCACAATCTGGACCACCCCGCCGGTTTTCCTCCGAGGTGCGTGCCCAGGTGACGGCATTGGCGCGTAGTCTGCCTTGCTCTCATGGTGTGCTGCTCGCTCGTTAGAGTCACGCAGAACTCGCCCGCCAGTGTGATTTGATGTTTTTGTAGGGGAAAAGTGGATGAGACGTTCTCATCCGCTGCAAAAGGCCATTAGCCCGCTTCACATCAAGCATTTTGGCTGTGGTTCTATGGGATATGGCACATGAATTCTGACACCTCTCTGCCATGAAGAGGTCACCTGGCGGGTGAGAAGCGGCTTGTATTTTCATGAGGTATATGGTATATCTCATATAGAACAAGTGTTTCGGTTGCCACAATGAACCGAACGGCACGTCTGTCGTAGCTGGATGAGTGAGGTCTTCGAACTTGCCAGCTCAAGACGAGGTCTGTCCGCCTCTACCTCTGACTGTCGCAGGGTGATGGTTCAGCAAAGAACCATTGCTCGCCAGGAGGTACAAGGATGAGGTCCTGTCCTACCTCGACTCGGTCTGCCGCAGGGTGATCAGTTGATTGCTCGCCGCGAGTCACAAAGGACACAGCTTATTGTTTTGTGTACATCGCAAAAACGAGAGAAAGGAGAGAAAACTCACACTGACGCTGAGGGACGATTCTGCCTTTGTATCGTGCTTTGCGAGAGAGTTCAGGAAAGGAATCCCTCATGAGTCAGCACCATTCGCATACCCAACACAACCAGCACCAACACACCTTCCAGTCCAATCAGAGCTCTCCGCCAAGAAATCCTCTTGAGCAACGACGGGAATTTCTCTGGCGCGAACGCGTCAAGCTGGAGTTTCAGGTGCAGAGCCTTCTGGCCCGTGCAACCACCCTGCACCAACAATGGCAGCACCTGCAGGCAAGGAAAACGGCGTTAGGACATCAGGTCCCCAAGGTTGCCGGTCAGATTCTGCTTGCTGGTCTGGTGGGAATCCGTCAGCTTCCCGCTGAACGACTCTATGCCTATGAGAAAGATCGCATCGCCCAGGAAGAGGACCGCATCCAGCAAGACCTCATCCGCTGCAATGATGATGCTGCTGCACTCCAGGCTCAGGTCAGTGTCATTGACGTGGAGTTATCCCTCCTTTAAGTCCCAGGAACGTTGCAGCACCTGGCTGTGACGTTCTTATTTCGCCTATCTCCTCGCATTGTTGCCCTACCTATTTCCTTCTCTTGTGTCCAATGTGTTGACACTCTGTCTCTTGCCAGAGCTGGCGCATTGTTGCTGCTCCAGGAGTACATCATCGACGCGGGCATCGGTACCCTCGCCTTCGCCTTGTTTGTCGCCTGACGCTCGTCTTGATCCGCAGAAGCTGTTGTATTGGATCCAATGAGCACATCGGCATATACGTCGTGAGTGGGCGTGGCCCCTGAAAAAAAGTGAATGGCCACGTCACCCTATTAGGTGACGTGGCCATCGTTGCCGACTTTTTCACGGAATGCTGTATCCTGTAAGACGATGCCGCGATCAGCGCCAGGGAGTTGTATCTCGCTACATCCTCTGGTGTGATGAAAATGGCGAGCGACCTGAACATCAAAAAGACCTTCAGGATGCGGCTTTCTGAGTGGTGCCTCAGGCGCGTCAAAAACAACGTCATTATCTGGCATGGCATTGGCCTGGTGAGATGAACGGGAGGAGCGGGACGATCTGGACTAAAAATCGGGTTTACTTACATAGATAAATTGAGTTGATATGTAAACCAGCAAATTGGTCGCGATCGTCCCGTTCCTCCCGGTTAACAGAATAAACGCACTACCCCCTGGCTACAGCGAATCTTGGACCTACTCGCACTTCCTCTCTCAATGTGTTTCTCTCTATGCTTCAGTTGACGGTTTCTGAGGACAACCCGCTAGCAAGGTAATCCAAAAGAAGATGGTCCCCGTACCCCTCAAGTGACTAAGAACATGTACCTTACAGTGTGATAGGTAGAAAGGACTATGCACGATGTCAGCAGAAGACAATCAGGCCACCGCCCGCCGCTGGTATGAAGGTGTCTTTAATGAAGGAAACCTGGAGCTCATTGATGAACTCTTTGCTCCAACCTTTGTGGATCATGATCCCGTCAATCCTCTGCCCGGTCTCCAGGGCGTGAGACAGGTCATAGGCATGTACCGGGGCGCCTTTCCCGATCTGCATATCACGGTTGAAGATTGGATTATGGAAGGTGACAAGATCGTGACGCGTTTCAGGGCGGAAGGCACGAATCAGGGGTCGTTCATGGGGCTTCCCCCCACCGGCAAGCACGTCACGGTGACAGGTATTGATATCCTCGGGTTCGAGCACGGCAAGATCGCCGAGCACTGGGGCAACCGGGACGACCTGGGCATGTTACAACAACTGGGCGTTGTCCCCCCACCGGGGCAGGCTCCTTAGCCCCTGGTAACCCTCTTCACCGAGCAAAGGAACGAATCGTGGCTGCGTCACCAGGAAACATTACCGATCAGGCCGTTCAAACCACCTTATCACTGTTACAAGATATGTTCGGCTCATCACAACTGCCCTCGTTTGCCGTGCGGTTGTGGGAAGGAACCACGTGGAAATCCGCACCCGCATCCAGCGAGCCGAGCCGTTTCACCTTCGTGCTCCAGCATCCTGGTGCGCTCCGTAAGATGCTCCTACCACCAGGTGAACTCAACCTGGGCGAGGCGTATATTTACAATGACTTTGATATCGAAGGCGATATCGAAGCCGCCTTGCCCATTGGGGATCACATCCTGGATAAGCACTGGGGAAAGATGGCACAGGTGCGCTGTGGGCAGCGCTTGCTGAGTTTGCCCAGGACAGGTCAGCCACGCCCTGCTGCGTCCGGAGCGAACTTGCGCGGCGCGCGCCACTCCAAAGAACGTGATAAGCAAGCTATCTCTTACCACTACGACCGCTCCAATGCGTTTTATGCACTCTGGTTGGATCAGCGAATGGTCTACTCCTGTGCCTATTTCGCTACTCCTGGTGACGACCTGGACACGGCACAGGAACGCAAGCTCGAGTATCTCTGCCGCAAATTGCGTTTACAGCCAGGAGAGCGCTTACTGGATATTGGATGCGGCTGGGGCGGGCTGGTGATCTATGCAGCACAACACTATGGCGTAGAAGCGCTGGGCATTACCTTGAGCCAACCGCAGGCGGAATGGGCGCAAGAGCACATCCGCCAGGCAGGATTGATAGACCGCTGCCGTGTGGAAGTGCGCGATTACCGGGAGATGAGTGAGGAACAGGCGTTTGCGAAGCTGGTGAGCGTGGGTATGTTTGAGCATGTAGGCGAAGCACTGCTCTCTACGTACTTTGAACAGGCCTGGCATCTGCTCCAGCCAGGGGGAGTCTTTCTCAACCATGGGATTGCCAGTAGCGCCACCCAACCAGCACAACGCGAGCCAGGCTTCAACCAAAAATATGTCTTTCCTGATGGTGAGCTGGTCCCCATCAATCGTACCCTGCGAGCAGCGGAGATGAGTGGCTTCGAGGTGCGCGATGTGGAGAGCCTGCGTGAGCATTATACTCTCACGCTGCGCCACTGGGTAGGTCGGCTGGAAGCTCATGCCGATGAGGTCCGCCACTTTACTAGCGATATAACCTACCGCATCTGGCGCTTATACATGGCCGCGTCAAGATATGCCTTCCTGACAGGTCGAGTGAACATATATCAGACGTTGCTGGCAAAAACTGATCATGGGAACAGTCGCTTGCCACTCACCCGTACGGATTGGTACGCCTGAACTGGTATGGTTCCTTATCGGACTTGGGAGCGATCAACGGTGCTATTGCTACCCCAAGAAAGAGGAGGTTTCATCCACTTTTCGTGCGGAAACGAGGTCGGATCGGGGCGTGCAAGTTCTCCAGGGCATTACCATTCTCAGGAAGGATGGTCCATCCTTCCTGCATATTCGTGCGGCCATTCCTGACCTCTACGTTTGCACTTTTTGGTTGACCCAGCTCAGGCATGTTGCGCCAGCACATCTATCGTGGATCCATTGCACATGCCGACGCAACTTGTGTCATCAGCATGGGCGCTCGAAAAAAGTGAACCACCACTCCTCCGGGTAGCACAACAACTGTACACAGCTATCAGCCTCCTCTCCAGTCTCTCAATGGCCATCTGTACCTCCATCTATCCTGGCGGAATGCTCAGAATCGAGCAATACCGCTACAGACGAGGGTGTCAGTTCACGTGGATAGGGATAAAGTCCCCTCACTCGCGTTTATTCTGTAGGATGTATAATTAGAACGTAAGTTCTATTAAGAGCTCGTTGGCTGAGGCTTTCTCTGCCAGCGGTGATGTGAAGCTCTTACCACTGAAGCAAGCGATGAGCACCTTACGCTGGCTCGAGACCTTGCCTGAGCCTGAAGGAGATGAGGTGGTGCTGTTCCCTGAGAACACAGGTGACCTGTTGCGTCCACGCGATCCGCTCAATGCTGGATCCTCCCGGTGTGGTCATTGCTGGAGGACAAATTGCCTCACGTTGGGAGATGGAGTGGTTGCTCCGGGGAGCACGTTCCCATCATCGTCTGCCTGCTCGCTCCGCTCATTGATCGCATGCTGGAGGCAGAGAGCGCGAGGCATGGGGTGGGTGAACTGAGATGGTCACGATTATCACACACCAGGGCAGGCAGCTCGAGATCATTTTCCAGTCCGAACTGTGTGACCCGCTGAATATGGGAGAGTACGTGCGGGCCTATTGCCACCTCCACGGCAGTGATCACCAGCGCTCGCTATCCATCAACAAGTTGACCGGGTGGGGTCATTGCTTCAATGCAACCTGTGATGCCACCGTGCTGGTCGCTGAGTGGAACCCTCTGGCGGCAGAACGCCTGCTGCATGCCCACTACCGGGGAGCCATGCCCCTCACCCCTTCGTCCTACCCCTCCGAACAGCAGCACCCACCTTACGTCTCTCCAGCAGTGCTACCTCATCCTGCCAGAACGTCGCCGAAGTAGCAGCGGGACGAACTGACCACGCTGCTGGCATGGGACGAGCAGATGCGTCGAGCGCTCCTGCACGCTCAAGGAACCCGGACATACCTTGAGGAACGCGGCCTTCCCCTGGCAGTGGCGCAAGCCACAGGCGTCGGCTATCTCTCGCCAGCCATGCTCACGCTGCCAGAGACCGGGCAGAAGCGGAGCATCGGGCGCAGATGGGCGGAGCGCATCGTCTTTCCCCTGGTGTCGCCTGCTGGCAAGGGCTATATCGGGCGCTCGTTGTGGCGCTGGCGACCGGGGATGGACGAGAACGCCCACAAGACACTGCTGGAGCAACCCGGAGCGCCCCGGCGCTGGATCAAAACGAACCCGGCGGGCTGGTTCTGCGCTGAACTGGAGCAGCTGGCTGCCTGCATCATCCTGGTGGAAGGAGCATTCGACCGGCTCACCCTGCTTGCGGCGGGCTTTCAGGCGCAAGAGGTGGTGGCTCTGGTTGGTACTGCTGCACAGGCGGACTGGTTTCCTCCCCAGGTGCAAGCCGTGGTGCTGGCACTCGACGGGGATGAAGGCGGTACCGATGCGACACGCAGGCTTGCCAAGCGCCTGATGGGAGCAGGTCTCTGCATCAACATGTGTTCGCCCGGTCAGGACAGGTGGGGCAAGGATGTGCGCCGCATCGGCGCTTGTGAAATACCTGCGTAACGCAGGAGAGGTGGAGGGCCATTACCTCTAGGACAACGGCTTACTTGGCGAGGAAACTCAAAGAGGACAAGAGC
>WNGR01031321.1_pt1 | contig 15394 bp, 13 predicted proteins | sample 5407581 | NCBI WGS metagenome assembly WNGR01 (sample SAMN13153383, study PRJNA577476) | soil metagenome | isolation source: 80 cm soil or saprolite under Garry oak tree replicate 2 | place: USA:California | collected 2016-06-15
GCCGGGGCTGTAGTCCGAAATGACAATTGAACATTGAACAGTGAACAATGACAAAGCATGTTCATTGTTCATTGTTCACTGTTCAATGTTCAATTGTCATTTTTGGGATCCGAACCCTACCCTCTCCCAGAAGGAGAGGGTAGAATTACAGCCCATGAAAGACCGGACCTACAAGGAAGCGGGGGTCGATTCCGCACAGCAGGACCGAATCATGCACAACCTCAGTTATTGGGTTGAGCAAACATTTCGGTTCCGGCCGAACACGGTGAAATTACCGTTGGGTTACTTTGCCAATGTGATTGATCTTGGAAATGGTTCAGGTATCGCCGTATCCACCGACGGCGTAGGCACCAAAATTCTTATCGCCCAGATGATGAATAAATACGACACGGTCGGTATCGACTGTGTCGCGATGAACGTCAATGACGTGCTCGCGGTGGGGGCTACTCCTGTCGCGCTGCTCGATTATATTGCCGTAGAGGTGCCTCACGACGACCTGATGGCTCAATTAGTTCGGGGCCTTTACAAAGGTGCGGAGTTGGGCAATGTCACCATTCCAGGCGGGGAGATCGCTCAAGTCCGAGAAATGATCCGCGGCGTGCGTGAAGGATATGCCTTCGATCTCGTCGGCACCGCTATTGGCACCATCGATCTTTCGCGAATCCTCACAGGCCGAGACACGAAGGAGGGCGACATCATCGTGGGACTCCGCTCGACGGGCGTACACAGCAATGGCCTGACGCTGGCCCGCCGGGTCTTCTTCAGGGATCATCATTGGAGCGTCGACAAATGCCTGAGTGAACTGGGAAGAACGATCGGGGAAGAATTGCCGGAGCCGCACTCTATTTTCAGGCTTATTCAAAACTATGGCGGGATATCGGATGAAGAAATGTTCTTCACCTATAACATGGGCATCGGCTTTTGCGTCATTGTTGCCCCTGAACATGCCGATTCGGTTCGCCGCATTGCTCACGACCACGGTGTGGAGAGTCACTTCATCGGCCACGTTGCGGGCGATGGAAAGAAGGAAGTCCGCGTACCCCAATACCGGTTGCTGGGTTCAGACGGCAAATTCCGAAAGATTTGACAAGCTCCGAAGAACGTACTAACGAGACCAGTTTGGAGTCTCCTACAAGCGTGGGATAGAATTTCGGCCTCTTTGCATGCGAAGACATGTTTCCGATTTGTCGGCAGCCGGGATCGAGCGCCGGTCCTCCTCTGTAGCGCACGGACCTGTTGATAGGGACGTCGAACTGTTCGTTTCGAATGAGGATGTAGCCGACCCTGAACTCTCCATCGTTATTCCAGCTTTAAACGAGGAACTCACGGTCGGACGTTTCGTCGATTGGTGCCGCGAGGGCCTTCGCGAAGCCAATGTTCGCGGTGAAATCATCATCGTCGACAGTTCCTCAGACCGGACCGCGGAAATCGCGCTCGCCAGGGGAGCGAGAGTCCTTAAAACGCCGAAACGTGGATTGGGACGGGCATATATCGATGCCCTCCCGTTCATCCGCGGCGAATATGTGCTGATGGGCGATGCCGATTGTACGTATGACTTTCGGCAGCTTGCAGCGTTTATGGAGCGTTTTCACGACGGCTATGAATACGTAATGGGATCCCGCTTTCAAGGTTATATCGAACCGGGTTCCATGCCGGTGCTCCACCAATACTTCGGAACCCCGGTAACCACCTGGATCCTGAATTTCCTATACGGCAGCCGTTTTTCCGACATTCACTGTGGAATGCGCGGAATCACTCTGGACGCGCTTCGAAGGATGGACCTTCAGTCGCACTCCTGGGAATACGCTTCGGAGATGGTCCTGAAATCCGTTCGCATGGAGCTTCGCACGACCGAGGTCCCGGTGCGGTTCTTAAAGGACGAGCAAGGCCGTTTGAGTCACCACAAGCGCTCCGGCTGGTCTTCACCGTGGCAGGCGGCCTGGATCAATCTCAAGGCCATGTTCATTCATGGCGCCGATTTTTTTCTTTATCGGCCGGGGCTGCTGTTGCTCTTTATGGGACTGCTGTTGACGGTGCCGATGAGTCTCGGGCCTGTGACTGTCGGTCCAATCACGTTCTCTCTGCACTGGATGCTTCTGGGACTGACGCTCTGCGTTTTAGGTCTGCACGGAATCTATGTGGGCGCCCTGGCCCGGCTATTTTCCGACTATTCAGGTGAAACGAGGCGCCGGTGGTTAACGAGATTTTCCTATACGCGATCGGTTGTGCTGAGCGCCGTCGTCGTCGCTGCGGGCGCCGGCCTGGGAATTCCATTGGTCGTCCGGTACATCCGCTCCGGCTTCCGGTTGTCGGCCATCTTTCCAGCGGATCACCTGGCCATTGCGGGCTTGTTATTGGTGATCGGTGGATTCATGAACTTCACTTTTACCCTGGCAATCCATGCGGCCGCCGCGAACCTTAAGCGGAAGTGATACCCGCGCGGAAGGCATGCGCGAACGGGCGTACGGGCAAGAGTACGAGCCTACGATCGTCGACCGGTTTGGCGTTTGGTTGTCCGGATATCAAATCAGGAAGAATACGGGTTCTTTTGGCGGAAAGCGGATTGGAGATTTCGGTTGCGGCTATCAAGCAGCGTTCGTTCGATCGATCATTGCCGAAGTGGAGCACGCCGTACTGGTAGATTTTGCATTGGCGCCCGACATCAAAAACAATCCGAAGATCACGGCGATCGAAGGGACCCTGCCGGAAACACTGGCCGGGATAAGTAGCGGCAGTCTGGATATCATTTTGTGCATCTCCGTTCTGGAACACTTATGGAATCCCTTGGCGATGCTTGAACAATGCCTGCGGATTGTCCGCCCGGAAGGAGTTTGCTTGTTCAATGTGCCGTCCTGGCGCGGGAAGCGCTTTCTGGAATACTCGGCTTTCCGCCTCGGCCTCAGCCCGAATGACGAAATGGACGACCATAAAATGTATTACGACGTAAAAGACCTCTGGCCGTTGTTGGTCCGCGCGGGATTCCTGCCAAGCCGGATTCGCTGTTTCTCTCACAAATTTGGACTGAACACGTTTGCAGTTTGCACTGCCCACCGCCACCCCCGCGCCCAAAGATGACAGATTTCCATCGTTACTTCATTGCCGGCGGCGCAGGGTTTATTGGAAGCCATTTTACCGACCGGCTGCTTCGAGAATCGACAGTGGCGGCAGTCACGATATACGACAATTTCTCATCCGGACGCGAATGGCACTACCAGCAGCATCTCGCGGATCCTCGATTCCGCGTCATTCGGGGCGACGTGAAGAATCTCGACCTCCTCACGACGTCAATGCAGGGACATGACGTGGTGATTCATCTCGCGTCCAATCCAGACATTGCGCGCGCCGTCACCGAACCGGAGATTGATTTTTGGGAAGGAACGTATCTCTCCAATAACATTCTGGCGGCGATGCGCCGGTCTGAAACCAAGACGATACTTTACGCCTCCGGCAGCGGAGTTTACGGAGATCTGGGAGAAAAAGAAATCGATGAGGATTATGGTCCGCTGACACCGATTTCTACATACGGGGCCAGTAAACTGGCCGGCGAAGCTCTAATCAGCGCCTATTGTCACTTGTTCGATTTTACCGGGCGAGTCTTCCGCTTCGGAAATGTCGTGGGGCCCAGGCAAACGCACGGTGTGGGTTTCGATTTCCTGCGACGGTTGCTGGCGAATCCGCGCAAGCTTCGGATTCTCGGCGATGGCACCCAAAGCAAGTCCTATGTTCACGTTCAAGACATCGTTGAAGCTGTTCTGCTCGCCGCGCGGCGGTCCACAGAAACCTTTGCGGTTTACAATGTGGCGACGGATTACATCACGGTAACCGAAATCGCCCATCTGGCCGTCGAATGCGCCCGCCTCGATCCTGGCGCAGTCGAGTTCGAATATTCGGGAGGCGACCGCGGCTGGAAAGGCGATGTGCCTGTTGTGCGACTCGATTCGAATCGGATTCGCAGTCTAGGGTGGGTTTATCGTTTCAATTCCCGCCAGGCGCTGCGCGACTCGATGATGGGGATGATGGCGGATCTTAAAACAGGCCGTTTATGACTAACCCGGACGATTGGGATCGGCATTGGCGAGACTACGCAGATACGGCCGAGCAGAATCCCGCCCAAAATTACAGGCGCGAAATCATCTTATCCTTGCTCGACATCACCGGTGCCGGAGAAGATTCGCGCATCATCGATATCGGCAGCGGGCAGGGCGATATGGCTGCGGCGATTCGAGCTCGATTCCCCGGTGCCGAAATCCTTGGATTGGAGTTGTCGGAAGCAGGTGTGGAAATCTCCCGCCGCAAGGTGCCGAGTGCGCGCTTCGTTCAGCGTAATCTGCTGGACGGCACCGCCCCGCCGGAGGAACAAAGAGGCTGGGGCACTCACGCGGTCTGTTCGGAAGTCATCGAACACCTGGACAACCCCGGACTTCTCCTGAAAAACGCGCGAGCTTACATGAACGAAGGTTGTTGGCTGATATTGACTGCGCCAGGCGGTCCAATGTCTGCTTTTGATACGTATATCGGACATCGAAAACACTGGCACCGCCGGGAAATTGAAAGCCTTCTGCGTGCGGCCGGGTATAGGCCTGAGCTTGTGACCGGTGTTGGATTTCCTTTTTTCAATCTGTATCGTTGCCTGGTGATTCTGCGAGGCAAGAAGCTGATAAGCGACGTCAACGCGGGCCCAGCGCAAAACGCTTCGCTGGCAGCCCGCGGCGCTATGGCTGTATTTCAGCGGCTGCTGCGGCAAAGTCTGAATTCGTCGCGCCGAGGATGGCAGATGATTGCCAAAGCCAGAGCATGAGTGCCGTTCCGGTGCGAAGCACGGCATGGCTCCTCCTGCTGGGCCTCTTCGCGTCTTATTTGGCTCTCGCTCCCGGCACCACCGGCGGCAGAGGCTATGTCCCGGAGGACAGGGAAGCAGCACTGCAGATGCTCGCCGGTTTTAACGCCCTGGTAAAAGGCCGCCCTGTACCACCGGTGGCATGGACACGTCACGGTCCGGTGCCGTTGCTCCTGGATCTTCCGTTTGTCAGGCTAGGAAAACTCTTGGTCTCTCCGGATTTTGTGCTCTCACTGGAGCCTGTCTTCTTGACGGCCGCCCTGTTGACGCTGCTCTACATTTGGTTAAGAGTGTTTTGCACGCCCGGAATGAGCCTGCTACTCACCCTTCTCGGAGCGTTCGGGACCATGCTCTGGCCTTATGCATACATCGGCCTCGAAACCAAACAATCATTCTTCGTCTTTCTGGCGGGCTATCTGGCATTGGGCAAAGGGAAAATCGCCAAGTGGCCAAAGCTCGTTCTGTTTTCGGTAATTTGTGCCCTAGCGATATCGGTTAAATCCACGGGAATCGTGTTGGGTCCCGCGATCGCCTACCTGATCTACCGGCAGTTTCGCGGAGAGTGGTTCTCGCGGTGGAAACAAGCATTGGTGGCGTGCTCGATCATCTCCGGCATTTTTGTTCTGGAATCCCTGGGGAGGCGGAGTGTATCAGTTCGAGCAATGGATGTTTAATTCTCCGTTTCAGTTATTCACAAACCCAATAGGTATTCTCGGCTCGCCAAACAAGGGCTTTTTCATTTTTGCGCCCGTACTGCTGTTGGTTATCTATGCCGTTCCACGTACGCTCGAGACGCACAGAGAGATTACGATTTTCGGATTGATCGTAACGGCGTGCATCGTGGCCTTGCTCTCGATGTTGGTGGTCACCGCGGATGAACTATGGGGACAGCGATTCCTGCACGTTGCTGTCGCGCCGTTGTTGCTTGTCATTGGGGCGGCATGGCCTCGCTTCGAATGGCGGAAACATGTCGTCTTGCTGCTTCTAGGCTGCATTGGTGTGGCGATTTCATTTTTGGGGGCATTCTTTTACTACGGCGGGCGCCCGGGGGCGTCGGAGGTTGCCGGTCAAAACACGCTGGAATGGCTGAACGGAGATAGCACCTGGAATGAGGTACTCTTCGACGCGCGGCTTTTCCGTGTCTGGATGAAGGGAGGTACCGAACCGGTCTTTTGGACTCCCGTGCACGTGTGGGCGTGGACGCCTCCGAAGGATGCGATGACGTGGAAGAGCGTTAATCTACGAAATTACACGGAGCCACAATCGTTCTTGCTGAACCGTTGGAATTTGCATTTGGAGCCGGCCGAACTGATAATCTTCAGGATTTGCTTGGTATCGGTGATCGTGGGTCCCTTGCTCTTGCTGTGGGTTGTAGCAAGAACCCTCTCCCTACTGTAGGCGCGGTCTGCGACCGCGCACACCACATACAATTTAAGGAAAACGCGGTCATAGACCGCGCCTACAGCCGCGAATACTAGGTTCCCAGTGTCAGCGCGCGCAGCGAAATGCGGTGGCGCCGGAGGAGCGCGGCGAAGTCGCGATCCGTAAGACGCGCGAAACGCCGGATCTTCCGGCGTGAGCGCCACATTTCGGGAAATAATTTCAAACCGGACCAATAAGCTTTCAGCATCATCAGCGCCAGCCGGGTGTGCGAACATTCGGCGGCGTATTGGCCCGAAGATCCGATCATGAATATGGAACCGTAGGCGTGATAGGCCAACCTTACTGCAGTAAAGAACGGTGAGATCAGAAGCAGCGAAAATGGAAAGATCTTCACAGCGACACAAATACGATTTCGCTCGATAAGAAAAGCCTTCAAAGGCGAAAACTCACCAGCAGTCGCAGAGTGAACGTGATAAACGACTGCCGTCGGTATGTAAAGGCACTTCCAGCCGGCAAGCCGGCCACGCAGACCGAGATCCGCGTCGTCGCCATAAGCGAAGAAATACTCGAGGATCTTGCTTGCGCACATGCCGACGGATTCGTCTGATTCGATTCCAACTGCCAGTTCTTCGAGCCAGCGTTGATCCGCTTCGGCGTCATTATTCAGGGTCGCGATGTAGCGCCCTTTCGCTACGGTGATCCCGGCGTTCGAGCCCCCCGCAAAGCCTTTGTTGGAAGGGAGAGACACGATTCGCAATCGCGGGTCGCTGATCGCACGCAAGAATTCCATCGAACCGTCCGTTGATCCGTTATCCACGACAACAACTTCGAAGTTCGAAAATGTCTGCCGCCAAAGTGAGGCGAGACAGCGCCCAAGGAGTTCACGCCGGTTCAGGTTCACAACAATGACGCTGATCTCCGGCTTCACTTCTTCTTCGCCTCAATCATGATTGTTGCGCCACAGCCGAACGCGGACTCCAGCAGGACGACGGGATAGGCGCAGGTGACGAGCAGCAAATACATCAGGTGACGAAACCATTCCACCGGCCGCGATTCATCATTATTGCGTTTTCGGTGGCGAACGCTGCGGCTTACCGGATCGAGTGAGGGAAACACGCTTGAAACCAGAGCGGGACTGTTATCGCGCAAATTGAAATGCCGGATTCGATTGACAACGAAGCCCGAATCCGCCAGCAGCTTGAGCATCGAATTTCTCGAATAGTCGATCACATGGCGGGGAATATCCAATCCATACCAGCGCGCGCCAAATATTTTGAATTGCCAGCTTTCAATGTTAGGCACCTGAAGAATCGCCACTCCATTCGGTTTCAGCACGCGCGAGACCTCGGCCAGGACTAGACGTGGATTGGTGACATGCTCCATGACATGAAACAACGTCACCACGTCGAAGGATTCAGCGGGAAAATGCGCTTCTTCGAGTGATCCAACGGCGACATCGACACCGTTTTCGGCTTTGGCGATTGCGGCAGCCTCGGCCGAAAAATCCAGACCGGTTGCGCGAAAGCCTCGATGCTTCAGCAGGCCGAGCAACGTCCCACTGCCGCATCCGACGTCGAGCACATCCACGCCACGATTACCCGCAGCTTTGGTGATGAAGGCGATATGGTCGCGAAGCGCCAACTTCCGGTAAACCGATTCCAGCTTTTTCAGGCCGCCGGATCGTCGCGCGTTCCACCAATAATCGGCGGGATAGAAGCGTTCAATTTCGCGGCTATCCGGCATCGGATGCAAAAACAGACAGCGGCAAGCTTCACATGAGTACAAAGTGAATGTCTTCGACGTGGACTCGAAAAGGAAATCGGTCCCGACGAGCGCGGGAGCTGTTACCGGATTCAAGCAGACCGGACAACTCATTGAAGCGCAAACGTGAGCACGACGCGAATACTCCGGTTTCCCGGCTTGAACGACCACTTCTTCATGGCTTCAAGCGCTGCATTGTTCAGATCCGGTATTTGCGAAGCTGCAACGGCCGCTGTTTTTACTGTGCCATCGGGCCCAATATCAACGCGCAGAGTAATGTCGCCCGCAGCGCCTTTCTTGCGAAGCGCTTCAGGGTAGTCGGGATAGACCGCGTCGAGGACCTCGAGCGGGGCCCGGCTTTCGATCGAGTAGCTGATGCGTCCTTCCGGAACCGGCGGTGGCGGAGCGCTGGGTTGTGGGGGAGGTTCGCGGCGTTCCGCCTCGGCGCGAACTTCTTGCCGGATTTCATCCAGCTTGCGCTGGTCGATTTCGCGGCGAGCGTACTCGATTTTTCTTTGAATCACGGAAATCCATACGCTGTAGTGTTCGGCGGCTGATCGGCCGGAATGCGGCAAATCCGCCGCAATGTTGATATCGCGGAATGCACGATCCGATTGCCCCAGCGTCACCTCTACTTCGGCGCGAATCTGGTAAAAGCGGTCAGCGAATTCCGGCTCTAAATCTAAGGCCTTTCCGATTGCGGGCAGACTCTTTTCCGGCTGCCCATCGAGGGCGTAAACTCGTGCCAATTCGCCATAGGCTCGACCCAACAGTGGAAGCAGTTGAACCGCACGTTCGAGGGCAAGGGCCTGGGCATGAATATCCTTCTTGTCCTGAAGCTCCATCGCGCCAAAATGATATTGCACCAGGCCATTTTCCGGAAGCTCGCGAGCGGATCGATCGAGGACTCGCGTGGCTTCTGCGGCCGGCCGCGAGAACCGCGTGATGATAGCGCGAGCGGCGCGAGCGTCTTTGGAGTCGGCATTGTACCAGCGCGAAGCATCGGCCTGACGTTCTGTCGCCAGCAGCAGGTCGCCGCGATGAATCGCAAGTCTCGCCATGTCGGCCTCCGACGACTTTACGGCAGCAGTGACTGGCGGCATTTTCAAAGGCGTTTCGACAGCGGTCTTCAACCTCGAATCCATCGCCTGCGCATCGAGGTCAATTACCGGCGCGTGCTCGGATTCCATACGGAGTGACTGGAGGTATTGCCTGATGAGATCCGGTTTTTCGTCTAACAAAATCCGCAGAAGCCTGTACGATTCGGTCCGGAAGGCGCCACCGGGATCGTTGTCGTTGTAGGTGGCGCTCGGTACGATCGTCACAACATCGCCGGCGCTGAATCCCTCTTGTTCGGAAACAGCCTTGGTATCGGCCGATCGGCCGGCTTTCCTGACATATTCGGCGGCACCCTCAGCCAGCCAAAACGGACGCCACAAAACGTAGCGTTCGAAGAGAACGTGACCGAGCGCATGACCGGCATCATTGGCGATATCATCCGGAGACTTGTCTTTTGCCACAATAAAGGTGCGGTCCGGCCCGCGAAGTAAATACGCAGCCTTCTTCAATTGTTCTTCGCCCTGCGCGTGCGGTAACGCCTCAATGAAATCCTGCTCGTTATTGACGAGAAAAATCTCGACAGGAAACTGCCTGGCCGGCACTCTACCGAACGCCTGAGAAAATGCCGCCACGCGATTCTCAAAGTCGGAAATCAGACGGCGCCCCTTGGCTTCATTCGTATCGGTAAACAACAGGAAATGCTCGGACGACACTTCGAACCATTTCGGGTCCTTTGCCTGGAGGACTGGAATCAGCATGGATAGAAGCAGGAGGGCCAACGCCATTACACGGTATCGCATCTCCCAAATTGTACACCTCTCCCCTGGGAGAGGTCGGTCACGAAGCGGCCGGGTGAGGGTTACAAGTTTGGCTAAATCTAAAATGACCAGGAGAGGGTAAGATCAATACTTATGAAGACCACCGAAATTCTGCAGGCCTGGAAGACGATTCTTGCGGGGCGCGCTCCCTCTTTATCGATCGAAATTACGAAGGAGTGCCCACTGAGCTGCCCAGGATGCTACGCCTACGGCAGCGAACACCTGGGCGGCGGCACGATATTAAGGCAGGTCAGCGATTATAAGGGGACGGAACTTGTGGGCCGCTTTATGCGCCTGGTTGATGAACACCGGCCGCTGCATGTTTCAATTGTCGGTGGCGAACCGCTTGTCAGGTTCCGTGAGTTGAATGAGATTCTTCCACAGCTCGACAGACGCCGCATTCGTACGCACGTCGTAACCAGTGCTGTTCGGGAAATCCCGCGTGAGTGGCAGCAATTCAGGCAAGTGAAAGTCATCGTCTCAGTCGACGGTTTGGCCCCCGAACATGACGAACGCCGCAAACCCGCAACGTACGCTCGGATTCTGAAAGGCATCGAGGGCCGTAAAATCACAATCCATTGCACTGTTACACGTCAAATGACCGAGCGGGCCGGTTATCTCGCCGAATTCGTGACGTTCTGGTCTCAACGTGAGGAAGTTGAAAAGATCTGGATCAGCCTGTTTACGCCCCAAATCGGCGAAACCAGCTACGAAATCTTGCCGGCACCCGCCCGCAGGCAGGTCGTCCAGGACTTGCTCGATCTCCGCAAAACGCATCCGAAGCTGGACATGCCGACTGTAGTGATTGAAGGTTTCTTGAGCCCGCCACCCAATCCCGATAAATGCATTTTTGCGAAGACCACTTACAGCGTCACTGCAGACTTAAAGACCCGTCTCGGACCGTGCCAATTCGGAGGTAATCCCGACTGTTCCCAATGCGGCTGTATCGCATCCGTCGGTCTCCATCAGATTGGACAGCACAAGCTCGGCGGAGCCATTCCCGTCGCATGGTTGTACGACGCGTCTTACCGAATCGGCCGGACCGTCGCGTCAATCAGAGCATCTTAGTTCTACAATTCCATTGCGGGCGAGGAGGGTCGCGAGAATGCAAGTTCCTTGTCGGCGAACAGGAAATAGACGACCGGCAACACGAACATTGTGAGGAGGGTCGCCGAGATCAATCCGCCGATAACGACAACCGCGAGGGGTTTTTGGGTCTCCGATCCGATGCCATGGGATAGCGCCATCGGCAGCAATCCCAGCATCGCAAGCGTTCCCGTCATCAATACGGTTCTTAAGCGGACAAGAGCGCCGTTCAGCACTGCGTCGAAGGTTCGCATACCTTCATCTTGAAGCTGATTGAAGTAACTCACCATGACGACTCCATTCAGGACCGCTTGTCCAAAGAGGGCGATGAAGCCGATTGCGGCCGATACACTCAGATGGATTCCCGTCATTTTCAGAGCAAATATGCCTCCGATCAAAGCGAACGGCACATTCATCAGGATGAGCGCGGCGTTTTTTGCGGAGCCAAACGCATTCAACAGCAGCGCAAAAATGAGCAGCACGCTGACAGGCACAATCAATGCCAGACGCTTCATCGCGCGCTGCTGGTTCTCGAACTCACCGCCCCAGGTGATGTAATATCCCGTCGGCAGTTTGATCTCCTTCGCCACACGATCCTGCATCTCGCCGACGAGGCTGCCCATATCGCGGTTTTGGATGAAAACGCCGACGGCCATGACGCGTGTGCCGAGCTCACGGCTGATATTCAAGCTGCCCTGCTTGACGGAAACCGATGCCAGCGCATCGAGCGTCGATGACGTCCTGAATGTCGGAGACATTCAAGCCGTAACGTGCGCATTTCTCGCGGTCAACCTCGATCTGAAGCTGCGGAATCCGCCCTGCTCGATCAATGTAGGCGCGCCCAACGCCGCGGATACCGGAAATGGAATGGAGGACTTTTTCTGTCTGCAGGCGCAGTTCGTCGCCTTCCGGGCCGAATACTTTGATCACAATCTGCCCATCGATTTGCGAGATGCTTTCCAGGACGTTATCACGTATGGGTTGCGAGAAGGACAGCTCCACACCGGGCAAGACCGATATTTTTTGCGAGAACTGCTCGATCAGCTTTTCGCGCGTGAGCCCCTGCGGCCATTCGGCGGGAGGTTTCAGATCCACGAAAAATTCGGTCATATTGATCGGTTTTGGATCGGTGCCATCGTCCGGCCGGCCGGCTTTCGACGTAACGGTCCGAACGACTTCAGAGTTGCGCAGGATATCGCGCACCATCGCCGAGAGCCGCCTCGATTCATTCATCGAAATGCCCGGAGGAAAGTTAATGTTGACCCACATGGTTCCTTCGTTCAGCTCCGGCAGGAATTCGGTGCCCAAACCCGTCAGCGTCCATATGCTGGCCCCCAGCAGCACGACGGCAACCAGGATTACGACTTCACGGTTCGCCAGAGCCCACGTAAGAGATGGACGATAGAATCCCTTGAAAAAGCGAATTACGGCATTCTCCTTCTCGGAAACTCCTTTCCGCAGGAAAAAGTAACAAAGCAGCGGCACCAGGGAGAGCGAGAACAACAGCGAACCTACTAAGGCCGAAGTAACGGTCCATGCCATCGGCGCAAAAATACGTCCTTCATGACGTTGGAGCGTAAAGATCGGAATGTGCGCAGTGATGATGATCAGCATCGAGAAGAATGTCGGACGTCCAACTTCGGTCGTGGCGGCGAGAATGACCTGTTTCAGCGACCGGAGATCACGCTTGAAGTCCCGCTGATGAGTTGAATGTTCGGCCAGCTTCCGGAAGATGTTTTCGACAACGATCACGGCACCGTCGACAATGATTCCGAAGTCCATCGCACCCAGTGACAGCAGATTGGCAGGAATGCCGCGCAGCGTGAGCCCCGTGAAGGTCGCCAGCAAGGACAGAGGAATCATGAGGGCCACTATCAACGCCGCGCGCAAGCTTCCCAGGAAAACGAGGAGTACCCCCGTCACAAGCGTGGCGCCTTCGAGGAGGTTTTTGAAGACGGTGTGGAGCGTCGTGTCGATCAACCACGTTCGGTCGTAAATCGGTTCAATCGTGACATTCTCCGGCAGCACGGTTGATTTCAGCGTTTCGATCCTGGCCTTCAAGTCGGCCAGAACGACCGATGGATTCTCCCCTTTTCGCATCAGTACAAGACCGGTAATCACGTCGTCCTCTGTGTCCTCGCCGGTCAGACCCTGCCGAGGGACGCCACCGGTCTCGATCGCGCTGATGTCCCGAATCAGCAAAGGGGTTCCTCCGTGTTGCGTAACGACGATGTTTCCGATGTCATCGGAGGACTTCAATAAACCAATGCCCCGAATCAGATATTGCTGTTCCCCTTTGTCGACGTATCCACCACCTGCATTGGAACTCCCGCGACCTAGCGCCGTGAACAGTTGCTGTAACGTGACTCCATAAGCTTTCATTTTGGCGAGGTCTGGTTCGACCTGGTACTGTTTGATGAAACCCCCATAGGTCACAACGTCGGCCACTCCAGGAACCGTCCTCAACTGCCGGGCCACGATCCAGTCTTGAATGGTCCGCAAGTCCGTAGGCGACGCATTCCCCTTCAACCGGTACCTGTAAATTTCGCCGATCGGTGTTGCCATTGGGCCCAGATCGGGCGAAACGCCGGGGGGCAGGTCCACGGCTCTTAAGCGCTCGAGGACCTGCTGCCGTGAAAAGTACATATCGACGGCGTCATCGAAGGTTACCGCGGTGAACGATAGACCAAATTGCGTGTGCGAGAACAGCCGCACGGAATGAGGGATTCCGCTCAACCCGATCTCGATGGGTATCGTCACCTGCTTCTCAACTTCCTCGGCAGCGTGGCCGGGAAAGAGAGTGATCACCTGCACCTGAGTATCCGTTACATCGGGAAATGCTTCGACCGGCAGCGACTGGAATGCGGCTACACCGGCGGATATAAATAAGGCCACTAACAGGATGAGGAAGAAAGGCTGATTGAGCGCAAACGCTACAAAACGGTTGATCATTGGTTGTTGTTCCCTGCACGGCTGAGCAACAACACTCCGCTCGTCACGACGCGATCATTCGGACGAAGCCCTTCGTCCACGACGGTATAGCCGCCGATTTCACGCCCGCTCTTCACCTGCCTCGGACGAAATCGCCCCAGAGAGTCTTCGACCAGAACAACTGAGCGGTCGTTTTCAGTAAGAATCGCAGTCGATGGAACGGCCAGAACCTTTCGATTCACTGCATCCCCTATTCGAACGCGGGCGAACATCTCGGGCTTCAAAACGCCGTTGGAATTTGGGACAAGGCACCGCACTCTTACCGTTCGCGTCGCCGCATCAACTGTGGGGTTAATCGCCGCGATCCGGGCCGGAAAGTTCCGATCCGGATAGGCAACAACGCGAATGTCGACGGGTGCTCCGATACGGATGCGCGAGAGATCCGTTTCATAAATGTCGACCGTGATCCAGACCGTGGAAAGATCGCCGATCAAGAAAAGGGGATCCGCATTGTCGGGCTTGACGTACTGCCCCAACCCTACCTTCCGTTCGACGATGGTGCCCGCTATGGGAGCACGAATGACGACCCGCCAATCGGTCTGGTCGGTGGGTAAATTCTCAATTTGAGCAATTTCATCCGTGCTCTTGCCCAGCAAAGCCAGACGATTCCGTACAACCTCCACAGAGGACTGCGCATGCCGGTACTCTTCCTGGGCGTGAGCAAGTCCGGACTCCGATGACTGTAGTTCTTTGGTCGATAATGCTTCTTGCGCATGCAGTCTCCGCGCGCGCTCGGCAGACTTCTCGGCGATGTCGAGCGCAATCTTTGCCTTATCGACATTGGTATGAGCTTCGATCAGATCGTTGACGGCGCCCACTACATCGGGCGATTCGACGACGAGCAGCGGTTGGCCCACGCTCACGGCGTCGCCTGTGCTTGCGCGTACCTCCAACACTCGGCCCGGGTAAGACGCAAGGACCGGGGTCAAACGATCCTCGTTGAAGGCAACTTTTCCAGTCGCTTCAAGATTGAGATCGATAGTTTGCTCCCGGACGGGTTCGATACGAATCTGTTTCAGTTGTTCCGGCGTGGCCTCAATCACACCCGGCGCGAATACGCCGTCTGCCTTTGCCATTCGTGGTTCTTCGCCGGGAGATTGGTGCATAAGCAGAAAGATTGCACCCAATATGGCAATGACGCCGGCAGCAAGCCAGAAAGTTCTTCGCCGTTTCGGGGATGGCTCGACATTTTCAGTATTGCTCGATGTCAGGTCATCCATACGCAACTCCGTTTCCCGTCCCTTACATTACACTGCCGGCCACATGCGCAAGCGTCCTATTCTACAGCGCAGCCTTGTGCGCAACCAACCTCAGAACTCCTGCTGGCCCCACTAGAGAATGGAATCGAGCGTATTCCCCTCCTCGCAGAGGAGGGGAATGTGTCCCGGTTTCGACATTGTCGGCGGTCAATAGAGCGTCATAGACCGCCCCTACAAACGACGTCTCGAGCCGAACCTCG
>WNGR01005414.1_pt1 | contig 15393 bp, 13 predicted proteins | sample 5407581 | NCBI WGS metagenome assembly WNGR01 (sample SAMN13153383, study PRJNA577476) | soil metagenome | isolation source: 80 cm soil or saprolite under Garry oak tree replicate 2 | place: USA:California | collected 2016-06-15
TAATAATTTTCGTTTTTTAATTACTACAAATAATTTCCCGTGGGAAAAGACCTCGGCATGGTTACCAGAGCGCCCTTCCAGACCCCGCCTATGTGTTAAATTGGTCGCGAGGTGCCCCCTACTTTGGATTTCGCTGTAACACACTAAATTCTTCCGGAATTGGAGGCGCGAGGCCACCGCAAGGCGCATCAGCGGTACAATGGCTACACGCACGGACTGATACGAGTTCTCCGGTCAAACAGCTGAGGACGGGGAGCGCAGAGGAACGCCAGGGAGATAAGCATTGTGAGGCTAGAGGCCCTGCGCGTGATAACCTAGAGTAAGATACTATCTTTGATGTTGTTGCTGCGCCTCTTGAGGTACAACTGATGTTTCACTTCTCAGAGTCGGGCCTCAGCCTGACTTCGCTTCTCCATTGAACTTCGGGGGTAATCGTGGATGTGCACATATTACAACAATGGTAACAGAGCATACGCATCCACTCCGAGTCGAGGCGACACGTGTGCACTTTACTCGTATGCATATAAGGGGAAAGGCCTGGCCCGCGTGTCGCTAAGACTCGTAAAGCGAACGACGAAGCCGCGCTGTAATGAAAGTGCACAGTAGTATGGAGGGGAAAGTTGGTGCTCCTTTTGTCTATTCCGTGGTGGGGCACCGGGAAAAGCGCGATTTTTCGAGTATCCAGAGACGACGATGCGGTAGGAGTGATAGTTTGCAGAGCGCGTTTTGAAGCGGCAGAAGCCCGGGACGAGTTGGGGTCCGCGGGCGGCTTGCCACCCGGGAATGACCGCGCCACCGTGAACCCGGAGACCGGAGTGATGGCACGGATCCAACACCTGGTGGAGACCGTTTCGGTTTGGGCGGTGCTGGCGCCGTAGTCCTCAGGGTGGGCCACCTGATTGCGTGCGTATATACTCCAGGTCCGCCTGGGATATACTTTTTAATCCGCACCTCTGCACAGAACCCTGTGTATTAGTTACGCTACACACAGGCTATGCGGTGATGCACCCCGATCCCGGACAGCGCGGACCGGCAGACCTTAGTCTACTAGGAGTGCGCAGTGACCCCAGTGCGACTGGAATGCGACTGGTCGAACCAGGACTTGGTTCTGCTCAACCGCGCCGCCAATCTCGTGGTTTTTTGGGCCGATCGGGGCTTTCTCCTTGCCCTCTACTCGAGGTCTTTGTGCGGCCTCGGACTTCCTTGCCAAGTCTCCCAGAAAAACCTTATCTTCCTCGGTACATCCCGTGCTACAGACAGGCATCCTGACTCCTGCATGTTGCGCGCGTTAACGGCGAGGAGTTGCAATGGCCTCGCATATGAGTAGTCGAATCGAGCTTTGTTATTCACCTCTGAGTGAGTCCTGAGTGCGACAAATGGCTCTTCCGCACGCGATGACTGTACAACTTGAATGAGTGCAGAAGGAGGAAGACCCGGTCTGTTCAAGTTGCCGGGATGTATGGGTAGAGACCACTCCTACGTCACCGTACCACCGAGTTTGGCCGGTCTGAGGCCCTGCGCATCGTCTACTTATCCTGAGAAGGACTGATCTGGTCAATGGACGACGGAGGTGGGAAACAGAAAACGAGAGGAGCCAGAGACGAGTGCACCGAGGGACACGTATCTCGTCGCAACTACGATGCCCCTAGTGGCGTGGGGTCGAGATTCTTAGACGCCAGACGGGTGAACACGCCTCATCCGAGGTCTGCAGCAAGGAAACATTACTGTAACTGAAGCTGAATACTTGTGACGTGTGACCCACGCGAAGGGTTGGCTGGTCATCAATTGAAACACGCCGTAATCGACCAAACTGAGTCCCGAGACGGCGTCACTATCACCTTAGAGGAGGTTCTCGCAACATAAACTGGGCCGAGCCACGGCACGCACACACTACACACAAAGAGTGACGACTACGGTTAGAGCGCCCCATGACCGCCGTTGATGCTCAATAAATACTTCAGTGCTGTAGTCAGAGATAAATAGCACGGCCTCTGTGGGAAATACATATGTAGTCGGATTATCACAGAATCTCGACTTAGGGGATCTTCAGTCAGCCTCAGCGACGCTGGCGATTGGCACAATCTGCACTACAAAATACCTGTCCTTCAGGACAATCCCGCTTGCATCTGAGACATGGGGGATAGCGTACTGACATGGGTCAATGTATGCTGGGTTCCGATGGAGTGCAAGACTCACCTGCACTTGGTACCGAAGCGACGGGATGTTTTGGCGGTGACTTTGGGCGCATGTTGGCATCGTGCATTGCCGGAAAGCCTTGGTCGTCCTGATATCCCTCGTCGTCCGAGTCATCCTCTACTCAAATCACACCGCCAATCGCTAAGTGTATGTATATATTAGGCTGTAGGGAACACACGCACGATTTCTCTGGACGCGGGGAGCAATATGCGCTGCCCCCAACATCCCTGAACCACGCTGTGCCAGCGAGTGCGACACGATTGGCGCTTGTAAGGAGTAGCTCGAATAAGGTCCGGGTGCGACCTGGGTGTTGTTCAAATGACCGGGCATGTACGTAGTCTCGCTCCTCTGCACCACGGGCGGCGGCGGGACTGAGGGGGTAGTGGGCACACGAGTGTCTTGCACTTGAGGCATTGGGAATGTCGGATGGGAGTGAACTGAACCTTGTATGGATTGGTACGTGAGGATATGTGTAGGTGGATGTCGCGGAGGTTCGTTCGGGGAAGACATATGGGAAGGAGTGCTTCTGGTACTATGGACTGGAAACGATCGCGGGGACCAATAGGGAGTGTCGAGCGAAGTGCCAAGGGCATTTCGTGGGAACATCCTTTCTGGAGGATAAGCAGAACCCCGTGCGGGATCTATGGAGCGTTGTTGGGGAGTGCCTGTCGCATTTTGGGCGGGGTTTGCGATCCCGGAGGCGAAGGGCTGGGGGAAAGGGGGTGGCCCGCGGTTCGTAGACATTGGTAAATCGAGGTCAGCAACTTGGCTGACTTTAGGACGGGAACAGGCATATATACAGATGCCATGCTCGGTCTTCCGAACGTGAAGGCACAGAGTGTGAGTGTTTCGCAACTGGAAACTGGCGTTATCCGCGTTCTTCAAAGTGAGAGAACGAAGAGAGGGTCATGATGCATGAGGACCAGAGCAGGCCAAGGCGATGTTACAACTGAGCACTTATTTCCGAGCATTTCGGGCGAAAGAAAACCAATTAAGTCGGAGCTGGCGCACCCACTCATTGATGCATGGGCGGTTCCTAAGGTCGCTAAAGGGGTGGATTTGCGTCGGCTCCTGCTCCTGGGAAAAAAGAAAACAATGAACGCTAAGTTACGCCTGGATGCTGTACCTCAACGTAACAATCGATGTTGCGAGTCCGCAGTTGTTGATATTTCGGAGGCTGTAATGCTCCCAAAAAGGAAGGTTGGTAAACGCTTTTGACGCGCAGGGCTTTCCCGTTTAAAATCTCAACTCAGAAAGTTTTGCAGAAAGTAGTCTTTTTACAGTAGTCCGCAACTTGAATATATTTGTTTCTTCAAAGTCATTGTCTACTTACTGTAACATTAAAATGTCGTTTGCTAACGTGTAGGTCAGCTAATAAGATAGTTACATGAAATTTATACAAGTTGATCTACTGTGGACACGGAGAAGGGGGCGCATGCGTCAATGGAAGCCCGCGCCATCAGAAACGAGGGGGAAGTGAACCAGGGGTGGAGCGGCGCGGAAGCCGGAGGGCGGCGCGCCAACGGGAGCCTGCAAACGGGGGCCGGGAGGGTCGCGTGCAAACGGAGGCGCGAGCTCATGCCCTTTCCACGCAAACGGGGTGGTTGGGGGCGCAACCTGGGGATGTGGGGGCTGCGCGCAAATCGGGGGAGAGAGATGGGGGGAGCAGGGGAGACGCACAATGGGGGGAAGCGAATGGCGCGCAGAAACCGGAGAGGGGCGTGACAACGGGTGCAGCGCGCCAACAGGGGGAGGGGGCGCACGGAAACGGGACGGTGGAGAACGGAGAAGGGGTGGTGGGCTGGTACGGCAAAGGGGAGGGGTGGTCATATGGGGGAGGGTGAGGGGCAACACAAAAAACGGAGGGGAGCCGACGTGGCATATACGGAGGTTGACGCCGATGCCACGGTTCCCCCTCCTGTGCGCCACCGTGTGTGCCCACCCTTCCTTCTCACCACCCTCTTGCACGGCCCCTCCCCCCTTTCAAGTTCCCATCCGCTCTCCCGTTTGCGCCCACCCCCAGTTTGCGCGGCGCGGGCCCTCACCTCCCCCAGTAACGCATCCCCGGTTGCACGCGCCCAACCGCCCCGTTTTCGCAGAAAGGGCATTCCCGTGCGCCATCGATCGCACGCGGCCTTTCCCCATTTCCGCCTACCACGGTTTGTGCGCCTTTACTGCCCTATTCGCGCGGAAGGGGCATCCGCGTGCGCTCAAGTTACCTGTCCGCGCATTTGTGATACCCATGGAATATTTGGTACTTGGCCTGAGAAATCCCTTTGCATGATCCCACTTATAGTGAGCACATACCCTGGTCTGGCGTATTGGTGGTGTGGTCGTGGGGCTATTGGATAGACTTAAGACCCACTCATTCAGTCTCATTGGCTACCAGCCGCAATACTCAAGATTATATTCCGTCAAGGTCATTTTAGGTCTCCATTATACCTTTCAAAACATCGGCCGTGCGCTTGGATGGAGATCACATACCCCCCAAAGCGCATGCTGAAGGCAGTAGCTTTGAACCCCAAATTTCCGGATGCGTGCCTGGCTTCTCGCATACATTGCATGATGGGGATATCGGCGGCCTCAGCAAGTCGCGGCGCTGCTTATGGTCGATCATCTCTCCAATATGTCCCCCACTGTGCAACCCTGTGCCATGTCCGTCCTCGTGCACGGATTACCTCGTACGTGGACACTTTAGTTCCGCGAAAACGTGTATGCCTTTCGTGATGTTCCACTGGATGCTTCACGATACGACTCGGCGTTCGCATTGAACCCACGCTTTTGTCACACGCTACCTCGAAATCTTAGACGCGGCCCTCATCCGGCGACTTGGCACATTTGACAATGTCGGCGTCAGGAATAATCATAGTCGGAGATTTGTGGCAGCGCGCAGTTTGTATAGTGCCCATCTCCCACTCTTCTCTGGGCACAAGTACACTAGCCTTCGTGACGGTGCCGGAGAAGCCGTAACGACATGATGTCGCTTACAGCGAAGCAAGACCCTCTCCGCAATGTAGCAACCCTGGGCTACGTCCGTTCTGCGTCTGTCTTCGGATTCTTCCAAAGCATCTGCCTGTCATTCTCTGAGGTCTGGGTCTCGACCCCAGGGTCTCACTCATACATACCCAATAATTCGTTGTCACTTTCTCGTGGGCGAATCGAATCTTACGTCACGACCTTCAGTATTTAACATCTCTGCCGCTCGATTGAAGAGTACTTGGTGCCCGCAGCGGAGCGCAGCCCTATAGTCTTGGTTGCGGAACATGCTATACGTGCTACAGAGGACCAGAACACTTATGCAGCTGTTGGACCGGGCCCATTGACCACTTTGCAGGCCTGAAGGAGCTGCGAAGGACAACGGCGAGAGAGGACACAGCCGCACGACCGGTTGATCAGAAGAGGTGGTGAGGCCGCCAGTGTGCAACCTTTGCTTTATTCCAAGCAGGTATCGGAACACGCATACTGTACTATCGACGAACTCGTCTTCGTCACGGTCCAGTCTCGGCGAGCTTTCCGACGACAACGCCCACATCTCTACGCAAACGGAGTTGCTTCGCGTTCTCCGTCGTTAAGCTCGGTGATGCCGTCTTTCGGCTAACTGTGAGCCGCACGACGGTCGCGCCCACGCGCAGGACGCGCTCGCACTCCCAGCGGCCGTCGGGATCGAGATCACGAAGCACGGTCCCACTCGGGAGCACCCGATCAAGAACAGAAATTCCGTCAAGATGCAAAAGCCCCATGTTCCCGATAACCCGGCCCTACATTTTGGTGTTCCACGTTCAACGTTACAATGCGTTTTGCCCTTGCACAGCATGCCGCCAAAGGCTCATCTAGCCGGAGCAGCAGAAAACACGACTACAAGGTGGTTTACGTTCTGTACTATCATACATGAGTAGGTAGGCCAACAGAGCGAAAGGTTAGAAAAACAGAGGAACGGTCCGTCCTCTTGGGCGGTTTGACCGGAGGTAGCGGGCCGTTCGACCAGTCATTGGAATTGGAATACTGGAACCCGGACGACTTGGTTCCACTCAACTGCGCCGCCAATCTTGTGGTTTTTGAGCCAATCAGGGCTTTCAGCTCCTGGCCCTCCACTACAGTACAGTACAGTAGAGAACTTTGTGACTGGCCTTGGCCTTCCTTTCCAAGACTCCCAGAAAAACCTTATCCTCGGGTACGCATCGTGACTCCTGCGTACTAGTACTGCATGCGTTAACGGCGAGGGGTTGCAATGGCCTCGCATATGGCTAACCGTATCTTGTTCACCTCTGAGAGTGAATCCTGAGTGCGACAAGTGGCTCTTCCGCACGCGATGACGCACAAGAGCGCGGAAGGAGGAAGATACAGTCCGCCAGGATGTATGGCAAGAGACCACTCGTACCTCACCGCACCCTCGAAGTTGTGCGGTCTGGGGCTCCATGCATCGTCTACTTATCCTGAAGGGGACTCCTCTGGTCAACGGATGACAGAGGTGTAAAGCAGAAAACGAGAGAAACCAGAGGCGAGTTCGCCGAGGGACGTGTATCTCATCGCAACTACGATGCCCCTAGTGGCGTGAGGTCGAGAGTCTGAGACGCCAGACGGGTCAGCGCCTTGTCTGAGACGTATGCAGCAGGGAAACTTGAGCTGAGTACTTGCGACGTTTGTCGAACGCGAAGGGCTAGCTGGTCATCAAATGAACCACGCCGTCGTTCGACCAAACTGGATCCTGAGACCGCATCACCATCACCTTAGAAAAGGTTCTCGCAGCGATTGTGTCCTTGAACGACTTATTTTTCGAGTGGGAAGTTTTTGTAACGGGTCGAGCCACCACACGCAAGCACGCACACACCACACACAACAAACGACGTCCACGGTTGGTGCACCTCAACGTAGTCGCCGGTGATGCTCAAGATATACTTCAGTGCTGTAGTCAGAAATAAATAGCGCGACCTCTGTGTGAAATACATAGTGTGGTCGGATTATCGCCGAACCTCGACTTGGGGATCTTCAGTCATGCCGCCCTAAACCTCAGCCCGCTAGCGACCGGCACACTTTGCACTACAATATTCCTGGGTCTCAGGACAAAGCCGCCCGCATCTGAGACATGGCGTCTTGCGTACTGATACGGGTCAATGTACGCCGGGTTTCCGATGGGGTGCAAGACTCACCTGAGCTCGGTACCGTAGCGACGGGAGGTTTTGGCGGCGACTTTGAGCGCACGTCGCCATCGTGCCTTGCCGAAAAGCGTTGGTCTTCCTGAGATCCCTCGTTGTTCGAGTCGTCCTCTACTCAAATCACACCGCCAGTCGCTAAGAGTATGTATGTATTAGGGTGTAGGGAACACACGCACGATTTCTCTGGGAACAGGGAGCAGTATGCTCTGTCCCCGACATCCCTGAGCCACGCTGTGATAGCGAGTGCGACATGATCGGCACTTGTGGGGGGTAGCCCGGATAAGGCCCGGGTGCAGGGTGGGTATTGTTATGATAACTAGGGATATGCGTTCTCCTCTGTATCACGGGTGGCGGTGGGCCTGAGGGGGTAGTGGGCACTGGCACATGGGTCTCTTGTACTTGAGGAATTGGGAATGTCGGATGGGTGCGAACTGGACCTTGTATGGGTTGGTACGGGGGAATATGTGTAGATGGATGTTGCGGAGGTGCATTCTGGGTTGACACAAGGTTAGGAGTGGCTCTGGGGATTTGAACTGGAAAATATTGCGGAAGTCAATCTGGAGTGTCCAGAAAAGTGCAAAGGAAACTTCGTGCGAACGTACCTTTTGGAGGATAAGCAGAACCTTGTGCGGGACCTATGTAGCGTTGTTCAGGAATGCCTAACGCATCTTGCGTGGGGTTTGAGGTCCCAGTGGAATCGAAGGGCTGAGGGAAGGGGGGTGGCTGGGGGTTCGACATCGGTAGAGCGAAATCCACGACTTGAGTGATTTTAAGACGGGGACAGGGACGGTATATATACAGATGCCATGCTTGGTCTACCGAACAGGAAGGCACAGGACACGAGTGAAGAGATCTATTTCGCCACTGGGCAGGAACTGGCGTTATCTGCGTTCTTCAAGTGAGATAGCGAAGCGAAGGTCATGAGGACGAGAGCAGGCCACGCCGATGGGACTCGTAGACTGCAGTAGGCTCATCATGTTGCACGTGATAATGACCACGCACGACGGAGCACTTAGTTCCTTGTTTATTTCCGAGTTTTTTTTTGGGCGGAAGAAAACCAATCGAGTCGGAACTGGTGCAACCGCTCATCGATGCACGGGCGGTCGCCAAGATGGCATTGGAGTTGCGTCGAGTCTTGGGAAAAACAATGGACGGCGCTACGCCTGGACACTATACCTCAACGTAACGATCGGAGTTCCGCAGCGTCCTTTCGGACGGCTCATGTCAGAGTTTCTCCGCGGAGGGGCAATGAGGCCGCGGTGTGAAGCCCTTTCTCCCACCCTCAAAACAATTCTGCGTGTAGCCCGTCTGTCTGACAGCGATTGCAAATTAGATGTGGCACATGAGTGGGAGAATCCCTCCGTTAGATAGCATGGGTAAATGCACAGGCGACGCAGCCAACCACCGGGTGCCCCCAGATCGCGGAAAAGCTGGTAGCCAGATTTGTCCCCAGGACAGGAGGGTTACTAGTTTAGTATGCAAGTAGCAGTGATATTTGACATGTTGTACCGAACAACCCCGCGATTTGAACGCGCGACCATGAAACATGTTGAACATGCGGAGTGCTTGATGCAGCGATGCCTCGACCTGAGGATATACTCCAGATCTTTGGGGCACGACCAGCGCCATAGACAACCGCTGGCACCCTGCTGACTTCCATTCGGCAGAAAAGTGAGTTTCGCGCGCTCGTGGACCCGATGTCTGAACTCCGTGGGAAGCGGAGACCTTGAAGCGCTCCTTCAGCGGAGTGGCTTCTACGATCATCCAGCGCCGATGCCCCCATGATCAGTTCAGGCCTGAAAAGGAATACGATAGAGAACTCGTACAAGAGTAAGACGGACAAGGGTCCTGAGCACGCCGAAAACAGTTAAGCGAAGCGCATCATGCGAAGTTCAGATGGATACCGGGCTGAAGCCATGCTACGGGCGGAGACAAAACGACAGAATAGAGCCGGTGATGATGTAATGGGTCAGGTTCAAATGCTGTGGGCATGCACATAAGAACCGCAAGACGAACGTCCACTTGGCACTCGGTCAGACAAGCAAGATATCGACCCAGCAAGTCTATGCCCCGATCGATTAAAAGTAGCACGCCTGGCTGAGAAACTCCTGGAGGAGAAAGTGGTAATCGGCGAACTGGCTTGGAAACTTAGTCACACGACACTAGCAGAAGGTCCTGCAGGAGCTAGATTTGGATTACTGGCCCTAGCCTAGCCGCACACCGTCGGAGTTTTGTATCCTCTCCTATCCCTGCATTCCGATTTGAGATTAAGTTGACACCCTAAAGCCACATTCTTCCGGATTTGGAGGCGCGAGGCCACCGCAAGGCGCATCAGCAGTGAAAACCCAGACAGGGGCCACACGCACGAGTTCTCCAGCAGTCAAACCGCTGACAAACCGCTGAGGACGGGGAGCGCAGAGGAACGCCAGCCTGAGGAAGATAAGCGTAGTGAGGCTAGACCCTCTGCGCGTGATAAACCAGAGGAAGATACTATCACCGATGTTATTGCTGCGCCTCTTGCGAACAACTGATGTCTCACTTCTCAGAGCCGGGCCTGACTTCGCTTTTCCCTTGAACTTCGGGGGTGATCGTCGAGGTGCACATATTACGACAGTGGTAACAGAGCATACGCATCCACTCCGAGTCGAGGCGACACGGGTGCACTCTACTCGTGTAGATATAAGGGGAATGGCCTGGCCTGCCGTGTCGCTAAGATTCGTAAAGCGAAAACGAAGCCGCGCTGTAATGAAAGTGCAGTGGTAAGGAGGGGAAAGTTGGTTCTCCTTTTGTCTATTTAGTGGTGGGACACCAAGAAACTTGAAGTGCGGTTTCTCGAGTCTGGGGGGAGGGAAGTCTTGGCAGAGGTGCTTGAATATCCAGAGACGATGAGGTGGCAGCGGTGATAGTTGCAGGGCGCGTCTTGAAGCGGCAGAGGACGAGTTCGGGGGCAGCTCGCCATCCGGGAATGACCGCGATCACCTTGACGGTGAACCTGGCGACCGGAGTGATGCCGCGGATTCAACACCTGGTGGAGACCGTTTCGGTTTAGGCAGTGCTGGCGCCGTGATCCTCAGGGCGGGACACCCGAGTGCGTGCGTATACACCATGTCCGCCCGGGATATACTTTTTTTATTCGCACCTGGGTGCAGAACCCTATGTAATGCTACATGCAAAGCTCTGCTGCCGATCCCGCCGTTACCGGACAGCGCGGACCGGCCCGGGGCGTACCAGCCTGGATACCTCGGTTCATAGGAGTGCGCCATGCGACACTCCGAGGTGTCAACGCGTTTCTTTATCTTGCCTGATTTGACTCGTACTTGCGACTGTTTTACTTTTGCTGTTGTTGGAGTGCATTCCCTGAGAAAGCGCGAGCGCTCCGAGCCCGAACGTCACGAACACGTCACCAGGCCGCGGACACCCACTGCACTGCAGCAGTACCGTGACTGCAGCACTGGTCACCTCGACTTACTCCTATCGCCTTCGGTTTTGGCCTCGGTCCCATCTCTTTCAGCTTCACCTGACTTATTCCTACTACTCTAGAGCTTGTTTTATTCACTCCGACTCTGTTTCTTGACGACGCGTTCACAAACGCGGCTGGTAACTTGCTGGTAGCTTATGACTTCTACTTGACTTCTACCAATTTCTACACAACTCGTATTTACAATTCGTGATAGGAAAGTAGTATGAATTGTGAACTATATGACTCTAAATAATCGCCCTTGTGTCCTCGAACCCATCCGACTGTAAGTTTGTGTCTCGCACTCTCTGTTCAACTCTCCGAAACTCGACTCTACTTCCGAGTCTACTTTTCGCTTCTCCGAAGTCGCGCGTCACATTCGTGTCACGCATCACGCATCACGTCACACCGTTACCAGGCTAATCTGAGGTTGCATGAACTTTGAAATAAGTTGGCTGACCACGATAGTCCCTCGAGCGCAGACGTCATTGCTCGGATCACGGCATAGGACGTCGTCCTTTAGACTTGTTCTGGAACGACCTCTCTGCTCTCTCTCTCAAGGGAGCCTCAGGATCGCAAGGAGGAAGTCGTCTCCGAGTCAGCTAACGGGCCTCTATCTATCCGTCTCGCGACTCTCGCCCGACTTCGCAGCGATCATACAGCGTAGACATCTGTTGTACGGCAATGCATGCACAGACGAAACGGTCCAGTTGATCTGCGGTGGGTCGTTGTGGCCATTAGTTGGGTCCGTCGCTGTCAGGCGCGCTCCTATCACAGTAGCGTGGGGCAAAGACGATCGCTCCATATTTGTGCTCTAGGAAATTGATGACGAGCGGCCCGGGGCCTATTGTCGGGCATGAGTTCTCAGATATGCAGCAAGTCGCAGCGCTGCTTATGGTCGATTACTACCTCTCCAAGACGTCCCCCACTGTGCGACCCTGTACCCTGTTCGCGCGACAGGAACTTTAGCTTTTCGCTTGGACGAGAGTTATAAGTTGCGACTACGATCATCGCATGGCGCTCGTCGCGCGCTGTAGTCGCCGTACCCTCGGCCCATAGGTTGAATGAACATGTCCGTCCTCGTGCACGGATTCCGTCATGCGCGGACACTCCCGCGGCAACGTGTATGCCTTTCGTGATGTTCCGCCTGGATGCTTCACCGTGACGATACGACTTGTTCGCGTTAAATCCATGCTCCTGCCGCATGCAACCTCGAATCTTGGACGTGGCCCTCGTCCGGCGACTTGGGGTGTCAGGAGTAATCATAGTCGGAGATTTGTGGCGGCGCGCGGTATGTATAGCGCCCATCTCCCACTCTTCTCTTGGCACAAGTACTGTAACCGTCATGACGGTGCCGGAGAAGCTGTAATAAGTCACGGAGTCAACATGTTGTCGCTTTCAGCGAAAGCGAAACCCTATCCCGCTCCGTTCTGCGTCTGTCTGCGTGTTCTTCCAGAGCATCTGTCTGTCATTCTCTGGGTCTCGACATCGGGGTCTCACTCATCCATACTGTGGTGAATCGAATCTCAGCATCAGGGCCCTCGGTATTCAGCATCCCTGCAGCTCGAATGAGGAGCACTTGGCGCCCGCAGCGGAGCGCAGCCTTGTAGTCTAGGTTCCAGATCATCAACACGTGCTACAAGTGCCATCCCAGTGACGCTCATGAACCCATGCGTACCTACCTTTCGCCTGGCGTGATACTCGAACTCAGAATAACATGACGTTTGGGTCGAATTGGAAATTGCTCTGATTTCTGTCGTTTGTGATACCACTGTCATCGACTCTTGAGTTCCTGGAACATCACCCGAGTGTGGTCATTAACATTCGTGGATCGCGAAGATGTGGAAGAGAGGCCAGTCGGTCCTTCTGCATCTAATCGAGATCGTCTGGTGCAAACTTTGTCCGAGTCGATGGCGACCTTTGCAGCACCAGAACACACTTTGCAGAATGAGCTGCGAGAGGGACTATGGCGAGAGAGGATACAGCACAAACGGTCGCACGACCGGTTGAGTAGAAGAGGTGGTGAGTGTGCGACCTTCGCTCTATCCACAGCAAGCATCGAAACACGCATCTGTACTATCGACGAGCTCGCCTTCGTCCAGTCTCGGCAAGCCTTCCGACGACAACGCCTGCATCTCTAAGCAGACGGACTTGCTTCACGTTCTCCGTCGTTGAGGTCGCCTTTCGGCTAACCGCGAGCCACACGACGGTCGCGCGCATGCGCAGGAGGCGCTGGCACTTCCGGCGGACCTCGGGATCGAGATCACGAAGCACGCTCCCACTCGGGAGCGCCCGATCAAGAACAGAAACTCATCGAGATGCAAAAGTTCCATGTCCCCAAACAGAATCATTGTCGCCGACCTAGTGATACTTCCCGATAACCCGGCCCTACCTTTTGATGTTCCTCGTTAGACGTTACAACTCGTTTTCCCCTTACGCAGCATGCACGAGCCAGAGCAGCAGCAACAAAAGCACGAGTATAAGGGGGTTTACATTTTGTACGAGCACACGAGTAGATAGGCAAACAGAGAGAATGGTTAGAAAAGCAGAGGAACCATCCGTCACGGTCCTCCATCCGAGTCGGCGGTTTGACCGAGGTAGCGGGCCGATCGACCACTCGGAGTACGACTCATTGGAACCCGGACTTGGTTTCGCTCAACTGCGCCGCCAATCTCGTGGTTTTTTGAGCCGATCGGGGCTTTCCGCTCCTGGCCCTCCACTCGAGAAGCATCAGGAAAACCCCTCGTTTACTTTTCCATGCTTTTCATGCTTTTTCATGCTTTTCTTAGTAAGAAAAGTACTCTCTTTGAAAAGTACTGACTACTTGTGACAAGAAATCCCCTGTACTTTTCCTATGCTTTTTGTGCTTTTTGTGCTTTTTTAGATTTCTGGGGGAACATTGGATTTTTGGTCCTTTATGTGGTACTTTTGGTCCCTTTTTGTTCCATTTGTGGAGGTTTTGGTCCCAATTTAGTCCCTTTGGTCCTTTTGGTCCTTTTCTATCTATATTTGGACATATTTTTTGGTCCATTTTTGGACATTTGGTAATCTACTTTTCTTGTGCTTTTTCTTAGCAGTTTGACAAGTACAAAAAAAGTAGAAGGGATTGCTTTTTTTTACTTTTTCTGCTTTTTTACTGAAAAGCACAGAAAATCACAGAAAAAGGTGGAAAAGTAAATGAGGGGTTTTCCTGATGAACTTTGTGGCTGGCCTTGGCAAGTCTCCCAGAAAAACCTTATCCTCGGGTACATCCCGTATCGAGTTTTGTTTTTCACCTCAGTGTGAATCCTGAGTCCGGCAAGTGGCACTTCCGCACGCGATGACCGTACAAAGAGCGTGGAAGGAGCCTGAGGAAGGCCATGTCTGCCAGGATGTATGGCTAGAGATCACTCGCACCTCACCGCACCCTCGAGGTTGGCCGGTCTGAGGCTCTGCGGATCGTCTACTTATCCTGAGAGGGACTAGTCTGGACAATGGATGACGGAGGTGGGAAGCAGAAAACGAGAGAAGCCAGAGACGAGTGCACCGAGGGACGTGTATCTCATCGCAACTACGATGTCCCTAGTGGCGCAGGTCGAGAGTCTTAGACGACAGACGGTGAACGCCCGTCCGAGACGTCTGCAGTAAGGAAACATTAAGCTGAGTACTTGCGACGTGTGACCCACGCGAAGGGTTAGGTGCCGATGAGAGTCTTCTGGCTCATCAATTGAACCACACCGTCGTTCGATCAAACTGAGTCCTGAGACGGCGTCACCATCACCTTAGAGGTTCTCGCAGCATGGACTGTGTCCATGAATGACTTATTTTTCGAGTGGGAAGTTTCTGTAGTGGGTCGAGCCACGACGCGCACGCACACTACACTCAAAGAGCGTCCGCGGTTAGAGCGCTCCACTGTGGCCACCGGTGATGCTCAAGCAGTACTTCAGTATTGTAGTCAAAGATAAATAGCACGGTCTCTGTGGGAAATACATAGTGTAGTCGGACTATCGCCGAACCTCGACTTGGGGATCTTCAGTTGTGCCGCTCTGAGTCCCAGCGCTACTGGGGATTGGCACACTCTGCACTACAAAATTTCTTTCCCTCAGGACACTCCCGCCTGCATCTGAGACATGGCGGATAGCGTACTGATACGGGTCAGTGTACGCTGGGTTTCCGATGGAGTGCAAGACTCACCTGGGCTCTGGAGAGGTTATGGCCCGCGCGAATATATTTGAGTGACGAAAGCGAGTGTAAATCGAGTGCACGCTCGACTTCAGCAACGAATGGGAGCACGCGCGAAAGGAGGGCAAGAATCAGATACATTCAGGAGCTCATTTTGAGCTGTTTTTATACTACTCGTACAAGTAAAATACTTTGTAAAGTAAGCCGAGAAGAAGTGACGCAAATCATAGCGTCATTTTGTTACAGTAGGGTAAGCCGAGGCGGTTGCGCTTGATACAGTAAGGCGAACACACACACACATATGCCAACACGAGACACAACGCGGACACAGGCGCGTACGGAAACATAACATAATCATACAATAACGTACCGAATCAAAAGGCCGTCTTCAAGCCGAAACGGAGACCGAGTGACCGAAATCCACCA
>WNGR01007577.1_pt1 | contig 15391 bp, 19 predicted proteins | sample 5407581 | NCBI WGS metagenome assembly WNGR01 (sample SAMN13153383, study PRJNA577476) | soil metagenome | isolation source: 80 cm soil or saprolite under Garry oak tree replicate 2 | place: USA:California | collected 2016-06-15
GGCAGGCGGGCCAGGAACGTCGCGATGGACGCGCGCAACTCCTCCGGCGTGTAGAGGGAGAACGTCGAGTAGTGGTGCCCCTCGGCCTGGGCCTGGAGCCGCCCGGCCGTGCTCGAGCGCGGATGCTTGAAGGTCTGTGTTGCGACTACCTTGAGCCCGCCGGTCCGCCTGACGGCGTCCCGGAACGCGGCCTCGCTGTGCAGGCGCTGCTCGTGCTCGGTGAAACCGGGGAAGTAGCGGCCCCAGATCGTTCGCGCGTTCTGCTGCGGGGTGCGGGTGTAGATGAAGAGCTGGCCGCCGGGTGCCAGCACCCGGGCGGCGGCGGTCAGGAAGCGGCCGAGGTCGAAGTGGTGAACGCAGTTGAACGCGGTGACCAGGTCGAGGCTGGCGGTCCGCAACGGCAGCTCTTCGGCGGTTGATAGCAGCGGTGTCACCCCAAGGGCGTGGCCGTGGTTGTCGGCCTTGAGCTGTGCCAGCATGGCCGCCGAGACGTCGCTGGCGACCAGCAGCGAGCCGTCCGGCAGCAGCCCGCGCAGCAGCCGCGAGTACCGTCCCGTCCCGCAGCCGATATCGAGGCCGGTGACGGGGCGGTCGGGCAGGAGCTGGCGGATCCTGCGCACCGGCGCCTCGTCGGTGGTGCGCAGCGATTCGTAGACGGCGGCTACCCGCTCGAAATGGTCGCCCACGGTCACCTTGGGCACCTCCCTGCGCTGGGTCTGCTGGCGACCATCATGCGCTCACCTTGCTCAGTTGACACACTATTCACCCGCAAGACAGACCAGTAGCGGGCACGGCCCGCGTTGGAAGAACTCACCGCCGCCCACCGCAGAGGTGCCGTTAACCCTGCGTCCCGCAATCGTGTCCGGCGAACTCGGCCAGGCAGTCTGAGCGCACGATCGGTGCGGCTCCGATCGGTACGGCTCAAGGGGCTCGCCCTGGCTACTCCTCGCCAGACGCACACCCCACCGGTGGCGCGCTGAAGTGATCAGTTACACCGAAGTCGGACCCTGTGGGTGCCGGAAATGCTTTCACCTCACGCGACCTGCGAATACTCGTGCAGCAGGCCGCCAAGCCGGTCGTGTCTTCGAACGCGGATGTTGTCGTCGGCAGGCGCGGCGTTGGTCCACCGGCCGCGCGTGCAGGTGATCGTGGCCGCGGTCATGCGCCCGGCCGGACAGGGCGTCCCGCCCCCGGCGCGGGTTCTCCAGAGCCCTGCGATGACGCCTGGTGTGCCGGCCGAAGCAACCCGGCGAGTGCCGATCCCCACGCCCGCGCCCGGTCGCGTTCCCCCGCACTCAGCGGCCCCAGCATGTTCTCCACCAGAAACCCCTCCGGCCGGGTGATCACCTCATAGCCGTGGTCTTCCAGGCTCCGGGCGATAAGCCGGGCGGCGCTGCCGGGGAACAAGGTGGTCAGCCTGGTATCGAACGCCGCCGCCCGGCGGCGGCCTGCCGCCTGGGGCAGGGCCGCCAGCCACTCCCGCACCCCGGGACCGGGGGGTGTTTCCCCGGCGCCTGGCGGGGACGGTGCCCGGCGGCCCGCTCCTGATACTGGCGCACGATGCGCCGGCTGCGCTGCGAGCTCATCCCCAGAAAGTGCGTTGGCCCGCCCACCACGAGCAGATCCACCTGGCCGAGGGCGGGCCCGGCATCCACCACCGGACTGCAGTCCACCGCCGCGCCCGGTGCCGCGGCCCGCAGGCCTTCCGCGACCGCCTCGGCTACCTCCCGGGTGCGGCCGAACAAGCTCTCATACACCACGGTGGCTCGCATCACGGGTCACTCCATTCCGTGAGCCTTCTCCCCGGGAGCAGGAAGAGAAGAGGCAGTCCTACCCGCTAGCCCGCGTGGCACGCACCATGACCACATGCCGGGCCTGCGACGGGTGCGGGCTTCCCCGGCGGGACTCGGCCGACCTTGGCGCCGCCAGCTGCCCGGCCTCCCCGCCAGTAACGCCGCCAGATGGGGATGAGCCGGAACCCGAACATGCCTCTTCACCCACCGGGGAAGCGGCGTCTCCGATTTGGGCACCAGCATGCCCTGCAGCCGCAGATGCCCGCGGTCTGCGGCCTTCAGCGCCGATGGCGTGCCCTCCGCGGCCAGCCGCCCGGCCGCGATGACGGCGAGCAGGTCCGCCGGCTTATCCGTTGTGGGTGACCAGGACGACCGCGCATCCCCGCTGCCCGAGGCGCGGATATGCCCACAGCAGCCTGCGCAGCAGCGGATCGACATCGTTGGCCGGCTCCTCCAGGATCACCGGCCGCCCCTGCCAGACCATCACCATGGCAAACCCGGCCAGCCGCTTGACCCCACCCGACAGGCGCTGGCCAATGGTGTGTGCCCACTCGCCGATGTCGACCGCCTCGATCAGCTCGCCTGCCCGGCGGCGTACCGCCTTCGCGTCCCCGCCACGGATCCGGCCGGTGAGCTCGATCGCCCGCCTGTCCGGCGGCTGGGCCGGGCCTCAAGCGCTGCCAGCGCGCTCTTCCCGCTCGCCCCGGCCTGGCAGGCATGCAGGGATGGCTGCAAGCGGGTCTGGTGTCGCCGGGCGGGATGAGGCCAGTGCCCATGCCCCGTTGTCGCGGGCCAGGCCACGGCCGGTGAGATTGCGCGGGTTGACGGCGGCGGCGCGGTGCTTGAGCCAGGCGTTGTCCTTGACGGCGCCGAGGTAGCGGAGTCTGAGGCGCCGCCCGCCGCGGCTGGCAGCCTGAGGGATGACCGTTCCACGCTGGGCCGGTACCTCTTGTAGTCCTCGCGGTCCCGGGTGGGCCGCCCGGGCGGCGCGGGCGACGCGCAGCAGCGCGTGCTCCGACTCCGCGATATCTCGGACTCGATCACCGTGCCGTGCGCCCGGGAACGGCCGGCCGGTCAGCACGCAGGAAGGCCGGCATGAGTCGTCAAAGGTAAGGGCCGTGGTGACAACGACCAGGCCCTTGATCAGGTGGCCGCCTCAGCTCGCCGCCAGCCAGATCAGGGCGGCGGCCAGGATCGCGACGAAGAACACCACCACGATGACGGCGGCTGGGATCGTACGGTCCCTGTGGTCTTGCTTGTGCACGTCAGTCCCTCTTGCGGTTGATGGCGCCGGGCACGGCGCGGCGGGCAAGCCTGGAGCCGCTGCGCTGGCGGCTTCGGTTGCCCCGGGCAGCGCTTGCAGTTGCCGAACCTACGCTTGTCCGATCCGGCGTTGCGCCCCGAGCCCTCTGGGGGGAGGTCCCCGGCGACCCCGCCGGTCCGGCCTGTCGTACCGCGCGGCGAGGCTGGCTGGGTCCTGGTCAGTGTGGCCTGCTGCCCCGCTGGCCTGCTGGTCGTGGGTTCCGGCCGCCGTGGCATGCCACCGGGGCTCGTCGCCGGCAAGGTGAGCCGCTACCGCGTGGCCCATGCCCGGTCCTCGCCGCCGCGCTCGCCGATGGCGCGGCCCGGCGAGCCAGGCTGAGTGGTGACGCGGCTCCGGCGCCCGCGGCCATCGCGCCCCTGCGGCAGCCGCGCCGGTGATCACCTTGGCGAAGCCGGCCGCATATCACCGCTCCGCGCGGGCATCAGGAGGGCGATCACCGATGGTGAGTCCTGGCCTTCGGTGGCCGGCGCCCGGCTCGGATCCCAGAAGGGGCGGGGAATTCACTGGCACGTCAGCGAAGTCCTCCCACGGCTGGGAGGACGACCCCCCGTGGTTCAGGTGGTTCGGCACCGTTACCACTGCATCCCGGGCGAGTCTGCGGCCTGCTTTCCCGGGCATGCCCACCGGCCCCGGCGCGTTGCGGGCACCCCATCCATACGCACTTCGGGCTCGGGGATGCCGGCGGCCGGTCCGTCGCAGCTGGCACGCCAGTCCGCTTCCGCCGCAATGCGGGTGCAGGTGTCGATCGGGAGGGCGAAGCGAGACCGAGGAGAATGTTGTGCCCAACGGCAGGCGAGCTGTCAGTAGAGGGGTAGCCCGGCGGAATGCGAAGCTGACGGCGCCGCGTGAGCTGGTCACCCCGGACCTGGCGATCCTTGGCGGTGGATCTTGCGACGGGGAAGCCGGCCGCGGTCGCGTGTGATCACGACTCGGTGGTGCTGGGGCGCCGGGTGTTCACCGGGTCGACGTGGTGGATTGAGCAGATCCTGGCGGAGCCGGTTGCTGCGCGGGCGGGGTTCACCGGGCTGGTGCTGGCGTGCGAGCCGGCCAGGCACCAGTGGGAGCCGCTGGCGGTGACCGCGGGCGAAGCCAATCTCTGATTGTGGCCACTCAATGGCGGAAACAGTCATCGCTGGAGTGTCCGGAAACAGTTTAAACGACCTACACGGAGCTACGGGGATGCGAACCCCCCGGGCCTCTTGCTACTGCCCCCGAATGGTTGACGTGGCCCGCCACGGGAAGTGTGTCAGGCGGAAGCACACTCGCGGAGGTCTCAATGTCCCGCACGAGAAGAAACCACGAGCCCGGCACGAAGGCCAGCAGCCCCTGGGACCGCGCGCGCCAGGGGCGGCTCAGGTCAAGCCGGTCGCCGGTGAGCTGAAGCCGCTTGCCCGGAGCACCGGAGCAGCGGCGAGGCGCCGCGTGGACAAAACGCGCGCCTGGGCGGCGCCGCAGGTCGAGCGCGCGGGGCAGGTCCTGCAAGACAGCGTCGCGCCCAAGGTCTCGGCGCGGCTGTCCGCGGCCGCGCGGCGGCTCGAGCCGGCGAAGCCACGGCGCCGGCGCTGGCGCAAGCTGGTCGGCGTCTTGATGCTCGCGGCGGCCGCTGGCGCGGTAGCGGCTGTTGTCCGCATCCGCCGGAAGCCGGAGGTCACGACCTCGGCGGCCGGGGCAGACGCGGACGACGTGACACCCGCCGCGGAGATGCGTGACGGGCAGGGCAGGTCCAGTACCGGCGCTGACGCTGACGTGAGCGGGCGGGTCCGCACCTCCTGACCGGCCTCCGGCAGAGACTGTTGGCCGGCCCGTGAAATTTGTCACGCGCGGATCGGGGTCGGCTGCACATCCTGCCGCCGGAATGCGCACGGGCTGCGCAATTCACCCGTGCTGCTGCCTGAAATCGCGCGCCGACCGGGGGCGGTCAGCAGGGTGCCCTCGCGGCGCGCGGAAGCCGGGACGACCGCTGGCCTGCTGTGCGGCGTGCTGCCATATGAGGTGCCCGTGGCGGTCGCAATTCCTGACCGGAGAGCTGCGCCAGCTCGGCGTGCCTGGCATGCCGGCCATTGCCGCTTGCGGCTCTAGCACCTTCAATCCGGGCGTTATTGTGACGTCCGGCCACACACCAGGTCGCCTGGTGCTCGACCTGCACCGGCTGCTGGCCCCGATGGGGGTGGCCTGCGACACTGGTCGCCCCCTCCCTGATCCCCAAGGGGGGCCAGCTCACGACCACGTTCATTCGCGGGAAGGCTTCGATCACTGCCGGGCGCGGCGGCCGCTCGATCGCACAATCACTCCTCGATGTACTCCTCCACGACCTCTGAGGCCACGGGGCGGAACCGATCACCGGGGCTTTCCCGCTCAGCTGCCTGATCTTCTCCGGGCACCTCCGGAATGGGCGGCGGGCCCGCCTCGTGCTCGGCGAAGGTCCCCGGCTGGTCGCCGGGGAGGGCTCCCGGGTTGAGCATGATGTACGGGGGATAGCGGGTTTCCCCGGCCTCGCCCACGCCCGGCCCGCGCGGGCCCTTGCGCAGGACCGTCCGGCGGCGCAGCCACCCGGACCCACGCCGGGGAAGGAACAGCCCGGCCACGCCGGTTGCCATGATGACCAGGCCTGCGACCTGCAGGTTCAGGAAGCTGGGGTGCCCCGTTACCGCGAAGGTGAGGATCGCGCCGATGGCCAGTAACGTCAGGCAGCTTGCGGTTCTCATCTGTCATCCCTCCGATGAGAGCTACCGCGCCGGCACCGTCCCCGGGATGCTGCCGGAGCCGTACTCAAGTCAGCAAATGGTTATGTTGTGACTTATATCACATGGTTTTTCTGAATAGGGCATTCGGCCAGCACCCGCAGATCAGGGGCCGTAAGCCGAGGGCCGAATGCCAGTCCCCGCGGCCTCTTGGTGGCGTGAGGCCGGGAACATTCCACTCCCCGCGCTCAGCAGGCGGAGCCGGTGCCAGCCGCGCCGCCTGGCATGGGCCCGCAGCGCGGGCGGGTCAGCCGCCGCGACGATCGCCAGATCCAGGTTCCGGGCGAGGTGATGCGCGACCCGTTGACGCCGCCGGCCCACATCATGCACATCGGGCACATCTCCCCGGCTCTCATCCTTCTTGCGGTAGAAGGTGCCCGACCTGGCGGCCACCACCCGCACCGTGCCGTTGCCGGCCACGGCCCGGCTCCCGGCACGCCGGGGCAGGGAAGCACGACAGACGTCCGGTAGCCGGGCGGGTTGCGCTCGCCATCGGACAGCCGGGTCGCGCCCGCCAGACGGTGTGCCGCGGGTCCCAGCCGCTTGTCCTGGTCAGCAGGCACCGGGGAAGGAAAGCTCAAAGAACTCTCGCGGCGCCGCGGCCGCGCAGGCAAGCGCCACCTCCTCCAGCGTGCACCGTTGCCCGGCTAACTGAGCCCCTCCGCTCAGCACCCACCGGCAGGCGCGTCGCCCAGGGCGGCCCGCAGCCAGGTCTCGGCGGATTCCACCGCCGCCCGGGCCATGATCGCGTAGGTGTGAGCCCGGTCGAGTTTGCCCAGGCCGATGGAGTCATAAACCACCTGGGCGTCGTGCGCCGCCTGCTCCAGCTGACGGGCGGCCTCGCCCAGATCAACGGTGTCATCGCCCGTTTCTGAGATGGTCATCGCTTCTCGTCCTCCGGGGTTCCATCCGGCCCTTGGCAGGGCCAGGCTCTTCCCCTGCCCGCCTGGCCGACGGCTACGCCAGGTCACCTCCGGGCCGACGAAGATTCCTCTCACACCTGCGGCTTGCACGGGTTCGCTGCCGCCGGCGAGCCTGGCGACGACGTGGCCTGCGAAGGGAACGCCGGAAGCACCTTACCCACCCCTCACGGCCGGGTCTTTCTCGATGGCGCAGGACCCCCTGACCACGGCCGTGAGCGTGCCAGAGCGGCTGCCCGGACACACTCATCTGGTACGACCGCGCACGTCGCGGCCGCCGCCCGGGAGAGGCGCAACATGGGCACTCCCGGGCTGCGCCGGGGCCAGGAGCAGGCAGACCGCGGTGAGTTCAACCGTGACGTCGAGGACCCCCAGGTGAGCCGGGCACGGCGACATGCGCCCGGCCCTGGCGAGCAGCGCCAGCGATGCGCGGTTGTCGGCTTCGACGACCGTGCGCAGCCGCTTGACCGCCGCTGGGCGCCGCTCCATCAACGCCGAGCCCAGCGCTGTGCCGACGCCGCGTCCTTGCCAGTCGTCGGCGACGGTGACGGCGATGTCGGCGGTGGCCGGATCGTCGGGGTACTGCAGGAGATGAGCGATCCCGACCGGCCCCTCCTCGCCCTGGGGCGGCAACACGATCAGCAAGAGCGCAATGTGATGTACACCATCAACGCTGCCGACAAGCCGCCGGATCATCGAGTCATCGAGTCCACCGAGCGACGTCAGGAACCGTCGCCGGCACGAATCCCGCGACAGTCGGCGGAACCCCTCGCGCAGCGTCTCGGCATCGGTAGGCAGCAGCGGCCAGATCATCGCAGGCGTGCCGTCTCGCAGACAGAACTCCCCGGGCAGCACCTCACTACCCGGCTGAGCGGCGGCCGCACCGCGCGGTGCCATAAGGCGCCCCGCCGACTTCGTCTTCACGTCCGCTGTAACACGACTTGCATGGCTGCTAGTTCGTGAAACGCCTCACATGCAGACACCAGAACGGCAAACACCCGATGCACGTCGGCGGCGCGCTCCCTTCGCTGGATTGTTGACGTGCTGCTGTTGGCTGTCAGCGTGGGCTCCTACGCTTCCACGGCGCTACCGGTGATGCCTCACCCGAGCCGCCCCACATCGACACTTCGCCGCCGAACACGCACCCGTCATCGCAGCCCACCCCGAACTGGATGCGTGCTGTTCCGGCTGACCAGCTCCCCGACCAGGACCGGCCCCGCACGTGGTGGGGCAGCGGCTCGTGGCCAGTGTTGCGGTGGCAGCGTTCGTACCCGCCGAACTGTGCCCGGATCACTTCGTGGCAGTGGGCACGCTCACGCTGGCTGAGCTGCCCGCCCGGGGCCTGGGTCATGGGCGTCTCCTTTTAGCTGCCTGCCCTTCTCCGCATGCTGTCACCACGCCGGGCCGTTTCTCGTTCGCTGGCCGAGCTGCCCGGCGAGATCAGCGGGGTTGGGCTGGTGATGCTGGCCGCCCCGGCATGCGGCACAGGGGCAAGGAGGGAACTCCGCTGGGCTGGGCTGGCGGGCATACAGAAGCGCCGGATCTGAGCGGCAGCCATAACCGACAGGGCGCAGCCGCGGCCGCGCCATAGCGGCGGCTCGGGTGTGCGTCCTGACGCCGAGCCCGATCACGGAGCGCGATTACGCCGACGAGCCGCCCACGTTGGCCGCCGAGCGCAGAGCGCCGAGCGCCTACTCTGCGCTCGTCAAGTCGAGGGAAGGTCGGACCAAAGCGCCGTTCGGGGTGTTGTTATGTATCACCGCGCGATGAGACCACAGCGGGCTTGTCACCCTGAGCGGGCCGCACACTGAACTGGTGGTCGGGGTCTGCCGCGGCGAGATGTGTCCGCGCCTCCGGCAGCGTCATCGGCCCGCTGAAATCCGCCGAACGCCAGGAGCCGCCCGGGCCGCTCCCAGCGGGCGGCTCCTGGCGCGCCGGCCGCGCGATGTGGGCGCCGGCCGGGCAGGACTGTGCCTGCTGCCACCGGTAGTGGCGGCAGGAGACGTTCCTGCCCTGCTGTTCTGGCCTGGCGGTGTGACCCGCCCGGGCCGACGGCGTCAGGCGCCCTTGCTGACCGCGGTGCCCGTCACGGCGGGCTTGCCCTGGCCGGCGCGCACCTGGATGCGCCTGGCGTGTGCTTCGGGCGCCTTGGGCACCAGGATCTGCAGGACGCCGTCCTGGACTGAGGCCTCGATGGCTTCGGCCATCACATGGCTGGGCAGGGTGATCGACCGGCGGAACGCGCCGTAGCGGCGCTCGGCACGGTGGACCCTCTCCGCGGCGCGACCGCACCACCGTCAACGGGCAGCGCGTCCAGGACACCGCGACCAGGCGCCAGCTGCACGCTTTCTTCCGGTCCCGGCCAGCCGACCGATTCCCGGCGCTGGCCGCCATCGGCGAGCACGTCTGGGCCGCCAACCGCGACCAGCGATTCACCGCAGGCCTCGACACGCTCCTCGCCGGGCTCCAGGCGGGTTGCCGCCCGCGCGGCCGGCAACACGCTGACCACGGCGAGGCGGCAACGCCGCCAGGCCACGTCACCGCCCGGTCGGACCCGGGGATCGGCCGTCGCGGCAGGCCCCAGAGCCGTGCCAGCGGGCAATGTGCCCGGCCGCCTCGCGCAGGCGCCAGGATGCCTGGCACGGACGGCTTGCTGTGAATGGACGCGATCGGCTGGGGCTGGTTTCGATGACGTCCGGTTGCCCGGCGCGTCGTGCACTGGCAGTCCTTTGCCAGCGGCGATGCGGTCATTTCGCGAGTGGGGACCGGTGCCGCGTCCCGGCCACCGCTGCGACGGCGGCTGACCGGGACGCGCAGGCGGCACGGGATGCGCGCGTTAACCGACGCCCGTCAGGGCAGGCGTCAGCAGCCCTGGGCGAAGCCCGTAGATGGCGCGCGCAGGGCCTCGTCGGCGTGCACTGCGACCTGGCGGAGATCGACCGCCTCCACCGCGAGCGGGGAGATCGCCGTATCGGAGAGGGCCGGGCGCGCAGAGGTGTGCCCGCTGACCTGCGCTAGTTCATCGATATTGGCGGGCAAGACGCCTGGGCCCTGGCGTCAGCGCATTAGCCTGCGCCATGGTCCGGTTCCTCTTGCCCGGCGCTGCGCCGGCGGGCTGGCGGCGGCGGTATCACCCTTGCCGGCGAGCGTGCGCCCGGCAGGGATCAGCACGAGTTCTCCGCCTGAGGTGCGGACTGCGAAGGACTCGGCGTCGGCGTCTTCGAGGATGCCTAGGACGTCGGCGATCTGGTCGCCGTCACCCGGTGCGGGCCGGCGCCAGCGGATGACGACCCGCTGGCCGACATCGGCAGGTGTGAGCCGGACCTCAAGCCGGAAGCGCATGCCGGTCACCTGCCCATCGGCGGGACCGGTCGCGCCGCCGGCAGGCAGGACCGATGGGCTCGCAATCTGGGGCCTGGGTACGGCGTCATCGAGGTCGCCCTATTCCGTCGGCTGCCTGGTCGGCGGTTGCGCTGCCGTCTGAGTATCCGGGTCCGGGCACGGTGCCGCTACCGGCTGGTGACGCAGCTGGCGCCATAGTCGGTGTCGCAGGGCAGCGGCCCGGTCTTGGACGCGCTTCCGGGCGAGCCGAGCGGGTCGAAGAAGCTGGCGTTCTCTGCCGTGAACTGGGCCCACTGCTCGGGCACGTCGTCTTCCCAGAAGATCGCCTCCGCCGGGCAGGCCGGCTCGCAGGTGCCGCATTCCACGCACTCATCGGGGTGGATATAGAGCATCCGCTCGCCCTCGCAGATGCAGTCGACCGGGCGCTCACCGACACAGGCCTTGTCCTTGACATCAAGGATGGCTCGGCGATCACGTATGTCATGGCCGGCTCCACCTCCAGACGGCCCGCCGGGACGGGGAGTCCGGCCGGGCCTTTCCTGACACCGCGGCTTCCTAGCCGCCGATGTGCGACATCTCCACTTTCTGCTTCGGGCGTGTTGCGAGCGAGCGCAGCTCGGAGTACCGGTCAGCGCGCCGCGTCCAGACCGAGGCGACCTGGGCGCGGAGCGCCTCGTCGCTGGCGCCGCCGCGCAGCGGGCCGCGCAGGTCGTGGCCCGCCCCGGCGAACAGGCAGGTGTAAAGCGATCCCTCGGCCGACAGCCGGGCGCGGGTGCAGCCGCGGCAGAACGGCTGGGTCACCGAGGCGATCACGCCGATCTCACCGCCGCCGTCCCGATACCGGTAACGGCATGCGACCTCCCCCGGGTAGCTGGCCGCGAGCGGCTCCAGGGGCCACCGCTCACCGATCAGCGCGATGATCTCGGCGGCCGGAACGACGTCATCGAGCCGCCAGCCGTTGGTCGTGCCGACATCCATGAACTCGATGAAGCGCAGCACATGCCCGCTGCCCCGGAAATGCTCAGCCATCGGCAGGACCGACTGGTCGTTGCAGCCGTGCTTGACCACCATGTTGACCTTCACCGGCAGCCCGGCGCCGGCGGCCACCGCGATGGCGTCCAGCACGCCCGCGACCGGGAAGGCGGCATCGTTCAGCGCCATGAACACAGCATCATCCAGGGAGTCCAGGCTGACCGTGACGCGGCGCAGGCCCGCGGCCGCGAGCAACCGGGCCTTGCGGGCGAGCAGCGCCCCGTTCGTCGTCAGGGCGATGTCCTCAACGCCGTCGATCCCGGCCAGCATCGCGACCAGCCGCTCCAGGTCGCGGCGCAGCAGCGGCTCGCCGCCGGTCAGGCGCAGCTTGCGCACCCCGAGGCCCGCGAACACCCGCCCGAGGTCCCCAGCGGCCATCACAGCACCCCGGCGCGCAAGATCCCGACGATGCGCCCGGTGCGGCGGCAGCCAGGGCGCGGCCGACCCGGCCGTCCCGGTGCCGGCCAGCCCGCGCCGCCTCTAGCCGGCGGCCTTGCCGCGGCTGGCAGGCCCGGCCTCCAGCCTGGTGACCTGCGCGCGCAAGTCATCGACGTCGCGGCGGCAGTCCCGCGCGGACCGCGGCACTGATAGCCGCAGGCCTTGTCACACCCGCATTTGCAGGCCACTGGCGGAACGAGCGCCGGCTCGCGATCCACCCGCTGCACGTCGAGCGGATCGACGCCGACCTGCGGGAACGCGCCTGCCTTGAGGTCACGGGAAGTGAAGGTATTCATCGTGTCGCCGCTCCGGTCAGCATTTCGCCGGGCCAGGGGATCTGGCCCGGCGAAATGACCCTCCGGCACCTACAGCTTCCGCCGGATAGTGCGCGGCACCGCGAACACGGCGATGACGATGACCTGGCCGGTAACCCATGGGCGGCTCCCCTCGGCGACCCCGGGGGTAGCTGGTCGCCGTCGGCGGCTGTTTCTCCGGTGTCTGCCCTCAGCTTACAGCGGCAATCAGAAACTAGCAATGTATTTCTAGAATTTTTGGTAGTGTCTCAAGGTGGCGAACTGGAGCTTCCTGACCAGCCCCGCCCGGGCGCTGCCGTGCATCGCACGCGATCCGGGCGCGCGGTTACGCGACGTCGCGGTCAACCTGGGCATCCCGAACGCGGCGCCCACGGCATCGTCACCGACCTGGCCGCAGCCGACTACGCGGTCACGCAGAAAAGACGGCCACCGCAACCGATACCAGATCCAGGCGTACCTCCCGCTACCAGAACCCGCCAGCCAGGAACCCGCCATCGGCGACGTCCTGGCCCTCCTTCCCGGCGCCGGCGCGAGACTGCAGCTGACCGGTACGGGACCAGCCTGCGGACGCCGGTCGCCGGAGCCTGACGGGAAGCGTGGCCGCCGAGCCCGATGACCACCGCCCGAAGGCCATGGACGTGCCCGGGCTCTCGCGGGGCTGCCGGGCTCGCTCCGCGGCGGCGGCGCCTGAGGGTGCCATAGTGGCCGTGTTCTCGTGGCCGCGGACACTCGGCAACGGGCAGGCCGGGAGACCACCCCGGTTCTCGCCGGCTGGCAGCCGGATGCCGGAGCCTGGTGAGCGTTCCCTATGAGGGAACCGGGGGAGAATGAGTCGGTAACCGCAACCGCGCCGTAGGCGGGCCGCGGCGCGATCGGGCAGCGGAGGCGCCGCGTGAGCATCGGTGAGGTCCCGGCAGCGGCACGGCGCCAGGCCGGTCTGACCATTACGCAGGTCAGCCAGCGGACTTGCATCAGGGAGACGATCATCCGGGGGATCGAAGAGGACGACTTCACCGCTTGCGGCGGCGGCTTCTTTGCGCGCGGGCACATCCGCGCCATCGCTCGTGCCGCGGGCGTGGACAGCGAGCCGCTGGTCCGGCAGTACGACTCCGGCCACCGCACGCCATAGCCCAGCACCGCTGCCGACGTGCCCGGGCCGCCCGCTCCCTCCGGCTCAGGCAGCGCCGCAGGCCGGGCTGGGGCGTCGTGCTGCTGGTCGTGCTCGCGGCCTACCTGGCCGATGCCAGTGCCCAAACCCAGCGAAGGCAACTTCCCGCAGGTGCTGCTGCGTTCACCGTCATCACAGGACAATTCCTGGGGAGCGCGACCGATTATCCGTTATGCGCGGCCACGACCCCAGAGAGTCCGCGCTTGAGAACCGCGCAATTGGGCGGCTACGCGCGCTGTTGGCCTGGCGGCTCGACCACGCTCGGTGACCTGCTGGCGGACGGGCAAACGGGGGGTCAGCTGGCGGAGCCACCTGGGGTCAGTACACCGGCCCGCGGCTCAGGGCTGCGCGGCGTCGGGGATGGCGCTTGCTGCCGATGCGTCAGGCAATGACCCTGACGTTTTCCGCTTGGGGTCCCTTCTGGCCCTGGGTGATGTCGAACTCGACCTTCTGTCCTTCCTCCAGGCTGCGGTAGCCGCCGGTGATCGCGCTGAAGTGCACGAACACGTCCGGGCCGCCCTCGACCGCAATGAAGCCGTAGCCTTTGTCGCCGTTGAACCACTTCACGGTGCCCTGCGTCATCTTGACCTCTTGGTTGTGCATGCGGCGCCCCGTCATGGCTGGGGGCCGCGCTCGCCACTTGCTTTGCCAGCCTGTCACGGAACGCGCGGGGCCTGGGAACCATGTGGCCGGCTAATTGCCCGGCAGCTGGAACCTTTCCCGGTTCGTCCAGCGAGTGCGGCTGGAGCGAACACCCCGGCCGGGGGGCGCGTGTCCGGCCCGATCCGGGATCCCGGTCACGCTAGCTGACCGGGCCGTCCACGGTTCACCCGGTGCCGGGCGGTGACCACAGGCGCGGCGCGACCGTCGTGGTGATGCTGCGAGGTTCTCAGCGGTGGGCCTGCCCGCGCGGCCGGGCGGCCCGCAGCGAAGGCGCCGTGCACCGACCCCCGCGCCTGGCACGCCGGGATCGGTCGCGGCGAACCGGCGCGGCTGTCACTGATCCCTGGGCATGCTCACCCCTAGATCGATTACGAACGTCGAGCCAGCCAGATCAGCCCGTAGCGTGACCAGAATCCGGCAACCCGACTCCGGGAAACCCGGGGGCACATCAGTCCGGGAAACGGGAGAAGCTCAAGCGTTAGCGGCGGGTATGGGCAAGTCCGGCAGCCAACCTTGGATGACCCGGCATCAGGGGGCGTTCGAGCCGCTCCTGACTCCGCCTAGTGTGATGTGGAAGAGGACGAGGCAGCTGCTCTGATTTTCTGTCACGTTGCTTTCCGGCACCTGGCAGACAGCGCGGGTTCAGCAGCAAAACGGTGGCAGGGTGCGACGGGGTCCTCACCGTGCTGGTCCCCCCGGGGTGTCCATGGGTACTCAACGGGGACGGCTCAGGCGGTGCTCGACCTGGCGTCAATGGGCGCGCGGCTGGTGTCTTCCTCCGGGTGGCACATCTCGCATGATGGCTAGGACGTCTATTCGTGGAGGCTCAAGTGGAAGGTCGCTGTCCTTGGCCGGCTGGGCAAGCTAGCCCGGGCGGTGGACCTAGATGACCAGGTCGAAGCCTGCCGGCGGGTGTTCGCCAGCGATACGCGGTGGACCGTCGTGCGCGGAAGCGAGCTCGAAGAGGGCCCGGCCAGGGCCTTCCGGTGTGGGGCCGGCACGTGGGTGACCCCATCCTCGCGGGCAACCTCACGCGCCGCGTGGACTTCGCCCTGTTCATGGCGGCGGCCCTGGAGAACGACGAGCTGATACACGAGGCGCCGGCGATCGTCGGCTGCCGGACACCCTCCGCGCCTGCGCATGCCGCCGATGCCGGGTTATCGACGGGCCACTGACGGCTGCTGGAGGCCCGTGAGGCACCGGCCCTCTGACGACCGCGGTCGATCTCTGGTGATGCCGGCCGCTGCCGCTGCCAGGGACAGTCCGGGAACTCCCGGCCTGGGCAAGGCCGTGGGCTGGAGGACCTGCGCCAGGGCCGCGGGCGGGTTAGCGTCGCTGTATGGCCCCTCGTAGCCGAACGCCGGACGCTGCCGGGCTGGGTCGCCGTATCTGGGACCACGTGCGCAGCCGGGCCAGCGACATGCCGGCGCAGTTCGCGCCGGAGACCCGTGATGATGTCACCGGCTGGCTGTGGGAGGGTCCGCTCGCGGCCTTGATCCGCGAGGCGATCCCGGGTATCTCCGGTACCGATCTGCGGCGGGCCCGTGAATACCTCAATGCGTGCGGCATGGTGGTGAACGTGCGCGCCAGCCAGCGCGGCGCACAGCCGCAGTGGTTTATCCGCGCCTGCTGGCACCAGGGACCGGGCGGCCATGT
>WNGR01004310.1_pt1 | contig 15381 bp, 14 predicted proteins | sample 5407581 | NCBI WGS metagenome assembly WNGR01 (sample SAMN13153383, study PRJNA577476) | soil metagenome | isolation source: 80 cm soil or saprolite under Garry oak tree replicate 2 | place: USA:California | collected 2016-06-15
CGTTCGGGAGCTAATAGATGCGGGACATAAGGTGCTCGGCCTGGCTCGTTCCGATGCCGCTGCTGCGTCCATTGCCGCCGCAGGAGCCGATGTACATCGCGGTTCGCTGGAAGATCCTGAAAGCTTGCGCAGCGGAGCGGCCGCTGCGGACGGGGTGATCCACACGGCGTTTATCCACGACTTCTCGAACTACGCGCCTGCCGCGGAGAAGGATAGACGCGCTATCGAGACACTGGGAGCGGCCCTTGCGGGTTCGGAGCGCCCGCTGGTCGTCACTTCCGGAACCCTGCTCCTTCAGCGCCAAGGCCCGCTCGCAACGGAACAGGATGCGCCCATTCCCAGTTTTCCGCGCAAGTCGGAACAGGCAGCAGCGATGGCCTCGCGTGGCGTGCGCGTCTCCGTGCTGCGCCTTCCTCCATCGGTCCATGGGGACGGCGATCATGGCTTCGTTCCCGCTCTCATCAAGCTCGCGCGTGAGAAGGGGGATTCAGCGTACGTGGGTGACGGTCTTAACCGCTGGCCCGCCGTGCACCGGCTCGATGCTGCTCGCCTCTACAGGCTCGTACTGGAGAAGGGTTCCGCAGGAGCGAGCTACCACGCCATTGGCGACGAGGGCGTGCCCTTCCAGGACATCGCTGGCGTGATCGGCCGCCGCCTGCACGTGCCGGTTGTCAGCAAGTCGCCCGAGCAGGCCGCCCACCACTTTGGTTGGCTCGCACACTTCGTTGGTGTCGACTGCCCGGCGTCAAGCAAGCTAACTGAGGAAAAGCTGGAATGGCAGCCGAAGCAGCCGGGGATTATTGCCGACCTTGAGCGAGGGACCTATTTCGAACCTGAACAGACCACGCACGCGGCCCCTTCACACCGTTAAGGATGTGGACTGTATAAAACACAGGTCGCAAGATCATGCTGTACAAAACGCAACGCTAAGCTGAAGCAAGAAATAAAGGAGTACCTATGGCAAACGAAACGGTTGGAACTATGAAGGATAGAGTCGCGATCATCACTGGTGGAAGCCGCGGGCTCGGACGCAACACCGCGGTGAATCTTGCAGGGCGTGGCGTCAATGTCATTTTTACTTATCGCTCGAATCAGAAAGAGGCCGACTCACTCATCCGCGAAGTCGAAGCGATGGAAAGGAAAGCAGCGGGATTTCGGCTCGATACCGGTGACATTCACGCATTTGACGGATTCGTGGCGGATGTCCGCAAGACGCTGCACGGTTGGGGACGAGATCGTGAACGTTCATTTCAAAGGCGTGTATTTCCTGACGCAAAAGCTGCTTCCGCTAATTAAGGATGGCGGGCGTATCGTGAATATCTCGTCGGGACTGGCGCGCTTTGCGCTACCTGGCAGCTCGGCTTATGGGGCGACAAAAGGCGCGGTGGAGGTGCTGACGCGTTACTTGGCCAAAGAACTCGGACCCAGGGGCATCACGGCAAATGTCGTCGCTCCGGGTGCCATCCAGACGGATTTCAGCGGTGGTATGGTCCGCGACAATCCTGAAATTAACAAGCGCGTTGCCGAGATGACCGCGCTTGGCCGGGCGGGCGTGCCGGACGATATCGGACCGATGATCGCCGCGTTCCTCTCGGACGAGAATCGTTGGGTGAACGGTCAGAGAATCGAAGTGTCCGGCGGGATGGCGCTGTGAACGGCATGCTCAAACGTGATGCGCAACTCGGAACGATCTTTGGCGGGAATCTGGGTGTTGTTCCCGAGTGGGCTAACCTTACCTTATCGATTAGCAAAGGTTTGCCGACAATTATTCTCGATCAGACGGTAGGCATCGTGCCGCCATCAATGATGTAGTCCGCACCATGAATCGAAGCTACACGATCAGATGCTAGGAATGCCACCAGTTCGGCGACTTCCGTCGGCCGGCCCGGTCGGCCAATGGGAATGCCTCCGATCATATTCATGAGTTGCTGTCGAGCAGCGTCCTCGCTGATATCGCTGCTCTGGCCGAGTTGCACAATCATGATTACGCATTTTGGTTGTCTCCTTTTAGGCGCGTTCAGCGCGAGCGACGGGCGTCCAGACTGAACGGCCCTGCTCCGAAGTGAGAAATCAGCAGGGCGCCGCCGAGCATGGAGACATTTTTCATGAAGAGAATCATTTGGATTTGCGCCATCATGGGATCGGTTACGGTCCAGAACTTGTGCATCATCAACGTGACCGGAATCAGGAACAGCACGATGAGCCACGCCCCAAGTTTTGCGCGGTATCCTAGCAAAATGCTGAGTCCGCCTGCGATCGCCAGCACGCCAGAAAGCGGAACCGCGATCGAAGCCAAAGGCACGCCTTGCGAGGCCGCATAGCCGATGGTTTGCTTATTAAAGTGATTGGCGCCGGCTAACAGGAAAATCAGCGCGAAGAAAAAGCGTCCCAAAACGACCACCGCTCCCTGCCAAAAGCCTGTTGCCTCCACATCTTTGGAAATTGCGATCGAATTCGTTGCCATGTACTTCCTCCTTTTGCTTGTTGAACCCGCTTACGAGCAACCGCGCAAACTAAGTTTGTCTGCACCGGCTAAAATCGATTTCCTTTCGTTTTTCAATCAGCGTGCTGCTGAGTCGGCGTTCTTTGGAGCCGGGAAATTCACTCGAGCCCACGCCGACAACTTGGTTGGCTGCCGGCCGGCGATTTTGTTTGCGAGCGCAACTTGGTCGCGCGAATCGGAACCCAAGTACGTGTGCGCCTGAAAGTAATTGAACATTTCCGCTATCTCGGCGGCCCCAGGAAAGAAACTCGCGAAGACTTCCTTTGGCACTTGGTTGAAAGAGAAGCTGTGACCCTGTCGATTTAACGTATCGATGATTTCATTGAAGCTCATGAAATCGCCGACTAGGGGCAGATACTCGCCGTGGCCGGCCTGATCGGGGTGCGCGAATGCTCCGGCCACGATGTCACCAAGTTCCGTAATATCGCCCATGTGAATGCTCCGCACGGTTGGATCAAGCGGGAGAGCCCAGCCCACGGATCCGTCAGTCTGTTTTTGCGGAGCAAGAACCCCGATAAGGCCCTGATAGTAGAAAGGCGCGATGACGAACGTATGATTCGCAAACCCGGCTTCTTTCACTATCCGATCAACCTTGGCCTTGCCGGTAAAATGGGGAACGTGAAACTTGCCTCCGCTGATCGCTTCCACATCAGGCAGCGTGGACCAGACAAAGTGTTTGACACCGGCATCCTTGGCGGCGCGTACCGCAGCGGTTGCCTGCTCGACCTCGTCGGTACCTGCTTCCCAAAAATTAGTGACTAGAAATACGCCATGCGCCCCTTCAAATGCAGCCGTAAGGGTTTCGGGGCTGGTTAAATCTGCTTGGACGACTTCGTCACCGAGTTCGCGATGCTTGGCCGGATTGCGAGTCAGAGCGCGTACCTTGAATTGATTGCCGGCTTGGAGGGCGCGTACTACGGCGCCTCCTTGTTGCCCCGTTGCGCCGACTACGGCGATGAGTTTCTTATTTGTGCGTTCCATATGCAGTGTGCCTCTCTTTCACTATCTATTGATGGCAAGTCTATCGATATAGATACATTCTTCTGGACATCGGTTACACAAACGGGCACAATAGTCTCGTCATGGCCAAGACCTCGCGAGACCCGGTTCACTGTTGGCTGGTATTGGGGAAGGCCTTTCAGGCGGCTTCGAAATATCTCTATGCGGGACTAGCGGAGACTGGAATCGACGACACCGATTTCCGGATCCTTGAGGCCCTTTTGAACAAGGGGCCTTTGCCGGTGAATACGATCGGCCCAAAAGTGTTTCTGACCCCCGGTTCGATCAGCACGGCCGTGGACCGCCTCGTCGAAAGGGGCTTGGTAAGCCGGGTCGAGAGCACTGAAGACCGTCGTGTCCGGATCGTATCGCTCACCCCAAAAGGCAAAGAATTGATCGCGCCGATTTTTCGCAAACACGCCGCCGAGATTAGAAAAGTCTTTGCCGATTCGAGCGCGAAAGAGTTGCGAACTCTTGAAACGACATTGAAAAAGATTGGGAAGCGCGCCGAGAGCCTGGGGACCGGAATGAAACCGAGCTCTTGAAGCCAACTTTCACATAACGGCGTAATACGCCGATCAATCCAAAGAAAGTTGTTTTGGAAAAGTGACGTAAATGCAGATTGGAATCGACAGTTTCGCAGCAGCATTTTCGACCCGGCCACAGGTCTCACGCTCAGCCCTGTGGAGCGCATGCACCATCTACTCGAAGAGATGTGGAGTTCCATTGAACGCTCACACTTCGAGCACGTGGGCTAGCGTCACCAAACCCATGAGGGATCCGAATTCTGTCGATACCTTTCCGCAGCGAGCTAGTCCACAACGCCGCGCCAGTCTCACAAAACAACGTCAGATTCTCGGCGTAGTTTCCGGGTTCCCGTCTATCAACAATTTTTTCGGCTTATCGACTTCGATGAAGGCTTCTGAAAATCAGTGTAGACTCGCTGAGGTTAGGGAAAGAAAAACGACGGCTGTGAATGATTCAAAGCGTAAAACGTGGTGAGTACGAACTGGGCAGGAAAAATTGGAAAACCGCCCTCCGAGCGAGTGATGCCCGATGTAGCGGCTCCAGCGCCCCTGCCTGAGCCGGCTAGAGCCTCGTTCCTATCTGGAATTCGTGCGAATCAGACGACGACCAAAGAGGTATGAATCGACAGAATATCCGCCTGGTCCCACGAGGAAAAGAACAGTGGGCAATGGCAATTGAAAACGTAAAACAAACAAAATTTCGATCAGGGCCAAAGAACAGAGCAATCTGACCGAAACCCGACCCGATGCAAGTCAAGGGAGTAAACACGCCAAGACAGAGCATTGCGGCGACTATTGCCAGCGCGGCGATTTCCCATGAGGCGAACGCGACAGACCCGGCTAGTACGTTCGAAAGCAGCATTCCCGCAGCGCATAGTCGCAAGATCAAAAGTCCGCATCCCGCCGCACCGGCGAGAACAGTCTCTGCACCGGATAACGCTATTTGCGTTCGACTTCTGGGGCAATCTCGGAGGAGGCAAGGCAAGTTAGCCCTTTCGAGGGGGCACCATACGAGGAAATAGCCGTATCATAGGTTTCTAACAAATGTGCGGAGGGCCAGAAGCATGGCTGAAGCGCATGTCATCCGTGTAATGGCCGTGGACGATCACCCGTTGATGATGGCCGGCATTTCCGGCGAGATCAATGCACAACCCGACATGCGCGTAGTCGCGGAAGCCTTTGAATGGCGACCAGGCGTTAGCACTCTTCCGCAAATACCATCCCGATATCACCTTGATGGATGTCCGAATGCCGAAGGTAAACGGCATCGACGCCATCTCAGCTATCCGCGAGGAATTCCCACGGGCACGAATTATCGTACTGACGACGGCTGGCGGCGATGTGCAAGCTGTCCGCGCGTTCAAGGCTGGGGCTGTCAATTATCTTCTCAAGAATTTACTTCGTACAGAGCTGGTTGAGACGATCCGCCAGGTTCACAAGGGCCACAAGCGAGTGCCACCGGAAATCGCGTAGGAAATTGCCGAGCACGCCGCGGACGATTCCATTACAGAGCGCGAACTCGACGATTTCGGGGATGAGTTCTATGAGCCGCTTCGACCCCAAGACGGCGATATCATCGCCAGCCACCATCGCGTGTTTGACGCTTTCATGGGTACAGATCTCAACGAGAAGTTGAAAGCTCGCGGAATCGAAAAAATCATTCTTGCGGGCTTGACGTCGCAAACTTGTGTCGAAGGCACGGGAAGACGCGCAATCGAAGCTGGGTACCATTTGACGTTCCTTACAGATGCGGTTGCGGAATTCAACGAAAAAGCTCACTTGGCTGCCTTGGAGATCTCTTATCCGACCTTTGGCCACGAGGTTCTGACGATTGACGAGTTTCTGGGGGCTATACACAAGGTCTCTCAGAAACAGCGATTGGCAAAGCAGAGATGATCGAAAAGCGCGGCGAATTGCCAGAGCGTCATGATCGCCCTTTACTCCAGTTTTTTGTGTCCGTCGCGCAGCCTCTTGTGAAGGTGCCGGCATTCACAGCGAAAGCTACGACGCAGTCCGTGCATGTACGCTTCGGCAACTCGTAATTCCGACTGTCAGAGCAAGGAACTCATGAAATCGCAGAAAAAGAGAGCCGCGCATCGAATCCGTGGTATATAAATCTTCCCAACAATCGTCGTCGCAACGAGCGCCCGTAGGAAGGTGGCATTCCGCATAGAAATCGCCAGCAAGGAACCTCCAACTATGTTCAGTATAAAAAGACTCTCAAATTGCAGATCCCATATACCCCCCCAAACCTCTTTGTCATTCTTGGCGCTGTTACTCCTTCTCGCTTCCTCCGTGCTATCAGGTTGCCAGAGCCAAAAAGCCTCTGGCCCGCCACCTCCCGTTGAGGTGGAAGTCGTCAGCGTGGTGCAAAAAGATGTGCCGATCTACGGGGAATGGGTGGCGACGCTGGATGGCTATGTCAACGCACAGATCCAGCCACAAGTGACGGGATATATTGTCGACCAGACCTACAAGGAAGGATCGTTCGTTCGAAAGGGGCAAATCCTTTTCCAGATCGACACTCGTCCTTTTCAGGCTTTGCTCGATCAGGCCAAGGCACAACTCGCACAAGCGCAGGCACAGCTGGGCAAAACGCAACTGGATGTAGATCGTGACACGCCCTTAGCGAAGGAGCGGGCCATTGCGCAGAGTCAGTTGGATAATGATATTCAGGCGAATCTCGCTGCAAAAGCCTCGGTGAAAGCAGCAGAGGCCCAAGTAGAACAAGCGCAGTTGAACCTGGACTTTACGCATGTCACGTCCCTGGTGAACGGCATAGCGGGAATTGCGCAAGTACAGATTGGCAACTTGGTCAGTCCCACCACGGCTTTGACCTCCGTTTCGCAGGTCAACCCGATAAAGGCGTATTTCCCGATTAGCGAGCAGGAATACATGCATTACGCGGCAAGAATAAACGCCCACAATCAGCAGGAAGTGCCATCCGATGCGCCGCCCTTTGATCTCGTCCTGGCTGACGGAACGCTCTATCCGCAAAAAGGCAGACTGCTTTTGACGAATCGGCAGGTGGATGTCACGACCGGCAGCATTCAGCTGGTATGCGCTTTTCCCAATCCCAACAATATCTTGCGCCCCGGCCAATTCGGACGCGTGCGCGCGGCGGGCGAAACCCGAATAGGCGCTCTGCTGGTGCCGCAAAGGGCCGTTACCGAGCTCCAGGGAACCTATCAGGTAGCCGTGGTGGAAGGCGACAAGGTGGCCCTCCTGCCCGTAAAAGTTGGCGAGCGTATAGGTACGATGTGGATTATCGAAAGCGGCGTCCGCCCCGGACAGCTCGTGGTCGTCGAAGGTCTGCAAAAGGTGAGAGACGGTTCCCCCGTAAGGATCAAGCAGAGCACTTCTGGGGCGAAAGGCGACTGAGCTATGTCCAAATTTTTTATCAATCGTCCCATCGTGGCCATGGTCATTTCGATTCTGATGGTGATCATCGGCGCGGTCACGATCACGAGCCTGCCGGTTGCCCAATTTCCGAACATTGTTCCGCCAGAGGTTCAAGTAGTCGCGACGTACGTGGGCGCTGACGCGCAGACCATCGAGCAGTCCGTCGCAACGCCGATCGAGCAACAAATGAGCGGCGTGGACAATATGAACTACATGTACTCGCTGAACTCCACGGCCGACGGGCAGATGCGACTGATCGTCGACTACGATGTGAAGACGGAACCGAACACAGACCTTATTCTTACTCAGGTGCGCGAAACGCAAGCCGCCTCTCAGCTTCCCATCGACGTCACAAATTTCGGTGTCACTGTGCAGAAAACAGTTACCGCTCCACTGATGCTCCTGACCCTTTATTCGCCGAATGGCACCTACGATGCCCAGTTCCTGTCCAACTACGCCTACATCAATCTTTCGGACCAACTCACCCGTCTGTATGGAATTGGAAGCGTACAAATCTTCGGCGCCGGCCAGTATGCGATGCGGCTCTGGGTCAAACCCGACCAGTTGGCCAAACTGGCGATCACCGTTCCGGAAATCGTCTCGGCCATTCAGTCGCAAAACACGGTAAATCCCGCAGGCCAAGTGGGCAGTGAACCTGTGCCCAAAGGGCAGGAGTATACCTACTCGGTGCGTGCCCAAGGTCGACTGACTTCCCCTGAAGAGTTCGGGCAAATCGTTGTCCGCGAATCCACCGGCGGAGCGATTGTCCGGCTTAAGGACGTGGCTCGCATCGAGCTTGGCGCACAGAATTACAGCGTTGTGGGCCGCTTGAATGGCAAACCGGGAGCGATTATCGCGGTGTACCAGTTGCCGGGATCGAACGCGGTGCAAGCCGCGGATGGCGTTAAGAAATTAATGGCCGAGGTGAAGAAGCGCTTCCCGCATGACGTGGACTATGTCACGTCACTGGATACGACGCGGGCGGTCACGCAAGGGATGAAGGAGATTGTCCTAACGCTGGTCATTGCCATCGTTCTCGTGATCATCGTCGTATACATTTTCCTGCAAGGCTGGCGCGCCACTCTGATCCCCCTGTTGGCTGTGCCCGTCTCGTTGGTTGGCACATTTATTTTCTTTCCTGCGTTCGGTTTCTCAGTGAACACGCTCTCTCTCTTTGGATTGGTGCTGGCCATCGGACTCGTTGTGGACGACGCGATCGTCGTCGTGGAGGCTGTCGAACGCCACATTGAGGAAGGGCTCGCACCTAAAGCAGCGGCGCTCAAGGCCATGGAAGAAATCTCTGGGCCGGTGGTCGGCATCGCGCTGGTGCTTTCGGCCGTTTTCATTCCAACGGCCTTCATTCCCGGTATTACCGGACGTCTCTACCAGCAATTTGCGGTGACTATCGCCATCTCCGTCATTTTGTCTGCCTTCAACGCCCTTACGCTGAGCCCGGCGCTTTCTGCGCTGCTGCTGCGGCCGAGAACAGAGAGCGGAGGATTTCTGAAAAAGGCTTTCGGCGTGTTTAACCGAGGCTTTGTCAATGTCACGAATGCTTACGTCCGATTTTGCGGAGTCTTGATTCGCAAGAGTGCGATCGCGCTCATTCTGCTTGTGGTGTTCGGTGCGGCTGCTGGGTTTTTTGGCAGCAGGATTCCATCAAGCTTTCTGCCTGATGAAGATCAGGGGTATCTGTACATAAATTTGCAACTGCCGAATGCTGCGTCCCTTCAACGCACCGATGCGGTCGCGAGACAAATCGAAGAGGCGTTGGCCAGCACTCCGGGAGTGCAATACACAACGAGCGTTATCGGATTTAGCTTGCTGAGCTTTGTCCGCACCAGCTACAACGGCTTCTTCTTCGTCACGTTGAAGCCGTGGGACGACCGTAAGTCTCGCGACCAACAGTTTCAGGAGATTAAGCAGCAGATCAATCGACGGCTTTCCCAGATTCCGGAAGGCATTGCCTTTTCCTTTTCGCCTCCGGCCATTCCCGGGGTCGGAACATCCGGTGGATTTACGTTTGTGCTCGAAGACCGGGCCGGCAATGACGTGCAATTTCTTGCATCCAACCTGCAGACTTTTCTGAATGCCGCGAGGAAGCGCCCTGAAATCGCCGGCTTGAGCACGACCTTCCTGCCGAGCGTGCCGCAGCAGTTTGTCAACGTGGACCGCGACAAAGTCATCAAGCAAGGCGTCCCCGTCGCAGATGTGTATAAGACCATCCAGGCATTCATGGGTGGGCTTTTCATCAATTACTTCAATCGCTTCGGGCGACAGTGGCAGGTTTACATCGAGGCCGAAGGCGACTACCGCACGCGGGCTGAGAATGTCGGGCAATTTTTCGTACGCAACAACAAAAATGAGATGGTGCCGCTTTCCGCGCTGACCCGATTTGAGCCGCGTCCAGGCCCGGAGTTCACCATGCGCTTCAACGAGTACCGCGCCGCGCAAATCAATGGCGCCGCTGCTCCTGGTTACAGCGCCGGACAGGCCATGGCCGCTCTCGAAGAAGTTTTCGATCAAACCATGCCCCGCGAGATGGGCTACGACTATCTAGGTATGTCCTTCCAGGAAAAAAGGGCGCAGCAAGGCGTTCCGCCTGCGGTGGTCTTTGGGTTCTCGCTGCTGTTCGTTTTTCTGATCTTGGCTGCGCTTTATGAAAGCTGGTCGCTTCCCTTCAGCGTGTTATTAAGCACGCCAATCGCGGTGTTTGGCGCTTTTGCGATTCTCTGGCTACGGCGCACCGTTCTTTCGGCTTTTCTGCCCAGCTATATGGTGCAAATCGAAGGCGACGTTTACTCGCAAATCGGATTGGTGATGCTGATCGGCTTGGCGGCCAAGAACGCGATTCTTATCGTCGAGTTCGCGAAAGACGAATACGAGCATGGTAAGCCGCTTGTCGACGCTGCGCTGGAGGGCGCGCGCCTGCGCCTCCGGCCGATCCTGATGACCTCCTTTGCATTTATTCTCGGCACGGTGCCGCTATGGACGGCTACCGGGGCCGGCTCCGTTGCGCGTCAGATCATGGGGACGACCGTTATCGGAGGCATGCTGGCCGCCAGCTTGATCGGTGTTTTCTTCATTCCGGTCGTGTTTTATGTCGTCGAGAAGTGGTCCGGCGCGGGGAGAGAAGGCCAGCCGCTGCTCCAGCCGAAACCCACTCCCGCCGAGGGCAACTGAGATGCGCACATTCATTGCTCTGCTGGGTGTTGCGATCTTCGGTTCTGGCTGTACGGTCGGCCCGAATTATAAGAAGCCGACCGTTCATGTTCCCGGCACCTATCGCGGCCTGCCGCCGGAAGAAGCGGGGAAGACGGATGCCGCGTCGCTTGGCGATCAGAAATGGTGGGAGGTCTTCCAGGATGAGCAACTGCGCTTCCTTATCCGAACTGCGTTACAACAGAACTACGATGTGCGTATCGCGGGAGCGCGCATCCTGCAAGCGCAGGCGCAACTTGGTATCACCCGCGCCGATCAGTATCCCAGCGTTTCCGCTGGATCTGGCATAACTGATCAGCACACCGCCAGGGGTAAGTTTTTTCCAGCTTTTGAGACGAGCACCGGCCAGGTGAATGTGTCCGCCGCCTGGGAGCTGGATTTCTGGGGCAGATTTCGCCGCGCTACTGAGGCCGCGCGCGCCAACCTGCTCGCCACTGAGGCGGGCCGGCAGGAAGTTATCCTCACGCTCGTTGCGAACGTGTCTGCCGCCTATTTTCAGCTTCGCGCGCTCGATCTGGAACTGGAAATTTCCAAACGCACGCTGGCTTCCCGCCAGGAGTCGCTGCGATTGACCACCATTCTCGCTGACCACGGTTCCACATCATTGCTAGACGTCCGACAAGCCGAGCAGTTGGTATTCACCGCTGCCGCGGAAATCCCATCCCTGGAGCAACAGATCGAGCAGGAGGAAAACCTGATCAGTATCCTGCTTGGGAACAATCCAGACAGCGTGCCGCGTGGGAAGCCGCTCACGGAACAGACGCGTCCGCCGGATGTTCCGGCCGGGCTTCCGTCTTCACTACTGGAACGCCGGCCTGACATTCGCCGAGCGGAGCAACAGCTGATCGCGGCCAATGCGCAAATCGGAGTGGCCAAAGCGGCCTATTTTCCTCAAATTTCTTTGAGCGGCAGCGCCGGATTTCAAAGCACGGCGCTCACCAATCTATTCAGCGGTCCTGCGGGCACGTGGGATATCGGATCCTCGCTGACGCAACCCATCTTCACGGCCGGGAGACTCCGTTCCAACGTTCGTTTGACGGAGGCACAGCAGCAAGCGTCGCTGCTTTCGTATCAGCAAACGATTCAAGGGGCGTTTCGGAGCGTCTCCGATGCGCTCATCGCATACCGTAAGACAAGGGAGTTTCGTGCCCAGGAAGAGCTCCTCTTTCAGTCCGCTCAGGACGCCGCTCGCCTTTCCCACATGCGCTATACGGGTGGCGTTACCGGTTACCTTGAAGTTTTAACCAACGAAACAAACGCCTTCTCCGCAGAATTGGGGCTAGTGCAGGCCCAGCTCAATGAATTGTTAGCTTTAGTTCAGTTATATGAAGCGCTTGGCGGTGGCTGGCAACAATAGCCAATTGCGTTACGAAATTCGTGATAAGGGCCGTTTTGAAGAATTGCAACCGCACGCGAAGCGTCTGCCGCCCGGCGGCTTCGTTCAAGTCGGATTGCAGGAAGTGATCTCCGCGCTTAGTTAGTTAGCATCGATCGGGGACGAATTACAGGACCACCACGGAAGTAGTGAGTTGTGGGGTTGCTGGGTGCTTTCTTTCGGAAGGCTGTTTGGTGCACAGATGGTGCACAAGACTCTGCAAATGGGTGATTCTGTGTAATTAAGCGCGGTGTGTACGAACAGGGCAGGAAAAATTAGCAAACTTCCGCCTCCATCTCGCGCGCTTGCAAAGCAGGTGCTCTCCCAGCTGAGCTACACGCCCACAGTAGGAGTACCATTCATTCTAAAGCATTTCCGCCCATTCCAAAATCCATTCCCTCGCATTTTCATGACCTGTCTCACCTCGGGATCATATCGGCCGAGATCAACTTCAGTCGTACGCTGTGGCGACCAGTCTCCAGGACTCGCAGGTTTTCGCCACGCTCCTCGTAGGGCTGCAGGAAATCTGTGTCCAGGTACGCGCCGGGCTCCATGTCTTCCCAAGCGAACAGCTTGTAATCTCCAGGGGCAATGCCACGTAGGGTGAAATAGCCATATTGGTCGATGGTGGAGGTCTTGTACAGCCGGTTTTGACTGCGGTGGTGGGGTTCCGGAACCAGGGCGACGAGAGCGCTATCGAAACCTTGCTGTTCGCTCGTGACAACGCCGTCAACCTGCCCACCGGCAGAGCTGAGCACCAATTCGAGGGTGCCGGGTTGCCGGCCGCGGGCAAGGTTGAGGCCTGCTTCAAGCACGTTGTCGCTGCCCAGCCGGGCGGCCTTGAGGTAGAAGTCCTCCGGCGCGCCGGCTAGGGTAACGTCGTAGACGTCGCTGGCAACATTTTTGAGCACAAACGTGCCATCGGGTTTTACCGAGACACTTGTGGCGTCTGTTTCTGGGTCGTCGTGTGGCTGCAACACGACACGCAAGTCAGTGGAATTGAGCTGTGCGTTACCCTCGGTGCGAACGCGCCCCTTCAGCTCGATGCCCGCAGCCAAGACAAGGCTGATGCCATCAACGTCTGCATCACCGATGTCGAGCGTTTGTCGCGCCGCGTAGATCTCGCCTTCCTCCAACCCATTCGCCCCAAGGACGTAGGAACCGGGCGTCACACCGCGAAACTCGAATGCTCCTTGAGAGTCCTCCACAACGGTTTGCATGCGAAAAACGGAGCCTCGGGCGGCGCCGGACTCGCGGGCGTAGAGCCACAACGAGGCACCGCGCCCCGGGCGACCGCTGGCGGCACTGAAGACCCGTCCGCGGACACGAACCGTACGCTTGGGCAGGAGACTAAAATCAAGCCCCCGCAGCTCTTCGCCGGGCCCCAGCGCAATTGGGGCAGCGCGGCCTGGGTCGGTCGTGGCAGGATGATAGGTCGGAGCGTAACCTTCCTCTAGAATAGACCCAGCCGTGGCCTGAGCTGCCGTCGCGACGACGACTTCATGTGCGAGCGCAGGCGTATAGGTCGCACCGACATAATAGTGACCCGGAGGCAGTCCATACAGGCGATACTCTCCTCGATCGTTGGTTACGGCTGCCGCGGCCTGAACAAATTGGCGCTGGTTACGTTCATAACTGCGCCGCAGTGCTCGGATGCGGCCTCCCTCAATCGGCTCGCCAGCCTCGTCGTACACCCGGCCTGTGATGGCACCGGTGGAGATTAGACGGAGGACAACATCCCGCAGGTAGTGGCCGGGCTGAAGTGTCAGGATGGTACCCGGGCGATTGGCGGCGCGCTGGCCGTACTCCTGGCGGACATAGCCGTTGCGCTCAACACAGAGTCGGTACCGGCCCGGCCCAATGTCTTTCAGTATGAAGTGACCACTGGCGTCAGTGCTCGTGGCATAGGATGGCTCGCGACCCTGAACCTGGCGCAGCGTGACCACCGCTCTCCTCAACGGTTCGCCAGTTCCAGCACTAACCACCAATCCTTCGATAGTGGCCTTCTCGACGGATCCTACCGGGGCTTGCTGAGCCGCCAGAGATGAGAGACGAGGAGAAAAAACAGAAGAAGGAAAAACGGGTTCGGCTTATGCATAGTTCTATTAAACTCAAAGCTAATCTCGGGCGTTGTGGGTCTCTCGGGCGACCAGAGAACAAATGCACCGTTGAGCCACTCTTTATGGTCTTCGTGGCGCTGGCAGCCGCTCCCCAAATCTTTCACTTCGATGAGTATCGTTAGGCGCCTGTGTTTTCGTAGAGCCGGATCCGGTGCGGCTTTATGTCCCGTCTAGTTCTGCAGGTGAAACAGAGTTCTCCCGCCGGTCTTTTCCGTGAAATCCGCAACGGTTGTTCCCTCATCTTCTTCGGTAAACTCGGACGGCGCGTTGACAACGCAAGTGACAATCATCGGGAGACCCGTTATTGGTGCGCCGCCATCGGGAAAGAGGGTCACAGTGATCTCGAGTACACCACCCTGGATCCCTGGGTTCGGCCCGCCGAAGGCATCGAAGCTAATGAACGCAGTGGCTTGCCAGGTGCCCGAGCGGAAACGGGACCCATTCGCAAGAAATGTCGTGAAAGAGCCGCTCGCCACGACCGATTTAGCGCCGGTATCGAAGGTCCCGGACCCGGTCACCCGGATGGTGCGGCTGAGAAAGTTCTCCGCTGTGTTCGGCGGACCCAAGCTGAAGCTGTACGTGGTACCGCTGGCGGCTACGGGCAGAAGGACCGCCGCGAGAAGCATCGCCCCTAGAAAGATAACAACTCTCTTCATTTGATTTTTCCTTTCGTTCTTGTCGTTCTTGCTGTGGGAACGCGTGGTTTCTCCCGCGCCACCGATGGTGAGCGGGTCGGAGTGGTCTTCGACTGTTTCGGGAGGCCTTGGCGGCGAATGTTGCTCCGCCCTGTCAATAAGTCAAGTACCTAAAGTGCCGTAGTACCGAGTAGCGAGGCGAGCTGGCTCTAGAGGCCGGGAGTTCGAATCTCCCCAGGTAGCGCCACCTTCGCCGCCTACTTGAAGAGCTTTTCGGGCGAAGCGTCAGGAGACAAGAGGACAGGATATACGCTGACTCCCCGCAGCCTAACCAATGCCACCGAATTGTTAAAGGTGATCCTTCAGCCCGATGAGGGGTCGTTGCCGCGGCGTGGCAATACGAGCATACCTGCGGCGGCTCGATAAAGGCCAGGCGTCAAGTAGCGCAGTAACGATTGCGGGCGGCTTCGTTCAAACGGGGAACTCGGATTGCGACCTGAAAGCTGTTGGAATGATTGTCTGGCAAGGAGGAAATCGATCAGACTGTGCGTCCCATCGCACATAGCCTACGATGTTGGAGCGGCGAGGCCACCAACCG
>WNGR01021418.1_pt1 | contig 15380 bp, 9 predicted proteins | sample 5407581 | NCBI WGS metagenome assembly WNGR01 (sample SAMN13153383, study PRJNA577476) | soil metagenome | isolation source: 80 cm soil or saprolite under Garry oak tree replicate 2 | place: USA:California | collected 2016-06-15
AGCCGGTCGCATCGACATAGAGGCGCTGGCGGATGGAGGTGGCTCGGTCGCGGAGAGATGTGGGGAGGGCTGCCATCAACTTCTCGAGGGCTCGTTCGGCTGCGGCGGCCAGGCGCGTGTCGCCGATGACGCGGGGCTGGGCCATCACCAGGGCGCTCAGCTCGGCCTCGTTGAGGCCCGGGACCTGGGTGCGCCAGTCCTCGTCGAGTTGCCAGCCGCCCTGGGCTCCGCGGAGGGCGTAGACGGGGACGCCGGCGGCGCTGAGAGATTCCATGTCGCGATGGACGGTTCGACTTGAAACCTCGAGCCGTCTGGAGAGCTCGCGGCCGGTGAGTCGACCGTGAGCCTGGAGCAGGAGGAGCGCGGAGAGGAGACGATCGGATCGCATGGCGTTTCCTGAGGAGCGAAATCTTTTTCAAGATTATTCGTGAATTATGACATCGGCTGTCATATATAAGAGCCTAGGCTGAATTTTGTGGAGGCAGGCAGCTCCCAATGGAGGATTTCCAAGATGAATCTGAAGATGACGGATCTGTTTCTCGATGAGTTGAAGGCTGAGGCAAAGGGTACGCGGCGCGCGCTGGAACAGGTGCCGGAGGGCCATAACGATTGGAGGCCGCATCCGAAGTCGATGCCGTTTGGCTACCTGGCCTCGCTGGTGGCGACGATGCCGAGGTGGATCGACTTCATGATCAACCGGGATGAGCTGGACTTTGCGCCGGTGGGTGTCAATGAGAACAGGCCTCCCGAGATGCGAACGGCGGTGGAGCTGGTTGCGTGGTTCGACGAGAGTGTCGAGAAGGCTCGGGCGGCGTTGGCCGGGACGACGGACGAGCATCTGCTTACAACGTGGAAACTGAAGGCAGGCGGGTACCTGGTGAGCGAGGAGCCGCGTTACATCAACATCCGCAATGGCGTGTTCAACCACCTGGCGCACCACCGCGGGCAACTGACCGTCTATCTGCGGTTGAATGAGGCTATGGTACCGGCGCTGTACGGGCCCTCGGCGGATGAGCGGGGGTTCTAGAACGCTCCTGTAATTGGGACAGTCGTCAGCCTTCAGGTTATCGATCTCGGGAGCAGGGGTTGGAGGTGCGGCCTATAATGAACTATGGCAATCGCTAATCCGGCCTCTCCGCAGGCTGGCCCACAGCCAGAGCCTCAAAGAGAACCGAAGAGCGAACCGGGGATGATGACTACCGACACAGGTGATGAGCTAATTAGAGCTCTTCCTGGCGCCGCCCCGCAGACTTCTTCTTCGGGCGCGGGGTCGCGTGTCGCGTACTCCAATGAGATATCGACAGTCGCGGAGATATCCGGACGCGAGCGAGAGTTAGACGGGCCCGCGGGAAACTTCGTTTCGCCCCCTGGTTCTGAAGATCCTTCCGCCTTGCCTGCCGTCACTCCCTCGGATTCTTCCGCATCTCATCTTGCGGGATTGTCTGCAGCGGATATTCAGAGCGTCGATGCGAAGTTTCAGAGGCTGCTGGCCACGGTCCATGAGAACCGGCCTGGAGATGATCTGGAGATCATCCGGAAGGCGTGGGCGTTCTGTCTGCAGCAGCATGAGGGACAGAAGCGGGCGAGCGGGGAGCCTTACATCATCCATCCGCTCGAGGTGGGGCAGGTGCTGGCCGAGTTGAAGATGGACTCGACGGCGATTGCGGCGGGGCTGCTGCACGATGCGGTGGAAGATACGGATGTGACGTCGGTCGAGATCGCCAAGCGGTTTGGCGAGCAGGTGGCGCACATCGTCGAGGGTGTCACGAAGCTCGACAAGATCAAGTTCGCGAATCGCGAGGACCACCAGGCGGAGAACATTCGCAAGATGCTGCTGGCGATGGTGACGGACGTTCGCGTGGTGATCATCAAGCTGGCAGACCGGCTGCACAACATGCGGACGCTGGAGCATCTGAAGCCGGAGAAGCAGCAGAAGATCGCGCGGGAGACCCTGGATATCTACGCTCCGCTGGCGCACCGGCTGGGGATGGGCAAATTGCGCGGAGAGCTGGAGGATCTTGCATTCCGGTACACCGACGCCTATGCGTACGAGCAGTTGTCGACCGAGGTGGATGCGCTTCGTGGGGCGGGCGAGGAGTTTCTGCAGAAGATCGTGACGCAGCTGGAGGCGAAGCTGCGGGAGTTCAACATTCAGGGCAGGGTGGAGTCGCGGATCAAGCGGCTGTACTCAATTCAGCAGAAGCTGCAGGACCAGAAGATTCCGGTGGACCAGGTGTACGACCTGCTGGCGATTCGGGTGATCACCAACTCGGTGCAGGACTGTTATGCGCTGCTGGGTCTGCTGCACAGCATCTGGCGTCCGGTGCCGGGGCGCATCAAGGACTTTATCGCGATGCCGCGGCCGAATCTGTATCAGTCCCTGCATACGACGCTGATCGCCGAGGGTGGGCATCAGTTCGAGGTACAGATTCGCACGGAGGATATGCACCGCGTGGCCGAGGAGGGTATTGCGGCGCATTGGAAGTACAAGGCCTCCGACAGCGTGAGCGCGAAGGATGAGCAGAGGCTGGCGTGGGTGCGGCAGCTGATGGAGTGGCAGCGCGAGATGTCGGACCCGAACGAGTTCATGTCCACGCTGAAGATCGACCTGTACCCCGAGGAGGTCTACACCTTTACGCCTAAGGGCAAGGTGGTGGTGCTGCCTAAGGATGCCAGCCCGATCGACTTCGCGTATGCCATCCACACGGAGGTCGGCAATACGACGGTTGGGGCGAAGGTGAATGGGCGCATCGTTCCGCTACGGACGCGGCTGAAGAATGGCGACATCGTCGAGGTGACGACACAGGCGGGGCTGAGCATCAGCGGCAGCGGGCGCTTGAGATTGGCAGGAAGCTGTTGGACCGTGAGGCGCGGAAGTACAAGCTGTCGTTGGGCAAGTACAGTACGGCGGACTTCGACAAGGTTGCGACCGAGTATGGGCTGGGGACAGAGGCGGAGCTGCTGGCCGGGGTCGGGTTTGGGAAGTACTCGGCGCGGCAGGTTCTGAATAAGCTGGAGCCTGGTTCTACGATGACCGCGGAGCCGGCGACGCCTGAGGGTGGGGTGAGCAACGCCATCGGGCAGATGTCGGACGCTGTGAAGCGGGTGTTCTTCGGCAAGGGGGCGGACTCGCTGCAGGTGGAGGGGCAGGACGATCTTCTTGTGTATCGGGCCCGTTGTTGTAACCCGATTCGTGGTGAGGAGATTATCGGGTATGTGACGCGGGGCAAGGGCGTGGCGGTGCACGCGAGAAGCTGTCCGAATGTGCAGAACCTGCTGTATGAGTCGGATCGGCGGATTCAGGTGGAGTGGGCGCCGTCGCCGACAGAGGCGGGCACGACCAAGGCGCAGACGTATCCGGTGAAACTGACCGTGGTTTGTGACGACCGTGCGGGCATGCTGAAGGAGTTCACGGCGATCATCTCGGAGGACGGGACGAATATCCGGAGCATGGATTCGAAGGCGGCTCCGGATGGGACGGCAGTGGTGGACTTCGTGGTGGAGACGGTGGATGTGCGGCACTTGAACCGGCTGGTGCAGAACCTGCGGCGGGTTGTCGGGGTGCGGGATGTACAGCGGGTGCAGAAGATTTAGCCTTCCTCTCCCAACCCAAAAATCTTCCCATTTCGACCAAACTAACAGCACCAATGCTCTTGCCCGCTAGTCCCTATTCCCCAGAGCCTATTATGAACTACGATCCCGGTGGGATTGCGTCGCTGCTTCCCTTGGGGGTACCCCCCGGGGGTACTTGACCGCAAGTTATCTGAATTCAATGACTTATGCGGGGCTATCGCTGCAAAATCGTCATTCTAAAGTGGTTACGGCTAAAATCGTCTTTCTAAAAGGTTTATCGGTTTAAAGAGAAGAGCCCCGGTTGGTTGGCCGGGGCATTTCTGACTCTGTATTAACTATAGCTGATTGGATGAAACTAATATGCCACTTTGCGGAAGATTATTTTCGGAGGCTAAGACTTTGTTTTTGTTTGGCTTGGGTGCGGAGTTGCGTATTAGTTTCTGTTGCAGGGACTTGACAGGGAAAACAGGGAGCAGGCTCAGGGCGTAGAACAACGACTGCGTCAACAGCAAAGGCACAATGTTGAGGCGCAGGCCAGTTCGCATAGTTCATAACACCCTCTAGTGGGTGCCTTCGACGGATTTCGCGACATTAATCGTGGTTGAAATAGAAATCAATCTTTGGGTGGAGAAATGCTTGACAAGTTTTAGCTCGGTTTAGTAGGCTTCGGCCCGAAAGAAGTGGAAAAAATCTCTCTTGCGTGAAAGCGGCTTTCATGATCCAGGTGGTGCGGGAAAACGTTTACAGCATAGTTCTTTTTTACTGAACGAAACAAAAAAATCGCCCGCATGATTCCATGAATTCCTTGGGACGTAAAGTGGCTTTTCCTCAGTACGTAGTCAAATTCGGAGGCAGCATTATGCATCGTTCTCGGTTTCCATTGACAGCTATGTTAAGCATGGTTCTGTTGCTCGTTCCATGCGCGTGGACTCAAGAAAACGCGACTATAAGCGGAACAGTGACCGATTCTTCCAACGCGGTGGTTACAAACGCAGAAATTACTCTAACCAACCCTGCGACTGGTCAGGTAAGAAAGACAACGACGAACACTTCAGGTCTCTATCTCTTTGCCAACGTGGGCGTCGGACACTTCACGCTGGACGCTGCGGCGACTGGATTTCAGAAATTAACCAAAACGGACGTCGTGGTGAACACCGCTCAGGCTTTGAAAGAAGATTTGACCCTCACGGTCGGGAGTGAAACAGAGACGATCACCGTCGAGTCAAATGCTCTGGCGCTCCAGGCGGAAACCAACGAGGTTAGCACCCTGATCACGGGCGACCAGGTGACCCAGCTGGCGACCAACGGTCGCAATGTAGTCTCGCTTGCGGCCTTGGGCATGGGTGTGTCCAACAATCTACCGGCTTTTGGCGGCGTGAATGCTCTAACCTCCGCTAACGGCCTCAGCTTCAGCGGAACCCGATCAACTCACAATATTTACTTGTTGGATGGAGGCGAACTGAACGATCGCGGTTGCGGCGGATGCTTCAGCTCACTGCCCTCGGTCGACGCATTAGCGCAATTCCAGGTTCTCAGCAGCAACTACGGACCGGATTACGGCATCGGCTCAGGCGGAACCATTCTCATGGTCCTCAAATCCGGCACCAATAGTTTTCATGGCGGAGTGTGGGAGTTCAACAGGAACGAAGCCTACAACGCCAATAATTATTTCAGCAACCTCGGGGGCCAGCGGCGGTCAAAGTTCCGCCTGAATAACTTCGGCGGCAACATCGGCGGCCCACTGTGGATCCCGCATATTTACAATGACTCGCGCACCAGAACATTCTTCTTTGTGAATGAAGAGTGGCGAAAACTCGTTCAAGGATCTACGCCTTCGACGGGCACAACTATCGCCGATAGTAATTTCCCGGTGGCGGGAAAGGATCTGGTGTATACGATTCCATCCAACTCGGTGGATCCGGTGACGAAGGTGCCTATCTACCCAATTGTTCCGGACACCACTGACCCAGCCAAGCTGGCAATCTATAGCGCACGCGGTTTGACTCCGACACAACCCTTCCCACATACTTCGACTACCAGCACAATTCCTCGCGAACTGATCGATCCGAATGCGCTCCTCGAAGTGAATGCGGGCACCTTCCCCCACCCGAACTTTGGTACATCACAATATATTTCGTCCATTCCTCAACCAACCAATGTCCGCGAAGACGTAGTACGCATCGACCACGCCATCAATACCAAGCTACAGTTGATGGGCCACTATCTCCATGACGCGGTGGATCAGACGTACTACCCGCCATTGTGGGGCATCGCCAACAATTTTCCAACGGTCGGTACGGCTATGAAGAACCCCTCCTGGTCTTCGACTATCAAGCTCACGCAGACCCTGTCGCCTACACTTCTGAATGAGACCGCATTCCTTTATAGCGGTAACACGATTCATCTCGATCCCGTAGGTGTTTTCGCGCAGCCATCAGGGTGGACCGGTACAACCTTTTTCCCGGCTGCCAACAACAAGCTCAGTCGCATGCCGGAGATCCAACTAGGCGCTCCCTACGGTAGAAACTGGAGCTCAAGCTACTTCCCCTGGAAGAACTCCTTCATGGGCTACGAAACGCGAGACGATCTGTCATGGAACAAGGGGGTACACCAGTTGAAGTTCGGCTTTAGCTGGCTGCATGCTCCCAAGAACCAGGAACTGCAGGCCAACACGCAGGGCACAGCGGTCTTCAACAATAGCTCATTCTCGAAGGATTCCTATATCAATTTCCTCCTTGGCGATACCGCGACCTTCACCCAGCTCCAGTTCCTCGCGGGCAAACATTGGGTCCAGAACAACTATGGCTTCTACATCCTTGATAACTGGCACGTCATTCCCCGGCTAACTCTCAACGTGGGTTTTCGGTTCGATGGGTTGCCGCATACCTACGAGCGATACAACCAGTTTGCAAACTTCGTTCCAGCAAACTACAACACATCGCTGCCATATCCTCTCAATTCAGACGGCACGCTGAAGCCTTCTTCGCTCACGCAGTTCAATGGTGCGCCTTTCTATCTCAATGGCATCAGCGAGGCCGGTGCCAATGGCTTCCCTCGTGGAGTGGTCCAGAACCAGTACCATACCTGGCAACCGAGAGTAGGCTTTGCCTATAGTCTCCCCGGCAAGGGAGATACCGTCGTCAGGGGCGGTTTCGGAATGTTCTTTGAACGTGTTCAAGGCAACGACGTTTACAACGCCGCACAGAATCCACCCTTTGCGTACCAGCCTTCCGCCACCAACGTTTACTTTTCGAACCCGAACACCAGCGCATTGACAGGGGCCACAACGACCCAGGCCTTTCCCTCTACATTAACCAACATTTCCTACCACTATCCGCCTCCAGGCACCGCGCAGTTTAGCCTGGGAGTTCAACGACAGATTGCCCCATCGGTCATCGGGGTGATGCAGTACGTTGGCTCCGTAGGTTGGAGTCAGAACAATACTCGGGCGATCAATACCTTACCCTTAACCGATCCCAATCCTGCGATAGGTTTGGCGAAACGGCGGGCGGTCGCCACCAACACGACAATAAACGTCGCTGGTCAGCCTCCTATTATTCCAACTGCGAACCTCTATCGACAGTTCCCTGGCTTCGGTGGCATTAATCAGGAGGAGAACAGGACCAACTTCAGCTACCACTCTCTCCAGATGGGTGTGCGCATGGAGAACAAACATGGGCTCACCTTCCAACTGGCCTACACCTATTCTCATGAGATCGATACGGCGACCAATGATCTCAATGGAGTCGCAAACCCGTTCGATATATCGTACGACCGTGCATCGGGAGGGTTCGACCGGCGTCAAATCTTCAACGCGAACTACTTCTATCAGCTCCCATTCTTCACGAAGAATGGCAACATGTTCGAGCGGATGGCCCTGGGAGGCTGGGAGGTCTCAGGGGTAACGGTTGTGCAATCGGGTGCTCCGCAATCGATTACCTATAACGGCCCCGATACTCTCGGTTTGGGCGGCGGTACTACCAACCGTCCGAACATCGTAGGAAAGATTTCATACCCCAAGACACGGCTCGGCTGGTTCGACAAGAACGCTTTCGCGGCTCCAGTTGCTCCCTGGGCCGGGGGTACGAATCAAGGCTTTGGCAATGCCAGAAAAGATGCGATCGTCCTTCCGGGACTTTTAAACTTCAATCTGGCTGCATTCAAGACCTTTGCATTCACAGAAAACCTGAAGCTTCAAATAAGGGTTGAGAGCTTCAACACTTTCAACCACACGCAATTCCAGAATATCGATGCGAGTACGAACGACGCGAACTTCGGCCAGGTGACCTCTACCTACGATCCTCGCGTACTGCAGCTTGGCGGCAAGTTCTCGTTCTGACTCTGATCTCCGTAGTAAGGGGCGCCTAGGCTTCCATGCCGGGGGCGCCCTATTTATTTCCGGCTATTCGATGGTCCTTGTTTCGATGGACTCCTGGCCCCTTGTAACGGGGACCTGACAACACCCTGGCCTTCCTTGATGGTCACCAACTGATTGCTTTCCACGCCCGAAAACCGCTCGACCAAACCGTTAGTCCAATGGATCTCAAGATCAGCATGGGTATTCTGTCCTAGTCCGAAATGGAGCCTGCGATCGTTGACGGAGTAAAAGCTCGATTGCGCCATGACAGCTTGAGCCTGCACCTTGCCACCATATTTGGCTACGACCCTTGACCCAATTGCGCTTCGATTCGACTTCGTCCCGATGAGGAGGACTTTAAGCCAGTTCAGATCGCTCTTGAGGTCGTTTCTGAGCAGGGATGGAGGTTCGTTCAGATTGACGACCACCATATCGACGTCACCGTCATTGTCGAAATCGCCGAAGGCACAGCCTCTACTGCAATGAGCTGCTGAAATTCCCGGGCCCGCCTCCTCAATCAATTCTTCGAACTTACCATTGCCGAGATTTCGGAAGATGAACCGCGGCGTCTTCAACGGATATTCCGGAAACTCGTCTTCGACCTCCGGATAAACGGACCCGGTAACGACTGCGAGATCTGGCCAGCCATTGTTGTCGAAATCGGCGAACCCGGTCCCCCAGCAGATGTGGCGGGTTTCAACCCCGAAGCCGGCGGGAACCGTTACATCCGTGAAGTTACTGGCTCCCTCATTGCGATACAACACGTTGGTGTCGTCTGAAAAGTGGGTCTTAAAAATGTCGAGATTGCCGTCCAGATTGTAGTCGCCGACTGCAACACCCATCCCAGCCTGCTCAGCGCCATCCGCGCTGAAGGCTACGCCCCGTTCGGCACCTTCTTCCGCGAAAGTAGAGTTATGTTTGTTTCGCAAGAAAAGGCTCGGGGTCGAGTCCGATGCTACATAGAGGTCCGTCCAGCCCTCGTTGCTGAAGTCGGCGGCCACTGTGGTCATCGAATATGTTCGCGCAGCCTTTGCGATGCCAGTCGCCTCAGAGACGTCCCGAAACGTTCCGTCGCCTTGATTACGGTAGAGGTACGGGTTTGCACCAGGTTTTGGCAATCGATCCAGATGCAGGTCGACATAATTGGCGACGTAGAGATCCAGATACCCATCGCGATCATAGTCAAGAAAGGTACACCCAGATCCCCAGCGAGTATTGCCTTCATAGATCAGCCCCGCCTGCTGGGTGACATCGGTGAAGGTGCCATTGCCATTATTACGATAGAGAACATTCTGACCGTAATACGTGATGAAAATATCCTCGAAACCATCGTTGTTATAGTCTCCGACGGTTACTCCGCTGGCCCATCCGGAACGGAATAATCCCGCCTTCTCCGTAACATCGGTGAAGGTTCCATCCCGGTTATTTCTGTAGAGGCGATTGCTGGAATCGGGAGCTGGCTCATCCATACGGGTGCCGCAGAGCACGAAGATATCCAGCCATCCGTCGTTGTCAAAGTCCAGGAAGGCGACACCGCAACCCACCGTCTCGATGATGTAGTTCTTGTGCTTAAGCCCACCGTAGACGACTGGGAAGGTCAGTCCGGCCTGGGCAGCGACGTCGGTGAAGTGAGCAAGAAACGGAATACCGGATGGCTTGCCTCTCGGCAGAGGTTTCAGATTGCGAGTCGACACGCCCTGAGCCAAAGCCACTGTCGACGCGGTGCTCATCCATAGAAAATCCCGACGCGAGATGTGGGTTTTCGCCTTGCTCATTCTTGGTTAGGGCCTCCGTCTCTCTACTTGAATAACTCTTGTTCAAAGAGTGCTTTTTATTTCGGCACAGCGCCATCGCCGGAAACCTTCTCGATCAGCGATTCTTCTGTCTTGCTATGCAGTTCCTTCGTCTTTGCAAACTCCTGAGCGGCCCTTTCCTTTTGTCCAAGAATCGTGTACAGCCGCGCGAGTCGATAATGCGCATCAGGCTGGCTAGGATCCAACTTCACAGCGTGTTCCAGAGCGGCAACGGCCTCCTGATTCTTATTTTGGTCGGCGTAGATGCAGCCGAGATCAAAGTAGGCCAATCGGTTCTCACTTTGCAATTGAAGGGCCTTCTGCAACAAAGGCTCCGCCGCCTTGGAATCATTTGTATGTAGCGCAATATCGCCCAGATAGAGATACGACTGCGCGTAGCCAGGGTTGTTCTTAATCTCCATCTGCAACTCCGGCGACGCTTTATCGTAATCTCGCTGTTTGTAGTAAAGATAGCCTAGCTCGAAGTGAAGGACAGGTTCGTTGGGCGAGATGCGTGCGGCTGCTTCAAGCTCGCTAACCGCATCCTCTGTCTTTCCCATGCCGTCAAGAGCCTGTGCCATAAGCATGTGTGCCTGGACCGCGTCCGGGTTTACAGCAAGAATGTTCTTGTACTCCGTCAAAGCACAGTCGTACATGTGGCTCCATAAACAACTCTGGGCCAGAACATTGTGCAACTCCAGATTGGAAGGATCATTCTGAATAGCTGCTTGCAAGTACTGGACCGCCTTGTCATACTGACGAAGCCCGAAATAACTCATCCCCAGAAGCACCGTGCTGCGAGTATCCTCCGGCTTTTCCTTTGCTACGAACTCGAATGCCGGGATCGCACCTGAAAAATGTCCTTGCTTGAATTCGGCGATACCCAGGTTGAATGCCACGTCAGGCTGCTCCGGCTTTAAGACCAGAGACTTGCGGTATTCAACCGTAGCTGGCTCCAGTTTCCCCTGTTGCGCGAGCGTGACACCCAGGTTGCCGTGGATCACAGCGTCCTTTGGATGCTGCTGCGCCAGTTGACGCCACAACAGTTCAGCGTCCCGGAACTTGCCCGCCCGCATTAGGTCTGAAGCCCTGAGAGCGACATCATTCTGCCCTTGTAAAGGGAGTATGTCGAAAGCCAGGAACAGAAAAATCAACCCCAAATAGTTGAGCCAGCGAACAGCGCCCCGACTCAGAGCGCGGTGCCTTAGCAGCTTCCGAAAAGCCGGTCGCATCGCCATGCAGGCTGGGAACGTCTGGGACAGGAAAATCATGTCAGCTGGATTATCCGCTAAAACTCAGTGGTGTGGGAAGGACGGACTTAGGCCCCGCCGCAATCTACTGTTTGCCTCGATTTTCGAAGAGATTAGACATGTTCAGCCTTGCTTCCACCCCATATAATTGGCCCGTCCAGAGACCCTCCCTTCACGACGACAGGAGATTGCTATGCGAATGTCTTACCTCCGCCTCCGAGCTCTCCCAAGCCTTTTCGTCGCCTTCACTATGCTGCTGCATGTGCAGGCGCAACAGCCATCCAACGCCCAGTCTTTCCATTTCATGAACACTTCACTCGCCATCGATCGCCGCGTCGATGATTTAATCGGCCGCATGACTCTTGAGGAAAAAGTCTCGCAGATGCGCGATCACACCCCCGCTATCCCGCGCCTAAACGTCCCTAAATATGATTGGTGGAACGAAGGTCTGCATGGCGTCGCTTTCGCCGGCTACGCCACGAACTTTCCCCAGGTCATCGGCATGGCTGCTACCTGGGACACCAATCTCGTGCACCACATGGGCGTGACTATCTCCACCGAAGCGCGCGCCAAATACAACCAGGCCATGCGTGAAGACCACCACGAGATGTTCTTCGGTCTAACCTTCTGGGCTCCCAACATCAATATCTTTCGTGACCCACGCTGGGGCCGCGGCCAGGAGACCTACGGTGAAGACCCCTTTCTCTCCGGTCGCATGGGTGTAGCGTTTGTTACCGGCATCCAGGGCGACGATCCCAAATACCTGAAACTAGTCTCCACCCCCAAGCACTATGCCGTACACAGCGGTCCCGAGCCCCTGCGCCATCAGTTCAACGTCGATGTCTCTCCGCACGATCTCGAGGACACCTATCTTCCCGCCTTCCGCGCCACCGTCACTGAGGCCCACGCTCATTCCGTCATGTGCGCCTACAACGCAATCGACGGAGCGCCCGCCTGCGCCAATACAATGCTCCTGCGCGATCACCTCCGCGACGCCTGGCACTTTGACGGCTATGTCGTCAGTGATTGCGCTGCTGTTGCCGACGTCAACACCGGTCACCACTTCGCTCCCGATATGGCGCACGCCGCCGCCGCCGCGGTAAAGGCCGGCACTGATCTAGAGTGCGGCTTCGGGAAAGGGCAAGCGTATCCTGCTCTGGTCGATGCCGTGCACCAGAACCTCATTACGGAAGCGGAACTCGACACCGCGCTACGCCGCCTCTTCACCGCGCGCTTCCGGCTCGGCATGTTCGACCCACCTTCCAGCTACGCGTACGGTCGCATTCCAATCAGCGAGAACAATTCGTCGCAGCATCGCCAGCTCTCTCTTCAAGCCGCGCGCGAGTCCATCGTTCTACTGAAGAACCAGAACAAGACTCTTCCCCTCCAATCCGGGATACGCGGCGTTGCAGTCATCGGTCCGACGGCCGAGCTTGTCCAGTCCCTGCAGGGGAACTACAACGGCCCCCCGCCGTCGCCCGTCTATCCGCTCAACGGAATTGAAAAACGCTTCTCCTCTTCCAAAATCTCCTATGCCCAGGGCTCCAGCCTCGTCGAAGGACTGGCCATGCCAATCGAACACACCGCGCTGCACCCCGCCAGCGGCTCCGGCGACGGTCTCACCGGCGAGTACTTCAACTCCGGGGATCTGAGTGGCGAGCCTGTGCTCAAGCGCACCGACCGCAACATTAATTTCAACTGGGATAAGGTCGTTCCCGTCTCCGGCCTGCAGCGGGACAACTACTCGGTCCGCTGGACTGGCAACTTCGCGCCGCCCGCTCCCGGCGACTATAAGCTCGGCGTACGCGTGAACTACTGCTATGCCTGTGAGAACGCCGAGGGCTTCCGCCTCTATCTTGACGGGAAGGTGATTGTCGAAAGCAGTGGCAAAGGCACCGGCGAACGCGGCGCCGTGATCGAAGCCCCCGTGCATTTCGCTGACGCCAAGCCCCATCCCATCCGCCTCGAATACCTCCACGGTAACGGCAGCGCCGGCATCGACCTCACCTGGAACGCGCCCGCGGCTATCCTGCGCGACGAAGCGGTCCAGGCGGCAAAGCAGTCGGACGTCATCATTGCCTTTGTCGGTCTCTCTCCCTCGCTTGAAGGAGAGGAGATGCCCGTCAAACTCAACGGCTTCAGCGGTGGGGATCGCACGGCCATCGATCTGCCCGCTGTGCAGGAGGATCTGCTCAAGGCCATCGCCGCCACCGGCAAGTCGCTTGTGGTCGTCTTGCAGAATGGCAGCGCCTTGGCCGTCAATTGGGCCCAGGAGCATGCCAACGCCATTCTCGAAGCCTGGTATCCCGGCGAAGAAGGCGGAACCGCCATCGCCGAAACGCTGGCCGGCGACAACAACCCGGCGGGCCGCCTTCCGTTGACCTTCTATTCCTCGCTTAGTCAGATGCCGTCCTTTGACGACTACTCCATGAAAGGCCGCACCTACCGCTACTTCTCCGACAAACCTCTCTACCCCTTCGGTTTCGGCCTCAGCTACACTAACTTCACCTACAGCAGCATCAAGCTCCCCTCTTCAAGTATCAAAGCCGGCGACCCGGTCACCATTGAAGGTGATGTGAAGAATACCGGCTCTGCTGCCGGCGACGAGGTCGTCGAGCTCTACCTCACGCAACCAAAGGCTTCCGACACTCCCATCCGCCTCCTTGCAGGTTTCACCCGCGTGCACCTTGGTCCTGGCCAGTCTATCCACGTCGACCTCACAATCGATCCACGCTCAATCGCCCAGGTCGACTCGAAGGGCACCCGTGTAATACTGCCCGGCGACTACATGGTCTCTTTGGGCGGCGCACAGCCGGGTGGTGCTGCCTCAGTCCAAACCGGAAAGTTCGCTATCACCGGTAGAGCGGAACTGCCCAAATAGCGCTGGCTAACAGGGAAGTGCTGCCCGCTACTTGTATCTGAATAAAAAGACCTGTGCATGACTTGGTCCATAGCCGTTTGTGACGGCCATCACATGTGTATGCGGGCACTTATGTTCGAAAGCGCCACCCGCTTAGCGACCTGCTCTCCCATGGAGATGTCGCGTTGACAAAGATGCTGCCGACCACTCAGGACGTGGTCCTTCCACGTTGTCCGTGCGGCTCTCTCCGATCCAATGCGAACTCCCGAGCCGATAAGCGGAAGTATGCGCCATCGTAAGACTGACTATCATGCCAGATCCTGTCACCCAACCTGCTGAGGTCAGGCTTCACGGGGCAGCGCTGGTGTTGTTCAGTTCGACGTATGCGAGGCAATTCGCCTGGACCAACTACGCGAGCTTATCCGGGCACGAACAGCTGAGCCGCCAAGCCTGAAACATCCCGAGCCGGGGAACGTCGGTTACCGAAGACCGCCGATAGTGGAGCCGTTGAAAACGCTGGTGCTGGAGAGCGGCGAACAACTCCATGGAGAGATCAAGTATTAGGATTACGGGTATTGAGCCTCATCTTTGAACTGCCCTTTACGGGAGGCTGGGAAAAGCTGATCGGTTTGGCAAGCCGGTGGGTGCGGGATTATCGACTTCGCTGCGCAGGCTATGGAGATTGTTCGCAGCAGACTGGAACATGCCGCTCCTGCCCTGATAAAACCATACAAACAGTGGATGAGCGAAGATTACCTGATCTTTCATTCGGGAAATTTCCCCATTGCCATCCGTCGCTGATCTAATTCAGCAGCATGGCTCGCGTATCGTGCAAGTGGTATTCGAGAGATGATTGCCCTCCTGCGGAGCGAGGCAATGCGATACAACATATCAGTCCGGACGGAGCTGGCCGCAGATCTTCCCCAGATTATGGGAGATCGCGTGCAATTGCAGCAGGTCACGATGAACCTGATCATTAACAGCACCGATGCGATGAAGGATGTGGACGGAACGCGTGAGATGGCCATCAAGTCGCAGCGGGCGGAAAATGAGCAACTTCAGGTGTCCGTCAGCGAAACCGTCATAGGACTTCACCCGCAGCAGGCGGACCAGATCTTCAATGCGTTTTTACAACCAAGCCTCACGGCACCGGCATGGGGCTTCGCATCAGCCGGTCAATCATTGAGTCGCATGGCGGCCGCTTGTGGGCCGCTGGCGCCTCCGGGCGCGGCGCAACTTTTCAGTTCACCCTGCCCGCGACGGTCGCGGCTCGTATATAATCTCCCAGCTGCTCTCACGTGGTAGCGAACCTTCGTTTTCTATATGGGCTATCCCACGCCGTCAGCACGCACTAGTCCGCGCCGCTCCGGTCCAGGCCGTGCTCGAGTGACGAATGAAGGCTCGCCGGCATCTTATTCTCACAGTTTGCGAAGGCGAGGTTACGAGGCCTACAAAGCCCGCCGGCGAAGCATCCGAACCTGCCGCTCCATTGTGGAAATGGCAATTCTGTAGCGCTGCCGCTAATCTTGGGCGAGTCACGGGCAATC
>WNGR01004587.1_pt1 | contig 15375 bp, 15 predicted proteins | sample 5407581 | NCBI WGS metagenome assembly WNGR01 (sample SAMN13153383, study PRJNA577476) | soil metagenome | isolation source: 80 cm soil or saprolite under Garry oak tree replicate 2 | place: USA:California | collected 2016-06-15
CGAGGATTCTTGTCTTCGTCATTATTTGCCGCCCCTTCTACACTACGTGAGCCGGATGTGGTTCTAGCGCCTGCTGGGGACTGCGTGAGTTGCCTAACTTTTTAAGTTTACGTCCGTCTCCCGAGTTGACTTCGTCTCATCAGAGTTCAAGTTACCAATAGTTATGTGCTGTGGTGTCAGAATTGAACACCGTTTCATGTATGAGATCCTATGTGCTGTCTCAGTTGTCCTCCCACGCTGTGTCAGACCTAGCCCGACGCATAGACGCACACGCACACTCTACTTGGCCAGAATGTGGCTTTCCAAGAGCCGCCAAGAGCACTTCTCCATCGTTTCTAATCGTGTTCGTTCCCTCGACTCCACTTCGGTTCTCCTTTGTACCCGTCGGTACGCGGGGGGAACAGTGGCGATTATGCGGAAGGTCACTTTCGAATGGATCTCAATTGAGAGATCTCCTCCACATCTGAAAAGTGCGTCATGTGTCAGGAAAATCAATACGAAACGGGGCTAACTTCTATTCTCCTCAACTACGAGTCGCAACTCTACGATTTGTCCACGGCCTTTACCATTTGTTGCTCGCATGTCCCTAAATCCGCACCAAGTCCGCATAAATGACTGGTGGGCACTTGGAACAGGGATCGTCGACCGTTCTGAGTAGATGTTCCTTCTTTGGAGGTGTTCGTGTGGGTCTAATGGAAACTACTTTCCAGTCATATAAAGAGTCTGTTTTTTTGTTCTTGTCGCTTTAGTTCGACTCTCTCAATGCAGTCCACCGGTGTTGCCACCATGCACATGCGAGTACCTCGTCTTAATCGTGTTCTTTCCCCGCGACGTGTACCAACTACCATGTGGCGACATTCTGCGACGGCAGGACCGTCAGTGGTTACGCCTTTGGCCGTCGAATTTATCGACATCTTCGATGCCCCACATCGACTCGGGGGCTCTTCTACCCTCATCGGCCTTTCATCCCCCCGAATAATCGATTCGTCGAGCCGACAGGAAACACCATCGCTACCAGACCCGATACTCTACGATGGACCATCTCGGGGAAGGAGGTCGAGGTCCCTCTACACTAGCGCCACGGTTCTTTCAAGTTCCCTTCCCCCTCCAGTGGTATTCGATGGACCAGCCAGGCGAAAGCCATATTTTCGACCTACCGCACCAGTAAGGACCGATCCTTATTTGTCCAAGGACTTTTCACTGACCCCGTTCAAAGGTAAACTCTCGTTCACGATCGCTAACTTTAATGCCGCAGTGGGTCATGAAGAAGATATCGTTATTGAATGAAGTCGGTCTTTTGAAAACCCAAGCTTGAGCTTGATACACTCCCTCAGTTGGCCTGTTGTAGATAGTTTTATGCGGAGTTTTTTTTTTTGGTAGGTGTCCGGTTCTGCGGCAGGTCTAGATGTCTCTACATGTGGGGCGTCAGTGGCTCTGAGGGTGTGAATGTCATGGAACTTATTAAAACATACACTACATCTCTAGTTAATACATGAAATCTTACGACATAGCGGCTAAGACTTCAAAGATAATCACCCTATAATGAACATTTAGGCTCTACTTTATTGCAACTAGTTCTCTCAGCCCTAGCAGTCGTAATGAGGGCGTTCTATAAATTCGAAAGTAGGTACTGGGTGCGGCGCACTCCTACCTGATGTTTCTTGTCACGTGCGTGAGACCATAATTGATTATCAGAGTGGCAAAAGCCCCGCAGCAGCCTACAGTAATTGGTCTATTACCGTGCCCATACGTAACGCGTGTGCCCTCTGTTCCCGCATTCTCTACATTGTCCCTCAAACAATAGCCACGCCCTTTACTTGGAGGGCTACTTCACGATGGCATCACAATCCCCCATGATCTCAGTCCCAAAGAAGGGCACGGACGAAGTCGACTGGACGTCGCCAATTCGAAGTGCGATCTCTCAGTCGTACGGAGAAGATCCCGACAACTATGCAACTGAGTGTGCATCTCTTCAGAGGTGCCGACAAGATGCTGTCAAAGGAGCTGGGAGTGACATGACAGGTGCGCTAGATTGTCCTTCTTAGTGTAACACCGGCTGACACGGTTTAGCCCGCGATTTACTCTACAAATACTTCGGGCAACTCGAGCTCCTTGAGCTCCGCTTTCCGGAAATTCGCGTCAATTTTCCTTGGCGCGATGCCTTCACCAACAAGCTCATTGTCCAAACATCCCTAGCATACGAGAAGGCGTCGGTCATATTCCAGATTGCCGCTACCCACTCAGCAATAGCTGCCTCTCAGAGCCGCTCAGACCCGGAGGGCCTGAAGCGTGCATTCTATTATCTCCGCTGCTGTGCTGGGATGCTCACATACATCAACGAGAATTTCCTGCACGCGCCATCGACAGACCTGAGCCGGGAAGTTATCAAGTTTCTCGTAGGAGTGATCTTAGCTCAAGCTACCGAGGTCTTTTGGGAGAAGTGTCGTGACGAAAAGAAAGGCAACGCTCTGGTCTCCAAAGTCGCGTCTCAGGCTACTTCGATGTATAATTCCCTCAACGAAGAAGTCAAAGAATTCATGGGAAAGGGTATTTTCGACAGGAACTGGGTCACTGTTCTTCAGGTGGGCTCACGCGATCCAAATTCAATCCCCATCCCCAATATTTAACCCTTTACATACAGATCAAAGCCAAATATTTCGCTTCCCTAACTCAATTTTATCGCGCTCTCGCTGACACCGCCGCATCTAAATACGGGGATGCCCTCGCCCGCTTCCAACTTGCTGAAAGTGCCGCCAAAGAAGCACACAAGATCGCCTCTAACTTCAATGCTACGTTCTTACCTCAGATGTCCCCAAATTTGCCGGCAGACTCGGGCCAGGCACTCTTTGAGCTCTCCAAGTCGCAATTGGCGCTCTCTACAGAGCGTAGAGCACAAGCTCAGCGCGACAACGACCTCATCTATAATGCGGTGCTTCCAACAGCAGAGACACTAACCCCTGTCGACAAAACGGTAGTTGCAACTGCAATTCCCATCCAAGAGGTTTATGGCACCGCCGAAGTACAGAAGGTCATTGGCCCAGATTTGTTCTTGCGTCTCATACCTCTGAGTGTGCACGAAAGTGCAAGTGTATATTCAGAAGAGAAAGCAAAACTGGTACGAAGCGAGGTCGAAAAAGCGGAAGGTGCAGCAGGAGAGGCACGCAGCGCGCTGGATGCTCTCGGCGTCAAGGCTGGTTTACCACGCTTTCGTGCAATGGTTGAAGGGAGCGTCGCAGGCGAAGATGAGATTCCTCTTGATGTCCGTCAGCACCGTGACGATATTGGTGTCATCGAAGAGCGCGAAGGCGTGGACACATTGCTTAAGCGGCTGGAAGAACTCAAGGAGTCCGTGCGCGTTGAACTTGACTCAATCGCTCGAGACCTGGATACTGAGAGTCAAGACTGCGAGGCTATGCGCGTCAAGTACGAACATCATTTCACCCAGGCTCCATCTTCTGGCCTGACCAAGGAACTTCGAGCTGACCTCAAGAGTCACCTCCAGGCACTCAATGCCGCATCGGCGTCCGATGGCCAGGTCCAAGTTCTATGGGATTCTGCAAAAGGAGACGTGCGACTCCTCATCTCCGGCGATGTGGAGAAAGTTTTCAAGGATAGCACCCGAAGTCACGACCGCCGTGAGAGCTTGCTTGACCTCGATGCGGACAAGGACGATGCAGAAAAGGAGAAGATAGCGCGCCTCGTAGAGGACATTGACGAGAGACTCGGACGACTAAACAAGATTGAAAGGGAAAGAGATCAGACGCTCAAGGATCTTAAAGAGAAGGTATCAAATTTCTTGCAACCCTCGAAGCGTTCACATAGTCTTTTTAGATCCAAACAGACGATGTATCCCATCTTTTACTTCTCAACCGCCGCAATCCGAACGTCGAACCGACAATCTTCGCTTCGGAACTTGAGAAGTTTCGCCCTTACCAGCAGCGCTTAGGTCAAACAGTGCACCATCAACAATCCACAATCCAGGAGATCACGCAGCTTTGGCGGGCACTTAAAGATTTGGCAGGGCGCGGGGAAGGTGCACGAAAATGGGATGAGAGAGAACGCCGAAAAAAGGAAACCGTTCGGAGGTTTAGTCAAGCGAGCGAAAGGTACATGGAAATCAGGGATGGTCTTGCGTGAGTGACCTTTCCCACCCTCCCTATTGCTTGTCTCTAACGCCGCATTTTTGCCGATAGGAAAGGTCTTCAGTTCTACTCCGAGTTAAGTGGATTAACATCCACACTTCGCCGCAGCGTCAAGGACTATGTTTCGTCGAGGAAGTCGGAGCGCGATTCGCTTGTCGCTCAAGCTGACACGCAACAGCGACTCTCCGGTCTGTCTTCCCCACCAAAGCCACCTCCGCCTCCGCCGCCTTCTAGTCTGAGCCAGGCTCTATCTTCCATAAGTCTACAGAGCAGGCCAGCTTCGTCGAATCCACCCCCTCCACCGGGTCCCTGGCCGCCTGCGCAACGGACTGCTTTCTCGGGCTATCCAAACTACTCACCTCCAACGACCCAATCTTACCCATCGCCGCCCCCTTCTGCTTCGCATACTTCTCCGTTTATCCCCCCACCGCCCGTACAATCACCGCACGCCCAGCCGTCAACTCGTCCTTCGTATTCGCTTACTCCACCCGTACAAACACCCTATGGGGCTGCCCCAGTTCCGCCGCCGCGCGATCCCTACGCTGATTCTAGCCCTCTAAGCGGTAGTGGTCACTTTCCGCCACCGCCACCTCCGCAGCGCCAGTCATCCTACCCTCTCGTAGGACAACCACAGAGTCAAGTATACCAGTCGCATCCACCCCCTGCACATGCGGTGTACCCGTATTCAGCAACACCTCCCCCACCGGCCAGGCAGGGCAGCACTGGTACGGCGCTTCCACCTCCGCCACCACCTGTCTCGTACTCGCAACCTCCCCCTCCACAAAGTTATAACGTGAGTACGCGCCCCCACTATGGTTCCCCGCCGTCTGGTCAGCAACAACCGTATGGCGGATATGGACAATATGGGCGATAATTTGGACTAGAACCCGCTGTCATGGAGTATGGAAGGTATATAAGAAGAAACTCGTGTCATTTTACTGTACGAACTCAGTTTTGCGCAATACTTATATTTTCACGGCGTTTGGATCTTCAAAGAATCGGGGCATTGGTATTGATTCCGCACTGCGTCCGGTATTCATTACCGTACGACACGAAGAGTCATAATAGCATAATATCTCACCCTCCCTCTCACCCTTTTTTTTTTCTTTGTGTGATGGGCGTCGAAACAGACTTGTCCTAAGGGTGCATTTGACGCCCTTCTCGGCCTCAGTTGTTGACCGGTCCGGGGCGCTGTAGCCACTCGAGGAATTGATTCCCAGTCAATTTGCCTTCTGTTCAGCCACTGGACCCGATTTGTTGGCATTTGTGAAGGCGACCCCATTTCACCCTGCAAGCCTCGAGGGGGGACAGTCGCAGGTACGGCGGGTGACTCCGAGTCGTCGATGGCGACATAATTCAAGGACGAGACAACTTCAAGTGATACACGTAAAAGAAGCTGGCCCGTCAAGCTAGCCGTCTTCACCGGTCATGAAAAGGGTCCCAGCACGTCAAAACTGGGTACCATGTGACGCTGACAGTGGCTGGCTGATTAGGGGCAAACCGCGCCTAATTCAACCTCGTGTAAGATGCAGCGCTTGTTTTTTTGACACTCTGCTCCACCGGACGACGTGGCTGACCAACGACAACAACCAGGGCGCTCGACGTCCATATAAATGCTGCGGAAAAAAATTGGAAAAAAAAAATACGCGTTTATGAATCATGGCTTAATCTATGATAGTGCGTCGAGAGCTCGGTGACGGAGCGCTGCATAATTGCGAGGAACAACCTCTTTGAAATTGGGACCGAGCAAATTTGGGGCCGAGCTAGTTTGAGGTGCCGCATATCAAATGGCCATGATGCATGATGGCCTGTGGCACCAGAATGATGGCAGGACCTTATCGCTTATTAAAGAACTTCGCAACGTGCCGACTTGCTCTCTTGGGGAACATTCATTGTCGCTTGGCTTGGGACAGACAGGGTGAGCAAGTGAGTAAATATTATATAATAACCGTGCCAGGAGTGGTTGTTGAACGTTGAACAGACGTGCGGCACCGTGAGCACTGTACTGTATGCGCGCAAAGTGACTTGCCCCCAAACGTGGACCTCGAGTCAAGCCGGCCGGGTACGACTAGTAATCAATTAGCATCGAAATAAGACAGATTGATTTGCCACGTTTCGATTCTGGGCTTATGGAGATTGGTTTGCCCCGTCGGCACTAGCATCCCCACCGTAAAGCACCTCCCTGCCCCACGAGCTTGCTCGTTCTCCTCCTCTCCCCGTGAGCGCATACAACTCACTGACTTTCTCGTTCCATCTCTGTTTGACCAATGCTGTGAGCGGCTTCTTTACAACCCGGGCGGCAGCGGTTGGCGGAGGGTCATGTTCTGATGGGGGGGTGATGAGCTTTTGCGAGAGCACGTGTAAGCTGTGGGACGGGGTTGGCACGGAATATATGACGAGTTCGTGAAAGTGACCAACTTATCCCGATGTTGATTCGTTCTATCGGAGAAGCGTAAAGGTCTGCGTCGGCGGAGATTATCGTAGGACATACGTACCTCGACTCAATCAGGTTGGAGAAACCGTAGTATATCTAGGCGAAACCTTTCAATGACTACAGTGTATAACCTGAGAGGACGACGTACACCGCCAGCGACGAGAGCCCCAGAAACGGGTCCAATGAGGAACGACATGGTGGTGAATGTAGACCCGGAATCGACGGCCCGGTTGGTTAGTTGTGGCTCTTGCAACTCACGACCACTGTGCGTCCCCTGGTGCAATACGGGGCTCGCCCAGGAAATGGTCACCGCTGAATCCCTCAACTTCGATGTCCTGCAAATAATATTTGCCTACCTTTCTGTTCCAGATCTTGCGTCTGTCTCTCAAGTCAATCGATCATTCCTGGCGGGTGCTCTTCCCAGGTTGTATCGGTCCCTTGGCTTCTACCTCAACCAAGCGAAGAGGTATCCGAGAGTAGGCTACCGCCACTCATCTCCTTCTATATTTAGTTGAGAGTTTACAATAGATTGTGACTCCCTTTGCTGTTGTCAGGGCACGCCCAGATCTGGCAGCACACGTCCAGAATATCGGTCGGTCGGCCTCCTTGCTCGGGAGTTGTACATGACCTCGTTACACCTCCAGACATACGCGTGATCCCGAATACTCGAGTAAAGCAAAAGACGTTTCCAGACCCACGCTTCCTTCGTGACTGCATTTCCGCTTTGGAAGTTTCGGACTCTCTTAACTCTTTCACTTGCACCGTCGGCAGCGCGTTGCCGCCTCTTCTTCCCTTCATCCGATCAAAGCCGCGTCTTCGCACTCTTCGCATCGAGGCTCGCCTCACCAGGGAACAATCAGAACTCCTTTGTCAGCTTCGTGGACTACACAGCCTCACGCTCGAGAATGCAAGCTCCGCGGTGATGGACGCCCTCCCGAAATGGGCGGAATCTCTGAGGTCCACGTTGGAGCATCTGACAATACATGTGAGTCGATTCCATGCGGCTTCGCCTTACAGCTTTCATAGCCCCATCGATACGCCCCTGCGAATTTTACTATCTTTGATCGCTATAGCGCCGATATCTTTAACGTGTCATTCAGCTGACCTTCGGTACTGTAAAGTTGTCAACGGATGCTAACCACGTCGCAGACAAGTCCATATTTGAATAGAACGGTCTTTCAAAGTACCGTACAGCACCTTCCAAGACTTCGGGGCTTTTATGTCGTTGGATGCCCAAGAGTGACCCACGTAGATATCCTCTCAGTGACAGAGCACATCCCCTTCCTCGAGAGCATTGCGCTCACTGTGTGGGGCATGGTGAGTGACTGTTTCACTCAATGTGTAGGTCGATCCGTTTTCGTGGGGCTTGGAAATTCCCGGTCTAAGGGCGAAGCGCCGTGAATGACATTGTGAACGCCTCGTGTTGTCCTTCATCTGTCTGAGGCTTTATCCTGCTGATCCACCTAGGAGTGCAATGGGGTCATAGTCCGGTATAGCGATAGGGTCGCACCTTGCCTGGTTTAGCCGATGACACCCCCCTGACCCCATGGCCGTGTCCGATCACTCACCTTGTTCAAACGTTCATACCACCTGACCCTCCCCACAGGACTTCGCTTCTAATCTGCCCCGGATCTGCCTGAAAACTCTCAAGCACCTCGCGGTTGAGCTGGTACCTTGTAGATTCCTATCTGACGCGGAAAGAACGGACCTACCAGTGTCACTGATTTCTTCCTTGCTGTCTCTCACGCGCTCCACACACCTCGCCTCATTGGCGCTGCGCCTGTCAGAATCACAGCAGTTTCACACCTCACTGATTAACGAGATTATGGAGATGCACGGCCCGCACCTGCGGAGCGTGCGGTTTATGGGCTTTTCAGTCAGCCCCCGAAGTCTCGGGAGTCTCATGGGGTGTGACAGGCTTGAGAAGCTTGCTATTTCCATCCCGACTGATGACATTGTAAGCTTACCCAGTTTCGTCGAGGTAATTCAGAAACTGGATACACGCACCACAGTACAGCTTCGCGTCCGTGCTGGCTGCATCCACTAGCTTACATACCCTCATTGACGTGGCTAATCACGGAACGTATGGAAAGCGGACTTCGCTCACGACCGATCGTGTGAGGCCACTATTGGAGGAGGTCCCTTCCCTCACTCGGGTCGTCAGCGAAAATCGGCTATGGACGGTAAGGACGGGTTGATCATTTATTGAATGGCTACTAAGCTCGCCACTGACGTTTGAATTTCTCGGCTTTCAATTCTCCTTTAAACTCAGAGCCGATCGACACCGTTTGGTCCCGAGACACTACAGTCGAACCCCTCATAACCCATACCCCCTCCGTGGACGGTCTGTGCTATGGGTTATGAGGGGTTATGGGTTTTGAGAGGAATGCTACAGCCTACAAATGAATTTTGGTGGATGGATCAGCTATGGGTTATGAGGGGTTATGGGTTATCAGAGCTATGGGTTAAGAGGGGTCCGACTGTACTCGAATTGATGAAGAGTTCACGGGGAACAGGCTTTTGGTTTACACCGCCCCCTGAGAGTGGATTTCTGTAAATGACGCCGCATGGCCGCGGTAATCGGTCTTACCTCCTACTTACTACCTTGTCATTCGAATTTCAACTTTTTTTTTCAGACCCGACGTCTACCAACTGAAGTACTTAATCTTGGAACTTATGATCCTTCGAGAAGAGTGTTGCATTGCGCGTCTGAACGAGGTTCATTTATCTTATTGGAGTTAGCCGCAATGATGCTGTCAACTCCACCCCAAGCACAAACCGCCCGGGAGGGCCAGAGAGACCTATCTGCCTTCATATTACGCTTCCAGAAATACGTGCAATACAAGCATGAATACATGTAGTAGGGTTTCTTCCAGTGTATAGATAGATGTAAGGATGAGATGGAGAACTGCTGGGGGACCTCTCGAATTATTACGTGACCCTATCCATCGATGTTCCCGATACATCGTGATCATGGCTATGCTCGTATCGCGGCCGCAGCGCCCATTAGTCGGCAGTATGCTCCGTGGCCGGATAACCCGATAGGGTGACTGAATATTACCCTGATAATATGTTTGTGCCTCCGGGACCTAAAACTCGGGGCGCTTCCAAGCGCGTGTTAACAACGTGTTGCCTGTCCAAAAAAATAAAAGAAAAAAGACGCACTAATTGGGTGTAATTGAACAAGTGCTTTCATTAGTTCCTGCCCCTGCGCTCGTCCATTCCCCAGAAGGGGAAAGTAGGCGTACACGCGATATATTTTCTTTGCACCGGACCATACAATCTCGAAGGACCATACGATTTTTAGTAGGCGACGTTCGGGAGGGGTATCTGGGTAAAGACCCCCTAAGTCCATGGATCGGAGCAAGAGGTTGTGCGTTGGGACTTACCTAGTTTGTGACGGTATGCTTTCATGTACACGCGATCTCCAAAACTATCATATGAGCCACCTGGAATTCAAAGGGGATCAGGAACTGCACGTTGCAAGGATGCTCTGTAAATTTCCGCTCGATTTCGAAGATCACCCACATTTCTCGAATTGGGGCTCCCGCAGGCCAATGACAAATTGGTCCACCTCGACCATAAACTTATCCCCTGCTCTGGCCTTCCCCCCCATCGGATCCCGAAGTTGTCGTTGCTCTATCATCGACCGCACAAAATCGAGGAGGTCCAGCTGCGCAGAACGCGCAAACGTCTGCACAGTCTGTGGATCTACCGTAGGGTATGGGATTAACGAAGAGGAAGAAGTCGAAGAAGACGCCATAGAAAGGATCGGGACACTCGCTTCCTCGGGGACGCTGGCTTTTGAGGCTGGCTTGAGCGCTTTCTATCGCAAAAGTGGCGGAGGCCTCAAGGCGGGCTATGCTTTATAGAGACTAGACCAACCAAAGTCCGAAGCGAATCACTGAGATGGAAAGCAGAAGTCAGAAGCATATGTTAGACAGATAATTGAGATAAGTTGAAGATCAGCCGACGTCGATTGGTGAGATCATATACGTCGCTACATTCCGAGCGCAACGGTGGGAGCGGAAAACCCAGACGCCAAGGTGAATGCGAATTTGAAGTGAGTTGAGCCGGCAGCCGGCAGCCGGCAACGTTCAAGTCATCTGTCAAAGTCGATGTCTGTTATGAATGTGAAAAAAGTACAACATGCGATTGGCGCGCGCTAAACAAAAACCTGTCCCTCGTCATATGTGCAACCCCCTAACCGGTTCTGTTTCTGCTACGTTTGCCAACCTGGGCCTGGAATCCGGTCTTGACGGCGTTCACTGACCGCCGGGACCCACAGGACTCGCAGGCCATGAAGAAAATACGATTTTCTTTTGTTAAGAGCGTGTCTGGCGACTTGCACGTCTTGCATGTGACGTATTCCACTGGCGCCTCTGTCAGAGTCGTCTCAAAGACACATAATGAGGTCAGGACTTACCTATATACCTCCTTAACACGTTTTCTATTTGCTTCTGTTGGAACCGGCCCTTGATCACCAATCTCCCCGACCCATCAACCGAACCAGTCGTTCCCAACTCAGCAAACAAGTATTGTATGACATGTTCAGGTTGTCGGTGCATACGTTTGCAAATGTCGCTGATATTTGCGAAGATACTCTTCTTGTTCCCTTCGCGGTGAATGGAGGGGGGTGCAATAGTGTATCGCTTTCCGGTGGAAGTAAGGAGGGACGGGTTAGAAGCGTGGAGGGAGGCATAAAACCGGGTGAGAAGCTCCTGGTAGGTATAGTCTCGATCACTTCCAAGCCAGGGCTCGGTACCCTGGTCTACGCTGGCTGGTGCGTCACTGCGGTCGAAAACATCATCCCCAAGCTCAGTCTCGTCGATGTCATTAAGATGCTCTCCGTCAGGAATGTCCTCATCGTCGTCTGCGTTGGCGTCCTTGCTCTTAGATTCCTGCAGTTCCTTCTCAAAAGCTTCCAAGTCGAAGGCTGCCTTTTTCTTGGTAGACTTTTTCTTCTTTTTCAGATCGGAAAAGTCGAGATCCTCCGAAATTCCGGGGGCTGCAGTGGAGACATTTGTTATCGGGGTGGATGTACCGGAATCGTCTTCACCCTAAGCAGATGTCAGACAACAGAAATTAGAAAGGAAGGACTACAGCAGACCAATTCGAGAGGGATCTCTTTCTTTTTCTTCTTCTTTTTCAAGTCACCGAACATTGCCTTGAAGTCACCCTCCTCCTTGGCTTCCTTTAGCTCAGAAGCAGCGTCGTCTATGCCAGCCTCATTTTGCTTCATTTGCTCGTGCACCGTTTTGGGGCCTAGATCAATGACATCTCCATTGGCAGTTGTGTCATCGAGGGATGGCGCAGGCACCGTAGGATCCGCATCTGCGCTAAGAGGATTATCTGAGAATGCGACTTGTTTCTTCTTGCTACGCTTTTTGAGCGAAGGATCAAAGAGCGGCTCTTCCGACATGACAATGTTACGAGTCAGATTAGCGCAATGTGCTGCTCTATCCGACACCGGCAATCACCGCGCTAATTCTGTCGGAGTTTAAAAGAGCGCCAGCGTAATTCCGAACACCCTCTCGACGACGTGTTAACGCATACATCCCTCTCTCCTTATTATTTAGTCGCATTACCATGTACGCAAGACAGGCGGTAGCTCGTCTTGCTGCGCAGCCCTCATTCTCGGGTGTGGCGCCCCAGACTGCACGCAACATGGCTACTCTCCGAGAGCTCGAGCTGCGCTTGAAGTCCGTACGGAATATTGAGAAAATCACCAAAGTGAGTAAGAGCTTCCAAGGAGCAGTGCACCTATGGTAATTGATCCTCGCGTGTTAGTCCATGAAAATGATTGCTTCCACGAGACTTGCAAAAGCCCAGCGCGCCATGCAGAATGGGAAGCAGTATGGGATTGCCAACTCGGGTATGGCCATTTCAACACGTTTACTGGCTTGTTAATGGGTTCTTTCGGTAGAGGTTTTCCAGAATGCTAAACCAGAAGAGGCTCCCAAACGCAAACTTTTCATTGTAATTTCCTCGGACAAGGGTCTATGCGGCGGCATCCACTCTTCTGTTTCGAAGGCCACACGTCGCTCCATTAATACTGGAGAAAATGGGGGGTCAACTGATTCACCCATTGTGGTCGTTGGTGACAAGTCCAAGGCTCAACTCTCACGCACTCTCGCTTCTAATTTCTCGATTACGTTCAACCAAATTGGCCGCGATATCCCAACCTTCGCGGATGCGGCTGGTGTTGCGGACTTGGTCGTGAAGAGCGGCATCAAATACGATGCCATTACCATCTTGCACAATAAGTTTGTCTCTGCGCTGTCCTACGAGCCCGCTGTTATGGAGGTCTTGAATGAGGAGGTACTGAGGGAGACAGGTGTGTGAAGCAGCTAATCTTCTAACGGCGCGAAGATTTTTATCTGACTCCACTCAGCTGGTTTCAAGGCATACGAGATGGAGGACGACGTTACCAAGGACCTTGCTGAATTCTCACTTGCCAATGCTATCTACGCTGCTCTCATCGAGGGACACGCTTGTGAAATCAGCGCTCGGTTCGTTACCAATGTCACTTTATCGGTTCTCATTAATCGTTTGAATCTCTAGCCGCAATGCCATGGACAACGCGCAAAAGAATGCCAGTGACATGATTTCCTCGCTACAGATGCAGTATAATCGCGGCCGCCAAGCTGCTATTACCAATGAGCTTGTCGACATCATCACTGGTAAGTATTGAATATTTACGACACCTTGGCTACTGTTCTGAAGATTCCTCATCTAGGTGCTTCCGCCCTTTGAAAAGCTGGAACGGAAAACAGCGCCCTTCGGGCTAGATCGTTGCCTTCCTTACGTGGAGACAGACCCATAGTGCAATAGAAAAGCAAGCTGCCTTTTTTTTGAGTATGATTGAGAGGTCATCACCGGACTCGTCTCCTTGGGTCACGTCGATTGGACGTGTTCTCGGTGTGAATTCATACGGCCCCACTTTCTTCGTTATTTCTCCGCAAAGCTTCAAGATGCGGCCGCTGCCAATACACTGCCGGCATGACGAGCATAACTCCTGCGTATCCGGCTCTTGCAAAACAGCGTATACTTATGGTGCTTCTTCATATCAGTCTGTTTCCTTGATATTTCCGCTGTCTTCATCAGAGCCCTAGCTTATCCATTGGAGTCGGGTTTTTCAGTCATCCGGGTCATGTACCTTTACAAGCGCTGTATCGGCACCTTTCTGATGACATGAGGCTTCCGTCTTCCGGTGGCGTCAACTAACAGGCTTATCCTTCATCTCCAATTGTAGGTTATGGCACAACATCGGCTTCTTTTACCCCAGATTCGACTGCCATGTTGCTGTCCCCATCTCGTTATCGATGTCGGGGCACCCGAGAGCCGATCTCACGCTCCCGTTCACTGGGGAACAATGATCTTCGGCCATCGCCGTCTCGTCACTTGTTCTGTTAGCAGGGGTACCCCATTGATCAGGCATGAAACCGATGGAGAGCCAACGTTCCATCTCCCCATCTCAGGAATTTGGAAGCACAGACAATGTCGATTTGGGTTACTTTGGTTCAGGATTAGTGACCATAGTAGTGTCCAGTTTTGAAGGTTCAAAGAAGGTGCCAACGCGTGCGTCGGCGTGGTGTCCTCCTCACCCGGCTGCCTGCCTATCCCCTCCTGCCTCGACGGGAGAGCGGTGACAATTTCATTCCTATCATCCATCCCTCTCGCGGACGCCGCTTGTAGGCACGCATGTTAATTTTAACTCGATGTCACAAGTGGCTGGTGCCACCCATGGCGCCACAGAGGTGCCAAACATTTCAACCGCAGCATAATTAGCGGCTCATTCATGACTCTCCGTGTTTCAACCAGCACAGATGCCGACGCGACCGAGCTGGAAGTCCGCGTAAATTGTTTCGAAAATCAAGCAGGTACAAGACGAAATCGACGCTCAGGCATCAGATATTCCAGGTGGCCCTAGTCATACGGCTTTCAAACATGACAGTGAGATCGCTTGGTAAACACGTGCAAGGTGACAGTGGGCACCCTGCTGTACCCGGTACCGCGCGAAGGTCCTTGACGGACTGCTCGTGAATCAGGTCGTCGAATTGACGCCGCCCCAGCCTCTGTGGCATGAGATAACACCACGTAACCTTGGGGCACTCCTGTTACCACTCCTGTTACGATACCATGCTTCTTCGTGCCCCCACCCGAGGCAAACATGCGAACGACTTGCTCCTGCTCGATCGATAAGACGGGTGTTGAGAAACTGCGGGAACGAAATCTCGGTGCCATCGTTGGTGCACTTAGTGTGCGGCACCGATCAGCATCCCTTTAGGCTTAATGCAGATTCGGGATATCACTCTGGAGTGTAACCTAAAATGCTAAAACCTAGAAATGTCGAATTTAGGAAACGTCGTCTTCGGGAGGGTTCACTGTCTCCGTCAATTCATTTCGGCGCCTATATCGTCTCGTTGCTTGACTTATCCAGTTCATCCCCATCCTTTCTTTTTCTAACGTCTCCATCTCCGCAGCCGCACTATCATCTCCCCCACATCTACCTAATATACTTGATGGAGCCTTAGAAGGCATTTAGCTCGGTGCCAGCCAGTCACCTCATGGTAGAGCTTTTATTGCCCCCGCGCAGTGCTCCCGTATGGAGCATCGTTCTCTCCCCCTGACTGGACATAGCTCGAAGCAGAAGATCGTAAACTTTGTTGAGAAGGGTTTGCACTGGCACTCGGCCTAGACTGACACGCCTTCCTCACCGCTGATCTGAGGGGCCAGTAAAAACAATAATAATTCGGGTATCACGGTCGCGGCATCGATAAGCCGGTTCGTTCAACG
>WNGR01005711.1_pt1 | contig 15370 bp, 13 predicted proteins | sample 5407581 | NCBI WGS metagenome assembly WNGR01 (sample SAMN13153383, study PRJNA577476) | soil metagenome | isolation source: 80 cm soil or saprolite under Garry oak tree replicate 2 | place: USA:California | collected 2016-06-15
GACGGTAAACGGGGAAACCCGCGCTACACTGAACTGGTGGGAGTAAAGGGCCATCGTGAGATAACGTGATAGGGCTGCAGGCGCGGGTGCGTGAGAACTCCCTTATCTCTACGTACTCAAAGTCCTCAACGGCCTCAACCCTCGACTCAACACAGTACGCACTCAGGCGAAGACGCGTCCGAGCCACCATCACTCTAAGACTCTTGTGTGGCTAGTTTCACAAAAGATATGTCGAATCTGTGCGTAAATGGCCATTGACCCGTGAATCTCCATCAATGACAATTACTCCAGCCTGGGTCCCTCTGCAGCAGAAAACTCAGGAATAAGGTGTGTCACTCCCTCCTTTTTCCAGTGATATTGGATCCAGAACCGTGCTTGGACAGCACTCAGATCGCCGAATCGCAGGGAAGCCCATCCCAACTGCGTGTTGAGGTCACAGGTATGTACATGAGTCGTGAGTCGGTGATTCCCCCGATAAGTGTTTAAACTCTTTTTTAGTCCTTCGAGCACAAAATGTTCCTAATATCAAGAACCGGTTTGGCAAAAAGAGGCAGTTCTTTGTTACTGTAGCCAGTCAGACGACGAAAAGGAAGACGTCAAGCGTTCCGGCTGAGGGTCCGACAGTGGAATGGAACGAGAACGTTGATGCCTTGTAGGACATACCTTTCGTAGCCCTCTTTGTTTCGGCTGAGAACTCTGTTTAGCTATGTACAATCGTCTTCACGTCTTGTACTGGGCCTCTATGCGGCGCGGCTTGCAGGTCGAGATATCCTTATCGGAACGCATGAGATGATACCTCTCGAGTCCCAAAGTGGTTCGTTTCTTATTAGAATCCTCGCTCATTCGACTAGCTGAACATCCCGGGTGTAGAGGTTTCCTTTGTCCTCACCAACGGCGACAAAAAAGCTGGACAGTCGATGCAGCCGGTCACACTCTTCGTGACGGTCACCGTGTCAACGAACACGACTTCCTATCTGGGCAAGCGTGATTTAGTCGGTGCTGGAGGAACTATGAGGCCCTCCGTGGCCCAAGACTCCATGAAATCCACTCGATCCACCGTTTCCGCCGGCTCTGAAACACTCTCACTTCCAGAGGACCACCTTCCAGGCGAGATTACCACCTCTATGCCGCCGGCCGCCGATGGCAGTGCGGGAATGTCAACTGCCATGATTGCTCTCCGTAACGCCGATGGAACCATAACGACAATTAAGCTCTCGAATACATGGGAAGGTGCTCTTGAGAGGATCAAGTGGGTCATGGATACTGTGAGCCCAGTTGCAGAAGTGCGTGCGATGTCATTTTTGCTAATCCTTGGCTGAGCCGAACTTCGTTTTTAGCTTCACCCGTATGCAAAGATGGCATATGGTCTACTTTTTGCGATCCCCAAGGTGATCTGTTTGCGTTTTTGTCGGATGAAAATACTTATGCTAGTTCTATTTGGTTGCTAGACCCTCCTAGAACAGTTTCAACGTGACGACAACATCCGAACCTTACTCGTCGCCATGCACGATGCGTTTGATTTCACAAGCCAGGAAGACACTTTCAAAGCTATCGGGCGTGAGTCCAAGCAGGCACAAATCTTAACGCTCATGTTGCAGCATGTCTGCAATTGCTGTGACTTTATCCAATCGTATGCAAAGGATTCGCAATTCTGTACGTATTCTTCACTCGTTTCAACGGCCGACGTAATCATGCGGCTCTTAGGGAAGCGAACGTTGAAGAATATCGGCGGCCGAGCCAACACACGAATTGAGGACTTCCGCACCGCCCTTCTCGAACTCCGAAAAGCTTTCTTGGATCAAGCCACCATCGCTACAGAGATAACTGCGTTCCAAATTCTGGACGACGTGGGGATAATTTCAGCTAGTGTCAGCAGGATTTTAAATCAGCTTGATGGGATGACCAGCCGGCTGAAGTGGGTATCAAGCCAAGTCTCAGACGCCGGTACGTAGTCCTGATAACTTGACGATTATCGATCTGAGGATTGTCACAGAGCTAGATGCAAAAATCAGAGAAATCCCATATGGGACTGGATCCCGCTTCACACCTGAGAAAGGCTGTCTTCCGGGAACCCGCATGGCCTTCTTGGATTTCATCGTTAATTGGGTAGACAACCCTAACTCTCAGCGGAGTCTCGTTCTTTTTGGTCAGGCAGGCACGGGAAAGTCATCCATCGCACATGAGATCGCACGTCGATTTGACAAAATCCACCGTCTTACATCGTCCTTTATCTTTTTGCGTAAGGAGCAATCCAAACGCGAGGCTTACCAACTCTTTACGACTCTTGCTCGCAATCTCTCCGACCGCTATCCATCATTTAAAGCCGCACTTGGAGAGGTCATCAAGGACGACTCTTCTCTTCGAGTCGGTACTCATGACTATCCCACACTTTTTCAATCTCTTATCCTGGAACCGCTCAAGGATCTGCACATAGTCGGTCCTATTCTTGTTGTAATCGATGCCTTAGACGAGAGCGGGGATGTAACCGGTGGAAACGGATTACACAAATTTCTTGCTAAAAACCTTTCTAGACTTCCGTCGAACTTCCGTGTGCTGATCACCTCACGGCCAGAGGACGGTATCGAGTCTGCGTTCGTTGGAGCTCCGTCGGTCCGGATCAAATACATGAATGATCTTGAGCTAGCTGCTAAAACACATTATGATATTCTCACCTTTCTTCGGATGATGCTCCTCTCTGAAGAACTTAATATTTACTGCGATGCGCTGGCAACAAAGGCGGAGGGATTGTTTCAGTGGGCGGCTGTTGCCTGTGGATACATCCTAGATCCTCCCGAATTCTTTGGGTTTAGCAGGGTAAAATGCATAAAGCACCTTTTGAAACCCACGGCAGATCATCGCAGACCGGATCCGTTAGACGAATTATATGAAGAAGTCCTTAAAGGATACTTCAGGCACCAAGAAGCGCAGCTTCTATTTCGCTCTGTCATGGGACAGCTCATCGCTGCATTTGAACCTCTATCCTTCCGCGTCCTCATCACTCTACGTCAGCGTGCCTCTATTGGTGACAACTCCGATCCTGCATCCATTGGTAGAATGCTCCGTCGCCTAAGCTCTTTGCTGAGTAATGTCAATTCATCTGATCAAAATCTTCCCATCGTTCCTCTCCATACCTCATTCCGCGATTTCCTGACAAATGAAGAGAAGAGCGGAGACTTTTACGTTGGCCTTGGCCATTCGCACTGTCGTTTGGCCTATTCCTGTCTCGATTTTGTGCTTCACGACCTCAAGTTCAACATTTGCAACCTCGAATCATCATATCTTGCCAATAGCGATGTCCAAGACCTTAAATCGCGCATTGCTGAACATATTTCACCCGCTCTGTTGTACGCCTGTCGATACTGGGACGATCATTTGAAACATTTGGATTTCGAAACCGATCTCTTTAACAAACTTCGAGGCTTCTTCGACAAGAATTTTCTGTTTTGGCTGGAGGTGCTTAGCTTGACAAGCAATATTCGTCTTGTTTTACCGGCATTGTCGTCTCTGGATATGTGGCTAGTCTCCGGTCAAGGTGTAAGTGTAACGATTCGATGAGGCAGGCAAAGAAATAATAGTTATGATCTCAACAGGTTTCTCAAGCGAAACTAGAGAAATTGCGGGCATTCATCAATGACGCCTCTGCGTTTGTACGGTATTTTGGGATGGCCATAGCAAAGAGTGCTCCACATGTCTATCTTTCCGCTCTACCATTTGCGCCTACTCGTTCTCTTGTCTCTGCACATTATTCCAGCTCATTTCCTCGAATGTTACGGGTGGAACGTGGGCGATTGTCTTATTGGCCATCATCGGAGATGGTGATTTCAAACGTTGGGGGCGGGGTCAATTCCATTGCACTCTCGCCAGACGGCCAGCGCATCGCCTCAGGCTCTTCCGACCGAACAATTCGTGTGTGGAACGCCACGACGGGAGAGGCAGAGGCAGGCCCGTTCACTGGACACACGGATTGGGTCAGGTCTGTGGCATTCTCGCCAGATGGCCAGCGCATCGTCTCAAGCTCGGATGATGGAACAATTCGCGTATGGAACGCCACGACAGGAGAGACAGAAGCAGGCCCGTTCACTGGACACACGTCTTCGGTCTCGTCTGTAGCATTCTCGCCAGATGGCCAACGCATCGTCTCAAGCTCAAACGATGGAACAATTCGTGTGTGGAACGCTACAACGGGAGAAACAGAGGCAGGCCCGTTCACTAGACACACGGATTGGGTCAGGTCTGTGGCATTCTCGCCAGATGGCCAGCGCATTGTCTCAAGCTCGGACGATCGAACAATTCGTGTGTGGAACGCCACGACTGGAGAAAATGTGGCAGGTCCATTTACTGGACACACGTATTGGGTCACGTCTGTAGCATTCTCCCCAGATGGCCAGCGCATCGTCTCAGGCTCTCCAGATCGAACAATTCGGGTGTGGAACGCCATGACAGGAGAGACAATGGCAGGTCCATTTACTGGACATAGTTCTTCGGTCTGGTCCTTGGCATTCTCGCCAGATGGCCAACGCATCGTCTCAGGCTCGGAGGATCGAACAATTCGTGTGTGGAACGCCACGACGGGAGAGGAAGTGACAGGACCATCTACTGGACACACGGATTGGGTCAAGTCTGTGGCATTCTCGCCAGATGGCCAGCGCGTCGTCTCAGGCTCGGAGGATCGAACAATTCGTGTGTGGAACGCCACGACGGGAGAGGAAGTCGCAGGCCCATTTACTGGACACACGGAGGCGGTCACGTCCGTGGCATTCTCGCCAGATGGCCAGCGCGTCGTCTCAGGCTCGGAAGATCGAACAATTCGTGTGTGGAACGCCACTACGGGAGACACAGTGGCTGGCCCATTTACTGGACACACGGATTGGGTCATATCTGTGGCATTCTCGCCAGATGGCCAGCGCATCGTCTCAGGCTCGGATGATCGATCAATTCGTGTGTGGAACGCCACGACGGGAGAGAATGTGGCAGGCCCATTTACTGGACACACGGATTCGGTCAGGTCTGTGGCGTTCTCGCCGGATGGCCAGCGCATCGTCTCAGGCTCTTCCGATCGAACAATTCGTGTGTGGAACGCCACGACGGGAGATCATGTGGCGGGCCCATTCACTGGACACACGGATTTGGTCATGTCTGTGGCATTCTTGCCAGATGGCCAGCACATAGTCTCAGGCTCTTACGATCGAATAATTCGTGTGTGGAACGCCTCGACGGGAGAGAAAGTCGCAGGCCCATTTACCGGACACACGGATTCGGTCAGGTCTGTGGCATTCTCGCCAGATGGTCAGCGCATTGTCTCAGGCTCGGAAGATCGAACAATTCGTGTGTGGAATGCCACGACGGGAGAGGATGTGGCAGGCCCATTTACCGGACACGTGATGGCGTCTATGGCACTCTCGCCAGATGGCCAGCGTATTGTCTCATCAGGGTATAGATCAATTCGTATGTTGGACGTAACGACCGGCAAGACGGAAATTACTGGACAGGTCGACTTCACTGACCAATCGAGGATAAATGACGAGGGATGGATACTTGGTAGCAACGACGAGCTTTTAATGTGGATTCCGCCAGCACACAGGGAAAATCTTCACCGCCCAAGTAGTATCTGGGTTGTGGGCGAACATGAAACTCTCCTGGATTTTTCTACTTTTGTGCGCGGTCACAGTTGGAGTACTTGTATTGACACCTAGATAGGACTGCAGTAACAATGTGTATTTGCTTAGGGATTTGATAACAATAGGAGCTCGTCAAGACGTTATACATTACACCTGGACAACTTAAGGTTGGTATAGGTGTTGGCATTGGTCGCTGGGACTAGTTATAGGTGCGCGTTCTCATATCGCATGATTCGCATCAGCAGTGGTGTTGACACGCAATCAACCTATCGTCGAGAACTAGTGTATAAGCTTGAAGCTCGCGAGGCCTCGAAGGTAAACCAACAGGCTTGATACGACGTGTAGCCCCGTGTGGACATTGTAAACGTAGGCTGAAACTCCAGATGAGATGGAAATTGAGGTTCTTGCCCCATTGTGGCACGCGCGGCCCGAAACCGACCCGCCCGAAATGCACAAAGTTGTCTCCGGCTTTTGCGTACCGTCCCGTGCCAATAACTCCGCGCAACCCGCTCACACCGGATGAGATCACGTCGCCATCTTGTAAGTTTGTCTTCACGCTCTTTTTGAGAGAAGACCAGATAGGTGCCCAGGATCGCTATGTCCCTGGCTTCAACATCGAATGGTATGGTGTGTAACGAAAATTAACGCGTTTTTTGCGAGCGGTGCACACGGCGCGGGATTACGGACCCCAGCTCCCTAGCATGTACGCGCTTAGTTACGGCCTATCGGCTCAAGAAGGTCATTCACACCGTCCGCGCCATTGGCTTGCGAATGAACACATCGACATTGACTCGTTTATCAAGGCCGCCGCGTGAGTTGTCTCTGCTGCCGCTATCCGATGTTCTCTGATTGGTGCTACAAAATTGATGAGAAGCAATCTGTTTCGCCTGTACGTTCGCGGCCCCTCTCGAAGCGATCCATCGCGTTCTTGTCCCCGCGGCTAGGCGTGCTCAACAACACCCTATTCGTCATATCTTTCATACTTCACGTCAAAATTGTCCGATCTTTCGTTGTAAATGACTCGGATAGGCGCAACATCGGGGAAGACATACACTCATTCGGAGTCATTCGACGAGTTTCGTCCGCGTACACGCACCACTGTGCGTCATCGTCCCGTCGCGGAGGATAGGTTCGACAAACTCGGGGACGCGAGTCTGAAGCGCCCAATAGCGATTACGTTCATCGACCAATTCCGCGAGGAGTGAGAACAGCAGTGTTTTTTTTTTTTTGCGGAGTTTTGCTAATCGGCGGAGCTGCACAGAATGGGTATTGGTGGTGGCGTCTTCGAGGTGTTCGACAGCGATCGTGGACTTCGGCTCGCCAACAAGAAGAACGAGCTAGCAGAAGAGCACGACTAATTGTACACTTGAGTGCTCAGCAAGCGTATGGAAGAATCGGGATATCCGACACCGAGGAGCCAACATTGTCACGGTCGTCTCGGGGCGTCGTTCACCCGCGTTGGTCCGTCTCTAGACTCTCCACGCGGTTGCTCGACGAATACGACTTCGTCTTCCTACTCCTCACCCAGCCCCCTCTCTCTTGCTTGCTCTCGAAGTTATCTTCTTATGTCGGTTTTTTTTTCGAAATTCGCCATCTCTATCCTGGCTTCTCCGTAGATGGGCGGCATACTTGCGTGCATCAAGTGAGCAGAGACGGGGTCTAATAGTGCCCGCCAGAGGCTCGATCACGTGTGCGAATGGGTCGGTCGTTGTGGGTCGCGTACCAGCTCCATGTTGGTGTTATCTTATTATGGGCTGCCTACTACTGTAGTCCGGTATAATTATGCGGCTGCAGTTTTTCAAATTCGGGAGTCCCTAGGCCCGTGACATATGGTGCCTAAAATTAGCCGACGTGGAAAATGAAAGAGACATGAGTCTGGCAAGACGGACTGGATCCCATCCATCGATGGCGGAGAATCCATCGGTATTGCAGCCCGGGTTAGAGCCAGATGTGATGTCGTTGGGTCCCGCTCGGCCTTGGCTGTACAGCCAGGGTTGAAAAGGCCGAGCGGGGCCTTGCCATTTGCAAGCAGGATGTCATTGGGCAACGAGATTATGCCCGCCACGGTCTGTGAATTGGAGGTCAGCTGGTTGCTTCAGAATGGAAGACGCAGAGCGGAAGAACAGCAGGGAAAGACGCACGGGCGTCGAGCAGCTCGTGCCAGCCGTGACATAGTCATTGAGGTTGACGACGATCAAGAATTTGAGCGCCTGGTGCGGAGATGTCAGGGATGCCGCGCTCCTCAGGGCTGCACAAATTAGAAATCAGGTATAGATCCGAGTGAGGTCATGGCAGCAAACGCACTTGTAGAAGCCAGCATACTCGCTGCCGAGGTGCTGGAGTAAGGTGGACACTGCGTTGTCCTGGTACCTCGGGCGCGGAAAGTAGAACGAGGAGCCGCCTCCGGAGAGGCTCGCTGCGACCTTAGGGTCGTCGCCCATCGTGCCGCCGACGCCAGTCACCCACGGACCTGCAAAACTGTGGCTGTCTAGTGAGCGAATTGAACCTGCACTTGTGTACTGTCTGCAACGAGAGATAAACCCCACACATACTGGATGCAGGGAAGTAGGGGATGAACTAGACTTTTCGGGAGCCGTCCTTGCAGTCGCCTTTGCTGACGCCGTCATCGTCGCTCACGAAGAGGACGCTGACGCACCGCGCACCGAGCTGTGCGAACAGGTTGCACAACGCCGTTGCATATTCCGGCGGGAGGTCCTGCTCCGCATTACCATACGATATGCTGATTGTCCGCGGGATGGTCGGCTGATTGAGCACGTAAGTAGTTGAGCCACTCGAAGTACGTGTCGCCCGGGCTGGGCTCATTGCTACCGGGCGATCACTTGAACTCTCCGCCGACGCTGTAGAAAATGAACGGTGTCGGATATGCGATGGCCTCGGGGGTACTGGGTACTGATGCTCCATCAATGCCGAGATGGCTCGGGTCGTACACGCCGCCGTTAACCTGCACGACTGTGAACGTCGGATTAAGCAGTACACTGTAACTAAGGGCGCGAGACGCACCCTGAATGTCAAACTTGGTGTTCTTGCTCATGGGCTGCACCACGAGCCTCAGTCGCCGTCCCGCCTGTTGGTCCTCCTCCAGCACGACCTCGAACCCGCTCTGCTGCAGCACGCTCATGTTCTCGGGCGCAACGAGCTCGTCCGCGGCCGTCAGCTTCAGCATGCACGGCCTGCGCCATGATCACCACCCTAATCCGTAGATCATGCAAAATCAAAGCAAAACGACGCACGTGAACAGCAGCTGCGATTTGAGTCGCATCGTCGCCTGCAGCCTCTCAAAGTTATACTTCTCATCCGCCGCGTGGTGCGCACGGCCGCCCATTGATGAAGAAAAATTGGCGATCAGTCCTGGCCGGTCCAGTACCGGGAGTGAACAGGCCACTGAGTGGACTTGGAGATTAGCCCTTCCACACGCATTTGACTACCCAGATATACGGAAACATTGAATAGGGGGCATCGTAAGGCGGAAATCAACATACTGGTTACGGACGTCGCCTTCTCGGCGCCGCAAAACTGCCTTCTCAGGAACTACCTCAAAGTACAGAGGAAGATCCTCGGGCTGTATTGGGCCCTAGAGTGCGCCGACAGAGGCACGAATCGAGGTGGCACCGTCTGTACGGAGCCGCACGGTCTTTTTTCTGGCATAGACTCCTCGAACCATCCACCGAACGTCCTCCATCTGGGGTGCATGTAGGATACGCACCCGCCATCAGGTGTGTTAAAGATAGTCAAAACGACACCACTGTTTTCCTTGGTATATGGAACGAGGGCGTAAGCCGTGAGAAGCTGCTATGCTTTGCGAAGCTCTCGCTTTGTATGGCGCTCCAGCTCTTTCCGTCTGACGGGCAGCGGCGTGAATAAGCCCATAATGGCGACCGCTACGCCACTATCAGTACGTGGACAGGGCAGGGAAACATGGGCAGAGGCGCAAACCTGACGAGTGACCTTCCCGCGGTGGCTGGTGAGGCGACCTGCGTTATCGAAAGTGAGAACGATGTTCATCGGTGCCTGAGCAGAAGTCGTGGTGGTGACGCTGACGCTCTCCGAAAGCGCACATAGAGAAGTGAGGTCCCCCCCACGAAAAGCAAGTGAGGACTGAGGTCAAGTCGGAAAAGGAGGCAAGTTGTGATGTCTGGTATCTCAACGCCGTTCAGATAGACAACGACGAGTAAAGCCGAGATGGGAATAGAGTGGTGGTGACAACACCCATAGGTTCATAATCTTCTGGTGCGATACCGTTGTCATTATCAATGACTTTAGGCCGTAGTCTTTGAAGCAAACTTCTGCATTATCTCTTAATCAAGGGGTGTGACGAAGTAATAGAAAGTCACGAACAAGTATTTGTTGCGCCTGCATCGAGAGGATTTTTCACAAGCTCTTCTGCGGCAGCACCAGGGCCGATCATAGCTATGGCACTATGGGTCGGTGATTTTGGTCTTTAATGAGCAGTAAGGGAAGACGACGGGAGGGGGAGAAAACGAGAGCGCCGGATCATAATAATCGAGTTGACGGGGGAGTGGCTTGTACCGAAATCAACAGCAGCTTGCAAAACGCGGTACCGTACAACCGCGATTTCGAGAAAGCTTGCGCGTCTGCGATGTGTTCCCACGCAGAGACCTTGATCCCACCCCACCTTCGGACAGTGCGTAGACGCTCGAATACTCACTCACTCTAACCCCCAAAATGGTCGCTGCGCAATGAGGAGTACCAGCAAATGTCGGTGAGAGGGTTGACCAATAGCCACCGGTCCGACGCAATAGCCGAGCTCCGGCTTGCAGTGCTCGTGCAGTGCTGATGTCATCTAGATCACCTGACGACGTGCGCACCACTCAACATCAGACAGGATCACGTTGCCATCTCGCAAGTTCTTATTACCTTCACGCTCTTTTGAAGAGAAGACCGGATAGGTGCCCAGGATTGCCATGTTCCTGGTCTCAACACCAAATTATATGGTGTGCGACGAAAACTAACGCGTTTCATGCAAGCGGTGCACACGCGGGAGTGCGCGCCTCGGCTCTCTAGCATTACGCGCTTATTTACGGTTTTTCAGCTCAAAAAGGCCATTCACGCACCACCGTGCGTCGCGGTCTCGTCGCGGAGGACGGGACCGACAAACTCGGGGATGCGAGTCTGAACCGCCCAATAACGATTACGTTCATCGACCAATTCTATGAGGAGTGAGCATAGCGGTCTTTTTTTTTGCGGAGTTTTGCTAATCGGCGGGGCTGCATAGGATGGATGTTGATGGTGGCGGTGTCTTCAAGGAATTCTTGACTGACCTGTCGAAAGAGGTGTTCGATTGAGGACTTTGGCTCGCCAACAAGAAAAGCGGGCTATATCCCAGCCATGGCTCCTACGTGACAGAACGTAAGCAAAACCTTGTCGTGCTTCGATTATCTTCTCGGTGTTCGTTTCTACAAAGCACATAGCCTCAATCGCTACTGGTTTATTGGTAGAATATTGGGCAAGGCGCTGTGCGAGGGAATCTTGGTGGACGTTGCGTTCGCAGGCTTCTTCCTTGCCAAGGTTCGCTTATCTCGCTCGGTCGCATCGTCTTGCATACGCTTATATTACTTCTCCTGTAGTGGCTAGGAAAGCAGAGTCCGGGATGATTTCTCTCGATCCGGACTTGTACCAGGGCCTTATGTTCGTGGAGTACTACCCACGGATTCCAGAGGATCTCTCGCATAATCTCAACGTTGTTGACGAGGGTGAGATCTTGTACCGAATCGACGATTTCGGTGCTCAGTATATGCGCAGAATTACGCATTGCGCAGACGGTTGGCCTCAAACCAAACGGAACTAACATTCCTGTCACGCGGGATAACAAGCTCGAGTGCATCCATTGCGTGTCGCACTACCGCCTCACGAAGCAAATCAAACAGCAGAGCGACGCATTTTTCGAAGGCCTATCGGATATGATCGACTCTGGTAGATGCACGTGCACTCTTGATACGGTTTCATCTATCAATTCTCACGCGTCCGCTTCTCCCCGTAGATGCTTACCAACAACGAATTGCAAGTCTTGGCGGCGTGAATACCCCAATCGACATAGATGACCTGCGACGGAACACGAACTACGACGTCTTATACAGCGCCGAAGAACCGACCATTCGCGCCATTTGGAAGGTACGCCCGTGCAAGCGGCAAGAAGTTCTGTCCTGTCTCACCACCAGTCGTACTCAATTCCTTTTCTTTCTAAGGTCGTCGAGTGTTTCGATGCGAAACAACGCCGAACTTTACTGCACGTCGTCACGAGCGTCGGGAAACCACCCCTCTGTACAGCCCCTTTCCACCTTACCGCTGATCATACCCTGACTGCCCGTCGCGCTGTCATGCGTGCGTGGGATACCTTTTGTTTGACAGGGGTTTAAGCGGCCTCGTCCCCAAGTTCTGTATCCACGGCGCAGCAGGCGATCAGAATCGGCTGCCGACGTCTAGCACCTGCGTGAATCTGCTCAAGGTATCGTCGTTCCTAGTGTCAATGCCTTGAGCTGAGCCAGACGCCCCCTCCCCTTAAACCACGTAGTTCCCTTGCTACCAAAGCGAAAGAGTCCTCCGCCAGAAACTCCTGCAAGCGGTTTTCACCGGTACGGGGTTCGATCTTCCCTGGAAACGACCGAAGGAGATTTGGCCGGCCAGAGTGCCCCCCTTGTGTTCTGTTAACCGTCGCTGTGGGCGTCCAGAGGATGTTCTCCTCGTCTGTCGCGTCGTCGTAGTTGTCGCTAGGGATGCACTGTCTCTTGTATGCCTGTACGCTACGCGGAGTAGAGCTATGTGTTAAGTTTTTAGAATCACTTAGGTGGGGTCGCCAATTGTATTTTTTTGCGGCGTCCTGCCTCGAGTTCTCTCTCAGGTTCTGATGATCCATGACAAGACGCAGAGCAAAAATATGACCCTACCTACCAGCAAGGCCCGCATCCTTACAGGCAGGGGCGAGGCATTACACGCATCTGAGCTATCGGAGTATATTGGGCCAATCGAGCCTCTGTTGGGCTCGGCTACATTGTGGTGCATGTAGACTATACTGGGCTGCGGATGTCGTTTGTAACAAGGGCTCGTTCAGCTGCATCTCATCTCGAAAAGGATTCAGCGAACAGCGGCCAAATCCATCGATTCCGTCCGTGGGGCAACAAGCGGACGCCGAGTGTGGCGCGCGTACAATCGTCGCGCTGTGGCTGGTGGAGAAAAATATCAGCTTAAATCAACAGAACTGGTGGTGACATGAGGGCTCACAGATCGTGGGCCAAGAGAGTCACGACGGCCTCACATCAGAACCACACAAAAAAACGTCACGCACGCACGCATCGTCGCTGCCAAACCACGCGAAATCTCGGCCTCCTGCTCCCTCTCATCGAGGTCCACCTCGTGAAACCGCGCTATCCGTCCCGCTGCTGGTGTTCTCGGTCCAGAGAGCCCCTGTGTGGCGCGGTGCCTCGTGAAGTGCCCCGGCCGATCGACGCGGGGCGGAGGCGCAGTATCGTGTGTAATAACCCGAGATTTGCGAGCCCGCAGAGGTTGGGGTGATGACTCTGTCTTGGAAACGATGTCAAACAAGTTTGGAGGTTCGAGAGCGGAGTAGACGCACATTATGATAATTTGGACGAGAGCCATCATGTTGCATCCCATCCTCGATGCCTTGGTCAACCTCTCCAGTGACGTAGCCTCCTCTCGAAGGTCCAGCAGCTGAGAATTTGGATGAGCATTCAAGAATATCGAGCGAGCGAGAAAATGGTAGCATATTACAAGCATGGCGGCCCTATGTGGCACTTTAACAATACGTCTGCTCCCTGTACCGTTTTCCTTCTACTTCCCAATAAAATACCTCTTCACGTTAGAACTGAACTCCAAGTTACTGATCTCTCCCTTAAAGTTTTCCGCCAATTTAACTAGAATGTCGAGGTCAGAAACAGAGGTTCCGGTGTGTAGGCTACGCGAAATTGACGGATGCGCTCAGAAACTAGGCAGAGCAGACACTCCTCTTCGTCGCTGCTCACACGCCTGACGACTATGTGCTTCCCATGGCTATGGATAGGGTCACTGCTGAACCTATAGGCCCACGAGGGACAATCTGCTGCCTGGTTGCTTCGCTTAGCCTCCACGACGCATATAATTCCGCCTCCATTGGTCAGCGGCGGCCTCATCTGCGGGAAATCACGTGACGGAGCTAGCATGTTACGGCTCTCCCCGAAATTCTCAATTTCACTTTGTACTCGTTCGTTTTCTACGATATCTCACTTGGCAATTGTCCACATCTTCTCATGCAAAGTGATCCGTTAACTGTGGCGGCATAAACGCACCCCTTTGTGACCGTCCGCAGAACCGGAACGCGTAAGAACAGCGCCACCGCGCTATCTCGCATCAGCTAGATCCGAGGGAGGTCCCTCCGGGGCCCGCCGCCCTCCTACAAATTCTAGTAAGTCGTAATTAGCCCGATGATGTTTTTTTTTCTGAATACATTTATTCCGGAGCATGTGTCTAAGACAAAAACTGGTTGGCCTTAGCCATTGGGTCGTAGGTATGCGTAAAGCGGGGGGCCAATTCATACTAGTACCAAAGGGGTGGCGGAAGTACAATGGTAGGGATGCCTTTTGATAGAACATGTAAGTGGTGGATATTTCTTGCCCCTCGAACAGGATTCTCCCTCGAAGTTTGACGACCTGCGCCTCGGTCATCCCTGGACCAAGCAAGGGACCAAGCAACCTGGCCGCAGACTCCCGGCCCATCTTAATGCTTGCGGGTGCTGCGTCCTCTCGCTCGGGTGCACACCAAATTCTTACGGAAGAGTGCCGAAGACATGGAGGAATTGGTGCAGCAAACAAAGTTGGGGACAATCGCACGCACAGAGGTAGATAAGGGACCAAATTTGGAAAAGAGGGGAGGGACAGCGAGATTGGCTGACTGAGTCCTGGCTATCTGGTACACCCCCGATCCTAGTATCTGGGGTTTAAGAAGAAACCCTCGAAGCTAAGGGTACGCGGAGATCATTTCCCTGAGAAAAATGGGCGCGGTGATAATGGAACGTATGTACCGTCCCGCGAAGGTGTCACGCGATAGTCTATGTCCGAAACTACTGCACGGTTGGCATATTGTGACACACGGAGACAAGGACATGAGGCTCAATCGTAGCGAAGACGTGAGCCGATCTGGTAAGGCCCGACAAGATGATTAAAAAGCAAGAACGCGATTCTGGCCTACTTGGTCAATACAGGGTCCATCAGGAGTCCAGAAGTACAAATACAAAGCATCGATGTCAAAGCACCGTCCTGGCGGCTTCTTCTATAGAAAGAAAAGACGTCGAGCATTGATGTGCCTTCGGATCCACGCCAAAAGGCCTGCTGGTAAGAACTGTACCCACGGTTAAGCTCGGTGTGGAAGCGCCGGAAAAGTCACGAGTGAACCTGTGCCTCGCTTCGATATGATCCTGATATATTTGAGTTCCCAGGCCATGCGAGTGATCGGTCCCATGGGTTCAGTTCCAGTTGTCGCACCAGCAGCGCAGTACAGTATCTCCCATCACAGACCTTTCACGGCGCTAACAGATGAGTCTAGGCCTCGGAAACGACGTCGTCGGACAGAACTCGAGCGAGCACGAGCGCACCTTGCTCCGTTCCACATGGACACCGGTCGTGCAGCTCCAGCAGATCGCCGTGTCCCCCGTCTGAGCGCTTTGTACTTCTCCGTCCAGACATAGGTGCCTCGAGCATGTTCTGCTGCAGCATTTGGCGAGC
>WNGR01010775.1_pt1 | contig 15370 bp, 12 predicted proteins | sample 5407581 | NCBI WGS metagenome assembly WNGR01 (sample SAMN13153383, study PRJNA577476) | soil metagenome | isolation source: 80 cm soil or saprolite under Garry oak tree replicate 2 | place: USA:California | collected 2016-06-15
GCTACGTCAACACCGCCGGGGTCGGCGTGGTCGAACGGGACGGCGCCCTGGGCGTGGCCCAGGCCCAGCCGGGCGACGCCATCATCGTCTCCGGGCCGATCGGCGACCACGGCATCACGATCATGCTGGCCCGCGGCGAGCTGGACATCGAGGCGGACATCTGCTCCGACACGGCCCCGCTGAACGGCCTGGTCGCGGACCTGCTGGACGCGGTGCCCGGGGTCCGGGCCATGCGCGACGCGACCCGCGGCGGGGTGGCCACGATCCTGAACGAGATCGCCAGGGCGGCCGACGTCGGCGTGCTGGCCGTCGAGGACGCCATCCCGGTCCGGGCCGAGGTGCGCGGCGCCTCCGAGCTGCTCGGCATCGACCCGATGTACGTGGCGTGCGAGGGCCGGCTGGTCGCGGTGGTGCCGGGCGGGGACGCGGACCGCGCGGTGGCCGCGCTGCGCGCCCATCCGCTCGGCGAGCAGGCCGCGGTCATCGGCCACGTCCGTTCCGAGCAGCCGGGGATCGTGCAGCTGAAGACGGCGTTCGGCGGGACGCGGATCGTGGACCTGCTGGTGGGTGATCCCCTGCCTAGAATCTGCTAGCCGCCGCTCTGCTCGCTGCGACCACGGCCTGGCCGAGGCTGATGCCGCCGTCGTTGCACGGCACGCGGGAGTGCAGCAGGACGCGGAAGCCGCGGGCCTCCAGCCGGGCCACGGTGGCGTTGAGCAGGAGCAGGTTCTGGAACACGCCGCCGGACAAGGCGACCGTGCCCAGGTCGTACCGCTCGCGCATGAGCAGGCAGCCCGCCTCGATCAGCGCGGCCACGCCGTGGTGGAAGCGAGCCGCGATCACGGGGGCGGGAACGCCGTCCGTTCGGTCCTCTATGACGGCGTGCAGGAGATCGGACCCGCGGATCTGGAACGGGTCCCCGGCCTCGACGCCACCTTCGATCCCGGCCGGGTATGCGCCCGCCTCCTCCCCGGCCAGCTGCTCGAGCTCGACCGCGGCCTGGCCCTCGTAGTTGATCGCGTCCCGCACGCCGAGCAGGGCCGCGGCCGCGTCGAAGAGCCGGCCCGCGCTGGAGGTCAGCGGCGAGTTGATGCCCTTGGCGGCCATCGCGACCACGGCGGACCACTGGTCCTGGTGGCGGCGCGCGACTTCGGCGTCGCGGGTGTAGGCCGCCGCCATCCGCCACGGCTGCCGGATGGCGGCCGCGCCGCCGGGCATGGGCACCGGGGCGAGGTGGCCGCCGCGCTCGAAGCCGGCCAGGCCGGCGGCCAGGAACTCACCGCCCCAGATCGTGCCGTCGGTGCCGTAGCCGGTCCCGTCGAAGGCCACCCCGATCACCGGACCTTGTTCGCCGTTGTCGGCCAGGCAGGAGGCGATGTGCGCGTGGTGATGCTGGACGCCTTCGGCGGGCAGGTCCAGCTCGAGCGCGTACTTGGTGGACAGGTACTCCGGGTGCAGGTCGTGCGCCACGACCTCCGGGTCGATGTCGAACAGCCGGCGGAAGTGCTCGATGCCCTCGGTGAACGAGCGCAGCGTCTCGGCGTTCTCCAGGTCCCCGATGTGCTGCGAGACGAAGGCGTGGCCGCCCCGGGCCAGGCAGAACGTGTTCTTCAGCTCGGCACCGCAGGCCAGCAAGGGCCGCGGGAACCCGGTGGGGACGGCGAGGGGCCCGGGGACGTAGCCGCGGGAGCGGCGGAGCAGCATCGGGCGGCCGCGGAAGCTCCGGGCCACCGAGTCGTCGGTCCTGACGTGGATGGCCCGGTCGTGGGTCAGGAACGCGTCGGCGATGCCCTTCAGCGTGTCCCTGGCTTCGCCGTCGCGGTAGACGATCGGCTCGTCGGAGACGTTTCCGCTGGTCAGGACCATCGGGCGGGCCAGTGCGGCGAGCAGCAGGTGGTGCAGCGGGGTGTAGGGGAGCATGATGCCGAGCTGACGGTTGGCCGGGGCGGTGGCGTGCGCGACGGCGGCGCCGGGCCGGCGGGGCAGCAGCACGATCGGGCGGGCCGGGCTGGTGAGCAGGGCCGCGGCCGCGGCGTCGACCTCGGCCAGGTCCGCCGCCGCGGCCAGGTCGGCGGCCATCACCGCGAACGGCTTGTCCTCGCGGTGCTTGCGCTGGCGGAGCGTTGCGACGGCCTGCTCGCAGGCGGCGTCGGCGGCCAGGTGGTACCCGCCCAGGCCCTTGACGGCGAGGATACGGCCGTGGCGGAGGAGTTCGGCGGCCGCGTGCAGGGGGTCTTCGCTGCCGTCGTCGAGGGCCAGCCGGGGGCCGCAGGCCGGGCAGCAGGTCGGCTGGGCGTGGAAGCGGCGGTCGGCGGGGTCGTGGTACTCGGCCGCGCACCGCTCGCACATCGCGAACGGCGCCATCGTGGTCAGCGGCCGGTCGTACGGCACGTCGCGGACGATGGTGAACCGGGGGCCGCAGTTGGTGCAGTTGATGAACGGGTACTCGTGGCGCCGGTCGGCCGGGTCGGCCAGCTCGCGCAGGCAGTCCGCGCAGGTCGCGGTGTCCGCCGAGACCAGGGTGCGGCGCAGCCCGGTCTGCGCTTCGCTGGCGGCGATGACGAATTCCGGTGAGCTGACCGGCGTGATGGCCCTGGTGCTGACCCGCTCGATCCTGGCCAGCGGGGGCGCATCCGGCTCCAGCCGGCGCAGGAACTCGCTGACGGCGGCGGCGGGCCCCTCGACCTCGGCGAACACCCCGTCCAGGTCGTTGCCGACCAGCCCGGTCAGGCCCAGCCCGGTCGCCAGGGCGTAGACGAACGGGCGGAAGCCGACGCCCTGCACCACCCCTTCGACCCGGACCGCCGTCCTGACGGTGCTCATACCACCGGCCCCATCGGCGCATCACCTCCGCCCGGTCACGATTCTCGCCGGCTGTCTAGCGGAAACGTATGAAACAAATTATTGATCTGTTACCTGCTGCGGGGTTACCGTCGAGTCACCATCAGCCTGGCCTAACCGCTCGACGGCAAGGGGTGACCGTATGTCAGGGACCGCCGCGCCGCCTGTCTCCACTCGACCAGGATGGGTCGATTGGGTCTTCAGGCGCCAGCTCGATTACTATCCCGAAACCAGGGCCAGGGTGACGTACCTGGCCATCACCGTGCTCGCCACGATCATGCTGTACTACGAGCTCTACGTCGGCGGCTCGGTGTCCACGCTGGTCCTGGCCAACCTGAACATGAGCTTCACGTTCTTCGTGCTGACGCTGGCGTTCGGGGCACTGATCGGGGCGTTCGGCTCGCTGTTCGCCGGGATCACCGACCGGCTCGGCCGGGCCAACCTCGTGGTGTTCGGGCTGTTCTTCACCGCGATCTTCGTGGCGTTCATCATCCCGACCGCGACCAACAAGTGGTCATTCACCATTTACGGCTTCGTGGTCGGCTTCGTGGAGGGCATCTGCCTGGTCGCCACCCCGGCTCTGATCAGGGACTTCTCCCCGCAGGTGGGCCGGGCCACGGCCATGGGCTTCTGGACCAGCGGTCCGGTGGTGGGCAGCCTGGTCGTCTCGGTGGTGGGCACGGCCACCATCCCCGCCGTCATCAACGACACGCGGTTCTGGACCCACGAGTACATCATCTGCGGCATCGCCGGACTGGTCGTGTTCGTGATCGCGCTGGTCGGGCTCAAGGAACTGTCCCCGCAGCTGCGCGACCAGCTGATGGTGACCATGCGCGACCGCGCGCTGATCGAGGCCAAGGCCAAGGGCCTGACCGACGCGGACATCGAGGCGGCGCTGCGCCGCCCGTTCCAGCAGCTGCTCAAGCCCGACGTCATCGTCTCCTCCATCGCGGTGTCGATCATGCTGCTGATCTACTACACGGCGGTCGGGTTCAGCGTGATCTACCTGACCACGGTGTTCGGCCTCACGCTCAAGGACGCCAACGGGCTGGGCAACTGGAACTGGGGCTTCAACGTCATCGCGGTGATCCTGGTCGGGATCATCTCCGACCGGTTCCGGGTGCGTAAGCCGTTCATGGTGATCGGCGGTGTGCTGGCCGCGGTGATGACCGTGGTCTACCTGATGCAGGCGGGACACCATCCCGGCTACTACACCCTGGCGATCATGCTGGCGCTGCTGTCGCTCGGCCTGGGCATCGCCTACACCCCGTGGATGGCCAGCTTCACCGAGACGGTGGAGGCCCGCAACCCGGCGCTCATCGCCACCGGCCTGGCCATCTGGGGCTGGATCATCCGGATCGTGGTCTTCCTCGCCTACCTGTGCCTCCCGCTGGTGATCAACACGGTCACCCCGCTGGTGAACTACGGCGGTACCGTGGCGGCGTACGCCGCCCAGTACAAGACCGAGCTGGCGTTCGTCAGCGCGCACCCGGACATCGTGGCGACCGCGCAGAAGATCCCGCCGAACGTCCTGGCCGCCGCGGGGAAGATCCCGCCGGACGTCATTACCATCGCGAAGAACGACAGCGTGCAGCTCGCGAACGCGCAGAAGTTCGCGCCCGAGCTCAAGGTGATCCAGGCTAACCCGGCCCTGTTCACCAAGCTGGCCACCTACAGCGACCCGTCCAAGATCCCGGGCCCGCTGCTGACCCAGGCGATCAACGCGGCCGGGGGCGGCGCCAAGGGCGTCGCCGTGCTGACGACGATCTCGCAGAACAAGGCGGCCATCAACGGCGTGATCGCGGTCGCGCCGGACCTGCAGAAGGTCGCGCCGTACGCGACGGACCTGCAGACGATCGCGCCGTACTCAGCGCAGCTGAATACCATCGCTCCGTACTCGGCGCAGCTGACCGCGGCGTCCAAGATCCCGCCGAACGTCAGCTCTTACCTGAAGGCGCACGCCGCGGACGTGCAGAGCGCCGCGGCCAAGACGGCAGGCCAGTGGAAGACGTGGTACTGGATCTGCTTCGGCGGCATCATCTTCTTCCTGCTCAGCATCCCGCTGCTGCGCGGCCGCTGGCGGACCCGCGACGCCAAGCGGGACGAGGCCGAGCACGAGGCCAAGGTGCAGGAGGAGCTGGCCAAGCTCCAGGCCACCGTCTAGGGACGCGAGGCATCCTGCCCTAGGTGCCGCCTAGGGCAGGATGCCCTCGATGATGGCCTGCTGCAGCCGGTTGGCCGTGGCGACGTCGGGCTTGCGCGCGGCGAGCACGTCCGCGTAGAGGAACGACTCGCCCAGCCGGACAAGCGCGTACGCCAGCGCGCTCGGCTCGATGATCGTGACCAGGCCGAACTCGGCCATGTCACGGCGCAGCAGCTCCTCGTTGAGGGCCACGATCCCGCTCTGCACCCGGCCGCGCGGGTCGGTGAGCACGCGCATGGTCAGGGCGGGCTCGTCGTCCAGCAGGCGGCGCAATCCTTGTGATCCAGCCACCATCGCGTTGATATGGCGGATGGTGCCGGGGGTGTGCAGCTCGCCTTCGGGCCGTTCGGCCTCCCAGCGCTCGACGGCGATTTCCAGCATGCGCTCGGTGAGCCGCCACAGGGCCTGGCTGATCAGCTCCTCCCGGCTGCCGACCCGCCGGAACAGGGTCACCCGGGACACGCCGAGCTGATCCCACCGCTCCGGGTTCCCGGCTGGGCTTCCGACGTGGCGGTCACTCTGCCACGATAACCCGCGCCGGCGATTTGCTCCCTATGCAGGGCGGCGGGCGACGATGCGACGCGACCGCCGACATTGCCGGCTGGGACTTCGCCGGGTGCCTGCCTAGCTCGTGCGCACCATGCTGCGGGAACGTCCCACGGCGCTTGCGGCCCCTGAAATCAACGGGGAAGAAACGGGTTATGGGGAGGTTTCGGGGGACCATAGCCCTCCGGATCTTCCCCAAAGCCCGGATCTTCCCTGCTCACTCAGGCCAGTTAGTGAACTTCGCGCACTGGTGAGATTGACGGGGCCCATGAGGCATCCGGGCGGGGCCCCGGCGGCGGCGGTGCGGGGACGGGGTCAGGCGGCGGTCAGGCTCGGGTGCGGGAGGGGCGGCGGCGGGCTAGGACAAGGAGCAGGCTGCCGGCCAGGAGGAGGGCAGCGGCGACGGCGGCGACCAGGAGCAGCCGGGAGTGAATCGGTGAAGCGGGGCGGGGGGCGGCGGGGTGCACCGGGACCCTTAGCGAGATGGTGGCGGTGCGGGGGGTGCCGCGGCGCTGGGAGGTGCCGGTCACGGCGGCGCGGGCCCGGACGGTGTAGGAGTGGCCCGGGCGGCTCGGCGCGGGCAGGCGGCCGGTGACCGCGACCCGGCCTGAGGCGCCGGAGGGCAGGGTGCCGGCGCAGGTCACCCGGCGGACGTCGCAGGTCCAGCCGGAGGCTCCGGTGACGCGCAGGCCGGAGGCGGCCAGGTGCGGCGGCAGGCTGAAGGTGACGGCGACGCCGTAGGCGGCCTGGGCCGACGCGGCGTTGGCCACGGTCACCGAGGCGGTGAACGCCCCGCGGGCCGGCCCGCCGATCGCACCGCTGGCCGGCCCGCCGATCGCACCGCCGCCGGGGCCGGGCGCCACCGTGACGGCGCTGTACCCGATGCTCCAGCGGGAGCCGGCCGGGCCCGGTGATGAGCAGGGCCGCCGGACGACCGGGGCGCCGGGCGCGACCGGACGGCCGGCACCGGCGCAGGCGCCGGTCCCGGCACTGGCCAGCTGCCCGGCCCGGTACTGCCAGACCTGGCCCCGTCCGATCTGCCCATTTCCGGGGCCTTCACCGGCGCACTGGCCGGCGAAGTCGATGTACAGCGCGGCTGGCGGGCCGGCCTCCAGGCAGTAGCCGTTCCCGTTCATCACCACGCCGTTGCTGGTCAGCGACCATTGCTGGCCCGCGACAGCGGGGTCGCAGCGCTCCAGCGTGACGTCCGAGCCGTTGCCTCCCGCCTGCCAGCACAGGCGGGGGTGCCCGACCAGGTTGATCTGCACCGGGCCGATGGCCGGCCCGGCGGCCCGGGTGGATCCTGAGGCCCGCGCTGGTCCCGCGGTCAGGACGGCAGGGGTCAGGACGGCAGGGGTCAGGACGGCAGGGGTCAGGACGGCAGCGGCCAGGGCCGCGCCGGTGATGCGCAGGGCCCCGGCCGCACGGGACCGCCGCAGACCTGGCACGCTGCCTCCCGGCGCTTTGTCACAGAACGTGACCGAACGCTTACGGATGACAGCTTAGCGGTCAGCGGCGGAAGGCGGCGCCCCAATCGACGTCTTCGCGCAGCCGCCGCTTGAGCAGCTTGCCGCCCGGGTTGCGCGGCAGCGGCGTGCCGCTGACCGCGACGTACTGCGGGACCTTGAAGTCCGCGATGTGCTCGCCCAGGTAGCCGACTACGGCCGGGATGTCGAGGGAGGTCCCGGGCATCGGGACGATGACCGCGCCCACCTTCTCCCCCATCATCTCGTCGGGCACGCCGAGGACCGCGGCCTCGTACACGCCCGGCGCGCCGGCCAGGGCGTTCTCCACCTCGACGCAGTACACGTTCTCGCCGCCGCGGTTGATCATGTCCTTGAGCCGGTCCACCAGGTAGACCAGGCCCTCCTCGTCGATCCGGGCCGCGTCACCGCTGTGCAGCCAGCCGTCGATGAAGGTATCGGCGGTGGCCTCGGGCTTGTTCCAGTAGCCGGAGACGATGTTCGGCCCGCGGATCAGCAGCTCGCCGGTGCCGTCGGGGGCCACCGCGTCGAGGCGGACGTCGCACACCGGGGCGGGGAAGCCGACCGAGTCGGCGTGCGCGACGAACTCGTGCGGCAGGAACGTGGACACGCTCGCGGTCTCGGTCAGGCCGAACCCGTTGCCCAGCCGCGCCTGCGGGAACGCCTTGGCCAGCCGCGCCACCAGGTCCGGCGCGATCGGCGCGCCGCCGTAGGAGACCGAGCGGACCCGCGAGATATCCACGTCGGCGAAGGCCGGCTGGCTGATCGCCAGCCAGTAGATGGCCGGCACCGTGACCATCGTGTCGATCGCCTCCTCCTCGATCGCGCGCAGGAACGCCGCGACCTCGAAGACGGGCATGATCACCGCCGTGCCGCCCACGTACAGTGCCACGAGCAGCTGGCTGTTACAGCCGGTCACGTGGAACAGCGGCACCGAGATCAGGGTGCGCAGGCCGGCGGGATCCACCGAGAGAGCCCGGCGGCAGGTCTCGGCGTTGGACAGGAAGTTCTCGTGGCTGGTCACCGCGCCCTTCGGAAAACCCGTGGTGCCGCTGGTGTAGAAGATCGCGGCCGCCCCGGACGGCTCGGCGTCGTCGACGACCAGCGCGTCGCCGTCGGGCAGCGCGGCTCCGGGCGTGAACACGTACGCCGCGCCGGAGTCGGTCACCACGTAGTTCGCTTCCTCCTCGGTGAAGCGGGTGTTGACCGGCACCACGATCGCGTCGGCCAGCACCGCGCCGAGGAAGGCCAGCACCCAGTCGATGCCGTTGCCCAGCCGGATCGCCACCCGGTCACCGCGCTGGACGCCGAGGCCGCGCAGGCCGCCCGCCACCCGGGCGGCGCGGTCCCACAGCGAGGCGTAGCTCAGCCGCGGGCCGCCGCCGGTCTCCACCACGGCCTCCGCGGCGGTCTGCTGGTCGACCGAGGCACGGAGCATCTGCACCAGGTTGCGGGGCAGGCCCTCGTACCGCTTGATGCCGTCCTCGCCGCGGACGATACCGGTCATGTCGAACATGCCGCCCAGGTCGCTGTGATCCTTCATGATGTACCGCCCTTGGCCGGGGTGAAGTAGCGCACCGGGTTCTCCACCATCATCGTGTCGATCTGCTCCTGGGTGACGCCGGCCGCCAGCAGGGCGGGCAGCACGTCGTCGGTGATGTGCTCGTAGTGCCAGTTCGGCGCGGCGGCGGCGCGGGCCGCGTCGTGCGCGGCGCCGAAGTAGTCGATGAAGCAGTTCGCGTCGTGCGCGAGCACCATGCTCGCGGCGTAGCCGCGCGACGCCAGGGCCACGATCGTCTTGATCCGTTCGGCCGTCGGGTTGAACAGGTCCAGCCCGAACCGGTCCATGCCGAGCAGCACCCCTGCGTCGGCCAGTTCGGTGAGGTAGTCCAGGTCGTTGCTGTCGCCCGCGTGCCCGATCACCACCTTGGACAGGTCTACGCCCTCCTCGCGGAAGAGCCGCACCGCGTACCGGCCGGTCTGGTGCGGGCCCGAGGTGTGCACGGTGATGGGCGCGCCGGTCTCGACGTGCGTCCGGGCGATGGCGCGGGCGATCCGCTCGATGCCGGGGCTGGGTTCGGGGGTCTCCAGGGCGAACTTGAGGAAGGCGGCCTTGACCCCGGTGCCGGCGATACCCTCGGTGATGTCGCGGGAGAAGTCGGTGACCATCGGCTCGGGCATGTCGATGAGCAGGCCGGGACCGCGGTAGGCGTACTGCTGCGGCAGTTCCTCGTAGACGTACAGGCCGGTGGCCACGATGATGTTCAGCTGTGTCTGCGCCGCGATCCGCTGCATCCGCGGGATGTCGCGGCCCAGCCCCCAGACCGTGGGGTCGACGATCGTGCGGATGCCCTTGGCGTAGACGGCGTTGAGCTTGTCGATGGCCCGGGCGACCATGGCCTCCTCGTCCCACCAGTCGCTGCCGTAGTTCTGCACGTGCTCGGTGGAGAGCACGTAGACGTGCTCGTGCATCAGGGTCTGGCCCAGGTTGCCCAGGTCGACCGGGCCGCGTACGGTCTCGACGACTGCCACTGCTTCCCCTTCCGACGACTGCTCCCATTATGATCGCCGCATGCCTGCGCAGCCCCGGCGCGCGGACCGGCGCGGCGACCACCTCATCGTCTGCGGTGACGGGCCGCTGTCGTACCGCCTCACGGAGGAGCTGACCGCCCGGTACGGCGAGCACGTGACGGTCATCCTGCCGGACCGGCGAAACCACCACGGGCCGCAGATCAGCGCGCTGCCGCGGGTGCGGGTGCTGGAGTACCCCGAGCTGTCCAGCCAGGCCTTCACCGACGCCGACGTGCAGTCGGCCCGGGCGCTGGCCGTGGTCTGGCAGGACGACGTGGGCAACCTCCACGCCGGGCTGCGGGCGCAAGAGCTGAACCCCGGGCTCCGGCTGGTACTGGCCATCTTCAACCGGCGTCTTGGCGACCACATCCGGATGCTGTTCCCGGACTGCACGGTGCTGTCCGGCACCGCGATGTCGGCGCCGTCGCTCGTGGCCGCGGCGCTGGACCAGCCTGCCCCCAGCCACGTCCGGGTACAGCGGCGCACCCTGTACGTGGCCCGGCCGGACGACGTGGCGCCCGGCGCCGTGGTCTGCGGCCTGACCGACGACCACGACGACCCGCGGCTGCTCCCGCCCGGGCAGGGCCTGCGGGACCAGGCCGACCTGGTGCTCGCCGTCGCGGACGGGACGCCGCGTAACCCGCTGGCCCGCAGGCCCAACCCGGCCCGGGCGCTCGCCGGGCTGCTCCGGCGGCTTGTATGGCACAAGTACGGGCTGGTCTTCACGGCGCTGCTGACAGTGATCGGCGTCGGCCTCGGGCTGCTGGCCACGGTCTACTCGCTCAGCGACGCGTTCTACCTCACGCTGATGGACCTGACCGGATCGGCGCTGACCAAGTCGCAGGACACCTCGGCGGAGAAAGTCGCGCAGGTAATGCTGACGGTGGACGGCATGGCCTTCATCCCGGTGATCACCGCCATCGTGGTGGGCGCCCGGCTGACCGGTTCGGTGCGCCGGGCGCCGCGGCCGGCCAGCGGGCACATCATCGTGGTCGGGCTCGGCAACGTCGGCACCGCCGTGACCGGCCAGCTGCACGACCTCGGGTTCGACGTGGTGTGCGTGGATAACAACCCGAACGCCCCCGGCATCCCGATGGCCCGGCAGATGGGACTGCCGGTGGTGATCGGCGACGCGTTCCGCGAACAGACGCTGCGCGCCGCCCACCTCGACACCTGCCTGGCGCTGGTGTCGGTGACCAGCCTGGACATCGTGAACCTGGAGACCGCGCTGACCGCGCGGGCGCTCCGCGACGACCTGCGCATCGTACTCAGGCTGACCGACGACGACCTGGCCGAACGGCTGGAGAAGACGACCGGCAACACGATCTCGCGGAGCGTTCCGTACCTGGCCGCCCCCGCCTTCGCCACCGCGATGCTCGAGCACCAGGTGCTGCGCACCATCGACGTCGGCCGGCACGTGCTGCTGATCGCCGAGATCAGGGTGGCGGACCAGGCCGGGCTGGCCGGCAGCCCCATCTCCGGCACCGAGCAGGACGGGCAGGCCCGGGTGCTCGCGCTGCAGGCGAGCGGCGTGGCCGCGCTCGACTGGTCACCGCGGCGCGGCTACCTGCTCGCGGCCGGCGACCGGCTGATCGTGCTGGCCACCCGGCGGGGCCTGGGCCGGTTCCTGTCCGTCACTGAGCCTGCCCGGGGGCCGGTCAGGCCTTGATCTTGATGACGTGCCAGGCGCCTCCGATGCCGTTGCCTGTGACCTGGCCGGGGGCCTTGTCGCCGATATAGCAGTAGAGGGGATAGCCGTTGAGGGTGACCTGCTTGACGCCGCCCGGCCGGGTGATGACGCCGAGCGGGCCGGGCAGGCGGACGCCCGCCGGGGCCTTGACCGGGGCGGCCAGCGGCGGCCAGGCGGTGGCGCAGGTACCGGTGCAGGCCGACTTGCCGCTGTGCGGCTTGTCCGCGGAGTAGTAGTACACGGTCAGGCCGCGGCTACTGGCCAGCACCGGGCCGGCCCGGGTGTGCGCGACCTTGAGGGCCGCGGCCCGGCTGGTGGTGGCGGCAGTGGCACTGCGGACCTTGATGACGTGCCAGATGCCCTCCATGCCGTTGCCGGTGGCCTGGCCGGGGGCCTTGTCCCCGGCGTACAGGTAGACCGGGAAGCCGTTGATGGTGACCTGCCTGACGCCACCCGGCCGGGTGATCATGCCGAGCGGGCCGGGCAGGCGGACGCCCGCCGGGGCCTTGACCGGGGCGGCCAGTGGCGGCCAGGCGGTGGCGCAGCCGCCGGTGCAGACCGACGTGCCGCTGCCCCGCTTGTCCGCGGTGTAGTAGTACAGCGTCAGGCCGTGGTCATTGGCCAGCACCATCCCGGCCCGGGTGGTCTCGGTCTTCAGCGCGGCGGTCGAGACGGAGGAGGAGGACGTCGGCGCGGCCTGGGTGGCCTGGGTGGCCTGGTTGCCGTAGCCGTAGGCTCCGCCGGCCGAACTGCCCGAGCCGGTCCCGCACGCGGTGACCGCCAGGGCCACGGCGATCAGCGCGGTGCCCGCCGTGGCCCCCGCCCATCCTGGGTTACGCATCAGGGTCCTCCATTCCGCGAACCGGGTGCTGCCTTGTGTCTGTGATACGCAAATTCCAGGCACGCGGCGGGAGGGCCGGGGGTGACGTAAGCGGCTGGTAAGGAGTTGCGTGGTGCGGGCGGCGGGGCGGGAAACCAGGCCCGTTCGGCACCAAAAAAAGTGCCCGCGACGGGTGCGGCACGGGGGCCGCACCCGCCTCGGACACTGCGCGCTCGGACGGTGAGCGCGAGATCAGGTAAACGCGAGGTCAGTAGCCGTAGCCTCCGCCGCCGGAGGTAGACGTGGCGGTGGAGCCCCCGCCCGCCGCCGGTGCGGGCGTCGAGCCGGAGACCGTCATCTCCCACCACAGGCCGCCGGAGAGGTTCTTGCCGTTGCCCGTAGCCTGCCCTGGGCTCTTGTCGCCGACGTAGGTGTAGAGCGGGTGGCCGAGGTAGGTCGCCTGCTTGGTGCCGTCGGACCGGGTGATGGTGCCCAGCGTGCCGGTCACGCCGGAGCCGGCCGTGAGCGGGCCCTTGACCACCGGCCAGTAGGTCGCGCACTGGCCCGAGCAATTCGACTTGGTCGGGGTGTCGATGGCGAACCAGTACAGGGTCATGCCCTGGGAATCGACGAGCACCTGCTGGCTGCCGATGGTCTTCTCGGTTACGGTGTTCCCGCCGGCCGCGGCCGCGCTGCTGCTGCCGCCCGCGGCGGGCGTGTTGGCCGTGGTGGCCGTGCTGCTGGCCGAGCTGGCGCAAGCAGAAATGGTTAGGGCAAGGGCGGCCAGGCCGGCCGCGCCCCATATCTTTCGCATCGGAATTATCTCCCCTTGACAGTGCGCGTGATCTCCCGTTAGGGATCACGTACGATCGGTCATTTCAGTTCATCGTGGGTTAACCACGGTCAGCTGCGCGGTCAGCCGGGCGGTCAGCTGGTATCGGGCGGCGGCAGGCCGAGCTGACCGCGGATGACCCGGACCGCAGCTTCCACCGGCTCGTTGGCGGCGTCCAGCCGCTTCTGGTACCCGCGCAGCTCGCGCAGCGACGTGACACCCGCCGCGGTGCTGGTCAGCGCGGCCCGCGCCTGGTTGACGCGGTAGAGCAGGCGGACGAAGGGTTCGGCCCGCGGCGGGAACGAGAGCGTGATCAGCTGGCGGTCGAACCGGCGCTCGGTGACGACGGCGGCGCGCAGGTCGGCCCGCGCCGCGGCCAGGTCGCCGTCCTTGATCTGGTCGTCGAAGCCGTCGAACTCGTGGTCAAGCTCGCGGTTGGCCGGCCGTGCGATGGCCAGGTACCTGGCGGCCATCGCGGTGAGCTCGGCCGTCGTGGTGGCCGTGCCGCGGGCGGCGGGGCTGTGAGACGCTGTGCTCTGAGACGCTGTGCTCTGAGACGCCGGGCTCCGGGCCGGGGGCCCGCTGCTGGCGCAGCCTGCGGCGAGCAGAGCGGTGCCGAGCAGCACGGAACCGGCCGTGACCAGGCTGGTCACGGCGGCACGCCCCTGCTTGTCCGTCACTGTGCCTCCCGACATGGACACGTTCAAGATCGGGGGATGGTTCAGTCGGCTAACGACAAATTCCGGGGCGCCCTGGTCAGACCGCGTGACCGCCGCCGATGAGGCTGCCCACCGCGAACGTCACGCCGACGGCCCCCGCGACCAGGGGCGACGGCAGCTCGAACGGGTCGACGCCGAGCTCTTCGCGGGTGTGCGCCCGCAGCGCGGTGTCGGGGTCGGAGGATACCGCGGCGGCCATCCGGGCCGCGGTGGCGAGCATCTCGCGGCCGAGCGGTTGCAGGTCGACGGATTATCGGGCGACGCGTTCTAACCGGGTCAATGTCATCACATTGGGCCGGCTGCTGATGGCGCCGCGCCCCTAGACGGGCAGGACTGCGACGGGGGCGGTGGTCGGGCGGGCCGTGCCGCCTGCGGGCTCGACGGTGATGCCGATCCGGTCGCCGGGCCGGACGGCGGATGCCAGCAGGGAGCTGCCGTGCATCAGGCCGGCCGAACGGGCACCGGACGGGCTCATCACCCACACCTGGTAGACGCGGCTGGACGGCAGGGACGCCATCCCGCTGGCGCTGACCACGGCCTCGCGCAGCGCCGCCGAGGTGACCACGGTGACGCTCCCGCCCGCGCTGCTCCGCGCGGTCTCGACGTGAGCGTCGGGCGCGGTGACCACCCGGGCGATCGCGGTAGCGCGCGCCTGGTCGAGCTGGTGCTGGGCGGACAGCTGGGTGATCCCGAGCGCGACGGCCGCGGCCACGCTGGCCGCGGCGGCCAGGACGGCCAGCCGGCGAGGCAGGGCCCGGCGGGGACGGTCGGCGGACAGCGGCGGGAGCTGCCTGGTCTGGTACGCGGCCGCCAGCACCCGCCCCTCCATCTGGGCCGGCGGGGTCATGGCGCAGGCCAGGGCGAACCTGGCCGCGGTCTCGCGCAGGCCGCGGACCTCGGCCTCGCAGGTGGGGCAGTGCTGCAGGTGGCGCTCGAACTCCTCCCGTTCGGCGTCGCTGACAGCGTCCAGGGCGTAGCTGCCGGTGAGTACGTGCAGGTCGTCACGCATGGTCTTCACCAGGTCACCTCCATGCAGTCACGCATCCTGATCAATCCGTCCCTGATCCGGGTCTTGACCGTGCCGAGGGCGACCCCGAGCAGCTGCGCGACCTGCGGGTAGGAATAGCCGCTGTAGTAGGCGAGCTTGATCGACTCGCGCTGCAGCCCGGTCAGCCCGTCCATGCACCGGCGCACCCGCTGGTACTCCAGCGTCGCCGCGACGGTCTCGACCACGTCGTCCTCGGCCGGCTCCGGCTCCGCGGCCTTCTGTTCCCGGCGCGTGCAGGCGTTCTCCGAGCGAACCCGGTCGACCGCGCGGCGGTGCGCGATCGTCAGCGCCCAGGCGCTGGCGCTGCCCCGGTCCGAGTCGAACCGGGACGCCGTCCGCCAGATCTCGAGCAGAACCTCCTGCGCAACCTCCTCGGACTGGGCCGGGTCGCGCAGCACCTGGCGGACGACGCCGTAGACCGGGCCGGAGAGTTCGGCGTAGACGAGCTCGAACGCCCGGTGGTCGCCGCGTGCCACCTGGCTCAGCAACGCGGCGAGGTCCGGCGGCCGGGTCTCCGGGTCCGGCTCGGGCCGCCACTGACGTATCTCAGGCCTGCTCATGATCTCGTATTCGAGACCGCGGGCCCGCCGGATTGGTCCCGCCTTATTTCGTAAGG
>WNGR01015284.1_pt1 | contig 15370 bp, 14 predicted proteins | sample 5407581 | NCBI WGS metagenome assembly WNGR01 (sample SAMN13153383, study PRJNA577476) | soil metagenome | isolation source: 80 cm soil or saprolite under Garry oak tree replicate 2 | place: USA:California | collected 2016-06-15
AAACTGCCAGGCCGAGCGTTCGATTCGGCTGCGCAGTATGCCGAGACTGCCAAGCTGGCAGCCGATTATGCAGCGGGCGCGTACGAGCTTACCTCTGCCATCGATGCGCGATTTGAACGGCTGGCTGACGAGCGCATCGCCGCAAACCCCCTGCGCTATTTTGTAGTGCTGCCGCTGGGCCGGATGGCCGACATGTGGCTGCGGCCGCGGGTGGAGAACCTGCCCATCGATCTGGACTGGTGGGTCTATGCGCATCACCACGTGGAGACCCGGTTCGGCTGGGCTTATGCGGCTCTCAATGCGTTTTACCTGTTGCTGGGAATTGCCGGGTTGTGCCTGCGGCCGCGCCTTTGGCTGTGGATGCTTGTCTACCTGGTGCTGCGGAGTGCGCTGCTGTGCACGATCGAGGCTCCGGAGGCTCGCTACACGATTGAGTGCTTCCCAATAATTTTCGCGTGGGGCGGGGTGGCGCTGAGCCGAGCTTTGAAAGGACGTGGATCGAGCGCGGCGCGTTAGAAACGAAAGCGAGAGAATGCGTTATCGGGTGATGTAGGTTGTCTTGCTGTTGGTTTTGAAGGTGAAGGCGTCGCCGGGCAGGTTCTGGTTGACCTTGATGTTGAAGAAGACAGAGACCCGGTATTGCCCGGGGCCCTCATCGAAGAGTTGCTTGAGGCTGATGGCCCGGTCGGTGTCTATCTAGACGGTCACCTTGGGGAGGTTCTTGCGAACTTCGGGGTCCTTGGCGACCAGTTCGAGTTTTTCGGTCTTCACGCCATCCAGAGTCTCCGAGCCAGCGTAAGTGATGTTCCAATTATCGGTCATCTCCTTGGCCTTGGCTCCAAAGCCGAGCATGAGATAGCTCTCAAATTTGCTGGCCTTGGCGAAGGTGGTCACCTGGTTGAGGTTGCCACCCTCCCAGAGCTTGAACACGCCTTTGGAGTAGCTGTAGACCTTGGGCGTCGGCTTGCCGTTGATGTCGCGGATATGGGCGGCCATCTGAAAAGTGGCGCCGTTGCGTTCGTAGTAGATGCTGCCCTTCTGCGTGTCTTTTTCTTCGATCGGGTCGGTTTGAACTGAGTCGAATTGAAAGTCCGCAGAGGTGGATTTGAAGCGGGCCGCAGCGGCATCGAGCTTGCGCAGCACGGAATCGAGATCTTCAGCGGCGAAGGTCGCCTGAGAGGGCAACAGGAACAGGAAGATTACCAGGCCGGCTGTGAGCTTGCTGAGCGTACGCATACGTTTCATTGGTTTATTTGACGCACCCGGGCGCCGAATGGAGACCTGAAAATCGATTACGGCATTTTCGGAAATACTGTGGTCTTTCACGCTTTATTGGAAGCCGCCGCTCCCTGATGGTCGCGGCTACCTAAATTGTGGTTTTTGGTCTACACCATTTCCGAAAATGCGTTAGCGGTGAGCCCAGACCTTCCAGGCTAAAGGATTGCCTTGTTCGTCTCTCGATAATTCCCAGCGCTCGATGGCAACTTCACCGGTGACCGGTTCCACTGCTTTGCGCAGAGCCTTTTTGATCACGCTGTCAGGGGCATGCACCGGTGCGTTCACCCCAGAGGCCTGCACGGTGATGATGACTCCGTGGCTGCCATCGCCGGTGACCAGCATGGGCTGCGTTTGGCCGATGGTGGAGGGCTTGTCGCCGTAGTCCCACAGGTGAGGCGTGATGAAGATAAACGCCAGAATGAGCGTCACCATCACGTCGTAATGAAAGTTGCCGCGGGGGTAAGTCCAGTAGAAATAGCTCTTTAGAATCTTGTTCATACTACTTGCCGGGTGATCCTTTCCATGCCGCCCATGTAGGGGCGCAGCGCCTCGGGAATGAGAACCGAGCCGTCGGCCTGCTGGTAGTTCTCGATGATCGCCAGCCAGGTGCGGCCCACAGCGAGGCCGCTGCCGTTGATGGTGTGAAGAAACTCGCTTTTGCCTTTACCGCCGGCGGGCTTGGAGCGGATGTTGGCCCGGCGTGCCTGGAAAGCTTCAAAATTGGAGCAGGACGAGATCTCCCGGTAAAGCTGCTGCCCGGGCAGCCAGACCTCAAGGTCGAAGGTCTTGGCCGAGGAGAAACCTGTGTCGCCGGTGCAGAGCAGCACGCGGCGGTAGGGCAGGCCAAGAGCTTCGAGGACTTCTTCGGCATCGCGAGTGAGGTGTTCGTGTTCTGCGTCGGAGTCGTCGGGGCGTACGAATTTGACCAGCTCTACCTTTTGGAACTGGTGCTGGCGGATGATGCCGCGGGTGTCTTTGCCGGCGGCTCCCGCTTCGGCGCGGAAACACGGCGTATAGGCCGTCAGCCGAATAGGCAGACGCGCTTCGTCGAGGATTTCGTCGCGGTAGAGATTGGTGACTGGAACCTCGGCTGTGGGAATGAGCCAGTGGTCGTTGTCTTTGAACTCGCCTTGCGCCACTGCTTCGGCGTCGGCGTCGGAGCAGCGGAATAGGTCTTCGGCAAACTTGGGCAACTGGCCGGTTCCATAGAGGCTCCTGCTGTTGACCATGAAGGGCGGAAGGACCTCGGTGTAGCCGTGCTCGTTGGTATGGAGGTCGAGCATGAAGCTGATTAATGCCCGCTCCAGCCGCGCCCCGGCGCCCATGTACAAAACGAACCGCGCGCCGCTGATCTTTGCCGCACGTTCAAAATCGAGGATGCCCAACGACTCGCCCAGTTCCCAGTGCGGCTTGGGCTCGAAATGGAACTGCCGCTTCTCGCCCCATGTTTTGACAACGACATTGTCGGCTTCGGATTGGCCAGCCGGCACTTCGTCGCGGGTCAGGTTGGGGATGCGCGCAAGCGACAGGCGCATCTGCTCGTCGAGGGTTGCGGCAGTCTTGTCCAGCTCGTCGAGTTTTTCTTTCAGCGTCCGCGTTTCGTCCATCAGGGCGGTGGCGTCCTGGCCTGCTTTTTTGAGCGCTCCAACCTTCTGGCTCAGCTCATTGCGGCGGGCTTTGAGCGACTCGGCTTGGGTGATGGCTTCGCGGCGATTCTGGTCGAGGGTGCGGAAATCGCCCAGCAGCGCGGCCGGGTCGGCACCGCGAGCGCGCAGTTTTTCTTCTACCAGTTCCAGGTTTCCCCGGACGAATCCCATGTCGAGCATGACGTTACCAGTTTACTTGATGAAACAAGGGCCTTCCGCTGCCAGTCACGAATCACGTTTGGCCGAGTCAGAGACGGGCCGGATGCACGATCGCGGTGGTTTTCGGCGAGCTTTACGTGCATTTCTGTATCAAGCTGTATCAAAGATGAAGAAATATTACTTCCATATCCCTTTGAAGGCCGCTCTAAGCCTCTTATTTTGTGCCGAATACAGCTTTTTTAGGCTGCAAGAAAACGGTCCTGAAGGCCCAATAATGGTGCTTAAACGGCTATTTAGCGCCACTTCCCGCTTGAAAGGCATGCGGAAAGGTGGGTTCCCACTTCTTGCACTGATTAGATTGTGCGACAACGGGTGGTTATTTTCGGCAAAGAGGACGATAAAAGAGCGCGTTGATGCCAGGACCTTCCGGTTCTCCTCAATGCAACCACAGATCCTTCGACTCGCTGCGCTCGCTCAGGAAGACAAATGTTTGAATCATCGAGAGCTAAACGACACGCGAAAGTAACAGCAGGTCCTTCGACTCGCTGCGCTTGCTCAGGATGACAAATGTTTGAATAATCGCGAGCTAAACGACAAGCGAGAGGCACCAGCAGGTTCTTCGACTCGCTGCGCTTGCTCCGGATGACAAATCTTTGAAGAATCGCGAGCTAAACGACAAGCGAGAGGTAACAGCAGGTCCTTCGATTCGCTGCGCTTGCTCCGGATGACAAATCTTTGAAGAATCGCGAGCTAAACGACAAGCGAGAGGCACCAGCAGGTCCTTCGACTCGCTGCGCTTGCTCAGGGATGACAAGTGTTTGAATCATCGCGAGCTAAATGACAAGCGAAATGTAACAGCAGGTCCCCTTCGACTGCGCTCAGGGCAGGCTTTCGACTGCGGCCGCCGCGGCGACCTTCGCTCAGGATGGCAAATTTTGGAGGGAAGCCGCTAGAAGCTCGAAGCTAGCGGCTAGAAGCTGTTGTTTCGCTGGCCTCGGCGGCTTTGGCTGCATCGGGAGGTGAGCCGGCCTGGACCTGGTCTTGCCAGCCGGGGAGGCGTTGGTCCCCGGTGATGAGGCGGGCGCCGCGGGTGAAGGTCAGATAGCTCCAAAGCCAGTCGGCGAGGACGGCGATGCGGTTGCGGAAGCCGATGAGGAAGAAGATGTGCACCGTCAGCCAGATGATCCACGCTGGAAGGCCGCTGAGGTGGGCCTTGAAGGGCCACTCCACTTTGGCAACGGCGGCTCGGCGGCCGATGGTGGACATGTCGCCCTTATCGAAATAGCGGAAGCCGGGGCGGGGTTTGCCGTCGAGGTCTGCGCGCAACATGCGTGCGATGTGGTCTCCCATTTGCATGGCGGGCTGGGCGACGCCGGGCACCAGGTGGCCGTCCTGCTCGAAGTGGGCGAGGTCGCCGAGGACGAAGACGTCGGGAGGTCCGGGAGGATTGAGTTGTGCATCGACCTGCACGCAGCCGCGCTTGTCGAGCGGCACCCCAAGAAGTTTGCCGAGCGGGGAGGCCTGCACGCCCGCTGCCCACAGGGTGACGGCGGCATCGATGCGCTGCCCATTGGTTTCGACCCAACCCGGTCCCACGCCGGTAACGTGGCTTTGTGTGTGTACCTCGACGCCCAGGTCGGCCAACTGCTTTTCGGCTTTGGCGGAGAGGTCTTCGGGGTATGCCGCGAGCATACGCGGCCCGGCGTCGAGCAGCAGTACGCGGCTTTTGGCGGGATCAATGAGGCGGAAGTCGTGGCGCATGTAGTGCTGCGCGATGTCGGTGATGGCTCCAGCCAGCTCGACCCCCGTGGGGCCGCCGCCGATGATCACGAAGTTGAGCGGGGGATGCCAGCCGTGCTCCTGCATCTGGCGCTCGGCGAGTTCAAACGCAAGCAGGACTCGGCGGCGAATCTCAATGGCATCTTCAATGGTCTTGAGGCCCGGTGCAAGGGGAGCCCACTCGTCTTTTCCGAAATAGGAATGGGTGGCTCCGGTGGCCAACACGAGGTAATCGTAGGGGAGCTGTGCGCCGCTGCCGAGGGCGATCTGCCGGGCATGCACGTCAATTCCGGTTACGTCATCCATGAGCACCTGGGTGTTGGCGTACTTGCGCAGCACGGTGCGGATTGGCTGCGCAATGTCGGCGGGAGACAGAACAGCAAGAGCTACCTGGTAGAGCAGGGGCTGAAATGTGTGGTGGTTGCGGCGGTCAATGAGCGTGACGTCGACGGGCAGCTTACCCAGTCCCTGGGCGGCGTGCAGGCCGGCAAAACCGCCTCCAACGATGACTACGCGAGGCTTTTGATTCGGCGTCCGCTTGAGTCGTTGGGTCAATTGGCTCAAAGTTAATCCTCGCTCTCACTAGAAAGATGCAGCAGGGGGGAGAATGGTCACAGCAGCTTTGAGATCGCGGTTGCGCTTCCAAAAAGAAAGGAGAAGCAAATGTTGATTCAAGACCTGTTTTCACGGGGCATCATGAAGATGGGACCGTCTCGGGTCGATCCTGATCGGCAAGTTGGTGTGTTCAATCCTGACTTTGTTTCTGGTCTTCCCGCATTGCGCGCTGCGGAGATGGAAAAGTTCCGGTGGCTTGCAGGCGAATGGAGTCATGAGAACGAAGTGCCTGCAACCGGCATATCACCGGCGTACTCGGACATCGGATCATCCAGGTTCTCATTCAACGAAAAGAGTGGATGGATCAATCTTGTTGCTCCCAATGAAAAGGAAACACCGCACATCACGTTCGATCCCTTCAGCAAACAATGGATCTACGTATTGATCCAGGGCTCGTACGGCGTCCTGCGGTCAACCCGGGGCTGGGTCGACGAGCAAATCGCTTTCTTCGGCTTGATGACCATGATCGGAATCAACTGCGAATGGCGCATGACCTGGACGAGAGAAGGGGCCGACCAGTTTTCTTTCGTCAATGAAGAACGAAATGATGACGGTTCCTGGGCACACATCGACCAATGGCGCTTCAGGCGCAAGGGTTGAGGCATTCCAACTCAACTGGAGCAGTGGTGAATGAAGCATTATGCATGTCCATTTCTCTTGCCGCGTGACCGGCGCGGACGATAGAGTGAGCAGTTCAAATAAGAGGGCATGTAAGTGAAAGCTGAACGCACTTCAGGCCGTTGGATGCAAAGCTTCGGCGCTGTTCTTGCGGGTGTGCTGGTCGGGGTGGTGTTGTCATTGGCAACCGACGCTCTGCTGCGCGGTGCAGGAGTATTTCCTGTGCTGGGTGAGGAGATGGCGAGCCCGTTACTGGTGCTGGCGACGTTTTACCGGACCGTCTACGGCGTGGCGAGCAGTTACATGACCGCGAGGCTTGCGCCGTATCAGCCGATGAAACACGCGCTGATCCTTGGGGTGCTGGGGGGTACTGGGGCTTGCCGTTAATGTATTGGGCACCGTGGTGACATGGAACAAAGGACCGGCCTACAATCCGCATTGGTACCCGCTGGCATTGATTGTGCTGGCGCTTCCAACGGCCTGGGCCGGCGGAAGGATTCGCGTGGCGCAAATGGGGCGGCGGGAGTGACAGAAATGCGGATGGCGGAAGGGGGAAGCGCATGCTTGAAATTGCCAAGGCGGTCGCTTTTTCAATCTGCATTCTCTCGCTTTACTGGGCGACGATCAGTGCGTTCTTCGAGCCGGGCAGTCAGTGGCAAGAGAGAATGTGGCTTGCCTTCTTCAAACTTCTCGCCGCGGGTGCGATCTGCTTTTACAGCGGGATGATTTTCTCGTGGCCCTCGAAGAGCAATCCGAATGCATTTCAGAGACTCACATCGACGATGCCGGTTCGGTTGTTCTTTTGGGCGGCCGCGTGCATCGCATTTCTGTTTTTGCTGTCATGGTACCTGGCAGAGGGAGAGACGCAAAGGTATGGCATGCTCGCAGGTCGATGAATCGCACCAGAGATTGAGAGAGCGTGGCCATTGTCACTTGTCGCTTGATTCGAACGAAAACACGTGCCAGTTTTGACCACCCTTCTGTACGCGAGCGGGTTGAATGATGTGGCCGGTGAATTGATGGATGGCCTGCTGCCAAAATCGGCGCGCCGGTTGATTGATGTCGATGACGCGAACTTGCCAGCGGCCGGGGAAAAGCCTGAACACATTGTGGGCAACCGCGGTACCGATGCCGGCACGGCGATGACCGCGCACGATGAAGAATTCCGCCATGTCCCAGGTTGAATCATCTCTTTTTACGAAGACAAAACCTGCAAGGTTGCCGTCGACGCGCACGAGGAATGGGTGGCGGCCGGGTTCGCGCCAATACGCGGAGAGATTTGCGTATCCGAATCTGCCGTCAGGGCCCAATTCGATGTGGAGAAACTGGCTGAAGTCGTGAACGTAGAGTTCGAGAAGATTTGCGAGGATCGGCTTTTGCCCAGGTGAGGCGGGAATCAGTTCGATGTGAGGATGCGGGATTTCCGCATCTCTGGTGGTCATGGACAAGCCTCTTCTGCTGCTGGATTTGCGGAGGAGAGTCACAGCATACAGCGACTGGAGGGTGCGGTCGAGGGTGCTCTGGTCACGCTAGTGTAGGTCGCCGGAAACAACGTCATGTATACACGGCTCGAAGAGGAGTTGATTTTGACGAAAAGCATCCCTCAGTGGCTAAAGCCCCGCTCATTTCGGGCTGTTTGCGACACGACTAAACAGGCTGCGGAAAAAGGCTACTTTTGGGGCCAAGATCCTGAAAGCCAAACCTCAGGGGCTAAAGCCCCCATTGATTCTGGTGCAGTTGCGGCACGGCTAAAGCCGTGCCCTTTCAAAGCAACGACTTTTTCCGCGTGCCCTTTCAAAACACATAAATGATCATCTGTGTGGCGGAGACCACTAGGGGTGTTGTTCAATGTTGATGGTCAGGGTGCTGGTGTCGCCGGAGGCCGCGAGCCCGATAAGCTGAGTGGCCGTGCCGGGCATCGATGCGGGCGCGAAGGAGACGGCGCCATCGAGACCGGAGGTGGCCGTCGCAGTTTGTGTTGTAAGCAACTGGGTCGCGGCACAACGGCCATGGGCTGGGCACGGCGGAGCCCAGGTGTAGAGCGCCTGGTGGAAGGTGACCGTGCCCGCAGCCATGGGGTTGCCGTTCATGTCGCGCAATCGCAATATGATCTGGCCCGGTGTCCCCGATGCGCTGATCGTCTGTGCGGTGCCGGCGACGGCTTCGAGATATGCGTACTCGGGCCGTGCGCCAAGCACGTTGAACTTGACGCATTGGGTGGTGCCGTTGAGACACGCGGTTGAGGCGGATTGCTGGCCGGCAGCAAGCGGTCCTACGGTGAGGGTTTTGGCGGCGATGCCGCCGGAGGTTGTGATTGCGGCGGTGTTGCCGAGCGATGTGATACCGCTGCCGGTCTGCCACGCCACTGCCTGGCCAGCCATCGGCACTCCATTGTTAAGCACTAAAGCCTGGGTGGTCCAGGAGACAGTGGCTCCCGCGGCGAGGGACAACGTGGGTGTGAGCGCAGTGAGCACGGGGGGTGTCCCGCCGCTGAAGTGTGCTTCCACGCTGTCGCCGTTTGTCAGCCGCGCGAATACAACGGAAGCCGTCGAATCGACCGCGGTTACATTGATGGTGGCGTTGCCGTCGCCTGCAGTGGCTACTGTGCAGGCGGGTTTTCCGCAACTGAGCGTGGCGTTGCCGGAGCCGATGCTGAATGTGACGGTGACCCCGCCGGCGCGAGCGAGTTTTGATCCCAGGGCGGTGACGGTGAAGGGGAGCGGCACGCCGATGGGAACGGTATTCGACGGGGCGGTGACCAACTTAAGCGCGTCGTCCGTGGCCGAGTCGTAACTGATGGCTCCGGAAAGTATGGCGGCTGCGTAAAAGACGGGCAGGTCGTCCACTTCCACGTCAACCGATCCTGTGATTCCCACGGCAACCGGCGGAGCGATGGCGGTGATCTGGTTGGGCGAGATGCCGGTGACCTGGGCAGGCTGGCCGCCCACGAGCACCGTGTCTGAGACCTGGAAACCCATGCCGCGAATCACGATGGGTCCGCCTGCGGCGGGGAGGCGTTGGGGTTCCACCGTATCGGCATAGAGCACCCAGCCGTTGTAGGCGTAGTCAGGCCGGCCATCGCCGCGCATGTCGGCGATTCCGAGGCGGACGATGTCGTCGCCTGAGGAGGTGACGCGGAGCCAGCTCTCGCCGACGGCATCGCCGTTGATTCCGGGCGCCGCGCCGACAGGGGGAGCGTCAATGGGCTGAAAGGCGTCCCACACGCCGAGGGCGGGCATGGCTTTGAAGGAGCTTGGGTGGCCGCTCTCGTCGAGCGACTGCGTGACGATGGTGAAGATGCGCTTGCCCCTGACCGGGAAGATGAACCAGTCGGTCTGACCCACCTGGCTGAGACGCCCGCACCAAAGACCGCTGGGGGGCAGCATGCGCGGTGAAGCTTGCGTGGAGATGGGGTCCTCATATCCACCTGTGGCTGAGTCGGGAACGTTCAAAGTAAGGGTTCGCGACATTCCGGAAGACAGATCGTGGACCGGGACGGGCGAGAGCGTTCCGGAGGGCAGCGGCGAGCCGGCGATGTAGGGTCCTACCGAGTTGTCGTAGATATAAAGCGGATCGATGGTTTCGAAGGTGATCTGGTAGTTGGCGGTGGTGACGCCGGGCGGCATGGGCATGAAACGCAGGTCGAAGTAGCCCTGAAGGCTGGGATCGTTCGATCCCCACTGGGATAGCGGCACGCCTTTCGAGTCGGTCCAGCCGCTTACGGGGTTGCCGTGATTGCCGCTGAAGTAGCCACCTGAAACGAAGGCGACGGTGTACTCGTAGAGGGGATTGCCGTTGGGATCGAGCGGGCGTGCAACCACGTTTACGCCCTGCATGCCAGTGCCTGCGCGAAAGGTGAGCTTGCCGTCGATGGAGATGGTATTTTCCGCGGTGAGCACTTTGCCGGGGAAGGAGGCGAGATTTGAACTGGTGACGGGGTAGATGCGATTGAGTGCGGCGATATCGTCGAAGCGCAGATGGCCGGGGTCGGGAATGCACACTCCGCCGGCGGCGCCACATACTCCGCTAAGGGGCTGCATCACTGGCCAGCCCTCTGTGCGGTCGGATACTCCATCGTAGTGGGAGCCGGGATTCACCTGCGCATAATCCAGATTCAGAATTCGCCCGAACGCCCGCTCGAGCTCATAGCTCATCATCGCCAGCAGGTTGGGGTTGGTGGCGCAGCGCCCATTGAGCAGAAGGATGCCGTGAGCGATGGTCGCGTCGGGATTGATGTTGTCCATCCACACCGTGACGGAGGTGTTCTGGCAGTTGGCCGGATCGCTGAAGTCAGTGCCGAAGAGCGTATCGAGCACGGAGCCATCGGCGTCGTAGATCACTGCAACGGGGTAATTCGCGGCTTGCGGCGTGACATCGGCCGGCGCGGTGATTGATTGGTTTGTACCCGCGATGTTGGCGCCGTTTACGTCCTCGTTCAGTTGCCCTTTGTTCACCAGAGTCACCGCGGCGGTGGGCACGGAACTCCACAGCGCCGCGGCTGCATCGACCATGGCGGTGGCCTGACGATTGCTTACCGCGCTGTTCAATGGTCCTTGATCGACGAAGTAGTTCACCTGGCCGCGGGCCCAGCGCAGCGGCTGCCCCATCACTGCGGGGTTGAAGTAGCTGCTGCCGGCGACATATTTGGGTCCGCCTGCAATCGCAGTGGCGGGAACAAGAGTGAAAACAAGGCAAAGCAGAGCGGCAGTCGAGCAAGCGGAAGGGCGAGGAGTGGAAATGAACACGCGAGGTCTCCAGACGGGGATGTTTTTGCATGCATGAGACCTTTCTAAGGCTGCAATTCTTAGATTTCTTTAATACGGGTCATGGCGTTCCTTTTCGGATGAGTTGGGCAATGACACTTGAGTGGCACGGTGGCAAGCCGCGTGGGTTGGGTAAGATAGAGCGCATGCCTTGGCGCACGCGGGTGATTCCTGTGGAGTCGAAGCTGCGGGCTACGAGTGCGAGTTGGGGTGCGGTGCTTGATTAATCAGGGGAGTCGAAATGCGATTAGGTGATCTGCTCATCAGGGCCAGGCGGGTCACAGAAGAAGATGTGGCGCGGGCCCTCTCACGCGGCAGGGAAAAGGGTGGCCGCCTCGGCGATAATCTGGTCGGAGAACATCGCTGCCACAGGAATCGACCAGAACGACCTGGTGGCGCTGCTGATGAAGCTGATCTACGCGGCGCGCCTCGAAACTGTCCGCCAATTCATAGATGCGATCAAGCTGCCGTACCACATCGTCAGCGAGCTGGTAAAAATGGCCGTCGATCGCCAGCTGCTGCACACGCTGGGAACGCGCAACTCCGAAAACCTGCTCGACATGGGCTACGCCATGACGGAAGGTGGGCAGCGCTGGACGGTCGATGCCCTGCAGCGATTGCGTTATGCCGGGCCGGCGCCGATTCCTATTGCGGAGTTCAGCGAACAGGTCAACCGTCAAAAGCTGACCAATGAAGTGATCACCATGCAGCGCGTGCATGAGAGCGTGGGTGAACTGGACCTGCCGAAAAACATCATCGAGCAGATTGGGCCGGCTTTGAATTCGGGCCGCGCCATCCTGATGTACGGGCCGCCGGGAAATGGCAAGACGACGGTGGCACTGCGCATGACTTCGGTCTTTCACGATGTCATCTACGTGCCCCATGCGGTGGAGGTGGAGGGACAGATCATCCGGGTGTTCGACTCCAGCATTCACAACGAGGTGAGCTCGGCGGGGGTGGATGACGACAGCACGTCTTTCATTCGCGGCGAACAGTACGATGCTCGCTGGGTTCCATGTCGCCGGCCTTTTGTCATTACGGGGGGCGAACTGACGCTGGAGATGCTCGATCTTCGTTACGACACCACCGGCCACTATTATGAAGCGCCTTTGCATATGAAGGCGCTGGGCGGGTGTTTTCTGATCGATGACTTTGGACGGCAGCTTGTAAGTCCCACCAATTTGCTGAACCGGTGGATTGTGCCGCTGGAGAGCCGAGTGGACTATTTGAAGCTGCACACGGGGAAGAGCTTCAGCATCCCATTTGAGGAACTGGTGATCTTCTCGACCAACCTTGAGCCGGAAGACCTGATGGATCCCGCGTTTTTACGGCGCCTTCCGTACAAGATCGAGGTGGGTTCGCCCACGTTGGAGCGTTATCGGCGCATCTTCGACAAGGAGTGCGAGCGGCAGGGGCTGCTGCTGACGGACGAAGCCTTCAATGCCATCGTCTACAAAGTAAAAACCGAGAAAGGCCTTGATTTCGCTGCCTACCAGCCGCGATTCATTATCGACCAGGTGGTGGCAATCTGCCGGTTCATGGGCGAGCCGCCGCATTTTGAGCCGCGCTTTATTGAATACGCGATCGACAACCTGCGCGTGCACCGCACGGCCCCGACCCAGCAATGAGCGAGGCAGCCGTTCAAATCTCGGGATAAAAATCAAAAAACGCGTCCAGGCTCTGCCGGAGCTGTTTCTCGATTTCCACCCGCGAGCCCTCGATCAGGTGCATGGTTACGTGGGCGTCGTGGCCGTTTTTCAGCTTGATGGTCGCGTCGGTTATCTCGGAGACCTCGCCCTCGGGGAGGAGCCTGAGTCCGTAGACTAGAGTCAGATTCGCCATGTGCTTCATCTTATCTGGTGGAACAAGAAAGTAGTCGAGGGTGGACGGTCGTGCCGGCTGAACGGCGCCGTCTACAATCAACACGGGAAACCATCAATGACAGAAACTCGCGATACTGTAATTCTCGGCTCGGGTTGTGCGGGCCTTACCGCCGCCATCTATACCGCGCGCGCCAACCTTAAACCGCTGCTTCTGGAAGGGCATGAGCCGGGCGGGCAGCTCTCCATCACGACGCTGGTCGAGAACTTTCCGGGTTGGCCTGACGGTATTCAGGGGCCGGAACTGATTGAAAACATCAAGAAGCAGGCCGGCCGCTTTGGCGCCGAGTTCAAGATGGGACATCTGAATTCAGTGGACCTGCATAGGCATCCGTTTCGGCTGAACACCTCGGCCGGCGAAATTCACGCGCGCTCGCTGATTATTGCGTCGGGCGCGAGCGCGCGGTGGCTTGGGTTATCGAGCGAACAGGCGCTGATCGGGCATGGCGTTTCGAGCTGTGCCACGTGCGATGGGTTCTTCTTTCGCGGGCTTGAGATCGCGGTGGTGGGCGGGGGCGACTCGGCGATGGAGGAGGCGCTGTTCCTGACCCGTTTTGCGAGCAAGGTGACGGTGCTGCACCGGCGGGAAAGCTTCCGCGCGAGCAAGATCATGCTGGAACGCGCCATCGCTCATCCCAACATCGAACTGCGCACCAACACGGTGGTGGAAGAGGTGCTGGGGGTGGAGGACAACGAAGTGAAGGGGCTGATTCTGCGCGATGTGACGAACGGCATTGTGAGCACGCTGCCGGTGAGCGGACTCTTTCTCGGCATCGGACACGATCCGAATGCGAAGATGTTTGCCGGCCAGATCGACCTCGACGGCGAGGGCTACATCCTGACGCACGGGAATGTCTTCACGACGCGCAACGGTGTGGTGGTACCGGGCGTGTATGCCTGCGGCGACGTGCAGGACAGGCGTTATCGGCAGGCCATTACCGCAGCCGGCACGGGCTGCATGGCGGCGCTCGAGGCCGAGAAATATCTTGAGGAGCGCGGGCACTGAGACAGCCGCAATCAGGAGAATTGTATGGCTTCGATCTTCCCTGGCCGCTACACCGCGCAGAGTGCGGAGCCTTTTGTGGTTTTCCTCATCGGCATGCGGGTCAACAGGCTCTTCGCGCTGCGGAGCTGGACACGGGTTGCGGCCGCCATGCCGCCGATGATTGAGGAACTGCGACGCAATCCGGCGCTGGGCCTGTTGCATGCGCAGTATTTCATATACTGGCGCGGTGTTGGTGTAGTGCAGTACTGGCGCAGCTTCGAACATCTGCACGCCTATGCCCATGCGCGAGATGCGGCGCATCTACCCGCCTGGGCGGAATTCAACCGGCGCATCGGGGGCAATGGTTCGGTCGGCATATGGCATGAAACCTATGTCGTGCCGCAGGGAAATTTCGAATGCGTCTACGTCAACATGCCGCGTTTCGGGCTTGCAGGCGGCGTTCAACATATGCCCGTAGCAGGGAGCACGGAAAGCGCACGCTCGCGCATCGCTGCATCGAAAGCTGCGCAAGCGAGCCGGGATTAAATGAACCAGGATTAAATGAACCAGGATCAAATCTTGTGAAACAGACAGAGTGTTCACGATGACGCCGCTCAGGGAAAATCTCGAACGGGTAGAAGAGGCGATTGAGCAGGCGTGCCGGCGTGCGGGGCGCTCCCGCGGTGGCGTGGAGCTGATGGCGGTTTCGAAGACGTATCCGGCGGCCACGGTGGCGGAAGCCGCGGGGCAGGGTTTGAAGCTGTTTGGCGAGAATCGTGTGCAGGAGTTCGCAGCGAAAGCTCCGGAACTGGCTGCGCTGCGCGCGGGCGGAAGCAATGCAGCAGCGGATACGCCGATTCTCGTGCACCTGATCGGGCATCTGCAGTCGAACAAGTCGCAGCGTGCGGTGGAGTTATTTGACGCAATCGATTCGCTGGACTCGGTGCGGCTGGCCGATCGGGTGAACGAGGCGGCGGGCAGGCTGCGGAAGCGACTGCCGGTGCTGATCGAGGTGAAGCTCAGTCCCGAAGAATCGAAGGAAGGGCTGGAACCGGAGTCGGATGAGGCGGCGCAGCTGCTGGAGAGACTGCCGGACCTGAGTCATCTGCATGTGCGCGGGCTGATGACGATTGCGCCGTGGGGCGTGGCGGAGGATGTGACGCGGGCGTGCTTTCGCAGCTTGCGGGAGTGGCGCGACCGCTGGAGCGCTGCGCATCCGAAGCTGAATATGGATGTGCTGTCGATGGGGATGAGCGGCGATTTTCCTATTGCGATTGAAGAAGGCGCAACGCGCATTCGTGTGGGGACTGCGCTGTTTGGAAAACGCCAGCCTTACACGGGGCCGGCCTGATGCTGCGCGAGAGTACGGCGGGAATTACGCTGGCAGTGCGGGCGCAACCGGGCGCGAAGAAGACAGCGATCGTTGGCGTCTATGGCGAAGGCGCAAGTGCGCAGTTGAAGATCGCGGTGCAGGCTGCTCCGATTGAGGGGCGTGCCAATGAGGCGTTGATCGCGTTTCTCGCGGAGACTTTTGCGCTGGCGCGCAGCGAGGTTGAACTGCTACAGGGAGATTCGTCGCGGAGCAAGGTGTTTTTGCTGCGGGGAGTCACTTTGACGCAGATTCAGAGCGTCCTGGCAAAGCTAAAG